>Ga0307513_10007133_pt1 | contig 14531 bp, 15 predicted proteins | sample 15_EM_MG_FD_202174 | JGI IMG/M metagenome (GOLD analysis project Ga0307513, IMG submission 202174) | Populus trichocarpa ectomycorrhiza microbial communities from riparian zone in the Pacific Northwest, United States - 15_EM | ecosystem: Host-associated > Plants > Roots > Unclassified | place... | reverse complement strand
GATCGGGCCTCGCTGCATAGTCCGCGATGACGATTTCCACCGGTGCCTTGCGCCGGACACTTGGTTGAACAGAGGGTAATCTTTCCATGAAAACACATGCGCGGGCAGTGGTCATCGGCGGCGGCGTCGTCGGCGTTTCGACGCTCTATCATCTGGCCAGGAAGGGCTGGGGCGATGCGGTCCTCATCGAACGCAAGGAACTGACCTCCGGTTCGACCTGGCATGCCGCCGGCCTGCTGCCGCTCTTCAACATGAGCTATTCGGTCGGCCAGATCCACAAATACTCGGTGCGCTTCTATCAGGAGCTGCAGGAAGAGACCGGCATGAATGTCGGTTTCTCCAAAGTCTCCAACATCCGTCTCGCCCGAACCAAGGATCGCTGGGACGAATTTATGTATTATGCCGGCATCGCCGAGACGATCGGTGTCAAGGTCAATATCCTGACGCCGGAGGAAGTGAAGGAAATCTGGCCGCTCTGCGAGACCGACGGCCTGCTCGGCGCTATCCAGCATCCTGATGACGGCTATATCCAGCCGGCCGACCTGACGCAGGCGCTCGCCAAGGGCGCGCGCGACCGCGGCGCCACCATCTACCGCAACACCACGGTCACCGCCATCGAGCAGCAGCCGGACGGGCTCTGGAAGGTGACGACAGACAAGGGCGAGATCACCGCTGAGCACATCGTCTCCTGCACCGGCAACTTCGCCCGCAAGACCGGCGATATGGTCGGCATCAACATTCCCGTCATCCCGGTCGAACATCAGTATATCGTCACCGAGCCGCATCCCGATATCGTCGCGCGCAAGGCAAAGGGCCTGCCCGAGATGGGTGTGCTTCGCGAAGCCGACAGCGCCTGGTACATGCGCGAGGAGAATGGCGGCCTGCTGCTCGGCCCTTACGAGCACGGCGCGCCGGTCTGTTATGTCGACGGTCCCTCGGACGACAGCGAATACGAGTTGTTCCAGGAAGAGCTCGACCGGCTGATGCCGCATATCGAGACCGCGATCGCCCGCGTGCCCGCCTTCGGCGAGGTCGGTATCAAGAAGGTCTATAACGGCGCCATCGCCTATACACCTGACGGCAACCCGATCGTCGGCCCCGCGCCGGGGCTGAAGAATTTCTGGCTGAACGAAGGCCATTCCTTCGGCATCACCGCGGCCGGCGGCGCCGGCTGGCAGTTGGCCGAATGGATCGTCGACGGCGAACCGACCGTCGACATGATGGGCGTCGATCCGCGCCGCTTCGGCCCCTACGCGAAAGAGGGCTACCTCATCGCCAAGAACGAGGAGGCCTATGCCAACGTCTTCACCATGCATTATCCCGACGAAGAGCGCGGTGCCGCCCGCCCGCTGAAGACGACGCCTGTTTACGACCGCCTGAAGAAGCTCGGCGCCGTGTTCGGCTCGGTCTATGGCTGGGAGCGCGCCAACTGGTTTGCGCCGGAGGGTTACGCGCTTGATAAGGACGAGCTCGGCGTCGGCGCTGATGTTCTCACCAACCACAATCATGCGGACGCGCTGGAGGACGGCCGCATCGTCGAGAAATGGTCATTCCGCCGCTCGAACTATTTCGAGCATGTCGGCAACGAGGTGATGAACGTCCATAAGAATGTCGGCGTTCTCGACATGTCGGCCTTCGCCAAGATGGAAGTGTCGGGTCCCGGCGCGCGCGCCTGGTTGGAGTCGATCCTCGCCAACGCCATTCCGAAGAAGCGCGGCCGCATCGCGCTCTGCCACATGCTGACTGGGGAAGGCGGCGTGCGTGCCGAATTCACCGTCTATGAGTGGGCGCCCGGCCGCTTCTATCTGGTTTCAGCAGGCGCCTACGAGGCGCATGACCATGATTACCTCCGCAAGCTACTGCCTGCCGACGGTTCCGTTCGCCTGCAGCAGATCACCCAGCGCTTCGGCGTGCTGGTGCTTGCCGGCCCGAAGTCGCGCGATGTGCTGAAGAAGCTGACGCGCGCCAGCCTCGACAACAAGGATTTCCCCTGGCTCTCGGGCAAGGAGATCTCGGTCGGGGCGGCAAGCGCCCATGCGCTGCGCGTCAATTTCGTCGGCGAACTCGGCTGGGAGCTGCATCACCCGATCGAGATGCAGACCTATATCTTCGACAAGCTGATGGAAGCCGGCGCCGAATTCGGCATCAAGCCGTTCGGCATCCGCGCCATGCTGTCGATGTCGGTGGAGAAATCCTACCGGCTGATCCCGCGCGAAATGTCGATCGAATACAATGCCTATGAATCCGGCCTCGACCGCTTCCTGAAGCCGGAGAAGGAATTCCTCGGCCGCGACGGGCTGGTCTCCTACAAGGAGAAGGGGCTCAAGTGGAATTTCGCCACGCTCATCGTCGAGGCCGGCAACGACGTCGATGCCAGGGGTTCTGAGGCGATCTACAACGAGGCGGGCGAACTCGTCGGCCGCGCCACCAACGGCACCTTCGGCTTCCGCATCAACCGCTCGCTGGCGCTTGCCATGCTGCGGCCGGACTATGCGAGGGAAGGCACGAAGCTGAAGATCAAGATCCTAGGATCGACCTATAATGCGACAGTTGTCGGCGAAAGCCCGTTCGATGCCGAGAACGCAGCGCTTCGCGGCTGATTTCTTAATCATATCTGCAAGAAATCGGAGGCGGCCCCATCGGGCCGCTTCTTCGTTCTATATCCAGGCCTGCTGATTAATAATTATTCAAATCAATTGATGTACCGATTTGAGCCAGGGAAAGATTTTAGTTTAAAGGTTTACCATGGCGTTTCTAGGTATTTCGGGGATGCAATATTCCGGTGAGATGTTTGCCGGCGCGCGTATTCTTGTCGCGGAAGATTCCAACGTATTCACCTCGATGATCAGCAAGCGCCTCAAGGAGCTGTTCGATATCGATGTCGAGATCTGCCGCACCTTCGAAGACTTGCAGGTGTCCTATGACAAGTCTTCCGATCCGATCACGCTGGCGATCTCAAACATCAATCTGCCCGGCGCCGAAAACGGCGAAGCGCTCGAATATCTGGTCGACCTCTCCATCCCGACCATCGTCTTCACCGGCACCTTCCAGGAAGGCATGCGCGACAAGCTGATGGCCAAGGATATCGTCGATTATATCCTCAAGGACAACATCTTCGCCGTCGATCTTCTGGCGGAATCGATCTGCCGCTTCCTCACCAATCATCGCCACCACGTGCTGATCGTCGACGATAGCGCGACGGCACGCGCTCTGCTGTCGAGCCGGTTGAAGCGCTATAATTTCCGCGTCAGCGTCGCCGAGAACGGCGCCAAGGCGCTTGAGATACTGAAGGCCAACCGCGATATCGGCCTGATGATCACCGACTACAACATGCCCGACATCGACGGCTTCGAGCTGACGCGGCGCATCCGCTCCAATATCGGTTCGCACGAGCTGCGCATCATCGGCGTCTCCTCCTCCTCGAACCGGCTGCTTTCGGCGCGGTTCCTCAAGGCCGGCGGCAATGATTTCATGCTGCGTCCGTTCATCGATGAGGAATTCTACTGCCGCGTCAACCAGAACCTCGACACGCTGCTGCAGATCCAGTCGATGCGCAAGGAGCGGGCGGTTGCCTGACGGCTCTTCCAGGATCTGGCCCATCGAGGGCGCCGGGATGACGGCCGGAGACAGGCGTCGAGTTTTTGCAATTACAGGTAAAGCTATCGGCATTTGCCCCCTTCACGGGTCCAAGCCTCTCGGTTATCGTCCACCCCGCCATCAAGGGGGCCGAGTCGAGCCAACCGGGCCTATGGGGGAGTAGCGGCTGTGGCGTTTCAAGTGGATTTTCAGCGGAGTGGCGCCGGGCCTCGCTCGGGGGCGCATAAAATACTTCTGGTTGAAGATTCGCGGATGTTTTCTGCCGTGCTCTGCCATCGTTTCAGGGAGGAGCTTGGTCTCGCCGTCACATCCTGTTCGTCGCTGAAGGCGCTTCGCGACGAACTCGCCAATGACGGTCACGGCTACACCATGGCCGTCGTCGATCTCAACCTGCCGGATTCACCCTATGGCGAGGCGCTCGACTGCACGATCGAGCACGATATTCCGGCAATCGTCTTCACCGCGACATTCGATCTCAACACGCGCAACAAGATCATGGAGCGCAATGTCATCGATTACGTGCTGAAGGACAATGAATTCGCGCTCGACAATCTGGTCGCGACCGTCCGGCGGGCGATCTCCAACCGCAAGACGCGGGTGCTCGTCGTCGACGATCTCACCTCGGCGCGCCAAGTGCTCGTCGACATCCTGAAGGCGCAGCAATATCTCGTCGTCGAGGCAAGCTCGGGGCTCGAGGCGCTGGCAGCACTCGAAACCTACAGCGATATCGAGCTCGTCGTCACCGATCACAATATGCCCGACATGAGCGGCTACGAGCTGACGCGGCGCATCCGCCATCGCTTCGGTTCGGACAGACTGCGCGTCATCGGCGTTTCCTCTTCCAGCGACCGCATGCTTTCGGCGAGTTTCCTCAAGGCCGGCGCCAGCGACTTCGTCTATCGGCCTTTCGTCGCCGAGGAGCTGCAGTGCCGCATCGCCAACAATGTCGAGACGCTGACGCAGATGAAGCAGCTGAGGGCAGCTGCGGCCTGCGACTACCTGACCGGCCTCTATAACCGCCGCTATTTCTACGACAACGGCCCGAAGCTGGTGAACGAATGCCTGCGGCAGAAGATGCCGAGCTCGGTCGCCATTCTCGATATTGACCATTTCAAGCGGCTGAACGACACCTATGGCCACGAGATCGGTGACAGGGTGCTGAAGGCTGTCGCAAACAGGCTGTTTACGATCTTCGAAGGCAGCGACAATCTGCTCTCGCGCCTCGGCGGCGAGGAATTCTCCATCCTCTTCCCTCAGATGGATTCCCTTGCCGCCACCAAGCTCTGCGATGAGATCCGCTCGGATATTTCGCGGCTGAAGGTGACTGCCGACGACGAGGAGCTCGGCGTCACCATTTCGATCGGCGTTGCCGAGATCGCCGGCTACGAGACGTTCGAGAACTATCTCAACGCCGCTGACCAGTTCCTCTACATGGCCAAGCACATGGGTCGCAACCAGGTCTATTCCGACGCCAAGATGGCGGAAGAGGCGGCGCAGTAGAGCGTGCGGGTCCGATAGGTCGCCAGGGGGAAGATCGAAACCCTTGGAAAATCAAGAGCCGGAAAATCACTCGACTTTGGTCCACAACCGTTTAGGACAATCATGTCCGCTATGGAGAACTCATCGTATGGAGCACGCACCGATCATTGTGTGCGCAGAGTGGGATGAAGAGGCTGCCGTCTGGGTTGCCAGCAGCAACGACATCGAGGGACTGGCCGTGGAGGCCGATACCTTCGAAGCCCTTGAGCCCAAGGTCGTCACGGCAATAACCGACCTTTTGGAAATGAATGGGTCTACGTCGAGCCTGCCGGAAATTCCCATCCGCATCATGGCCGAACACCTCGTTCGCGTCCCCAATCCGACCTACTGACCGTTGGACGGCCATACGAGACGCTGAAACAGGCGGGACTCCCAAAAGTGTTCTGATATCCAACTTAATGTTGGTCGCTTTCTCGCGTCAGTCGCCGCCTTTTGTAGGCGGCGACGGCCTTTCCATCGTCTCAAGCGGCGACGGCCTGGCGTGCGGCTGCCATGGTCATCTTGCGCTCGGCGCGCTCCTGCTGCGGAGAGCGGTGGTAGAGTTCGCGATAACACTTGGAGAAATGCGAAGCCGAGACGAAGCCGCAGGCGACGGCTACCTCGACGACGGGCATCGAGGACTGCACCAGCAGGTGCCTTGCGCGGTCGAGGCGGATTTCCAGATAGTAGCGGGCTGGCGAGCGGCCCATCTCCTGGCGGAACAGCCGCTCGATCTGGCGGCGGGAGAGGCCGGCGCCATCGGCGATCTCCAGCAGCGACAGCGGCTCGGCGAGATTGCCTTCCATCAGTTCGATGATCGACAGCACCTTGGCGTTCTGCACGCCGAGGCGGGCGCGCAGCGGCAGGCGCTGGCGGTCGTGCGGGTTGCGCACGCGGTCAGTCAGATGCTGTTCGCAGATGCGGTTGACCAGGCTCTCGCCGAAATCGTCGCCGACGAGGTTCAGCATCATGTCGAGCGAGGCGGTGCCGCCGGCGCAGGTATAAAGGTTACCGTCGATCTCGTAGAGATCGGCATAGACTTCCGCCTGGGGGAAGGCTTCGGAGAAGCCCGGCAGGTTTTCCCAGTGGATGGCGCAGCGTTTGCCGTTCAGGAGACCCGCCTGGGCAAGGATATGCGCGCCCGTACAGAGGCTGCCGACGGCAACACCGCGATTATAGGATTCGCGCAGCCAGGCATTGACCGACTTGTTGTTGAACTGCTCGACATCGATGCCGGAACAGACGAGCACCATGCCCGGCCGGTTCTCGCCTCCGAGATGCCGGCGCTCCTCGGCAAGCGAGGAGTTGGCTTCCACGCCGATGCCGCAGGAAGAATAGACCTTCTCCCCGTCGACGGAGGTGAGCCGCCAGGTATAGGCTTGGTAACCGAGCATGCGGTTGGCGATCCGTAGCGTGTCCACGGCGGCCGAGAAGGGCAGCATGGTGAATTGCGGCACCATGAAGAATACAAGCGAACGCTTCTTGATCTGCATCCTGTTCATTGGAAAATCCATGCTCGAGGGCGATGGCGCTATTCGTTGCGCGGAATGCGTCGCGCCGATGTTCTAAAAGCGACACTGGCATGGAAAAATGCGGCTGGGAAGAGCAAATATGCGACATTGGTCGCAATTCGGCCGGTCAAACCGTGGGAATGGCGGTGGATGGCCTCATATATCACTGAAATTCAATGGCGAAACCCCGGGAGCCCGAAGCTGAAAAGGCGGCGTTGCGCGAGGCAGACGCCGCCCTCATCTCGGGAGGAATGTCGCATTCGTTACATGGTCTCGTGTTTGCCGTCGTCGGTGCTCGGCCAGCCGATGTCCTTGCGGATGTCGAAGGGCATAGCCTCGATTTCGCGGGCGGTCTGGCGGCGCTTCCAGGCGCGCAGGAGGCTACGGGCATAGTTTGCCACGTCGAAGTGGCCTTCGCTGGAGGAGATCGTCCTGCCGTTACCTCTATAGGTGAGCGTGGTCATTTCCGTTTTCCTTTGCTGGTTGGGGCATGGTCGCCTGTGAGCGGCTCCGTCCATGTCCATTGATGTTAATATGGGCCCTGGGATGCCATCAATCAAACGCATAGATGTCATGGTTAGGATCAGAAATTTTGAATGTCGACTGTGCGCAGCAGCCCCGCCGGCGTGGCCTCGACAGTGTCTATCGTTCCAAATTCAATCTGACTTTCCCCGGAAGTTCCGATGCAGGCCTGAGAAAAATCGAAGCAATCCACAGGCTGGAATCAATAGCCGGCGGGCGGTTCCCGCGTTCGGCGAGGCCATTGCTCCTTCGATCTCTTTTGCCTCGCCTCCGCCTTGTTACGCGCTTACCCTGGGCGCACGATTCGCTGCGCCGCGAGCGAGGGCGGGGGCGTGAATGAAGCATCAAAGGAGAGCGCGATGACGGACGCCAAGGGCGGCATTTCGGGACTACGGCCGCATATTACAGTAATCGGCGTCGGCGGCGGTGGCGGCAACGCGATCAACAATATGATCGCGGAAAAGCTGGCAGGCGTCGAATTCGTCGCCGCAAACACGGATGCCCAGGTGCTCGCCACCTCCAAGGCGTCGCGCCGCATTCAGCTCGGTGCGAATGTGACAGAGGGTCTCGGCGCCGGTTCGTTGCCTGAGATCGGCCGCGCGGCTGCCGAGGAGTCGCTCGATGAGATCATGGATCACCTGGCCGGCTCGCACATGTGCTTCGTCACCGCCGGCATGGGCGGCGGAACGGGCACGGGTGCCGCACCTGTCATCGCGCATGCCGCGCGTTCGGCCGGCATCCTGACGGTCGGCGTCGTCACCAAGCCCTTCACCTTCGAAGGCAATCGCCGCATGAGGACGGCGGAAGTCGGCATCGAGGCGCTTCGCCAGGCAGCCGATACCGTCATCGTCATTCCCAATCAGAACCTCTTCCGCATTGCTGACGCGAAAACCACCTTCGCCGATGCCTTCATGACGGCCGACCGCGTGCTCTATGCTGGCGTCGGCTGCATTACCGATCTCATCGTCAAGGAAGGCCTGATCAACCTCGATTTTGCCGACGTGAAGTCGGTCATGTCAGGCATGGGCCGCGCCATGATGGGCACCGGCGAAGCCTCCGGCGAAAGCCGCGCGATGAAGGCAGCGGAAGCGGCGATCGCCAACCCGCTTCTCGACGATATCTCGATGAGGGGCGCGAGAGGTGTGCTGATCTCGATATCAGGCGGTTCGGATATGACGCTGTTTGAAGTGGACGAGGCGGCAAGCCGCATTCGCGACGAAGTGCAGGACGACGCCGATATCGTTGTCGGAGCGATCTTCGACCGCAGCCTCGACGGCAAGTTCCGCGTCTCGGTCGTGGCGACCGGCCTGGAAGGCAGCGCTCTGCCTGCATCGGCTCCGAACGCCGCCGCCGAGCAGGTTCAGACGCGCACGCTTCAATAGCGCCGCTGCGCAAGCGGGGCATAGACTTCAGTCGGAGAGAAAGGGGACGAGCTCGTCGAGGAGTTCCTTTGGCCGCTCTTCCTGCAGGTTGTGGCCGCAATCGAGGCTTCGTCCTCTGACGTCCTTCGCCTTGGCGCGCCAGGTCTCCAGAACGTCATAGAGCGCGCCGACAGTTCCCCTTGCGCCCCATAAGGCGAGAAGGGGCGCTTCGATCCGCCTCTCCTTGTCCGCTTCGTCGTGCACGAGGTCGATGCCGGCCGCCGCTCGATAATCCTCGCAGATCGCATGGCGCGTCTCCGGATCGAGATAGCAGCGCAGATATTCCGCGAAGGCTTGCGGGTCGGTCGCATCTTCGATCTTGTTCTGGGCATCGATATGAGAGCGCAGGAAGAACTCCGGATCGGCGTCGATCAGCCGTTCGGGAAGGGGATAGGGCTGGATGAAGAAGAACCACCAGAAGTATCGCGTCGCGAATTCCTTGTCGGTCCGTGCATACATCGTCGCGGTCGGAGCGATATCCAATAGGGCGAGCCGCGTGACGGTGTCGCCGTGATCCAGAGCCATCCGGTGCGCGACACGGGCGCCGCGGTCATGTCCGACCACGGCGAAGCGATCGAAGCCCAGCGCGCCAAGAAGTTCGACTTGGTCGTCCGCCATTCGACGCTTGGAGTAATTGACGTGATGCTCACCGCCTTCAGGTTTGCTGCTGTCGCCGTAACCGCGAAGATCCGACGCGATCACGGTAAAGCGCTGTGCCAGCACGGGAGCGATCTTGTGCCAGGTGACATGCGTCTGAGGGTGTCCGTGCAGAAGCAGAAGCGGTGGGCCTTCTCCGCCGATCGCAAAGCGCAGCTTGACGTTTTCGCTCGTCGTGAAGTCGAAAAGCGAAAAGTCGCCGAGGAGGGACGAGCGACCGATCGGGGTGCATCCAAGGAACGATCGCATCAGATTTTCCATCGTTGGCTCATGGGGGATTGAGATCGCGTTCGTCGTTCTTGCCAGAACACAGGGATATGTGAATTCGACTTTCTGTGGAAGTCCCGGCCGTGAATGTGCTGCGGCCAACCTCCAATTGGTGGGTGAGATCCGTTCCCGCTGACACAATAATTCGCGCCCGGCAGGACGCTTTGGAACCAAGTCTGCGCCATGTCGTTGCCGCTTCGTATCTGACAATGATGCAAAGGAGGAAACGATGATTTCCGCAGATCAGATCCGTGAACATATGGAAGTCCGGGCTGCTGACGGCGCCCATGTCGGGACCGTCGATCATCTCGACGGCACCACCCGCATCAAGCTGACGAAGACTGACTCGGCTGATGGTAAGCATCACCTGATCCCGCTCGACTGGGTGGATCACGTCGACGCCCATGTTCACCTGTCGAAGAACGAGAGGGACGTCCGGAACCAGTGGGCGACCATCAACTGACGGCCAGAGCATGATGCCGAAAAGTGTAAGCGGTTTTCGGACGACATCATGCTCTAACTATTTAATTTAGAACAGGATTCAGATTTTAGGCCGACCCGGCCAAAAATCATCCTGTTCTAGGCGGCTGCGGCTTGCTGGCCGCAGCCGGCTCGCAGACGAGGAGATCGACATGCCAGCCAAATCCAAGGCCCAGCAGAAGGCAGCAGGTGCTGCACTCTCGGCCAAGCGCGGCGAGACGCCGAAGAGCGAACTCAAAGGCGCTTCGAAACAGATGGTCGAATCCATGAGCGAAAAACAGCTCGAGGAGTTCGCATCGACCAAGACAAAGGGCAAACCCCAGCACGTCTCGAAATGAGAGATGTCGGGACCGGCGGCGGCGTAATAGCGGACCTTATGTCGCCGTCGACTTCATGGAGAAATCCGCGACATCATGCGCGTTCGAAAGGGCGTTCAGGATTGCGCGGGCGGATGCATCAGGGTCTTTGGCCAGCCATCGCAGCTCGAAGGTGACTCCGGCGCGGCCGTCGGCCGTGCGTTGGAGGGACAGGAAGCCTGCGTGGCATTTGAGGGATTTCAGCACTGCCGATAGGTCGGGGATCTCGCCATTCGAGGTGCGCACGACAAGCGTTGCCTTCTGTTCGCAGCGCAGCCATGCATCCAGATGCTTCAACGGCGACAGGACGATAAAGCCAATCGCCGTCGCCGCGATGCCGGTCAGCATCTGGCCGCCGCCGAAGCTCAGACCCACCACCGTTATAAACCATAAAGTCGCGGCCGTCGTGACGCCGGTTACCATGTCGCCGCGCCGCAGGATCGCGCCGCCGCCGATAAAGCCGACGCCCGTCAGAATGCCGAGGGGGAAACGTAGCACGTCCATTTGCGTGAACGATCCGGGCGTTTTTCCGAACACCGACAGCAGAAGGTTTGCCTGGACCATCGCTAGGCAGGCGGCAAGTGCGACCAGGATGGTGGTCCTGAAACCTGCCGCGTGACCGCCGCGCTCGCGGTCAAAACCGATAAGGCCGCCGGCAACCAATGTCAGCGCGATACGGATGGCGATATCCCACCAGCTTGGCTCGAGCGGCATGGCGTCAGTCAGGAACGAAGGCACGGTTCCCAAGCTCCCTCAAAGAGCAGGATGGCGATTGGCGTAGAGGACGACCTCGCGGATATGTCTATGGTGGTGGGTGAGGCGTTCGCTGGGCATCAGATCCTCCTGCACGAGATGTACACGCATCAAACGCCATGCTGCGCAGGACGTTCCCGCGCGTTGCAGTACGTCGCAACCGACAGAGCGAAATCTACGTATTCCGAGCACGAAAAAGGCGGCGTCGCACGAGGCAGACGCCGCCCTATCCAGGGAGAAATGTTGCATTCATTATTTGGTCTCGTGCTTGATGTCGTCGGTGCTCGGCCAGCCGATATCCTTGCGGATGTCGAAGGGCATAGCTTCGAGTTCGCGAGCGGTCTGCCAGCGCCTCCAGGCGCGCAGAAGGCTGCGGGCATAGTTCGCCACGTCGAAGTGGCTTTCGCTGGAGGAGAGCGTCCTGTCGCTGCCTCTATAAGTGATCGTGGTCATTGCCGTTTTCCTTTGCTCGGCTGCCAATTCCGCGGACATGATCACCATGTCCATGTGACCAATATGGGCCTTGGATATCCATCATTCAAACGAATAGATTTCATGGATAACATCAGAGATATTGAACGATCGTCACCGGGCTGCCAGCTGCGGCATCGCTCAAAACTATTGTGATTTTTTCCGAAAAATTTCGACGCAAACCAAAAAACGAAGTGGCGCGTCCGCCGCAAAAAATATCGGAACTGGTGCTCCTCATTTCAAGAGCGGATATCCCTCGTTTGACGAGACGAGCCTGCCGATGGCCGCTACCGGATCGAGCATCCGACCGGCGGCATGGAGGTGTTCCTCGATCTCTCCGCAGACGGCTCGGTCCAGGGGGCGGGGACGATCAGAACGGCGCGCAAGCTGTTCGACGGGAAGGTATTTGCGACTATGCCTGCTTCGTGACAATTCCGTCGGTATGGATCTTCAAAGCGGCTTCGGCCACCAACCTCTCGGTAGAGCGGCAGAGCACAGAACGGTCAATTCCATTTCGCGCTGACAATCGGCCAGCAGATGCGGCGGAAACCGTCTTAGCTGCCGGAGCGCATGCTCATGGTTGGCAACCCTGCGCCTTTGCGACTTGAATGCCGAGTAAGCCTGTACGATATTCCAGGGGCTCGATTGCGACATGTCCGGCCTCCTTTGCTGCATCTGAGCTGCCGATACCCAAAACATGGGGGTCGATTGACATTCAATCAAACAAAATGATATGCGGTTATAAATCAGAAAAATTGAAAGATGCGACGATGAGTATTCCCTTTCGCCGTCCCATTCCGCTGCTTGACAACGATGTGCTGCGCACCTTCGTCGCCATCGCCGAGACAGGCAATTTTTCGACCGCTGCCGAGGCGGTCTTCCGCACGCCATCGGCGGTGTCGATGCAGATCAAGAAGCTCGAGGAGCAGCTGGGTGCTACGCTTTTCCTGCGCGACGCCCGCTCGGTATCGCTGACGCGCCATGGCGAGATGCTGCTGTCCTACGCCCGCAACATCCTGGCGCTGTCGAACGAGGCGGTGTCGCGCTTCATCATGCCGGAGCTCAGCGGCGTCGTCCGGCTCGGCGCGCCGGAGGATATCGGCGAGCGGCTGCTGCCGAGCATCCTGAAAAGTTTCGCGGAAAGCTATCCCGGCATCATGGTCGACGTGACGATCGACATGAGCCAGGGTTTGAAGAAGCGCATGGAGGAGCAGCGGCTCGACCTGGCGCTGATCAACTGTGCGACGCGGCCGTTTCCGACGGGCGGCGAGGTGGTGTTCCGCGAGCGGTTGGTCTGGGCCGGCGCCAAGTGCGGTTCGGCGCATCGCCGCGATCCCCTGCCGATCTCGATCTGGGAGGACGGCTGCATCTGGCGCCAGGAGGCGCTCTCCCAGCTCGAACGCAACAAGCGGCACTATCGCGTCGCCTATCTCAGCGGCCATACGATGGCGCAGCGCGCCGCCGTGCTCTCCGATCTCGCCATCGCGCCGCTGCCGCTGTCCTATGTCAACGAGGACATGGCGATCCTCGGCCCGCAGGAAGGGCTGCCGGAGCTCGGAGCCTTCGATATCCGCCTGCTGACCGCCTCGCAGGTGTCGGGTCCGATCGAGACGGTGGCCGACAGCATTCGCGGCGCCTTTGCCGAAAGAGCGAAGGCCGTCGCAGCTTAACGGTGTCCTTTTAGCCGGTGAACCTTTTGGTTTGTCGTGCGTTATCGGCGCGGACAGCATTTGTCGCTGTTCGGGGTTGATTTCAAACAAGGATATCCGAAATGACGACAACGGCCAAAATTGCCGCAGCCTTCATGCTTCTTCTTGCCCTTTCCTCCTGCGGCAACACCATCCGCGGCATAGGAAGAGATACGGCAAACACCGTGAACGCCACGCAGGACGCCGGCCGCTCGGTCGACCGCGCCGCGAAGAAGTAATCGGCTCGGATACTGATCAGCGCCGGATCACAGGTTGACCGGATCATCCCTGCGGATGACCGGGGATCGGATGCTGACCGGCCGGATCATCCTACGGATGACCGGGTGATGACCGGGGGTCAGTTGACCGGGGGATACGCCTTTTCCAGCCCACCGGATCGGTCGAGACCGGTCCGGAAGGCCTGGTAGGCGGGATGCTGGCTCGAGCGGGCGGCTTCCATCAGCCGGATCTGCAACCGGTCCGGTGCTTGGCTGCCCAGCCACTTGCCGAGATTTTCAAGTTTCAGCGAATTCAGGAAGCGGGATGCGGCGGCGAGATCGAGATGGCGGTGCAGGCCGTCGAGCAGGTTGTCGTCCTGGGCGGCATTTTCCATGAGCAGCGAGAGATAGGATTTGTCGGTCTCCGAAAGCGCTGCCAGCTTTTCCGCAACGGTATCGCGGTCGGGGAAAGGAACGTTGCCTGTCATTTCGAATCGTCCGGTGGCTGATGGTGTCTTGCCGTTATAAACTCGCCTTGACCTTCTCGGCTACATCCACTGGCACCCATTTCGTCCAGAGATCCTGATAGTTCTGCAGGAAATAGATTGCCGCATTCTCGTTGCTTTCGCGGTTTTCGTCCTGCCAGGCGAGCACCTGGTTGATCGTCGCATTGTCCCATTTGCGGGTCTTGAGATAGGCCGTGACATCAGCGTCACGGCCGGCGAAGGCCTTGGTCATCAGGGTAAAGGCGCGCGAGACCGGGTAGGAATTGACCTGGGGCCTGATGCAGCCGGCAACCGAGGTGCAGCGGTCCCACTCCGCCTTGTCGTGGCCGGCGCCGAAGCTCAGGCGCGTCATGTCGTATTTGCCGAGGATGGCGGTCGGCGCCCAGTAATAGCCGAGCCAGCCGATCTTTTTGTCGAAGGCGCGGGCGATCGACGCGTCGAGCTCCTTGGGGCTGCCGGTGTCGACAAGTTCGAAGCCCTTTTTATCAGCGGCAAGCGCCTTGAAGAGGTTGGCGGTGGAAATCTGGCAGCTCCAGTCGGCAGGGCAGTTATAGACCGCACCCTTT
>Ga0307513_10007132_pt1 | contig 14531 bp, 10 predicted proteins | sample 15_EM_MG_FD_202174 | JGI IMG/M metagenome (GOLD analysis project Ga0307513, IMG submission 202174) | Populus trichocarpa ectomycorrhiza microbial communities from riparian zone in the Pacific Northwest, United States - 15_EM | ecosystem: Host-associated > Plants > Roots > Unclassified | place... | reverse complement strand
ATTACCAAACTTATTTTGTTTTATCAATTAAGTATTTAATAAGATTAATTTGACATTTTAAAAGTCCATTTAAATCCTTACACTTAATTAATTCTTTTAATTTTGGCCTAAAGTTTTTCAAAAACTTAAATAAATCTTTAATTACCAAACTTATTTTGTTTTATCAATTAAGTATTTAATAAGATTAATTTGACATTTTAAAAGTCCATTTAAATCCTTACACTTAATTAATTCTTTTAATTTTGGCCTAAAGTTTTTCAAAAACTTTAATAAATCTTTAATTAGGCCCATGATGAAATCAAATCAACCTATTAAAAATCTAATTAAGTCCCCAAACTTAATGTTTATGAAAATTCTTCTAATATTCATTTAAGTTAACCATGAATTTGCATTTTGTTTTTCACATTTAAGCCCTTCAATAGTGCAATTAAGTTTTCAATATTGTCAAAGATCCAGTTTGGTTCCTTTATCTCTCATTTATACATTTAGATCTCTTATACAACTGTTCTTGCCAACCAAGTCACTTGTCCTCCTATATTGTTTTTAAATTTTTTCAACCTTCTTTCTTTTATATTATTATTTTTGTATTTATTATTTTTTATAAAAAAAATGGTAATTTTAAAGAACCTAAAATTGGGTTATGACAAGCCCAACCAACCAGGATCGAATAAGCTCAAAGATCTCCTCACTAATAGTAAGGTGAGGTTAATAAGCCTGATGAAAGACCCAAGTATTCCTTTCATACTAGATGAAGTAAATAACGATTGAGAGGACTAACAGATTTATGAAATCCTTCTTCTGCCTATAGTGCGTGTATGCCCACTGAAGCAAAGGTTACCATGTCATAGAATGCTAATTCATAAGGGTTCTACTTGTGATAGCCCTTAAAATTGAAGCATAAAAAAGGACACTAAAATAAGAGATCGTCGTGTGTCTTTACATGCGACCCACAAAAGATACATATCGAGGAGTTGATGATTTGATAAACATAGAGTCTATCTATGTTGTGAAAGCGGCTTATAGAAGCAAGTCATAGGATAAATGAGTCTTTTGGGATATGACCTGAAAACTAGAGGAGGTGATACATAGAATATCTGGGTCTGGTATATCTAAGAACCTCTCATGCCGAGTCGATAGAAAATCTCCATCATGAAAGACACTTTTAGATATAATGATCTCAAAATACAATCCTTGGATGGAAATGAATGGAGTCCTAAATAGGCTGAAGCCTTTGACCAGCCGAGGAAAAAGCCCAAGTGCCTTCCTTTATGATGTCTCAACCTTGGCATACTAAAGAAGCCCAATCAAGGGTAGCACCCTCAAAGAAGAAAGGTCACAAAACCATTGCCCATCCGGCAACTAAATTTTAACTATAAGGAAGTAAGAATCCTATCACTAATGCATGAGACAAACCTCCATTTACATTAATCTCTACTGAAGAGGATCTTTCTTCAGGAGAAAGAGGATATCGATGGAGGCCTGATATGCTAGAAAGATATACCCACGAGTAAGACACTATGAACACATCTCAACCAAACTAATGATCTCTCTAGAAAAATCTCAAGACATGATTGAGAATAACTGCTCTATTCCAAGTCCTAAAACTCTTACTGCCCAAACCTCCCTCTTTAAGAGGATAACAAAATGAAACCTAGGCTACCTAGCCATTAAATGAGAGAGAGAACAATCATTCAAGAGAAAATAAGCTAATATTCTCTCAATCCTCCTAATAACAGAGTCAGGAAGAATAAACCTGGAACAACTTAATTCTAGACAAAATCCACTATATCAAAGGCATACAATCACTTTGTATTAGTCTAGTAGAGATCAATGGGACTCCTAAATACCTGATCTGCAGAGAACCCGAATTAAAACCCAAAATAGTTTATAGATAGGCCTCAATTTCATTATTAACTCTTGACAAAAAGACATGACTTTTTTTTGGATTTTAAAAAGTCTAAATAACCCAACAAAATCATCCAAATCCTTCCTCATAATCCTGACTGAGTCTATATCTACCCAGCAAAAAATCATAAGGTCATTTACAAAACACAAGTGAGTAATGGCAGTCTGTTGACACTGCCAGTAATATCGGAACCTCGGGTTCTACAAAGCCTTTCTAAATATGTCTCATAAACCCTTCATGGCCAATACAAATAAAAAAAAGGGATAAAAGGTTACCCTACCAAAGGCCTATAAAATATGGGAATAAATTGTGACTTTTCCTATTCATGACTATTGAGAAATTAGTTGTAGATAAACATATCTCAATCCATCTAACCATGGTGTCAGGCACTCCAATAACCTATAGCCTTGTTAGGATAAACTCCCAACTAACAGTATCAAATCCTTTCCTAATATCTATTTTTAAAGCACATCTAGGCATAAGACTAGCTAAGTGATAGTTATGTATAAGCTCTTTGTCAACAAGATGACATCCGATATTTGCCTACTTCAAACAAAGACAATCCGAGTAGGACCAATAACATCTGTAAAAATCCCTTTCAATCTACTTACAATGACTTTAGATATGCATTTGTATATCACATTACAACATGAGAGAGGTTTAAAGTCATTCATAGTGGTGGGTGTCTCAATCTTAGGAACCAAAGCAATCCTAGTAGCATTAACACATCTAGGTAGAGTAGAGGAATAAAAAAAGTATCTCACAATAACAATAAAGTCCCTGCTAGTTTAATATACATTGTAGTCAATCGGTGATTACACATGATATTATTATATTCATATAAATATATATTTATTATTAATAAAGGCTAAATTTATCTTTATTATTCATATAATATTAGAGTAATGAATCTAATATTTGATTTATGAATCTAGAGTAAAGATAAAGTTTATGGGACAAAAATACTTTACAAAAAAAAATTATAAAGTTGTTATAATTATGTGATTTATATTGTATCAAATTATTGTTTCTAAAATATTCTTAGTTGATGCTCTCTTAGATAGTGGACATTTATTAGATTCATAAAGACTAATACATATTATGTTTTTTCCTTTATGAAATGAAACAGTTGTTCTCATAAGTTTGGGTATAAGGGATACCTAAAACTAATATGTAGGTGTTTGTTATAACACATGTACACTGAACCAACCGCATAAGAATTCCATATAGAGAAATCAGTTATGTCTACAGAAAGACTCACATAACTGTTGTGTAAGTGATCCTTAGATTTAAGATCACTAAGTTATCTTATATAGAGAATGTTATGCATTGATCATGTTACATCTTATCTTAGTCAAAGTGATGAAGGAGCAGACATTGGATATAACATGAATTGTATTAATGTACTTGAGTGATCAAGAGAAGATTCATCACCCTATGTGAATTAGGGAAAATATTTCATTTGTTCTCCAATAGTATTGACTGAGAAATCCTTGGCTAACGTAGAATGAGATTTGAAAAGAGTTTCCAATCTTATTCAAATTGTAACAACCCCAATTTTCTACATCCTTTTTCACGATACATTAGGAATTTTCAATGTAATTTTTTTTTTCATTTCTGTTGAAATTTTGGTAGAGTCTCCCCTTAACCAGAGTGGTACAAGTTATTGACAATCATAATAACATGCCTTTCTGGCCAACACATCATTGTTAATCTATTATCACAAGTCTCATTGACTTTTATCCACTATTAAACATCTAGAATAAAGAGTAATCAAGATAATTAGGATGATCAAATCTCATGAAGACATGTGATAAAAAAATTTCCAATCATTTAGAGTTTAAAAGTAGAGATAAGGTTTAAGGATAAAGTTTTAACAATCTAGACAAAATATCAGATTTGTACAATGACATATAATGACATAATTAAAAGGGATCTTGTAAATATTAAATAAAATCCTGATGTATACGATATATCATTTTGAAAGCTTCGCATAATGTGAGCAACAAACATCTACCACCCCACATGAGGCTGGGATGCACCTAATGTTACACAAGATACACATGACTTATTTAATGAGTCATCACATTCATATTTTTAATTGCATTATCTATTAAATTATAAGAAACTATTATCACTAAGAACCATAATTTAGTCAATCTCTAATCATCTAATAACTAATATTACAAGTCTCAATCCGGTGACTAAGTTCTTACATTCATGGTCGTCGAACACACCGATGCCATTAGATTTCAAATTAAAAACTAATCAATTAATATCCTGATCGTCAAACATGCTGACACCATTAGTTTTCAAACCAAGAATCTAATCGATTTTAAAATCCTGATTGTCAGACACGCTGATGCCATTAGTTTTCAAACTTGGAAACTAATCAAGTAAAATCTTGGTAATCAAACATGCTAACGCCATTAGTTTCCAAACCAGGAAACTAATCAAATAAAAATTCTGGTCATTAGAAGGTCAATTACCAAGAATTTTAGCACTCTATTCGAGTCTCACACACATTTATTATGGCTTTTCATACAAAAGCCAATATCAATTTGATATCTTACTCCGATATCAATTCAATATTACATATCTTTTCTTCTGGCTTTTAATATAAAAGCCAATATCCATCTGATATCTCACTTAGATATCAATTCAATACTACATATCTACACTAAATGCTATAAAGTCTAAATAGGAACATTGTTGATGAAGGGATAATAATTACACTGAGCAATTGGTCACTAAAAGGTTAAGTCAAATCGTTTATAACTTTCTTAATATTTAGGATATCATGAAAGGTTACTAAACATTGTACTTGATCTTTAAATATAAATATATAAATTATTGAATTGATAATATTTTATTTTATTTTATTTAGGATTGTGATTTAAATTTGAGCTAACTTATTAGGGAATTTAATAGGTCATATACATAAAAACCTTTAGCCAACAATTAAATTAGGATGATTAATCAAGTATGACTTGATTGTAAATATGTTATAGAAAATGAGAACTAGAATGTAATTAATTTAAGAAATTATAATTTTAGACATAGAAAAATCAAGCAGGGATTTGATTAAATAAATTTCTAAAGTTATCCTGAGAAAATATATGTGATATTATTATAGGGGCAAATTGGAATTTTGTAATTTATAGAGTTTTCAAGTTTTCCTATAAATTGAATTTTATGCCTTTTATTTTCTATATAGTACATAGCACAATACAGAACACATGAAGAATATAAAAGAAAAGAGTTCACACTTAAAGACATAGTAATCCATATCTCCTGAAAATGTTTAAAAGAATTCTTAGTGGTGGTTCATGTAGATTACTGTTAGAGGCCGGACACTTGGATAACTTGTGATTTGTGACAACCAAGCTTTAAATCAATTATTCAAAGTCAAAAAGAACATTCTTCAAGTTATTTTTGTGTAAACTTTAATTAACTTTAGATCTGTCTAATGAGATCCTTGAAACTCCTGAAAAAATTTTAATTTACAAACCTGTACTTATACATGTAGATGTCAAAACCTCCAATTAACACGAAATTGAATTGTTCTTAGTAGCCAACAAACATATGATTCCTAAAATGGCACACAAGCGAAACAACATAACCCCTCCCTCTCTTTTAAAGGCCATGAATAAAATAGTGTCCAACGATTAAATATTTGGCGGTAGAAGCAAAAAAAAAGAAGAAGAGTGCTTCTCAAATTTATATAATTCCAAACATATAGAGATTTACTCTTCTTTTTTTTTTGTTGTCATCATCATCTATTGTTCTTTTTTTTTTTGTATAAAAATAAAATAATTTACTAATTATAGTGTTTAGTAAATTGAGTCTAATCTCTAACAGAAAAAAAATGAAAAATAAAGCAGTGAGGACAAAGACTTAAAGGAAAGTAGTTAAAAAAAATATATTAGCACACTAACCTCTTTTATAGCATAAATAAATGACCAAGTCATTCAACACACAAATCCTAGAGCAAGAAACATCTACATTTAAGTATTTAAAGAGTTATGAGAAAAAGATCATACTACAATTAAAGAAAATTATATGATGTCAATTACAAGTAAGAAGGGCCCAAAATTCCCTTTAAACAAAAGGAAACCAGAAGCCATAAAACAAACCCAAATCCAAAATAACACAAAAAAACAAACAAATCAATAAAATCTCAAAAGGAGATACACACACACACGTGTACCATTGTCACCAATAATCACAAGCTTGAAGTATGGATAATCAACAGCTTGCTGATTCGACAAAGTCTACACAAATTACTAAAAAGATCATTAAAAAGAAAAAAAATAAAATCTTAAGATTATTGCAATATAGAAAATGAACCAAGAAAGGGAAATTACATCGATCGATGATGGATTGTGTGGCTTGATTGGTGGATGTCATAAATTTGAAATGGGTGGGAGAGAGATCGGGTTTAGGGTTTGAATTGAAATCAAATAAGAAGAATAAATGGGGGAGACGAGAGGATATTTAATTGAGTTTTAATTCATTTTAGAATCACAAACATAAATTCCATCTGTAATTTGACATATCTTAAATGCCAATGAAATATTATTTTTTAATTAGTCGTTGTTTCCATAAAAAAATATGAACAAAACTTTTTCAAATTATTTTTTATTAGTGTTTTTATTGTTTTTTTTCCTAATTTTCTAGTAATGAGAGGCTTAGTCATGTGCATAAAGAAATTTTTTATAGAAATTGGTATGAGATATTTTTAGTTGACATTGCATTTGACAAAGGAAGATGATAATATTTTTTTTGTGATTAAACTTAATTTAACTAAGGCCTCGTTTTTTTGGTAGAAAGTGGTTTCCTGGAAACCACTTTCTAAATTTTCTTATGTTTGTTTTTCATTAGAGAAATTGATCAATGGAAAACACTTTTTAGTCAAAAGAAAATTTGGCTTGGTTTCCAGGAAATTGTTTTTCTTTTATTTTGGGCGGAAAACACTTTCCAGAAGTTGGGAAAAATTTAGAAATATCATATTATTTGTTGATTATAACAAATTCGGTCCTCAAACTTTTGATTGCTATATATTTTGTTTTGAATTTTTTTTTCAATTTCACCCCTTAGAATTTGATTTAATTTGATTTTTATATTAACTTTGATCCTCATTTTTATGATTGTTATTTTCTTTTCTCTTATTATTTTTTTAATTGAAATTTTTTATCTATCAAATTTGGTCTTCATTCTTTTGATTATTACTTATTTTATTTGAAATAATTTATGAAATTATAATTATAATTATTTTAATTTCATTATCTTTTAACTTTTTTATCTATTAGATTTGATCTCTATTATTTTGATTATTATTTATTTTATTTGAGATAATTTATGAAATTAGATTTTTTTTCCAATTTCATTCTCATTCAACCTTTTTAATTTGTAAGATTTGTTCCTTATTATTTTAATAAATTTGAAAAAAATAATATTAATAAGTTATTTTCCAGCTCATTTTCCATGACATAACCAAATACTGAAAAGTGTTTTTCAATTTATTTTCCATGACACTACCAAACATCAAAAAAGAATTTATTTTCCACAAACAAACAAAACCTAAAAAATTTGAAAGCAAAATAGATTTTAGAAACCTTAAACCGTCATACTCATACATAAAACACAACTCACACACCCATACATGATACAACCATGGAATATAACTACCCATCACCCCCATGATGTCATATACATTGCGATGTCCCAAGCTTCATAAAAAAAATTACATCCACAGTGCCAAAGATGGGAGGGAAACACATGTCGTTATCATTATAAAATAAACTAGGAAAACCAGTAAATATTGAAAGAGTGCAGACGGACAAAGAGCTACCATGTTACTTTCACCATAAAAAAACAAAATCATGCTCACAACATGTAAATAGAGCACTTGAGGGTTTAACTGCTGTGGTCAATTCGTGTGACTTGTTCCGTCCCCGTCCCGGGTTCAACCCTCTATGTGTACGCCTGTCACCCCCGCGGTGCCTTACCTGCTCCTGGGCTTGCAGGATGTCCAGCGGGCTGTGGGGAATAGTTGTGGTGCGCGTAAGCTGGTCCGGACACCCCACGTAAATCAAAAAAAAAAAAACATGAATAACATAAGTGTTATGCTGCTTCCTGTTCCTATTTTACAGGTAATGAACGCATTTCTATGACCCGTATATCCAGCCTCCCTATACATTTAAGAGAACATTATTTCTAAAGCAGACAACATTTTTACCCAAAGGGGAAAGCTCAAGCCCAAGAAAACCTGCCATGCACCTAATATCCTTTCTCTCCTTAAGGCTTACAGGTTCAAGCATAGTTATTAAACCTGAACCGGCCTGGCGGGTCGACCTGGTGGCTAGACCGGTCCAGGTTTGCCAAAAGACTAGCTGGTGCAACGACCCGGTCAAACCCAGGCGAGACTCGGTTTTTTTTTAAATGTGGTTTTTCTCCTATACCCTTTTTTTTCATATTTTTTAGTTAATTATTAACACTTTTTAAAGCTCACTATATAAATATTAGAAAAGTATTTTATTTTTTCAATGTGGGATTTAAAATCCTGTAGTATATATATTATATGTTCCCAAGAAAAAAATTATGTTTTTTCAATATGAGATTTGAAACCCTTTAGTATATATACTCTATGTTCCCGAGAAAAAAATTATTTTTTCAATGTGGGATTCAAAACACTTTTGTATATATATTTTATGTTCACAAGAAAAAAGTTATGTTTTTTCAATGTGAGATAAAAAAACTTTTTGGTTTAAATAATAAATACTTCAACTTAAAAGGATAACATAATATTTTTTTTAATATGAGATTTGAAACTCATTAGTATATATACATACTCCTATGTTCCCAAGAAAAAAGTTACGTTTTTCAATGTGAGATTTGAAACACATTAGTATATGTACTCCTATGTTCCCAAGAAAAAGTTATTTTTCAATGTGGGATTTAAAGCCATTTCTTATATATACTCTATGTTTACAAGAAAAAAATTATGTTTTTTCAATGTGGGATAAAAAAACTTTTTGATTTAAATACTTCAACTTAAAAGGATAACATAATATCTTTTCAATGTGGGATTTGAAGCCCTTTAGTATATATACTCTATGTTCACAAGAAAAAAGTTATGTTTTTTCAATATGGGATAAAAAACTTTTTTAGTTTAAATCTTCAACTCAAAAGCATAACATAATATCGTTTCAATGTGAAATAAAAAACTTTTTAAAATATTCTTTTAAACTTCATTATTTACAACATGTATAGCCTATATTCATATGGATTTTTTTCTTAATTTTTTCATATAAAATATTAAAACTTTTAATTTTTTTTTTAATTTTTCTGGGTTAACTCACGAAAATTCCCGGGTCGGATTTGATAACTATGAGCTGCAGTAATGCACACTCACGAATGTTCGCCTAATGCTTTTCCCAGTAAGACAAGCTACCTACACCTCTCATCACAAGTACTGCTCAAGCAAATATACCAACGAAGAAAAATAATCATAGACTAAAAAACAAAGAGAAATAACCAACGAGAAACCATGTTTCTTTTTTCCTTTGATGCTTTCGGGCCAACTCATCACACACACCAAATTGCTTCTTGTGGTAAAAATAGATAGATATACATAACGGTACATAAGACAAGCACATGAAGGAGACATTTAAAACTTCCCATCTATCTTGATTGCTAACTCTTACAAACATAAGTTAAAAATCATGCAATGACCATGCGTTATTCAACAAAACAGGTTCACCATAAGAGATTAATTTTTACCTTGTAATAACTCAAAGATTGCATCCCAATTATGATTTGTTATCTCAGATTACAATATTATGCCATTAACTACTCAAAGTAAGAAAAAAAATGAAAGGGATTTAACACTGAGAAGCGGGTGAAAACTCACCTGAAATCGTTGTATTCACTGCTACGGTGTCTCAGTTGTCTTCCAAATACTGGTTGTTGTAAATGTTGAGAGAAGTTGTTGGCACTACCACTGATCTTCAACACCATCTACAGCTACGCCACATCATTAGAGCTCCTCAAACTCAAAAGACAACCTAAGGGCTCGAGCACCACCACCAATTGCTATTGCATGATCAATGCTTATTGTTTTTGTCTATGTTGAAGGCAACACCTTTTGGAGCTATTGTAATTGAGCAGGGTTAAGGGTAGGACCTTATAAACATGTATCGAAAGTCTGTAATTTTTAGGAAAGAGCAAGTAGGGTTGTAGTGGGTGGGATGCCATAACTATAGATGGTGGGTTTGTTTTTAAGGATCTTTTGTTTCGGAGAGGAAGAAGATGGTGGAGTTATGGCCAACCAATGTCGTTCTTACCTTATTTTAGTTATGGGAAACTCATTGTTTCACTTATACACGATCTTTTCATATAAAATTTGATTACGATCCAATGTTGGACCGATAACTATGCTTGATAATATAAAAATTTATAGCAAGTAAATTTTATGCTAATTCCTCAATATTTTTTAAATGTTTTTATTTTATTAAATCATCAATATTTTGAAAATAATTTATTTTTAACTTTTATCGCAATTTATAATTCAAATTTTCCTTAAATCTTATCCCTTTTCGGGTTAACTGTGTGATTTTATATAGAGCTTATATTGATGGTCTAGGTCATTCACGCGTAAAACTATATATTAATTTATTTAAAAATTCCAAATATTTTTTCTAAATATTTTCTCCCCAAATTCATAAATATTATCTCTAGTTTATCATTTTTGGGCTACAAAGTTTACATTGTACCCTTTATGTTCGCCAAGTTATATTTTCCAGATTTAGACACATTTTTAATATCAAGTTTACACTAACTACATTGAATTTTATTAAATTATATCCCAGAACATTTATTTCCCCTTTTATCTTTTCCTTTTGTTTTTTATTTGTTTTTCTCTATTTTTTATTTTCCCATTACTTTTCAAATTTTTGTTTTTAAATTAACATAGGAACATTTTATTTCAAATTCCCAAAATCTAAAGTTACCTTTTTAATTCAAATATGCAATTTACTCATTTAACATATTATTATTATTATCATCATCATCATCATCATCATCATCATATAGGGATTTACACTTCTAGAGATGACCTAGAACCCACCAATTTAGAATCAGTCTTTTAGCACTAGTTTGAAATTTAGCAACTCAAGGTTTACCTCAAGGTATTCATGGTGATAGATGGTTTTCCATCGACACAGGATCACTTTTGATGATGGGTTGTAATTCATCAATGTAGACTTGTCTTTTCTTGATACCATGAGTTAAGGACAACTTTCAATGATAGGTGGTAGTCCATTGATGCATGATCACTTTTGATGATGGATGGTAGTTCATCATTACATGCTTGAATTTTCTTGATACCATGACTCAATGACAATTTTCAGCTATGAGTGGTAGTCCATTAATACCGAATCATTTCTGGTGATGGACAATAGTCCATTAACATAAGATCGTTTCATATTAGATTACATGCATTGAGGATTTTCACCTATGGAATTTCTATAAAAAAAATTATGCAATGCTCTAGGTTAGATTACATGCATGTATCCTTACTTGTTTAAAAAATATAGCCCTCTTTTATTTGCAATCTATCTTTATTGTTTGTGGTAGGGTTTGTTATTTCTACACTAGTCTCTTTTGGTTTCTTAATTCACCGGCCTACTCGAGTTTACTCAATCTAAATCTCTTGCTCGAATGTAAGTGCATAGCTTAGGCTTTTTACTATGACCACTACCTCTTTGTTTTCAATAGGGAGTTTTTTTTTTTTTTAGCATTTAGAAGGACTAGCTATTTTTTTTCATGACTATGCTTCATAAGTGTGGTATTCTTACGCCATTCCACATTCGTTATCTATATTGAAGAAATGTTGTTTCATTGCTTTTCCTTTCTAGACAAGTTCATCAAATCATCTATTACTAAGAAAAATTTCAAATAAGATTGCCCGCAATTGATATAGCTGCACATATCCTCTCAGCAATCATCAACATGCACTCATGTGACCACATCCTCATCATATATTTGTCTTAACTTTATAGGTTTGTTGTGGAGTTCTCTAAATCATTTTTTTTATTGAATTAAAACCATATTTTATAAAAGGGCAAATCATCCCTCGCCTATAAGGTTACCCTTTAGTTGGATTGTGCTTCCTAAATCTAGTGTTACTCTAAACTTTTAAGGGATTTCACCAAATCATCAACTGTTATGGGATTCTTTTAAACAATATTCCCCTAACTAATCTAGATATGTTTATCTTCCTAGCAATCATTAATAAGCATTTACAAAACAAAATCTTCATCAAGTACCTCTCCAATCTAGACATTGATATCCCTAATAACTATAATAAGGCATGCAAGTATCACCCTCATCCCTTGATGTTTCTCTATCACTTATGGTTTGTGGTGGAGTTCCTTATGTCATCATCTAATTAATGGGTTTCTTCCCAATAGCTATGACAAGAAAATTTCCCCAGCTGATTTAGATGTGCTACTCTTTCTAGTCACCAAGAAAAAACATATAGTCATCATACATTTCTTCTACCAGTTATAGCTTGAGCTGATGTTTATATGTTATTGACTTCTTCAAGTTGAATTGCCCCTAAGCTAATCTGGATGTTTCCATTGGCCATTTAAAGGCATGTATGCATCCTCAACATTTTTCTTCCCAAAATATTCCTTTAAACTACATTGCACCTAGCTAGTTATACTACACATTCATTGTTGTTCATCATGGAATGCCTTTATTAATTTGGTCATTTACCTTCTAGGAGAAGACTTGCATGCTTTATCATAATCTTGTTCCTTCTAAATTAAAGCACTATTAGCTGTTTTAACCATGCATGTTTAATTGTCTGGTGCGTATGCCTGAACATCATTCTTATTGAGAACCTTATAAAGTTAGCCAATAACTGCTTGTTTTTTGACAATCACCTTTCTTGACTAGAAATCAAACAGCGGACTTTCAAAGATTGTATCCATTCCAGTCTAATTATTAAAACAAAATCATATAAATATAAATTTGAAAATTGATTAAACTTCTTTGGCCGAAGATCCAAAACACATCATTCAACACTAAGATGCAAATCTTAGTTGATGTGTAATGAGATAGGCATTAGTTGGGATCATGAAAACGAAAGGTTTTTATCAATTCCTATATGATGGGGGTCATTTTAGAAATGAAATGTTAAATACTAGAGGTAGGATTTGGATTTCTAAAAGATTAGGCTGCAAATTTCCTATGTGATGAAAGGCTATCTTGGAAATCACATGTTAAAACTTAGAAGTAGTGTAAACAATGAATGACAAGTTAAAATCTCGAAAATAGGGTTTGGTTTTTTAAAAGGATGACTGCTTACTTCATGTTGAGTGTGTTCCATTATCGCACCTGGTAAGGAGTGTGATGCATAAATAAGTCATTCATTTCATCATCATTTTTTTAGAGGTTGGCATTGTCCAACACAAACGAGATGTTTTTAATCAAAAAAGACTTTTCGAGGCACACAACATAGACTATGGTTCATGGCTAAAAAAAGAATATATAAGACTCAAATAGTGTTTGAGAGTACAAAAACATAAGACCATTTATTTTATATGGATATCTTTTTAGGCTTGATGCCTTGATTTTGTCATTTTAGCGATTGATCTCATTACAATCTTAATTTTTCCAATCGTATCTTTGTGTTTTGTCACACCTTCGAGTTTGGACTTTGCACTATTATGATGGACGTTTTTTGTTTGTCTTTCCTTTTGTTTTGTCTTTTCTCTTTTTTCTTTTGTTTTGAATTTGAATTTTTATTCATTTGAACTCCCATTTGATCATTTCGATAGCTCTTTTCTATAAGTATAACTAACCCCTTACTCATCTTTAAAACCAATGTTTATTTTAAGATTCATATTCTTTTAAAAGAATTAGGTAACGACTCTATTTTTCATAAATTCTCTTTAATTTCAGATATTTCATTTCATGTGTCAGGCGCAACGCTAATGGCTCAATAACTTTTTCTAATCAATCATCATGTCAAGTCTAACAACTATGTTATGAAGTTTAGTAGGTCTTTCATAATAGAAGTTGGTCACTTTGTTTGTTTGTTTTTTTTAATGGAACTAAATTCCTTTTTGATTTGGATTTAGTCTATTTTTGGCTTAAACTATATGTTCATGTTACAAAGATATTTAATCTTTTTAGTTTCAACAACAACAAAAAAAAAACCTAATCGCTAATAAATAAAATTTAAAGAAAAACAATAATCTCTTAAGTTTTGAAACACACACCCGCAACAAAGCATGTAGAATCCCAGGCTAGTCATAGGACTATACTTAAGGGGTGGATCTTTTATCTAGATAATAGATTGTCTAAATAAATTCAATTTAAGCCAAATTAGTTTCACATTGTCTATATTAATTAAACACCTTATTTGGTCCTATAAAGTGTTGCTTGAGTCCTAAAGCTTATCCACAAATTTGTATCCACATCTTGAAACCTAACTAATCATTTGAGTTAGTTCTTCAAGTTTTATAAATTGAATTAAATAGTCTTTTTAATTTTAAAAAATAATTATTTAGTTCCTTTCATACATTTCAAGTTCTTTTTTAATGTACCA
>Ga0307513_10007131_pt1 | contig 14533 bp, 11 predicted proteins | sample 15_EM_MG_FD_202174 | JGI IMG/M metagenome (GOLD analysis project Ga0307513, IMG submission 202174) | Populus trichocarpa ectomycorrhiza microbial communities from riparian zone in the Pacific Northwest, United States - 15_EM | ecosystem: Host-associated > Plants > Roots > Unclassified | place... | reverse complement strand
AGCAGCAGCGCGCCCGCGACGGTGCCGACGACCGACCCGCGGCCGCCCATCAGGCTGGTGCCGCCGATGACGACCGCGGCGATCGCGTCGAGCTCGTAGCCGAAGCCGTCGTTCGGGCTGCCCTGGTTGAGCTGGCCGGCGTGCACGATGCCGGCCAGCGCGGCGAGGAAGCCCGCGACGCAGAAGACGATGACCTTCACGCGCGTCACCGGCACACCCGACAGCCGCGCCGCCTTCTCGTTGCCGCCGATCGCGTACACGTGCCGGGAGAACGCCGACGTCCGCAGGAACACGATGGCCACGACGGCGACGACCGCGAAGATCAGCGCCGGGATGGGCACCAGCCCGTTGAACGTGCGCTCCCCCAGCAGCGAGAACGCGAGCGGTGCCTCGCCCGGGTCGTCGCCGTACGCGATCGCCACGCCCTGGCCGCCGGACCAGATGCGGGCCAGGCCGCGGGCGATCTGCATGCCGGCGAGCGTCACGATGAACGCCTGGATGCCGAACAGCGCGGACGCGATCCCTTGCAGGAAGCCGAAGCCGAGCCCGATGGCCAGCACGATGAGGACCGCCGCGACGACGCCGAAGTCGTCCTCGACCATCAGCACCGCGGAGCCGACCGCCGCGAGCCCGAGCACCGCGCCGACCGACAGGTCGATGCCGCCGACCAGGATCACGAACGTCATCCCGACCGCCATGATGCCGATCTCGGACACCGCGCGGACGACGTTGAACAGGTTGTCGCTGCCCAGGAACAGGATCTCGCCGTTGTGGTGCGGCGAGAACACCACGGCCACGACGAACACCGCGACCAGCCCGAACAGGCTCTGGAACCGGAACAGCGCGGCCACCACGTCGGTCCGCCGGGCCGACCCGTTGCCGTTCGGCGGCGGGACGTCCTCCTGCTTCGTCACCGTGTCCGTCTCACTCACGCGCCCACCTCCCGCGTCCCGGCCGTATCGACGGCCAGCGCCGTGCTCCCCTCGCCCATCGACGCGGCGAGCAGGTCGGCCTCCCCGGCATGTCTCGTGTCCAGCTCCCGGACGCTGCGCCCGCCCGACAGCACGACCACGCGGTCGCACACGCCCACCAGCTCGGCGAGCTCCGAGGACGCCAGCAACACCCCGATGCCCTGCTCCGCGGCCTTGCCGAGCAGGGCGTAGATCTCCGCCTTCGCGCCGACGTCCACGCCCCGGGTCGGCTCGTCGAGCAGCAGCAGGACCGGCTCTGTCAGCAGCATCCGGCCGAACACGACCTTCTGCTGGTTGCCGCCCGACAGCGTGCCGACGGCGTCGTTGACCGAGCCGAGCTTGACCTTGAGCTCGTCGACGATCCGCCGCACCGCGCCGGTCTCGCGCGCCCGCGGCACCACGCCGGCCGCCGCGATCCGGTCCACGATGGACAGCACGGTGTTGGCGAGCACCGAGTGGTCGATGGCCAGGCCCGCGATCCGCCGGTCCTCCGGCACGAGCGCCATGCCCAGCCCGAGCGCCTGACGAGGGGAGCGCGGGCGGACCGGGCGGCCGCGGAACTCGATGACACCGCGAAGCGTGCCGGGCGTGCCGGCGCCGAAGAGGGTCTCGAGGAACTCGGTGCGCCCGGAACCGAGGAGCCCGCCGATGCCGACGATCTCGCCGCGCCGCACCGTCACCGAGATGCCGTCGGGTTCGCGGCGGCCCGGGCGTTCCCGGCGCGGCCGCAGCGCGAGGTCGGTGACGCGGAGGATCTCCTCGCCCGGCTCGACGGTCCGGGTGCGGAACAGCGCCTGCACGGGCCGGCCGACCATCGCCTCGGCGACCGTCTCGGCGGCCTTGTCCGCGGTCAGCTCGCGGGCGTCGAAGCCGGCCACGACCGCGCCGTTGCGTAACACGGTGGCGCGGTCGGCGATGCGGCCGATCTCGTCCATGCGGTGGGAGATGTATACGATCCCGACGCCGGCGCGGCGCAACCCGGCGATGACCGTGAACATCTGCTCGACCTCGACCGGCGACAGCGCCGAGGTCGGCTCGTCCATGATCAGCACCTTGGCGTCGAGCGAGAGCGCCTTGGCGATCGTGACCAGCTGCTGCTCGCCCGTGCGCAGCTCGCCGACCGGGCGGTGCGGCTCCAGGGCGATCCCGCAGCGTTCGAGCAGCTCGCGGGTAATCGAATTCATGCGCCGGCGGTCGACCGAACGGATCCGGGTACGCAGTTCCCGGCCGAGGAAGATGTTCTCCGCGACCGACAGGGCCGGCACGAGGTCGAGCTCCTGGTGGATCATCGCGATGCCGGCACGCTGGGCGTCGACCGGTGCGGCGAACCGGGCCGGCGCGCCACCGATGAGGATCTCCCCGTCGTAGCCGGTGATATCGCCCGACAGCACGCGCATCAGCGTCGACTTGCCCGCGCCGTTCTCGCCGAGCAGCGCGTGGACCTCGCCGGCCCGCACGGCGAAGTCGATGTCCCGGCAGGCACGCACGCCGCCGTACGACTTGCGGATGCCGATCATCTCGACCAGCGGGCTGACACCGTCGTCCATACGTCCCTCGTCGCCGTGCAGGGTGATCTGGGAAATCGATTACCCGAGACGCTAGGGGTGGCGATTCGCAGTGTCAAGGAACCAGCTGGTCCCGCACGAATGCGCACGTTCGTGTTACCGTGGGCGTATGCCTGCCACGTTGCGAGCCGTGCTCGCCCGCGCCGGCCTGCGAGTGGACTCGGACGAGTTCCTCGCGCTGGTCGAGGATGCCGCCAGCCGGCTGGCCCCCGCCGATCCGGACCCGGCCGACTACTTCACCGACTCGCAGCGTGCCGCGCTGACCGACGTCGGGCTGGACCTCTCGCCGCGCGGCCCGAAGGAGCGCGACCCACGGGCGAGGACCGTGGCGCTGCAGGCGGTCCTGCGCGACACGGCGCTGTCCGTCGCGGGCGCGGCGGAGCGCGTCGGCGTCGACTCGAGCCGCATCCGCCACCGGCTCGCCGACGGCCGGCTCACCGGCTGGAAGGACCGCGGCGGCTGGCGGTTGCCGGTGTGGCAGTTCACCGGCGACAGCGTGCTGCCCGGCCTGGACGCCGTGCTCGCCGCGGCACCCGAGGACCAGCCGCCGCTGGTCGTGGCCGGCTTCATGACCACACCCCAGCAGGATCTGTGTACCGCGGGCGAGCCGACGACGCCGCGGGACTGGCTGCTGGCCGCCGGCGACCCGGCCGCGGTCGCCCGGCTCGTGGCCACGCTCGGCACGCCCACCTGACCGCGTCCGGCACGCAGCGACCCGAACCGCTCACCCTGCGCACCCGCGCGGACTAGGCTCGAAACCGACCGTCCGCCGGCGACCAGGAGACACATCGAGGAATGTCACGGCTCCCCCAGCCGCCGGCCCCTGCTGCGCTGAAGCAACTGCTCCGCCCGCACGAGGACATCGTCGCGGTGCATTCGGGCACCCGCCTCGTCCGCGTCTTCGTCGCCGGCGGCAGACACCAACAGCGGTGGAACACCTTCCGCACCACCGGCCCGCTCCCCCACGCCCGGTTCGACCCGCACCCGCCGCGGCCCGGCGGGGCAGGCCCGGCGAAGGACGGCGTGCTGTACTTCGGCCTGTCCGTACGCACGAGCGTGGCCGAGGTCTACCAGCAGACGTCCATTGTGGACAGAGGAACGCGCAGGCCGCACCTGGTCGTCTTCCAGCCACGGCGGACGTTGCGGCTGCTGGACCTGACCGGCCTGTGGCCGACCCGGGCGGGCGCGTCGCAGGAGATCAGCAGCGGACCCAAGGACGTGACGCAGGCGTGGGCGCGCGCCATCCACGCGGCCTACCCCGACCTGGACGGGCTCTGGTATCGCTCGTCGATGGACTCCGGCGACCCCGCCGTGTGCCTGTGGGAGCCGCCCGCGGCGGACGCACTGCCGGCGAGCCCGGACGTGCTGCTCCCCCTGGACTACCCCGGCCTCGACCTGCCGTTGTCACGAATCTGTGAAGCCCTGAACTACACCCTCCTGTAGCTCGTGCTCCAAGTAGGGGGAACCCCACCGGGAAACCGGGGGTCTCCCCGATGTCCCTATAGCCCAAGCCTCCTTACCGTCGGAGACGAAAGGTTGGTGAGCGGCATCACATCACCGAACACGACATCGAGAGGCCCACCATGAACACGCACGAGCACGAGAACAGCAGGAGACCCCGCGTCTGGCTGGTCGGCGCCACGCCGGACCCCGAAGACCAACCGATCGTCCGCGACATACGCATGCGCACCTGGCAGCCCGGCGAGGACGGCCGGTACCACTCCAGCGACGGCTGGCACCACGCGACCTGGACCGAGCTGCACTCCCGGTTCGACCTGGTCGAGGTGGCCTGATCAGGTGCTCGAGCCGCCGGACCCCGAGCCCGCCGACACCATCGTGCGGCGGTCGTCGCGCCGGGTCTTGAGCAGGCTCGCCACGGCCGTGATCGCCAGTACGCCCACGATGACCGTCAGCGAAACCGCGATGTTCACCGTCGGCACGGGGATCGGCTCGCCGCCGTTGAGGAACGGCAACGCGTTGGTGTGCAAGGCCTCGAGGACCATCTTGACGCCGATGAAGCCCAGGATGACCGCGAGCCCGATCGACAGGTACACCAGGCGCCTGAGCAGCCCGCCCAGCAGGAAGAACAGCTGGCGCAACCCCATCAACGCGAATGCGTTGGCAGTGAAGACCAGGAACGGCTCCTTCGTGAGGCCGAAGATCGCTGGAATCGAGTCGACCGCGAACATCACGTCCGCGGAGCCGATCGCGATCATCACGATGAACAGCGGAGTCGCGAACCGCTTCCCGCTGATCCGGGTGAAGACGCGGCCCTCGTGGTAGGTGTCGGTGACCGGGAACAGCTTCCTGGCCCACTTCGTGACCCGGTTCTCCTCGTACTGCTCGTCCTCGTCGCCACCCAGGTTCGACTGGGAGAGCTTCACCGCGGTGTAGACCAGGAACGCGCCGAAGACGTAGAACACCCAGCTGAACTGGGCGATCGCGGCGGCGCCGACGGCGATGAAGATGCTGCGCAGGACCAGCGCGAGCACGATGCCGACGAGCAGCACCTTGTGCTGGTGCACGGTCGGCACGGCGAACGCCGACATGATCACCAGGAAGATGAACAGGTTGTCGACCGACAACGAGTACTCGGTGATGTAGCCGGCGAAGTACTCCCCGGCGTGCGTGCCGTCGGCGAACAGCCAGATGCCCAGGCCGAACAGCACGGCGACGGCCACGTAGAAGGTGACCCAGCGGGCTGCCTCACCGACGGTCACCTCATGCGGTTTGCGATCGACGATGACGAGGTCGATGGCAAGCAGCACCAGGAGGCCGCCGATGGTGGCGAGCCACAGCCACACGGGAACGTTCATTCAATAGACCTCCGGTCCGGACAACACGTCTGACCGGAGGTCTCTTCCGCCGGCCCGCAACCGGCCGCCGGTACCGGGAGCCCCGAGGGGCTAGCCGTGTTGACGACACCGACGCGAAGGAATACTCCCCTCCACTTCCTCCATTGTCGCGTGTCCGACTGGATCGCACCAGTCCTGATTGTCCGAAGTTCGCATGGGCTTGGTCACAGCCGGACTAATCAGACAAAACAGGCCGACTGGGCAAACTCTCAGCTACTCTCAGGAACCGTCGCATACGGTTTCGGCGTGGCTCGACTTACCCGCTCACGCATGCGCTGGATCCTGGTCGTGCTCGTCGTCGCCGTGGCAGGCGCGGCTGGCGTGGTGTGGCTCAACCGCGCCGACGAAGCACCCGCTCTGCACACGCAGGAGGAATCCCTGGCGGGCGCCGGCCAGGGCATCCAGCTCGACGCGCGGCTGTACCTGCCGGAGCGCACGCCAGCGCCGGCGGTGATCGTCGCGCACGGGTTCGGCGGCAGCAAGGAGAGCGTGGACGACGACGCGAAGGAGCTCGCGCAGCGCGGCTTCGTCGTACTCACCTACTCCGCGCGGGGGTTCGGCCGCAGCACCGGGCAGATTTCGCTCAACTCCCGGGACGCGGAGGTGGCCGACGCGTCGAAGCTGGTCAGCTGGCTGGCGACCCGGCGCGAGGTCGTCCAGGACGGGCCAGACGACCCGCGGGTCGGGGTCACCGGCGGCTCCTACGGCGGCGCGCTGTCGCTGCTGCTCGCGGGCACCGACAAGCGGGTCGACGCGCTCGCGCCGGCCATCACGTACAACGACCTCAGCCAGGCGCTGCTGCCGAACTCGGCCACCACGGGCGCCGCGCCGGCGACCCCGGCGGGCAACGCGGACGCGCCGGACGGGGTGTTCAAGCGGTCGTGGGCCGGCATCTTCTTCGCCGCGGGGGCCGGCGGCGCGGGGCTCGCGGACCCGTCGACGGACGCGATCGAACCGGGCAGCGAGGACGACGACGCGGACGCGCCGGCCAACCCGGGCGGCGCACCGGCCGACGCGCCCTCGGGCGGACAGCCGTCCGGATCGGGCGGCGGTTCCGGCGGGCAGCTGGGCTCGGGCAACCCGTGCGGCAAGTTCCGCCAGGACTTCTGCCTCGCGTACGCGGAGGTGGCCACCACAGGGCAGGCGACCCCGAAGACGGTGGACCTGCTGCGTTCGGTGTCGCCGGTCGCGGTGGCCGACAAGATCACCCAGCCGACCCTGCTCGTGCAGGGCGAGCAGGACACGCTCTTCGGGCTCGACCAGGCCGACGCCACGGCGCGGCAGATCAGCGAGGCGGGCGGCGACGTCAAGGTCGTCTGGTACACGGGCGGGCACGATGGCGGCCAGCCCGGGCCCGACCTTCGTGGCGAGATCGCCGACTGGTTCGACTTCCACCTGCGCGACCAGGGCACCGACCCGGGCACCGGGTTCGAGTACGCCGTGCAGGGCGCGCTGCGGGTGCAGGGCGCGCCGTCGGTGCGGACGGTCTCGACGGATGTGTACCCCGGGCTCGACGGCGCCACGACCGACCGGCGGCGGGTGCGGGTCTACGGGCCGGAGCAGACGATCATCAACCCACCGGGCGGCAACCCTGCATCGGTCAGCAGCATGCCGGGGCTGAACGCGGTCATCGGCAGCTCGTCCCGGCTCGCCGGCCGGGTCGCGATCGACCTGCCGGGCCAGTCCGCGCGGTTCACCAGCCGGCCGCTGAGCTCGCAGCTGCTGATCGCCGGCTCGAGCACGGTGCGGCTGCGCGTGGCGGCGGTGAAGGGCGTGCCCGTGCCCAAGGGCGGCGCGGTGCTGTTCGCGAAGCTGTACGACGTCGGACCGGACGGCACCCGGATCCTGCCCGGCTCGGCGGTGTCGCCGCTGCGGATCCCGTCGCTGCCCGCGGACGGGCGGCCGGTCGAGCTGACCGTGACGCTGCCGGGCATCGTGCGGCCGATCGAGACCGACCGGCGGGTCGAGCTCGTGGTGACCACGACGGACCAGGCGTACGCGACGCCGGCCCAGGCGACCGCGTACCGCGTGGCCGTCGCGCCGAACGCCGTGGTCGAGGCGCCGGTCGTGTCCGGCACGCGGTCGGACACCGGCCCGCCCACCGCGCCGCTGGCCGGGATCGCCGTGGTGCTGGGCATCTGCGTGCTGGCCGGCATCTGGGGCGCGCTGCGCCGGCGGCGGGCGGTCGACTCGGACGCGTCGCTCGCCGATGTGCCGCTCGTGATCGAGGGGCTGTCGAAGTTGTACCCGGGCGGCGTCACGGCGGTCGACGACCTGTCGTTCCGGGTGGAGCGCGGGCAGGTGCTCGGGCTGCTGGGACCGAACGGCGCGGGCAAGACCACGTCGCTGCGCATGCTGATGGGGTTGATCACGCCGACCGGCGGGACGATCCGCGTGTTCGGCCACCGGGTGCACTCGGGTGCGCCGGTGCTGTCCCGCATCGGCTCGTTCGTCGAGGGCGCCGGGTTCCTGCCGCACCTGTCCGGCAAGGCGAACCTGGAGCTGTACTGGGCGGCGACCGGCCGGCCGGCGGACAAGGCGCACTTCACCGAGGCGCTGGAGATCGCGGGGCTCGGGGACGCCGTGCACCGTCGCGTGCGCACGTACAGCCAGGGCATGCGCCAGCGGCTGGCGATCGCGCAGTCGATGCTCGGGCTGCCGGACCTGCTGGTGCTCGACGAGCCGACCAACGGGCTCGACCCGCCGCAGATCCACCAGATGCGCGAGGTGCTGCGCCGGTACGCCGCGGCCGGGCGGACCGTGCTGGTGTCCTCCCACCTGCTGGCCGAGGTCGAGCAGACGTGCGACCACGTCGTCGTCATGCACCACGGCCGGCTGGTCGCGAGCGGCCCGGTGGACGAGATCGTGGGCGGTGGCGGGGAGGCCACGTTCCGCGTCGACCAGCCGGACGAGGCCGCGGACGTGCTGCGGGCGGTCGAGGGCGTCGAGGACGTCGTCGTCGACGGTCCCCTCGTGCACGCGGACCTCGACGGCCTGCCCCGTGCCGAGGCACTGGCGACGCTGATCCGCGCCGGCGTGGCGGTCGAGCAGGCCGGCCCGCGCCGCCGCCTGGAGGACGCGTTCCTGCAGCTGGTCGGAGAGGAGTCCGCCCGATGAACCCCCGTGACAACGCCCGACCCGGCTCCGCCGACTCGAGCGGCGCACCCGAAACCTCGGCCAATTCCGTTGCTGCCAAGGCATCCGGTGCTGCCGGCTCGGCCAAGTCGGGCGGCAAAGGCGGCGCGGCGGTCGACACGTTCGACGAGCACGACGTACACACCGATCCGGCCGCCCTGGAGACGCTCGCCGAGGCGGCCGCGCAGGAGACCGTCGAGGTGGCACCGGACGGCTCGGTCGTCGGCTACCGCGCGCGGCGGACGTTGCGGCTGCGGGTGGAGCTCGCCCGTCAGCTGCGGCGCCGGCGGGTGCAGCTGGTGCTCGGCTTCCTGGTGCTGCTGCCGTTCATCCTGTGGGCGGCGTTCGAGTTCGGCACCGAGGGCGGCGGCGCGCGGTCCGGCGGCTTCGTCGACCTGGCCACCAGCAGCGCGCCCAACTTCGTGGTGTTCGTGCTGTTCGCCACCGGCAGTTTCCTATTGCCGATGATCGTGGCGCTGTTCTTCGGCGACACGGTCGCGAGCGAGGCGTCGTGGTCGAGCCTGAAATACCTGCTGGCGATCCCGATCCCGCGGCACCGCCTGATGCGGCAGAAGGCGACCACCTCGGCGCTGCTGTCCCTGTTCGCGATCACGCTGCTGCCGGCCGTCGCGCTCGGAGTCGGCGTCGTCTTCTACGGCGCCGGCGAGGCGCTGAGCCCGACGGGCGACGCGATTCCGTTCGACCAGGCAATGATCGCGCTGGTGCTGACGATCTGCTACCTCGCGATCCACCTGCTGTGGGTCGCCGGCCTGGCGCTGTTCCTCACCGTCTCCACCGACGCACCGCTCGGCGCCGTCGGCGGCACGGTGCTCGTCGCGATCCTGTCGCAGATCCTCGACCAGATCACCGCACTCGAAGGCCTGCGCAACTACCTGCCGACGCACTACGCGTTCGCCTGGTCCGACCTGATCTCCACAGACATCGACTGGTCGAACATGGCGGCAGGCGCCTTCTCCGCGGTGGCCTACGGAGCCTTCTTCGGCCTCCTGGCATGGCGCCGCTTCCGGACCAAGGACATCACGTCCTGACCACGACGCGGACACCATCACAGAACCCGTTCCAGGCCGCCGTTGTCGAGGGTCGCCGCGACCAGCTCGGTCAGGCCGCTGAGCAGCGCGCCCGACGAAGTGGTCGCCAGATAGTGCGGTGAGTCGCCGTGCTCGATGTGAATATCCAGCGCGCTCATCAGGTATGGGGAATACAGGATCATCGCGTCGGGCGAATCGAGGTCCACGGCAATTGCCGCGAAGCCGGGAAATGCACGCGACTGATACACGTGCAGACCGTCGGTCACCGGGCCGTGCCGTTCCTTGAACCGTCCGAATGCGACGATCGAGGAACGGATCTTCGCCGGCAGGTCCTCGTTGCGGTAGCGGGACAATGTCGCCGTCGCCTCGCAGGACGGATCGAGCAGGATCGCGCGGTAGGTGCCGCCACGGGCCAGGAAATCCAGCACCGTGTCCCGGTAGCGCGCCGGCCGTTCGGGAGTCGTCAGATAGCCGGACGACGTGCGCAGCCCAGTGCCGAGGTCGATCACATCGGCCCGTGCGGCGTTTACCAGGCGTGCCTTCTCCGCCTGGCTCGGGCGTTGCGGCTGCGCGGACACCGCTGTGCTGCCCGACAGGCCGGCCTTGGCGAGCCAGGCACGGCGGGCGTCCTGCGCTGAGCCGCTCGGGGTCATCAGGTAGACATCGCTGTTCTCGTGGCTGCCGACGTGCTCGAAGGCGGCCGCGTGCGGGCCGGCGACCTGGTGCACGGCCTCGGAGATGGCCAGGCAGTCCGGCGGGGTCAGCTCCTCCAGGTGCGCGGCCAGGTTGATCACCGGTGAGTGGATCGCGCCGGTACGGCCGTCGTCGGCGAACCGGATGGTGCCCTTGTGTACGGCGACCCGCAGGCGCAGCTCGCCCTTGAGCTCGGTGCGGCGCAGGCCGTCGCGGACCTGGCGCAGGTCCACCCGCAGGATGTCGCGGGCGGCCGACAGGGCGACGTCGCGCGCCACGCTCTCGTTCTCGTCGTGCACCGCGAGCATGCCGCCGTCACCACGCCACGACCACAGCTCCGCGCGGGCGCAGCGAAGCTTCGCGGCCGCCTTGTGCACCCGCCCGACCGCCCGCTCCCGCAGCTGGTCGAACGCATGCGCCGCGCGGTCGAGCGGATTGTGCCGCACGATGCTCGAGTACCCCGACGCGTCGACGACGATCAGGTAGACGTTGTCGTACGTGCGGCACGGCCGGAACGCGTCCTCGGAGGTCGGCACCCACCTACTGTCTCGCGGGGCGGACCCGGGGTCGATACCGCTCGCTTGACGGTCCCGGTGCCCTGACGGCAACGGCCGGCAGGGCTCAGTTGTCTGAGCTGCAAGGCGCGTCAGCCGAACGTGTCACTGTGCACCCTGCTAGGTTGCCGCGTGTCAATGTGATGTGCGCAGGGTGAGATGTATCATCGTGATACGTGGCACCCTGCTAGTGGCATCTCGCCATCAGGCACCGAAAGGGAACACACCGATGACACAGGGCGGCAGCCGTGTGATGCGGCAGCGTCGACTCCGGGCAGAGCTTCGGCGACTGCGGGCGTCGGCCGGATACACGCAGAAGGATGCCGCGACCGAAATCGGGTGGTCGACGTCCAAGATCATCCGCATAGAAACCGGGGCGACCGCCGTGTCGAGCGCTGACGTCCGGGCCATGCTCCAGTTCTACGGCGTCAGCGAACAGGACAAGGCCGATGACCTTGTCGCGATGACCCGTGCGAAGGACGAAGAGTGGTGGGACGCCTATAGGCCGAACTACCGCCCGCAGTTCCTGGAATACCTCGCCTACGAGGACAACGCGACGCAGATCCGCCAGTTCATCTCGTTCGTTGTCCCCGGCCTGCTGCAGACCGAGGAGTTCATGCGCGCATTCTTCGCCGGCTACATGGAGGGCGAGGAATGGATCGAGCGCGGCGTAAAGGTTCGCACGCGACGCCAGCAGGGTCTCGCACCCGAGCAGGGAAAGCAGGCTGTGTTCATCATCGACGAGTCGGCTGTGCAGCGATGGATCGGCGGTGCGGAAATCACCCGTCGCCAGTTCGAGCATCTCCGGCAGATGGCGAAGCAGCCAAACATAAGCATCCGGATCGTGCCGTTCTCCCTGGGCATGCATCCTGGGATGCGGGCGTCTTTCACGATCCTGGACTTCGCGTCCCACGAGGAAGACACAATCGTCAGCGTCGAGAACCCCGAGAAGGACATGCTTGTCAAGGACGACGCCGACTCGACGAGCAAATACCTCGAGATCTTCTCGATGCTCGAAGAAATAGCAACGCCGGAGGACGAGATCGACTCCGTGCTCGACTCGGTGCTCGACAGGATGCGGCTAGACACATAAGGACGCGGAGGGGAGGTTCGGTCGTGCGATGACATCGCCAACAAGCGAGCACAACCGCGACTACAGGACCGACCCCGCGCCGGCTCCGCAGGGAGTCCCGCGACCTCGTCCACCGGAGCCGTTGGACGAGGTCGGCCCACCCACCATCGGGATCGTCACGGCGATCCCCGAGGAGTACGCCGCGATGTACGCACTGCTCGACCGGCCGGTCGAGCGTGATGTCAAAGGCGACCCCGCGACGTACGTGCTCGCTTCGGTACCGAGCAAGTCGGACGCACCTAGCCATCGCGTCACGCTCACCCAGCTCGGGGCGACGGCCACCGACGCGGCAGCGGACGGGTGCACACACCTGCTGCGCAGCTTCCCATCGGTCGCCGTGGTACTCATGGTCGGCATCGCGGCGGGCATCCCGAATCCGCGTCAGCCCACCCGGCACGTCCGGCTCGGCGACATCGTGGTCGGCACGCGGGACTTCATCGACTACGGTCACCTCCGTCGTGTCGCCAACGGAGAACAGCAGCGGCGACAGTTCCCCCAGCCGTCGCCGCATTTCGTGCGGTGCGCCGACATGCTGAAGGCTGGCGAGCTAGGCGGGAAACGCCCGTGGGAGCACTGGATCGGGTCGGGCAGGCCGGCAAACCTCGTGCGGTACACCAGGCCGCCGCATCGGACCGACGTTCTCCGCGACAGCATGGGAAACGCCGTGTCCCACCCGAGTCGTAGGCGCAGCGAGCACCCGGCGAACGGAATGCCCAAGGTGCACTACGGGTCGATCGGGAGCGCCGACATCTCCTTGCGGGACGCGGCGACGCGCGACGAGCTGGCCGTCCGGTACGGGTTCCTCGCCGTCGAGATGGAGGGCGCGGGCATCGGGCGCAGCAGCTTCCAGAACGGCAAGGAGTGGTTCGTGGTCCGGGGCATCAGCGACTACGGCGACGGCCACAGCGACGACGCCTGGCGCCGGTACGCCTCCCTGACCGCCGCCGCCTACGTGCGGGCGCTGCTCGCCAAGTGCCTTCCGTTCGAGAACACGGCGTTCAGTGGCTGACCATTCGCAGAAACTCCGTCCACTCGGCGCGAGCGAACGCCAATGTGGCGCCGGAGCGGAACTTCGAGTCGCGAACCAGGACACTCCGATCGAAGAAGGCGATCTCATAACAGCCTTCGGACCCGCTGGCACTGCTCTTCCGCCAGACGAGTTCTGATTCGGTTCTGCGAAGTTCGCTGCGCTCGACCATACGCACCCCAGGCTTTGTGAGTCGCTGAGCCGAGAGTAACCGATCCTGTACAGGAAAACGTACCGCCGAGAGTCGACCGCAATTGCCGACGAAGACGGCAAATGCACGCGACAAAGCCGGGGCAACCGTTCGGCTCCCGCACGGGCACTCGTCCGGCAACCGGCATGGGCGACGCTGCGCCGGTGATTCGAACGAAAGCGCGGCGCGGGTGGGCGGTGGCCCTCGCCGCCCTCGCCATCGCTGCCCTCGGTCAGGCGCCGGCCGCCGCCGACTCCTCGCGGGCCAACATCACCGGCTTCCGTGTCCGCAACATCAGTGTGGGCTCGCTGGGGTGCAAGGACGTGCCGGTGACCGTGCGGGTGACGCTGGGCGAGAACGCGTACGGCACCGACGTCACCACACACATCTATCGCGGCGCCCGCGAGATCGACTACGGCCTCTTCGTGGACAACCGGCCCGATACGTGGCTGTGGTGCCCACACCTGGACGGCTACGGCCGATTCCGCCTCGGCCCCTCGGACCTGACGATCTACGAGACCGGCGGCACTTACACCGCCGTCGACCGTACGACCGCGTACGTCAAGGTCAAGGCGCGCGGCCGGGAGGTGATCACGGGCTCGGCCCGCTCGCGGGGCGTCGTGACGATCACCAGCCGGTCCAGCCACTTCGACATGAACACCGGCGGCTACTCGCGCTGGCGCGGCGCCAAGGTCACCTTTCAGTACCGGCTCACCACCTCGGCGGCGTGGCGCTCGGTGGCCACGGTGTACGCCAACAGCAGCGGCCTCGCGACCACGCGGATCGCCGCGCCGGCCGTTCGCTACTGGCGCGCGGTGCTGGCCGAGGGCGCGCAGGTGTTCGGCGCGGCCTCGCCGCAGCTCCGCCGCTGAGTCGTCAGTGTTGCGGCCGGCGACTACGCAAATAGTCGCCGACCACCGCGGCGCCCAGGCCGTCCAGGTCGGGGTTGACCACGCGCCCACCACTGCGCCGGGCGATCAGGTCGACGAAACGGGCCAGCGACGGGTCCTCGCCCAGCATGAACACCGTGACCGACGCGCCCAGCTTCGCGAGCGCGTCCACCTCCGCGACCGTCTTGCGCAGCGTGGCCGGCAGCGGCGGGTAGTCGAACACCGCCTCGCCCTCCCGATCCAGGTGGGCGGTCGGCTCGCCGTCGGTCACCACCAGCACGACCGGGTGCGCGTCGGAGTTCTTGCGCAGGTGCCGACCGGCCAGCAGCAGCGCGTGGTGCAGGTTCGTGCCCTGCTCCCACACGCCCTCCAGGCCGACGAGCTCCGCCAGCTCCACCGACCGCGCGTGCCGGCCGAACGTGATCAGCTGCAGCGCGTCGGTACGGAATCGCGTGGTGATCAGCTGGTGCAG
>Ga0307513_10007130_pt1 | contig 14533 bp, 14 predicted proteins | sample 15_EM_MG_FD_202174 | JGI IMG/M metagenome (GOLD analysis project Ga0307513, IMG submission 202174) | Populus trichocarpa ectomycorrhiza microbial communities from riparian zone in the Pacific Northwest, United States - 15_EM | ecosystem: Host-associated > Plants > Roots > Unclassified | place... | reverse complement strand
GCTAGGCATTCTTGGCTATGACATGAGTATCGCACTAAGATCCAAGATCATGATATGGAACTTTATGACGGTCGGCAAACGGCGCATGGTAAGTTTACCGTACGTTACCGTATATTACCGTATTGTAGCGTATGGTAACTTACCGTACCTTACCATTCGAACCCTACTTGGTGTGCGAATTAGGAGGCACATGAGTGACGTCGGGTGAGGCACTGGCAAGCGGCTCCGATACTGTGCGACTATGGATACTAAACGAAATAAGCGCAAATACGGCACCAAAAGAGCAACAGTGGGAGAGAGGATAATGATAGCGAGCAACTTGAAGTATATTCGTCAATGAGTTACTTGCTAAACTGACGGTAATGACAGAAGTATATATGAAAAGCAAAACACCATTCTCAGTCTTCCAACCATCACCACACATTTCCACTTCGTTCCGCAAATGCCTCCTTAACGCCTTGTCTATCCTTCAAAGAAACAAATGAAATAAACACTCTGTTATCCCTGAACAAAAGAAATGTATGACAAAAGAAAACTTCCTTCATTCCCGTAGCCCTGATGCTTTCCACTTGTCCTATCCATCCGTCAATGAAAACATCTTTCTTAATCTCCGTTCTTTGATGAAACAAAAGAAACCAACATGCCGAGCAGCTTTTTTAACAGATACCAGTAGATCCATACAAGTATTGCTCTACTACCGGTACTCAAGGAAGCAGGGTGGTATTTTTTAAGCCTAGCGAGTTACTATTACTCGGGTGCTGGGTTGTGAACAGGGGGTTTTACTACTCGCAGAGCACACCTCTAATTACTCTTGGCGAGATTAAGTCCTGCGACAATAGGAGAAACCACTTTTCCCCACAATACTCAATCATCGCAATATCCGGGCCTTATCATTCATAGTTATTATGGTTGTGGCTGCGATTGTAATCGCAATTGTGGCTAGCATAGTGGTTGAATTTTGCGGGGACCATGGTAGCACCATTTGGCTCAGGACTTGATCCAGCCGCGCGTATGGGCTAGTATTAGTCCTCGAATTGAATGATTTATAGTGGGAACACTGGGTCTCTTAGGGAGTGGGAAAGCAGTTGTCTGCGGAGTGGTTTGCACTGAGGTGTCGATTAGGATGGGAGGGTATGAACTGACATCTCTTGGGATTAATGAGAGAATTCGGTAAATATATTTCTTACCCTGATAAATTAGCAGGAAGGAAACGCTTTAACCCGGGGACGATAATTTATTCGGTGGAGTCACTCGCAATAAGGTTTCTGCCAAGACTGCCGATTCTACTCTCAAGGGCCCGGTTGGAGGGGTGTTCACATGTGCAACTAAATCTATCTCTATTCCAAGAGAGAGAGTGTGGCAATCTGTTACCTGCCCGATGGTAGCCTAAGGCGTGATATTGGTTTCACAGAGTTCATCAGCCAGGCTAGGCAACCTTGATAAGCCCCGCCTTTCTCTAACTGTCTAGAATTTTAGCACCTAACACTACCATACTTCGTCAACATATCCTCTACAACATTCCCCGGAGCAAGGGACAGAAAATCGTCTCCTACCTCCATTACCGAGTCCCCCATAATCCTCATCCGTCGGGATACGGTTCTATTAATACTACCTGCTCTCAAAATCATAATAGCATCCTCTCCAACGCCGCTGGCTCCTGGGTCAAAATATCGGTTCTGTTAATACTACTGATTCCCAAGATCATAATACTAACCCTCTCTCCTGCAACAGTTACAGCATGTGTAGCGATCATGACATTGCACTCACTGATGTTCGATCCGGAATATTGGCTTGGTTGTCGCCGCTCGAGCCCCACTTACGGCACCACAACATTCGGACGAACCGGGTGAAGGGCGTAGGCGAGTGGCTTCTGTGCACAGAGGAATTTCGCAGCTGGCAGAACGGTGGTGGCCAAGGTGAATCGGAAAAGGCAACCATGTTTTGCTCCGGTAATATAGGGGTCGGCAAGACTTACATCAGGTAAGGGGCGATATCGGAGAGGGAAAGCACAACTCTGGATATTCTCTCTGACAAGTTACAATTTTAGTTCACTTGTAGTTGATACGTTGTGCAATGAGGTGGGAGAGGCCGGAGAGGAGGTCGCCGTGGCCTGCTTCTATTTCGATTTCACGGCGCAAAAGGAACAATCTGCGGCGAATGTGTTGGGCGCTCTGCTGAAGCAGGTTGTCGGTAGTTTTGAGCAAATTCCTGAAGAAATAAAGGATGTGTTTCGGAGACATAAGAAATTCATCGGTGGTCGGGAACTGCAACTTCCTGAGATCGTGAAGATGTTGGGGAGCCTCTCGTCTGCGCAGCGCACTTATTTCTGCCTTGACGCGCTGGACGAATGCGCTGTGCCAGATCGGGTTAAGATACTTCTCTCACTCGGGGAAATCATCAAAATGTCTCGGACTACTCGGGTGTTCCTAACTGGGAGACCCTATGTCGGTCGCGAGGTGGGAAACCATTTCTCCGAGGGAACAGCACTTGTATCAATAATCACCCCGACTTGTGAAATTATTCGATACATCTATGCAAAACTCGCCGAAGACGCGAATTCGGGCGAGATGGATGAGGGATTAGAGGCAGAAATTCTGAAGAAGATTCCGGAAACTTTCTCGGATATGTGAGTATGATCGGCTGAATACGGAACCTTACTAAGCTATCCACTGACCGATATATATCTAGATTCCGGTTAGTCTCTCTAAATCTCGGTGCAATTCTACAGGCGACTACCCTTCATCGGAGGCGAGAAAAACTCCGAGTAATAGCAGATGGACCAGGCCTGGAGGGTGTCTACGGAGCAACTTTGAATCGTATAAAGGCACAGGGTGATCCCAAATCAAGACTTGGGACGACCGCTCTGATGTGGATATCCCATTCGGAGCGGCAGCTGGGAGTGGAGGAGCTTTGTCAGGCCCTAGCGGTGGAAATAGGATCGACGGATTACAATTCTCATGATGCTCCCTCAATACAGACAGTGTTGAGCTGCTGCCAAGGACTTGTTGAGGTAGATAAGGGATCAACTGTTCGACTTATCCACCATAGGCTCCTAGAGTACTTAGTCAGTCACTGTAACCTTTTCCAGAGCCCTCACTCAACAATTGCGGAGACCTGCTTGAGCTACCTGAATTCGCAGCAGATAATGGCACTTTCGGGGTCTAGCACTCAGAGCACTCAACACCTACCCTTCCTCGAATATTCATCTCTATATTGGGGAGCCCACCTGAAAAAGGATTTCTCGGATGATGGGAGAGCACTTGCACTGAAACTCTTTAGCCGCTATGAATGCCATATATCAATTAGGCTACTCTTGGAAAACATGTACGGTCGAGATCCCTTGCGTGTTGTTGTGAACTTTTCCAAGTTCACGGGACTACATTTTGCGTCCATATTTGGACTTGTTGAGGTTGCGAGGGCTTTGACAGAGAGGGAAGGTGTCGATACAAACGGTATCGATGAAATGGGTTCTACACCGCTCTCTTGGGCTGCCGAGAATGGATATGAGGCAGTGGTAAAGTTGTTACTGGAACGGGAAGAAGTCGGCCCCGATGAGCCGGGCAACTGTGGCCGAGCACCAATCGCATGGGCTGCCAGGGGGGGATATGAAGCAGTGGTGAAACTGCTACTAGAACAGAAAAATGTTAACCCCGATAGGCCAGACGATGATGGCAGGACACCTCTCTCGTTGGCTGCTGTCAATGGACATGAGGCAGTGGTAAAGCTTTTATTGGGGCGCGAGGACGTCAACCCTAATTGGCCAGATAAGTCGGACCGAACGCCAATCTCACTGGCTGCCGAGAACGGAAATGACGAAATGGTGAAGCTGCTACTAAAACGGAAAGACATTAACCCCGATGAGCAAAACAAATGGGGCCAAACGCCAATATCGTCAGCTGCCTTGGGTGGGCATGAGGCAGTGGTGAAGCTGTTATTGGGGCGCGAAGACGTCGACCCCAATAGGTCAGATATGTGGGACCGAACGCCAATATCGTGGGCTGCCAGCAAGGGACATGACGCAATAGCGAGGCTACTACTTGGACGGGAAGACGCTAGCCCCGATAGACCGGACAATAAGGGGCGAGCACCAATCTTGCTAGCTGCCAAGAATGGACATGAGGAAGTAGTGAAGCTGTTACTAGGGAGCGAAGACGTCGACCCCAATATGTGTGGGACCAAACGCCAACCTCACTAGCTACCAAGAACGGACATGAGGAAGTGGTGAAGCTACTACTAAAACGGAAAGACATTAACCCCGATAGTCCAGACGACGGCGGCCGAAACCCAATCTCATGGGCTGCCGGGAATGGATATGAGGCCGTGGTGGAGCTGTTACTTGGGCGGGAAGGCGTCAACCCCGATAGGCCAGACAACGGCGGCCGAAACCCAATCTCATGGGCTGTCGAGAACGGATATGAGGCAGTGGTGCAGTTACTTCATAGGCGGAAAGATGCCAACCCTGATCAGCCCGATGTATGACGCCTACCACACTCTAGCATCGTGCTGAGAGGAGGGATCCGGGTATCACAAAGTTGAGAACAGATTGCCACGCCCTATCCGTCTGCACTGCCGCCGAAGCCATATATGATATTGCTTTTTAACTATCCTCGAGCCCTAACCCTTGCTGCATTCTCGATGTCATCCAGGGCTCCCTTCTGGGGACCTCACTGTTTTCCTTTAGCACTTGTTCAATTTCTAGACATCCAATATCATCTCGTTGATTTTCTCGCTCTTTCTCCCCTTCCCCCCTTTCCTTGACCATTATATAATACCCCTCTTTGGAGTGACTCTGTGCACTATGTTCTTTGCGAAATTTTTTCAGCACTTCTCGAGGCGGCTCCAGGGAAGACCCTTCCCGTCTAAGTTATTCCGGTACTGGAATATTGGCCCCGATTTTCTCTTCCTATTTTCGCATCTGGTGTAATAATATCACTAAATTTTGTCGAAACGGGGCATCGTACCTCAGGATGGCGGTTGAGTCATGAGGTTGAGCTAGCTCCCGTATATATCCAATTTTATCATGGTTTCCGGTTTGCTGCTCGAGTATTGATCTCCCCCGTGTATTTTACTTGGCTCTAGACTTTGTTACTTTCTTTCACCTCTCCCGTCAATACAGATGTACCCTAGGCACTGGTGTACCAAAAACCCTTATGCTCCCAGCAGGACAAGGAGCCTGCGGCTAGAATTTTTACCATCGTCACAAGAGGGAATGTCTTCCGTTACGGCATCTAGCCCAATTTCTATAACGAAGCTTCATTCAAAAGGGTCTCAAACACTGCCGGTCGCAGAATTCCGGATGGGAGTCTGGTCTGAAGGATTCCTACCCGCGCGGAGCTATTCCATTGACTCTATATACCTCCTATTTTCGCTACTACTGACCAGCATCCTCTCCCGCTCCTCCGGTGGTGGAGCGTTGTAGGCAAACCCTAACCTTACAGAAACAATGTGGACTGCATAGTCCGCCCACCGCAAGAACTCGAATAATTGAGCCGTGTGCCAGGACGCCGGTGTTGAATCTCCCAATAAGCTCTCGTGCTTTTACTTTTTTACTTAGCTCGGAGAGCAGGGTTTTTGGCGTGTTTCTCGCCCCACCTCCAGAGGAGGAAACTTGTGGAGTCGTGTTCTGCCTTTATCGTAATGGTCGACCCACCCAGCGGCAGATATCTTTGCTGAGATGGGCGCTCACGAGGACTATTAATTGGGGTTGTTGCGTTGATGCCCCCAAAATACCCTAAGAACTCGAATAATTAGACCCGGGCTAGGATGCCCTTGATCAGCGAATCTCACCACTGCGCCCACACCTTCTTGCAGCGATATTTTGACTTGCAGAAACATTTTTTCGAATCGCAGGGATTTTCTTTTTCTTTTCTACAGTACTAGGACAAAAGAATCGTCCGATGCCCATTTTACACCAAAAGTAGCCAATTTCACCACCCTCCCTCAGGCCACAATTTTTATGAGAACCCACAAAAATTTGGCTGTGTATTAGAAAATCCGTAGATAATATAATGAAAGTTACAAAACTCTTAAATATCACAAGGGGATGAAGAAATGGTTGTTTAAGTAGAAAGGAATTGGTTGTCATGTACCTTTTTGTATGGAGCCCCATACAAAAATCTAGGTCACTTTCACACAGGCTGATGCAATCATAAACAATGGGGGCAGCTTTAATTCCTTGTACTTCTACTTCTAGTAGTTTGAATAGGTTGCGATTTTCTAGCTGGAGGAAAGATTTGAAGTGTTTCTATGCACACAGTGTTGAGAATTGTCGGTTTGAAAATGTCAAATTTGTCCCTAAAACCAGTATCGGACGAATCTTTTTGTCCCCGTACTTTTACATCGAGAACCTCAGTATGATACGACAACCCCCAGCGTCGTGACAAGGCAGACCAACTTTTTATCGGTAAAAGAATCTGTGATGGAGACATGGAAGCGCCATGACAGTGGAAAGGGGGTGGGCGTGCGCTCTGCAATGCTGAAATTAGGAGATAATATTCTGACTATACAATAGCGACCTAGAGTAGAGCAGTTGAGGGATCTTTCTTCAAAGCTCCACATGTTGCCGAGTGCTAAGAAAATCACGTGATTTGGATTCCGCAAATTACCCGACTATGGAAGTGAGTAAAATGTGCAAAGGAAGGTCCTGACCCTCATCCTGGTTATCTCTTGGTCCTTCTGAGCCAAAGGGGAAAAAAGGGAAAAACCAAATTACCCGTGAAAATTGCTGGCAAACCTGATGAAGATCACGTGATTTACCTCGCACTCGGCAGCATTAGTAGTCTCCGGGCAAAGGAAAGACATGTCGGAAGAATTTTCTCTGTATGATGAATTACTAAGCCCCCAGGAAAAATCTATCATGGTTCCGAATCATCCCTCCTGCAATTTTTTGAATTAACCATAGTCTCTAATAGTAATGGCACTTGTCCAGAGTTTTTTCCAGCATGATATAACCACCCAATTATAGCATCCGCCTATCCTTTTGCGCCCGATCTGGTCATCCATATTCCGGTGTAGAGTTGGCAGCCTACGGAGTTGCTTCATTCAGGGCCAACCCGGATACTAACAGTCCTTGCCTCAGTACTCCAGGAAATTCCTGATCTTCTGTTTTAATTCAAGTATTCCCTTGCAGTTTCTGGTAGTGAACAAGCGGCTGCACCGTCTTCCGGTCTAGATGGATAGACAGCAGTGCATGAATGGATTCCCGCGACGGATGAATGCCCGCGGCGGACGGACGTGGACTGCAAATGTCTAAAGTTGCGGAATCTGCCGGGACACCCCGGGTGGTGGGTGGGGAACGTAGGTGATAGGCGGGCCGAGGAGGTAATTTGGCGGGGACTGCATTGACGCTTTACTCGTAATTTCCGGACGTTTGTAAAAACGACTGCTGGTGCATATGGGCGAGGCCTTGATGCTCCGGGCAAATTTTCCCCCGCACCCAGTAGCAGTCGTTTTACAAACATCAGGAAATTACGAGTAGACGAGTTCCCATTCAATAATTGGAGCTTTGGGGCTTTTACAGCACATTGTATAGGAGCGCATGAACACCTGACAGTTCATTACATGGAAGCCACATATTCGAGAGGAAGTAGAAAAGTGTTTCCCCGGATATCCCGATTTAATTGTGCGATACCGATGTCTCGCCATTATTCCGCATATTCTGGTAACCATCTATCACAATTCTAAAGTCCCTGTTTATAGCAATGGTTGGGATTCAAGATGCTGAACCCATTTTGTCTCGCTTATCGCTCTTGTCGTTATTGTCTTTGGTGATTGTACAGTTCGTGGACAAAATCAACTGATCTGGCGAGTGAGCGCAGCAATCCATTGCTTCCGGCCCCCCACAAAAATCATTACCACTCAGTAAGCGCCTCATAATACTTTCTCTTTTTTATATATTAGGGTTGATGGATGGTATACTAAGTACTGATTACTGCCATGTATTTAAATTATTTTACTTGTTTTTCTTGGTTGGATTGAGGTGGTTGTATCGAGGAGGTTCACAACATCACGGCCAAAATTATGAGCGTCCGTTGATCGGTTAATTTTGTCCACGCACAATACCTCCTCGAGCACCAGCGGAGTGCACAAGGGTCTATCGAAACCGGGTTGTAGGGGGTGACGGCGGCGGTGGAGAAGAGGAGGGAAGAGGCTATGTGGAGTGCAGATAAACCGGGGTTTGGGGGACGAAAGAGTGCTGCGTTGAGAGTCTGGACCTACTTGTGTTGTAGGAGTTCATACAAATGGTCTCGTTCAGCGGCAAAGCACGAGGTGGGAAAAAACTTTGCCTAAAAAAACCGTCTGTCGAATCCCTGGCACAACTGCTTGAAACCCCGCTCTCTGAGAGATCGCGGGGGAGCCGGAGGCAGCCTGAAAACAACCCCGTCGCATACTTATGTATTGTCGAGTTTCAGCTAAGCTTACTGATTCTGCTAGCTCCTGGTATGAAGAACCTGCACATTTGGATATGAATTTGAAATTGGCGCTCAGATACTCACAATTTTCCATACGAGCTCTCGATCCATGTGTCCAGGTCCTGCCCGGGAGTGCCCTCGAAAATCGGAAGGATCAACATCCTTGTCATGCGAGTTGGCAGAGTGCGACGCGACTCGGATGCCCCCCCTGGGAATCGGGATCAGCAGTCTAAGAACCTGTAGTAAAAAGAAAAGAGTACGATATGCATTGGCAGTTGGGGCTGGAATCCAGTAAAAAAGAAAAAATATCAGAAATCTATCCTAGTGATAGAGTGACGGCGCCCCGGTGCATAAATCGGAGCTTGGGGGCGGAAGTCCCAAGCCTCGGCAGCCGTGCCCGAGGCAACGCCTGAGAAAAGCAAGGAATACGCAATGACACAAACTTGCTGTGAAGGAGTTCTCTTTCCTCTCAATTATTCGCCAGGAGTTCCAACTTCAAACCACCAACTTTCATTCCTAGGCGGGGCGGGGGTCACTCTAATAACACTAACGACAGAACCTTTCAATCCTAGAACAGACATTATCCTCCTCTTGTTAAGGAGACACCTGAGTAGTCGCAATATCGAAGCACTTTTAAAAAAGACTGCAATTTCATGCCACCCAAATTCGGTCTTTTAGTTTGGACTTGGGAGGTGTGGAGGGGCAGTCTGTTTTAAAATGCTTCGGCATTGCGAGTACTGTACATGCGGGGAAGATGTACAGTACAAGGCTGGCACCAAAAACGATGAGTAGTTTAAGAGGCTTCCACTGAGAATAGCCATATTCACAACCTTCTAGCCACTGATTTAGTGAAGAAATTTGCGCTAAATTTGCGCTAAATTTGCATAACAATTCCCTGGATTGTACTTCCCAACCCTTTAGAACTCCGTTTCCAGACTGGTTGAGGAACTGCCCAGGGAGCTATCATTGGTAGATTGGCCTTGGCGCAATTTCTGACTATTTCGTATAGCAAATGGTCGGGTTTGGCGCAGTTTTCAACCCCAACCCCATAATGTCCCATTCAAAAGCGCCCAAAAATGCTTTAAAAATCTGTAATTTCTAGGAGAGATATTTGAAGAAGTATTAGACTAGAACATTAATTTTTTAAATTTTCTACAGCCCTAGAATGTGTTGAATGGAAAGAGTGAAGTCATATGGTTTGGATTGTTATATTTCCGCTTCCCATTTTTGTCACTAGCCTCGTAATAGTAGCGAGCGCCGCCCGGGAGGGGCTTGGTTGCAGGGGCGTCCCCATACGCACTATTTCTACTCGTGCAACCTGCCATGGGCTGTATTTTGAGGCGTGATATTGGTTTCACAAAGTTTGGGAGATACCGTGCCGTATGGTTGAACCAAGTTTTCATCTGCCACCCTGGGCAATGGTGATAAGCCCCTCTTTTGACTCACGGAGGGGAATTGTATCACCCAAAACTACCACAACTCACCAATCTATCCCCAACTACTTTCCGAAGAGTGAGGGACAGGAAAACATCTCTTGATCCTAGCTTCGTCACTGAGTCCCTCATAATCCGGATCCCCCATGATATAATTCTATTAATGCCACGGGCCCAATAATCATAATTGCAGCTTTTTCAACACCGCCGGCTCACAAAATCATTCTCCCAATATTACCGGCCCCCAAACTCCTAATACCAGCCCTCTTGCCCACGGCACCGGCAATTCCAACATGAAGAATCATATTACGGTCACGGATGATCGGTCCGAAATCCTAGCTTGGCTATCACCTCTCGAGCCCCACTTACGCCACCACGACATTCAAACAAACCGGGTTATGGACGTGGGCGGCTGGCTTCTGCGCAAAGAGGAATTTCAAGATTGGATGAACGGTGACGGCCAAGGTGAATCGCAAAAAGCAGCCATATTTTGCTCCGGAAATCTCGGGGTCGGCAAGACCTACATTAGGTAAGACACGCGATGTCAGGAACGGAAGCACAGAGTTGGATATCATTTCTAACAAGTTACAATTCTAGTTCACTAGTGATAGATACCCTATGCGATACGGCGAGAGGGACCGGAGAGGATATTGCCGTGGCCTACTTCTATTTCGATTCCTCTATCCAAAAGGAACAGTCTGCGGCAAGTGTGTTGGGTGCTCTTCTAAAGCAGGTTGTCTGTGGGCTTACCCAAATGCCCGAAACAATCGCGGATTCATTTCGAAGGCATAAGAAATTCTTTGGCGGTCGGAAACTTCAACTTCCAGAGATGGTGAAGATTTTAGGAAGCCTCTCATCTTCACAGAGAACCTTTTTCTGTCTCGACGCCGTGGACGAATGCGCTGCGCCAGATCGGGCCAAGATCCTTCTCTCACTCAAGGAGATCATCGAAGCGTCCCCAGCCAGTCGAGTGTTCTTAACTGGGAGGCCACATGTCGGTGGAGAAGTGGGAAAGCGTCTCCTTGGGGGGGCAGCACTTATATCGATCAGTCCCCCGGCAGGTGATATTGTCCGATTCATCTATAGAAAACTTGCGGAAGACACAGCCTTGGACGAGATGGATGAGCGATTGGAAGCAGAAATTGTAGAGAAAATTCCAGAAACTTTCTCGGATATGTGAGTATGGTCCGTTAAATAGAGAATCTTGCCCAGGCAATCCGCTGACAAATATTTCTCTAGATTCCTGTTAGTCTCCCTGAATCTTGATGCAATCCTACAGGAGACAACTATTCATCAGCGGCGGGAAAGACTTCAAGTAATGACGGACGGATTAGGCCTGGAAGACGCCTACGGCGGAACCTTAGATCGGATCAAGGAACAAGATGGTCAGAAATCAAGGCTCGGGATTGCCGCTCTGATGTGGATATGTCACTCGGAACGGCCGCTGGGAGCGGAGGAGCTATGCCAGGCTTTGATGGTGGAAATAGGATCGGTAGATTACAATGGCGACAACGCCCCCTCAATAATGACAGTGTTAAACTACTGTCAGGGATTTGTTGTGGTGGATGAGGATGGATCGACTCTTCGGCTTATCCACTACACCCTCCACGAGTATTTGACAAGCCATCGCAACCTTTTCCGGAACCCTCACTCCACAATCGCAGAGACTTGTTTGACATATCTTAATTCGCAGCCTGTGATGGCCCTTTCCAACCCTCGCGTTCAGGGCACCCAACACTCGCCTTTCCTGGAATATTCATCCTTGTACTGGGGAGCCCACATGAAAGAGGAATTCACGGATCTTGGGAGAAGGCTTGCACTTAAACTCTTCAGTCACTCTGAATGCCATATATCAACCAGGATACTCTTGGAACACACTCTCGGTGGAGATTCTACTCATTCAATTGCGGACTCTTACAAGTTCACCGGACTACATTATGCGTCGATGTTTGGACTTGTCCAGGTCGCAAGGGCCCTAACAATGATGGAAGGTGTAGATATAAACAGCACAGATGAGACTGGTGCTACGCCGCTCTTATGGGCTGCTCGGGGTGGACATAAGGTAGTAGTGAACTTATTTCTGCGACTGAAAGACACCGACCCCGATAAACCAGATTGCAACCTCCGAACCCCTCTCTCCTGCGCTGCCGAGAACGGACACGAGGCAGTAGTGAAGCTGCTACTTGAGCGGAAAGGTGTCAAACCCAACAGGGTAGACCTTTTCGACCAATCTCCAATCTCGTGGGCTGCCGAGAACGGACATGAGGCAGTGGTGAAGCTGCTACTTGAGCGGGAAGACGTCAGACCCGATTGGAGAGACGAGTGGGCCCGAACACCTATCTCGTGGGCTGCCAGGAATGGACATACGGCAGTGGTGAAGCTCTTACTTGAGCGGGGGGACGTTAATCCCGATAAGCCAGACCGTGGCGGCAGGGCACCAATCTCGTGGGCTGCCGGGAATGGTCACGACGCCGTAGTGAAGATTTTACTAGGCCGGACAAACCTCAACCCCAATAGGCCAGATAATGCCGGACAGACACCGGTTATGTATGCCTCTGGGAATGGACATGACGCTGTGGTGAAGCTCCTACGTGGGCGGCAGGTCGTCAACCGCGCTAGACCAGGCCGCGCGGCCAAACGCCGCTATCGTGCGTTGCCGTTATGGTCTGTGGGGTGGTAGTGGAGTTACTAAGTTAGACGGAAAAGTGTTGATTCTACTGGCCTAGTCAGTCTTCGGACTAGGTCCTTTTCGAATTTATTTCCCCACCGCTCCCGGAATGGCCTTTCACTCTCCACGCTGGACTGAGATGATGGCCCATAATTGTCCCGGGTTTCGGATTTAGTGTAATAGGAGTCGAAGTGGGGTATTGCACTCTGGATCGTTGCTGCGCTGCGAGGTATCGCCTAGTTTTATATGATATCTAATTCTATCCCGGCTCCCGGTTTACAATAGATTTTACTTTCCGAGTATTTCATCTTGGTTCCACAGTTTCTTGTTCCCCATTTTTTATCCCCTCCTAAACATCGATGTATGCTAGATCCTAAGTTACTTGGAAATCGTATACTTATAGTAGGGTAATCGCCCTGCAGTTGGGGCTTTTACTCTTGTCACGGTGGGGGGGGGGGGGGGAATGCTTTAGGTTATGATATCTAACCGGACCTCTCCACAATGAATGACTATGAAAAGAATGTATTAGCCCTACGAGCAGCAGCATTCCAGATGGGTATATGTGGTTAAGAGTTTTCCTACTATGATAGTACTAATATATTCCATTATCCTATACTTCCCATTTTTTTGGTCAAAGCCAGCCCCGGCCCTTCCACGAGGCGGGATGATATCATACCAAATTGATGAGGTAAGCCCTGACTCTCTAGACGCTGAGGGCAAGAAAAAGTTCAACGCACTGTACTGTGCTCAGTGTTCCCAGCTGTCCAGTCCGTCAGTCTTTGGGATAGGACGGGACAGACTACGGCTCATGATCCGTCTTTTTTGGGGCGTTGGGACGGGCTATGCCCCAGAAGGTGAGGGCCGGACAGACTGTAGTGGGCTATAACGACAGAGCAGCTATTTCTACTGCCTCCCTTCTGTACTTAAGTAGTAATGATATTGGCTTCGCAAAGTTTGGGGGGTACGGTAGACTCCTATTCGCAAAGTCTTCGCGGGAAGAGAGACACACCACTGTTCATGAAATTCTCGCACCTCACAGTGTATATGTGGCAGTGTTGTGGCTGGTGAGGTGGTACTCGAGTATAGTATAGTACCCTCGGGAGCGATCTTTGGTTGCGATTGTAAAATCGCTGAACAGGAAAATATACCCTTGTGACCGCAAAGTTCTCGTAACGTCTGATGTATTGCGAAGTCTTAACAGCCTTAAACTGGGGGATCGCAGAAACTATTTCCGGGGGGAAAAAATCTAAATATGCTCCATGGAATCTACCATTACTGGATTAAAAAAGATCTCTCGGAAAAGAGTTGACGCTTTCTTATCTGGGTCCGGGTTGATAGGAGTACCGAACCTGTTACGAGAACTTTGCGGATGCGAGTGTACACCCCTAGCAAATATAGAGGTCTCTGCTAATTTATCCGACCTCAGTAATCCTGGCCTACGAGCCTGTCAATGGGGACTGTAAATTGGTGGGGGTGTATATTTTCCTGTTCCGCCATCGCACCGTACTGTTAGTCACGCGAACGGCCATGGGGGAAATTATGCCGGAATACAGGAAAAAAGGGGATCGTGATACCGGTATTTGGTTAGCTTAGTTCCGTAGAAGAAGGGGTATTTAACGAGGAAAGAGGGCAGCGAGAGAACACAATCATCCGCAACCCCCTTTCCATCTAATTTTCACCATTGTTTTCATTGATTTTTATCCCACTTGACCCTGACTGTGGAATCGTGATGAGGAAAGTGAATTTTACGTTGCTTCGGAAGTTCCTATTCCCCGCCAAAATAACGCCTCGAGTCAAAGGAGATATGACAGTACTACCGAACATTTTCACCAGCCACAACACTGCCACATATACTCTGTGTGGTGCAAAAACTTAGGGAACAGTAGAGTACTAGTGTTCAAATATGTGAATGCGGCACAATCTATTCTATGTGGATAATACTGCGCAAGTGCGAGGGGGATTGCGAGGCACGCTTGGTGAGGAGTAGAGAGCAGATTTGGTAGGAGTTCTGGTTCTTAATT
>Ga0307513_10007129_pt1 | contig 14536 bp, 21 predicted proteins | sample 15_EM_MG_FD_202174 | JGI IMG/M metagenome (GOLD analysis project Ga0307513, IMG submission 202174) | Populus trichocarpa ectomycorrhiza microbial communities from riparian zone in the Pacific Northwest, United States - 15_EM | ecosystem: Host-associated > Plants > Roots > Unclassified | place... | reverse complement strand
TTGCAGTCGCTCTTCGTCACGATGACTTACTTCGACGTCCACAAAGGGGGAGAATGGAAGTGTGGACCCTATGTTCGACGAATCCTGGATCTGATGCCACTCCTTCAGCAATTCAATGTCTTTGGTACCCCTGTCAAATGCTGTTTGGACGCTTTACTTATCGCCCCGTCAAACAAGTTAACAAGTTGGTTATATTGGACTCGGAAACAGATGGCTCCGATGTAAACGCATATTATGATGCTCTCGGTTTTGGGTCAACAGACTGCCTGGGCACATCAATCCAGTTTGTGAATTGCCCATACATCCTTCCACATATCCGAGAACACTTTTCTTGTAAATAACCTCTTTGGCGTGTTTCCGTCGCTAGGTATTTGACATCAATGAGTTCTCTATTTGAGATATGAATTAATAAACCGCTGAAAAATAACCCTCGAGGTTCTCCGATTTCAGCTTTCAGAATGAACAGTGTTGCACAGTACGAGCAAAAGGTAACGTTGTTGAGGCCCGGCTACAAACACGTAACGATACAAAATCCTACATGCAAGTCGTTATATACCCGAATTCCCCTCGGGGTGCACCAGGGCTGTGTGGGCACTAAAAAGGATGATCAGATCGTTTTCTGTGTAGTCAACCGACTGTGGGGAGTCGGTATCACACCGCTCGTTGGCTACTCTGACCTAGCCTAGCACTTGACTAAAACATACGATTGACCATAGAGTATACGCGTTGTGAGTGATCCAACAAGTCGGTCAAAATGTTAACAGCGATTTTGTAGCCAGAGACTATGGGTGGTTTTCTCAGAGATCCTTGTGTTCAAGCGCCTTGAGGACTCGAGTGGGCCACTTATTGCCTGATAACCGTTTGCATTTGGCGGCCAGTGTTGAAGACAACTTTTGCATTTGCAATCATACTGTTCAATACAAGTCTTCCTTTATTGCGGGCAGTCGTCGAGTTCGTTACTGACGGAAATTCAAAAAGGTATCGGGGTGATGAAAGAGGAAGAGTCTCTTCGCGTTGGTCGTTGGGCTGTCTGCTGCTGTGTGTAATGATCCGTCGTCTACGAATAGGCCTGCTGTGATTGGTGTCTCGTTGTTGCGTCTGGTGTCGTCGGGTTCCTGTGCGAGCACGTCGTGGTTTTGCCCGTTTTCTTGCGTGAACATGTCGAGTAGTGCTGCACTGTGATAGTTAACTAGTACTCCCGAAACTGGGTTGCATTGGGGGCATCTTGTTCGCACGGCTCTGGCCCAGTCTGTAAAACGGTCTACTCTTATCCTGGTCTCTCGGCTGTTTACGAATGATTGAACCCATCTGTATGTCGGGAGCGATATGCCTTTGTTCCGTAGCACCGCTAGTAGTCTGTTGTGGTTGACGTTGTCGAAGTAGCCTAATTTACATTAAGACACTTACAGTTGCGAGTTCTTGTAATTCCCAACAACTTTGTCTTCCTTCACGCGGTATGTCCCCACCTGCGCTTTCTGTTCGCGTACTTTGCGGCAATCAGCGGGTCGTTACATGACTATGTATATATTAAGTTTTATTTTCTACCCCAACACGCGTAATTATAAGTTGCTGTTCCAGAACTTTGGCGTCCTCCCACCGCTTCTCCCATTTCACAACCCCGATGCGCGCTCCCTACCACCAAAGTCGCATTCTAGTGTGCCCCATCGTTTACTTGCACCTCCCAATTGACTTTCATGTCTTTGGGGGGAGTAGCAAGAATTCGTAGTCTTGGTAGAAGGATTTCCTCTGACCTGTGAGGTTGTTAGCAGCGTTTTCAGTCAAGGGCGGTGCGGGTCGGGGGTAGGCTCTAGTGAAGGGTAGCCCTACCACCGACTATTGTTTCATTGGGTCCAACCTACAACGCCCCGGAACGGTCTTTGCTGCAGGATTTCATGCAAATTTGTGGCAGTCGAGTCCAGATCGCGATCGAATCTAATGCCGTCGCGTCGGGGTGCCGCCATGACACAACCCAGCCATCTTCCACCATCTTCCACGTGGATGGGTTACAAACACCCTCCGTGAGACCTTAGCTGGTTTGTATCCAATACACTTGACTATGCTCCCGCTCTCGTCCGCCTAGGCCTTAGCCTAGCTGGTTCCACAACCTTCGAGTGCAGTCCTCATACACCTCCTCAATCCATCGAATCACTTTGGTTAAGTGTAGTTGTTTGGAATAGGCAATTCAATGTGGATGCTTAAGCGACCAAGTACTAATCTTGGCTCTCGTGTTTATTGGATACCCCCGCCCTCAGTCCTTCTCAAGCCCGGATAGACCTGGCTCACTCACGAAACTGTTCGTAGAAATGTGATTCGGCTACCAAGTTGCCTTTGCAATGAGGCATCGTGCATCGACTCTGAAATAGGCACAGCCAGAGTTGATGAGAGCAAGGCCATGATCGGACATACTAGTAGAGAGTGGATGGGTTGTGGTATCACAAGGGCACAAGGGCACAAGGAAGTATGCATCGAACACGAAGCATCAATCCAGAGATATTGACCTAGAGTCTGCTCTATAATGCAGCCCTATGTACTATAAATGGACCAGTGTGGCATTGGTTTGGCATTGGTTCGGACGTTCTGAGTGTTCCAACTCATGTTTGTCCTGCGACCGATGCATCTTTACCTCCGCGATTCCCCAGTTCGAACGCTCATTCTGAGCACAAGCTCTGAGGATGAGCGCCAAGGGTGCCCACGACGTGTCCTTGTCTTTCGTGTTGGTCAATCCAAGTCTTCCTCGCAGGCCATCGTCGAGTTCGTTCCAAAAGATGAAGTTGACTTCGCTGGAGTAGTCCGTCTCACAGCGCGGCCCGTCCACGGCGTTCTGGGTCTAATTAATATATCGAACGGTACATACTATTCCGTTATGTATATTTTTGACTCATTCCCTTTTCTTGCCCGCGCCCCAGATATCTTCCTTGCTGTCGTCACCGCCGCCATGCCAGTTGGAAATATACGACCAACCGCTCTACGACCTGAAAATGTTCATAGGATCCACGAGGTCTTGTTCTTCGGCTTGAATACGTCCATGTACGACGACCTTGCCGCTGCGGATGGCGCCCTTCCCAGTCCGACCCGCTATTCGCACATTGACAGACCAGACGACATCACGATGCGCTCCGACCCGTATAATACATCTGCACCAGCTCCGATTTACGAACATCCTTGCTCGGCTGTCACCAAAATATTCACCTCTGGCACGTTCTATTATGCGCCATACCCTGCGTGGGACCTTTCATCACGCCTGGATAAGCGTCTAAAGAGGGTCCAAGAAGATGGAGGCGCCGTGGACCCGTATACCAATTTTGATGAACGATTCATATGGAACGAATATATTGCAGGGAGCTTGTTGGTCTTTCGAGAACGACTGGATGCGAACGAAAGGGCCGACCTGGATCGATGTGGGTTCATCGTGCGTTTATGTGACTGTCTCCCATCGAGTTGTGCACGACATGACTTACTCTCTACCATAGATTCTGGCGATCCAGGGATACGTTGGAATATTCCCAGTACCTATGTCGGCATCTCAGGTTTTAGCAGGTTCGATAGTGGCCACTGTTAGCCTGATTTCTCGGCTCAGTTGGAAGAGAGCCGGAACTCGCTTCAACACGCGAGGGGTAGACGACGATGGCAATGTCGCAAACTTCGTTGAAGTGAGTCTGGGGTTCGAGCGCTTTCCACAGAATCTGACCAATGAGCTCCTCGCACATTAGTCCGAGACGCTATTCAGTACCGAAAATGCGTGCCTTTCTTATGTTCAAGTCCGCGGAAGTGTCCCTTGTCAGTTAAGCAACGAATGGCCCTTGGTCCTTCTGATGCCTCGTACACTAGTGTTTTGGGAGCAACAGGGTCTACAAACCTTTCGACCTACCGTCCAAATTACTCGCTCGCAACAAGCCTCGCAGCCGGCTTTTGACCGCCACTTTACTTCTATCATAGGAGAGTATGATGCAGCCCATGCAATTAATCTGCTCGGAACAAAGGAGAACGAGGCGTCACTCACTGATGCCTATTCCCGGCACCTCAGTCAACTCCAAGGCTTAGGAGAGCTCGAGGTTGGTATTACCCACTATGACTTCCATAATCAAGTTAGGCTCGGTGGCCATGATAGTGTTGTCGAAATACGGTACATCCAGAGTGCTCTTCGGAGGATGAAAGCCTAACCGCACATATTCCAGGCGCTTACCCGGTATCCGGTCTAGTATCGATAAATTTGGCTTCTCTATGGTCGATTCTTGCGGAGACGAGAGCGTCACTGAACAACGGGGCGTATTCCGAACAAATTGCTTGGACTGGTACGGAGGTGTCGAAGGCGTGTCGCTTCCCTCTAACCCCATGGTTTCTCAGTCTAGATAGGACGAACTTTGTTCAAGACATTCTCTCAAAGACAGCGCTTGAAGTGTATTTCCTTCAACTCAGACCCGAATGGCGACAGTCAATGAGCATTTGGATCTCCCATCGAGAACTGTGGGCAGAAAATGGTGACGCCCTGTCGAAGATATACGCTGGGACTGGAGCATTGAACACAAGCTTCACACGGACTGGCAAACGAACCTTGGGCGGTGTGTAGAAGTGGATCATTTCTCACGGGTTCTGATGCTTTATCCCCATAGGCATGCTTGCGGATGCAACGAAGAGCGTGTCAAGAGCCTACATCAATAACTTCCAAGACAAGGCAAAGCAGACGGCCATCGACATGTTTCTTGTGAGCAAATATGTTTCAATTACCCTGCTGATGTACCCTTCTAACCCTGTGCAGGGTAATCTGACTGCCCAGAAGCCAGTTACGATCTTTGACCCCATCCACGATTCGGTCCGGGCAGCTCTCGATGCGAGGTAACAATGCCCTTCTGTCATCCAGAAGTCATCTTATTCCTGTTCAGATTGCACGAGTATTCTACTACGAAGGGCATCACCATCTTTTGCGGCACTTGGAATTTAAATGGAAGAGTACGCAGGTATCCGTCTGTTAATATTCCTGTGTTGACCAAACCTGCCTAGCCACCATCCGAGTCATTGCTACCATGGCTTTTCCCTCGACCAAGTGAGTCTATCCCAGCAGCCCTTCCACGGTTATTATTCAGATGGCACTTTCTAGGTTCTCAAGAGTACGTACATGCTACTTTGGAGGTCCTCATTCTAACGTATAATACTAAAGCCCCGATCTCTTCGTATTGGGCTTCCAAGAACTCGTACCTCTCAATGCGCAGCAGATTTTGCAAACAGACCCAGAGAAAAAGTAGGCTCTTAGGAGCAGTTCGTATCCCGCGCTTACAAGCGAGTTCTCAGGAAGATGTGGGAGCGAGTGATCCTAGATACTTTTGCACGACGCCCCAATAAAAAGTCCGAGTATATCGTCCTGCGGAGCGAGCAGCTTGTAGGCACCGCACTCATTATCCTAGTTAGAACGGATATAGCTGGTGCTATTCGAAAGGTCGAAGCGGCCACTCGTAAAGTATGTACCATCCTCCATGCTACTCGTTCTCTTTTCCCTCATTCATCCAATTGTTTTATTAGACCGGCCTTCGGGGAATGTCGGGCAATAAGGGAGCCGTTGGCATAAGATTGGAATATCACGACACTAATTTCTGTTTTGTTACGGCGCACCTAGCCGCTGGCCACACCAATGTAGAGGAGCGCAACAGCGACTACAGAACGATTGTGAGCGGCCTACATTTCCTCAAGGGCAAAACGATTGGGAGTCATGAGTACGTACCACCTTCCGAAACGGTCAGTTGCTGACAGAAGGTGTAGGAACGTGGTCTGGATCGCGGACACAAATTACAGGGTCGATTTGGATAACGATACCGTACGGAATCTGGTGGAGAATGATGACTTGGATGCATTGGTTGCTTCTGATCAGGCAAGTCGACGAGCTCTTCGCCTTTGTCCGACCCATGCCTAATTTCTTCCCTCATGAAGCTCAAGAACGCAATGGACGCTGGTGTCGCGTTTGTTGGATACGAAGAAGGACCACTTCTCTTCCAACCAACCTACCGATATGACGTTGGAACAGATATATATGACACGAGCGAGAAGATGCGGATTCCAGCTTGGACCGGTAGGTGCTCGAAAACAGCTATAGTGCTATAGTGATTCATGACTTTTACCTCGCTTTCCTTTAGACCGTATACTATATCGCGGGAATCAATTGGATCTGACCGTTTACTCGCGTGCTGAGCTGAAGGGATCAGATCACCGCCCGGTCTTTGCGGTGTGTCGCACTCACGCACACTCCACAACCCTTGTGACAATGTCCCCATGCAGACCTTCCGTGCCGAAGTTCGCATTGTCGATCCACTGAAGAAAGCAGCGCTTTCAAAGATGTTACTTCAGCGTGTGTCATCCACCCTACCGGACGAGAAGCTCGATGAAACGCTGGTGGCCTTATCATTCCACGACTCGTCCGCAAACCGTACGTGATATTGCTCGTTTCATATTTCCCGTCTAAACGTCTTGGCAGTGCCACCTCCAAGCTCCGACGAACAGGCTTGGTGGGACTCCCCAGAACATCCAAGAGGCGTTTTTGAAGTTCCACTTCCAATCAAGAGTTCTGGGAACAATGGCTCGACGAATCCCTTCGACTATGACTCCGCCCCGCAATCTCTATCTTCCTCTCCGAGTTCATCAGACGACGAGCTGTACAAGAGTGCGGCTACCGCTGTAGTGACACCGAAACCTGCCCCTCCCCCTCCGCCTAGCCGAGCTACAAAACCGTCGGTGCTCGCTACCAGGCAGACCGGCGTGACTTCGCCATCTCCTTCCATAGAGTGAAGGCTATTAACACAATCGATGGGCAATGTCGATTTTGTACGACCGCCACCCAACTACCAATCTAGACAAGTGCTTGTGAACGGAACCCATTATTATACAGCGTGTTCCCTTGGAGTACTTCGAGTAGTCCGGGCAACCTTCATCCTCTAACCAGGGACGCAGCTTTCGACTGACTCGCTTCGCCTCTTACACCGTGGCACTTGAATACCAGCTTTATGCCTTCGTTTGATTCGATCCGAGAGCGGGAGCCAGTTCGTAAGGAGTTCCGAGCGACATGGAGTGAGAATAACGGTCCACCTATACCGTATAACTGCAACGAGAATGAGCAGATTTCGACGACCTTGCTTTCAGGAAATCTCCTCTCAATTTCGTTAAACTGAGCAGTTAAACATGGTTAGCAGAGTAGTGATTGAGCTGTGTTCGCCTGCTCGGAAAATATCGTATATGCCTGGCTACGATCATAGATGTATCGGCAAAGAGCTCCAGAGTATACCTTACCTCGTGTTTGTACTCTCTCCCTTTGAGTCGACAACGGTGAAGAATCGTGCATATATTCAGATGACGGGCCTACGCAATCACCATCTGGTCAGTTGCTGTAGGTATCAGGCACAGACACGCACGATAACTCACAACACAGTAACTGCAAGCCCCCCCCAACCAACCTTAAGGATGAGGAGGTCAGCACAAACCAGTGGGATTCTCACAAAAATCAGTCACTGTATGGTTAAGGCTATTCGTCAGACGTAGCCAGGGAGAGAGGATGCAAAAAGAGTCGGGAAACGGACGCACATTCGACTTTAGATCAACTCCGCAGCGTTGACGGGCATTTCGTCGATTTGGGTCGAGTAAAACTCTGGAGAAGAGAAATTTGGTTTTGGTTTTGGAGAAGGAAGTGAAGGAGACGTACGTTCGATATCACGGAGAATACGGACATCCTCCACGGTTACGAACTATACATGCACATCAGTATGGACGTACTAGGAGCGTGAAATGAGGGAGACTCACGTTGATTGCTACACCCTTGCGCCCGAAACGACCCGAACGACCGATGCGATGAATATAGTTTTCACGATTGCTTATGCGCACCAAGTATCAGCACTAACTCAGGAGGGACTCATAAGAAGGACATACGCGGGCAAGTCGTAGTTAATGACCAGTGAGACTTGCTGCACATCGATACCACGAGCCCAGACGTCCGTGGTGATCAGGACGCGACTAAATGCGGATCAGAACCTTAGCATGGAGAGGACATGAGAAGACGCGTACGTATTTCCTTGACGGAACTCGCCCATGATTGCATCCCGCTCCTTTTGGGGCATATCACCATGCATCGAGGAAACAGTAAAGTTGGCTCCACGCATTTTCTCTGTCAACCAGTCGACCTTCCGCTTGGTATTGCAGAAGATGACGGCTTGGGTAATTGTAAGCGTGTCGTAGAGGTCACAGAGCGTGTCGAATTTCCACTCTTCCTTTTCAACAGCGACGAAGAACTGTTTGATGCCCTCGAGGGTAAGTTCATCACGCTTGACAAGGATGCGCACGGGGTCGGTCATGAACTTTGTAGTCATCTCGAGCACATCGTATGGAAGCGTTGCGCTGAGAAGGACAACCTGCGTAGCTGGGGGCAGGTAACGGTAGACGTCGTAAATTTGGTCTTTGAAACCTTTGTTGAGCAGCTCATCCGCCTCGTCAAGGACAAGCATCTTGATGTTCCGCGTACGCAGGTTCCGGCGCCTGATCATGTCGAAGACGCGACCGGGGGTGCCAGAAACAACGTGTACGCCGTGGTCAAGCTTTCGGATATCCTCGCCAATGGAAGTGCCACCGATGCATGCGTGGCATTGGACATTCATGTAGTCTCCAAGGGCGAGGACGACCGACTGGATCTGAGTTGCCAACTCGCGAGTAGGGGAAAGCACGAGTGCCTGGGTTTCTCTGAGGTTTGTATCGATAGACTGGAGGATGGAAATCGAGAAAGTCGCGGTTTTACCCGTCCCAGATTGAGCTTGGGCAATCACATCGCGGCCCTTGACAATGGGTAAAATGGCTCGCTGTTGGATCGCAGAAGGTCGTTCAAAATCTGTAGAGTACATGAGCAAGAGCAGCAGAGACAATGTGGAAGAGGCGACACACTGTAAGCGTAGATGCCGCGGAGGAGATCCTCTTTCAGACCGAGTTCGTCGAACGTGGGGACGACTGAAACTGCTTCAGATGACTCGAAGACGAGCCGCTCATCGCCCGTGTTGATGCCAGACATTTTAGAGAAAAAAGTGGGGTGAAGTTGGGACCAAGAACCAGAGCCAAATAAAATCACTAGTTGACTGCCTTCACGTTGCGTGTGGCGACCAGAAAATACTCTACAAATTGTCTGGCGTTGATTATAGTCTTCTAACAGTTGGTAAGAGGTAAGTGGCCCCCGCTTCCACTCAGCGCTGACCTTGGACGAGCCATTCCCAGCACCATGGACTCTATCATCGAGGTACAGCGCCAAACGCAATCGGAAATTGAGCGTCTTGAGGCAGCTCTTTCCACACTTCTCGCGACCCAACACAAAACGCACCAGGACCACCTGTCCGCCGAACACAAGGCGAGTGATATCTTGGACCGCATCGTAGCGCGCTCCGTTACTCTTCAGGAACAATATCAAGATATTGACGGGTGCGCCTTTTTCCCCCACAACTCGTACATATTTCTGATGAGTACTCGCTTCTGTAGAGCCCGTAAAACAGAAGTTGAACACTTGACTGCTCCTTCTCACGTAGAAAAGGAATTGGACGAGTTTTATGCGCGTTTGAAACGCGTCAAGGACTTCCACCACCGATACCCCAACCGCCCCGTCGATGGCTTTGACCTGGAGCTTAGAGGTATCGTGGGGGACCCCGAAGATGAGGATATAGATGTCGACGCGGAAGATCGTGAGTGTTCCCCATTAGGCTTATTTCTTGGGCTGATGTGTACTAGCCATGAGCTCTCTTTTCTCTGGCGAGGAGCGCTATGGTCTATGCCTTGACCTCTACACTAGCCATACCCAGTATAACAATCTCAAGCACATCAAGAAGCGATTGCCGTATCTGCAATACTTGGACGTATTGGCCACTGTGCAGAATGGCTTGCACGCGGAATTACTGAAGGAAACACGGTACGGGAAAGACTATGAGGCGTATGTATCATTCATACAATTCCCCATGTGCCTTAAATACTGATACGAGGCCGCCCAGTTACCTTTCTGGACTCTACAGCTACCTCCTCTCATTTACAAAAAGAACCCAATCGCTCGTAGACGTCGGTGCTGCTCAATTACAAGTAGAAGAAGAGTTTAACAGACTCTGGGAAGAAGGAAAGGTGGATGGATGGATGAATGACCCGCAAGCGAATGGTAGCGGTGCAGTTGAAGGGATCTGGTGTCCAGCATGTTCGTCCTCGTCTCTTCTCTCCAAACCGTGAACTCACCTTTACCACAGGCCAAAGATCCTATGCCAAACAAACGGTATATGACGCACACCTATCCTCAAAAAAGCATATCAAGGCCTCTGCAAAGGCCTTCGGAACACCAGCTTCTTCCGCGCCCACCAACGGAAACGGTCAGGCCTCATCTTCGTCCCCTTCGGCGAAGTTGCGCTCCCCTGCGCGCCTGACCTACCTCATCACCGCCCTCCTTGTGCCGTTACAATCTATCCTCGCAGAAACCAAAGCGAACGTCGAACGTCGGTTCTCCCTCACGGCGCGCGAACGTGAAACTGAGCTCGTGGAGGATGTACCCTCTGCTGCGCCTGCTCCGGCCGCTGACGGCACAGCTGGCGAAGTAGCGGAGGAACCAGAAGAGGAGGAGAAGATTTACAATCCCCTTAAGCTGCCGCTTGGATGGGATGGAAAGCCTATCCCCTATTGGTTATACAAGCTTCATGGGTTGGGCGTAGAGTACAGGTGTGAGATTTGCTCGGATCATGTGTACATGGGACGGAAAAACTTTGAAAGGCATTTTCAGGTACGTTCAGGCTCTCTCTATGGAGAAGAGGGAACCAAATCATTTGTTTATAGGAACCTCGGCACGCGTTCGGAATGCGTGCATTGGGTTTGCCCAATACGAAGCATTTCCATGAGATCACGAAGATCGAGGATGCTCTGGCGTGTACGTCCCCTCTCACCTTTCTAGTGTAGTCACTGATTCGACTTGCCTACTTCCCAGTGGCGGAGAAACTGAAGCGCGAAGGACGCAAGGAAATAAGTCAAGCGGAGACAACAGAGGAGATGGAAGATGAAGAGGGGAATGTGTATAACCGCAAGACGTACGAGGACCTCAAGAAGCAGGGGCTTATCTAGGGTATAAATTTTGCTTATGCTTCACTTGTTTACCTGGGTGTACTGCTGAAATACCCAACATGTATACTGGATCCTAAGTCGACAGTGGTTGATCGATGCGTAATAGTTCATCACTTGCTGAGATAGTAGTACACGAAGCCTATTAACGAAGCTTCCCAGTCTGGCATGAGCCTTGTTGGGTACTTCTGCACAGGCCCCTCACTTCTCTGTCTTCCGGCATTTATCAGTCCTTTATCTGACCAGAGACCTTATTGTTTTGTCCATTTCAAGTGCACCCAGTTCATAGTCGCCACCGCATTTTGCTTTGCTCGTTCTCCGACTCGCTCTGCCGTTCTCGATGACTCTATGCAACCCCCCGTTGTACTGAGGTGGCACCAAACTCACGAGAGGTGGATCGACACCTAGCTTCTGAATTATTTGCCCGACCCAGCCTCTCGACTTCCACCACACCATGCTCCTCCCTCCTCATGAGCCCTCAACCTCGGACGCGCCATGGCCTGAATCACTAAGCTCGCACCCAATATTCGACGTGCCACCTGAATTGAAAGCGAGCAGCAGCGAGGACGCGCCTTGCGGTCGCGCACTCATCTGCATTCGGGATGTGGACCTCATCGTCGCTGTGGGAAATCAAATTCGGATTACCAATCTCTCCGATACGAAAGCTGGAAAGCCGAGGACGTACAAGGTTTGTTCGTTGGAATTCATGAGGCAGGACCGAATGTTGACAGTGGATTCTTAGACGCTCCACGCTCCAAATGTGCAGTTTCAGATTGAACAAATGGTTCTCAATCCAACCGGAAAATTACTGGCCGTTGCAGGTGCAACCCAGGTCGCTGTGGTTGTCCTTCCACGTGCGCCGTACTCGAGGACACTCTCGCCGACTATTGAATGCAGGTATTGCGATCTATTTACTTCTAGGGCAACCTAGGCTGACTTTTCTGGTGACAGCTCCATCCAAATTGGCTCCTATTACCATCTTGGCCGAAATGCTTCTCGGTGTGCCAAAGTTCAGTGGCATCCTTGGGGAGCTGGGGGCTCCTCTCTCCTCATTCTGACTACGGATGGTATTCTACGGTGTGACTTTCTGTTTCTCGTTTCTCGCCCCTACTGAAGCTGGGATGCAGAGAATATGACCCAACAGTAGACGCCGACGAACCACTCCAAATTGTTTCGTTTGTAAAAAAGAAAGCGAAGACTACTGGATATGGGATTCACGATGTCAGCGAGGCCGTCTCATTCGCAATTGGCCAAGGTCAAAATGACTGGGCACCATTTACGGTGTATGGCCTCATGCATAACGGGGATGTCTATGCTGTATGTCCTTTCATGCCGACAAAGGCGTGCGTCCCCCTTCGCTTGGGCCGTTTCTCGCCATCCTCATTTGCAATTGCAGGTCAATCGAATACGGCTATCTCGATGTACTACGAATACGCATCCTGGGAGAGCAATTTGAACTAGGGGACCTCGACGTCACACTGTACGACCAGCAAAGCATCTATGTGCACTCCCTCATCAAAACAATACCTTCGTTCGAAAACCCACCTCATCCGAACCAGGTGGTTCCAGTCCAACGACCAATTATTATCAAAGTAGACCCAATGGTGCAAGGGCCATTCCTTATGCAGCCGGCCCCGGACGAAAATGAGCTCGCGGATGGCTTTGGAGAGGGTGCCTGCGACCTCCTCTATGTTTCATACAGGAAGTCACAGAAGAAAGGCAAAGAGCCTTCCTCCAGCCCAGAGATGTCCCTTCTCCTTATTGCATATCAACATGGTCGAGTGGATATCTGCGTTGATCTCGAGAAGGTTGAACCAGTTTGGCACTCAAACTCAGTGAGTAGCTCATCTCCAATAAGTCTAACGATTAGGAGCTCACAACTGCACGTCCAGATTCTTCCTCGGTTGGCTGTCTTCGAGTCGGTCGATCTGGGAATCGTGGCAACGTTGCGAAGATCGGGAAAGGGACTGCAGGAACTCAATGAAAATTGGATGCTCTTTCAAATCGACCCGCTATATCCCGATACTGTGTATGTCTATCACAGTCTTGGGTTACAATCACTACAGATGGGCGAATGGCTAGAAACCATCACTTCCGTGATGGAGGCGGGTACCCAAGATCAGGATGCCGTGGCTGCTGCTCTTGAAGGGGCAAATTCAACCACAGTCGAATGGGTGGTCGATACCTTCGCTGGAATAGAAAGGTGCGTCCAATGTGACCTGAATGATACCTGCAAAACTCACACCCTTGTAGTTCCAAAGTCACAATCGCAGGTTTATCTGTGACGAACGACGTCTGGGTCAACTACAGCGTCTTTACCTTAACGTCGACCTACCGAATTATCCCCGTCGAGCTGCAGCTACGAGTGCAAGAAACACCCCAAGATTCGACGCCAACATCTGTACCAGCATCCTCCACCTCCGCCCACGGCGTCTTATCTCTCACCAGCTCCACCAAAGCACCAGCGTTTGCGACGCTCCTGGTCGAACCCTATAATGCCCTACGCGCACCACCCACCCTTAAACTCCCAAAGTTACCAGCGAGCCGAGTCGGCATAGATGAGATAACAACAGGCGAACAGCTAGCGCAAGTGGCGCGAGCGTTGGAGATGCTGATGGCCCAACGAACGGCCACTCTCCCGATCCTATACTCCATCCAGGCTAGACTGGAACTCATGGCGAAGGAGTACCCTCGTCAAAGAGCCTTCAGCGTACAGTTGCTCGATACCTTGAATAATCTGGCGAAGGAGCGACGACCAGAGACGGAGGGTCGGTTACAGGCGCTTGTTGTGAGGCAGGAGGAGATTCTGGTGAGAATCGATCGCGTGCTTCAGCGCCTAATGGATAGCCATTCGAAGGAGCTCACAGAGTATGAGGTGAAGTGGTTCAAGGAGCTTGCGAGGATGCGCAAAGAAGTCTCCGGTACGAGCGACGGGAGGAGCTTAAAGGCCCGTGCACTGCTAGCGCAAGAGCAGATGGAGATGCTTAGGCCCGCTCTTATGCGGCTTCAAGAAGAGGAGGAACGCAAGAAGAGAGATCCAGAGAGTAATCAAACGTTGGGCACTCGGCAAATGCTGGATATTGGGAAGAGGTTGGGTACTGAGTGAGTGTTTCCCATTACGTCGATTAATCCATCAATGCTTATGTTGTTCTTAGGGATGTCCTCATTCAGGAAGCTATGAGAAAGGCGAAGGACCTCGCAACTCGTTTGCAGATATCTCTGTGCGATAGCTCGCTGTGATAGTCACTCTTTCTGGCCTATGTAATACAATCAGGTTCTCATCAACTACTATCAAACGTCGAAGGGCCTTATCACTCAGTTGATCTTCTGGAGTGTCTCGTATACCCTGTTTAGCGATACATCCAGCGATACGAGTGGCATGATGACATCGTGATCGTCTGATCGCAGAACAGGTCAGGAACTATGATCACTGGATGCTTGGGACTTA
>Ga0307513_10007128_pt1 | contig 14537 bp, 17 predicted proteins | sample 15_EM_MG_FD_202174 | JGI IMG/M metagenome (GOLD analysis project Ga0307513, IMG submission 202174) | Populus trichocarpa ectomycorrhiza microbial communities from riparian zone in the Pacific Northwest, United States - 15_EM | ecosystem: Host-associated > Plants > Roots > Unclassified | place... | reverse complement strand
CCCCATGTATGGGCCGAGAAATTAAGATATCTACACAATGTGTCAAGAACGAGCTGTGTAGGCATGCGAGCAAACCACATACCGTCCCTTTCGCCCTTCAGGAAAAGGTAAGTTGGGGTCGTGTTGTGGCAAGGCTCTCTCGAACTCTAACACATCCTACGAATAAAGGAATCAGTATCGTTCCTGGCTTGAAACGGAGGGAACCAACTTTAAAGATGGAGTTTTCTACAGGCACCCCTTGTGGTATTTCATCTTTTCGTGCTTCGGGTCTAGGATATGGTTCAGACGTAGACAGAAGTTTCGCAGTGCAAATGACAAAACAAAGGGTAAACATCAGAAACCCAATGATGAAAGCAGTTCGCGTGCTCGTTGTGCATAGGAGAGACCGAACACGTCCAAATAATCGTACTACCGAGGCACCAATATGCCGGCTTAGTTGTGTGCGAGACCATCGCGACGGCTCGTCATCTGCGAACCTCCCGTAGTCGTTTTCGCGTCCATTACGTTGTTGTAAAGATAGAGGAGTAACAAATGGTAAGTCCAGGTCCTCCTCAACGTTATTCTCGTCCAGTCTGAGGAGCCGGTGAGCTTCACCCCTGAGCATTACAAGGAGAGTAATCCGGGACGTGGGGGATTATGGATTAGGTTATGACAGCTGTTGTGGTGTATTATTGATTAGAGGAAGTAGAAGGCCTTGAGCGAGGGTGACAAATTGCAACGTTATTATTTAGCGAAGATTAGGTTAATATAATGAGATGTGAACTAAGGATTGGGCTCACGGCTTCGAGTAAAGGACGATGAAGAGCGTTGGGCCGGACCTACCAACGGGGTCGTGGCTATATGATCGTTGTATCTTATGAGTACACGAAAAAGAGGTGAATCGGACCACGGACGAGATGTACGATTATCCGCGACAGATTGAGTTGTGTTTGCACCCGTGACTCCTTCCCTGTCCGACTGTCACCGCGCGGCGAGGCGAACCTGCAGGCGGATTCCTTACTCTTGGAGCATCGGTACCCGATGGGAATGGTTTCTCATGGGGGCGGCTCGCGTACAGACATTTAAGTCTCGTGACGGACAGCCACAATCTATCCCCCTCGTGCATATTACACCCATTCCGCAAAATCTGCATGTGAAATGGTATATGGAGAATGTGTACGATATAAAAAACTTGTCTGTCATGTTTGTAGAGGACCATGCAAAACTGAAGGACCCATCTCACATCCGAACTCACGTCGCCCGAAGTACGTCAAGACGGCCGATATATAGTTTGACAGACCACCCGAGTCAACACCCGAATTCGCTAATACTGTCGGCCTGCCACTCACTAAATTTGGCTGGCAGTGCAACTTATATATATACGCATCTTCCGCCCTTGAGTAGTATTGCCAGAGCAACAATAAGAGAACACCGCCAGCTTCTAACGGACAGGGGGTGCTCAGATAATTAAAGGAATTTATATCGGCCGGGTAGCTACGTGCAAGGCGGAACCAGAGCTGGAGAACAACTTAAATGGCGACGGTCACCTGTTTCGTCAGTACTAGGGATACCTCAGTTCAAAGGGCATTCAGGTAGCCAGTTACCAATGAATACCTCAGCCAGTTACTGACAGCCATAGCGACACAGCGAGCGCAGGACCCTTCAACACGAGTTCCTTGCTCGGTCGGGTACTCTCCCACCCGTCCTCTAGTAGCAGCCCCACCAGTCCCCTGATTCCCCCAGTTCGTCATCAGAGTAGAATGCTTGCAACCTCCGGTGGGACCCCCGCACCACAGCAAGTTTTACCATGATGCCACTCATTCGCGGCCAGCAATGTAGGTACCACAGCTGTACTCAAGTAAGAGCCGTTGGGTTGGCTGTGCCCTCCGCGTCGTGAGGCACGCAACCGAGTATGGTGGGTTGACGAATGAGTCAGGGAGCTGGATATTATGTATTGACCCAGTGCGTGTACATCTTGAGTGCTTCTGAACTGAAGCCCTTTGGAAGTGTTGGAGTTTGGGATGCAGTGTGATGGACTCAGCGCTCCGATGGTTACAGGACCATAAGCCCGGGATACCGCATAGCCACTTCTCGGGTACACAAGATCTACTTCCATGCATTTTGTATCCTTACGTGCTTGTGGCAGCCCCCACAAACGCGATCTTTTCGTCGTGCACTCAGCCGCGCGGAAATCCAGCAAGAAGCGTAGCGCTGTCGGCCGAATTTGTCCCAAGGGCGTTCCAGGAATCAAAGGGGGGCTTCCCTGCTGCCAGATTTTTGCATTGTCCTTCATAGTCGCCCCTTCGCGTATGCACCGCGATTGATTTGTGTATCACTATGGCACGGACTTGGTGGCTGTAGAAAGAATGGGTGAATGCCATGGCATTGACGACGTATTCAGGGGTATGCACCCCTATCGTTACGGAGTACTGCAACAGGGTCTTCTGGGAAACTTGTAGATCTTTTTTGTGTCGTCTCCCGTGCCCACGGGTGCGTTGGTAGCAACGATTTGCGTACGAGAGCATTGAGATTGTTCAAAGGCGGACGAATCGGGGTCCTCTCCAGGTGCTGTGGGTCAAAGGGCTTTTTTGTGGTCTTCTATATTGGGAATGATTCCAGAATTGATAATACTGGAAGGGGTTGCGCCCCGAAATTCAAATGACTCATTTATGCAAGAGGATTGGTCCGCCCCGGACATCCGCACAGCTTCTTCCCCTACCTCAGAATGTCCAGATCAATACCTAAACCCTGGTCGGCAATCGCTTGCGTTATGAATATTGAAAGACGCAGGCTCGTCCAGCGAGGATAGCAAGGTGAACAGTGACTAGTTTACTCAAGAAGTCACCAGGTCTGAAACATACAAGCAGACACCTGTAAGGGCTCGATTATACCATTCACATTCCCATTACATAGTGTTTCCGCTCCTATATAACCCTGTCGCTTTGTCCTCTGTACCCACAATTCCGATCTTACCACTCTACCTCCACCGTATTACCTATCGCACGTTCAATCCATACACTCCTGTCCCTTTCAATTAAAGGGATTCGGTTGTGTTCGGACGTCGCACTAAGATACAAGGTCAAGCAAGGGATCAAAACATTACACATGTATCTTAATGTGACGTCCGAATACAATCGAACCCCTTTAATTGAAAGAGACAGGGATGTGCAACTAGAACGTGCGCTGGGTAAGACGGTGGAGGTAGAGTGGTAAGATCGAAATTGTGGGTACAGACGGACAAAGCGACAGGGTTATATAGGAGTGGAAACGTTACGTAATGGGAATGTGAATAGTATAACCGAGCCCTTACAACACCCATACACGAACAGCGAACAGACAAAGGCTAACTCGTTGAAGTGGTATCTCAAGGCTGGTTTAGAATTCATACCCAAACCCCACAGATTCTAACCCTAACCCGTGCATAAATAATAGCGATGTAACATGCCTGAGAAAGATGGGGAATGGGGAAAGGCCAAACAAGCCAGATCGGGATCACGCGACACTCAGCAAAGGTGATGCAGAAAGGACACCCGGCCTCGTCCAGCTTAAGATATGGATGCAGCACAAGGAGACGCGGTCAAATATCAACTTGTTTTGTGCACCACTGGTAAGGGACATAACTGCAATGTTACATAGTAGATATATCGTATATATAGTATCGGTTAATGAATTATGCTTTCACAATCTGTCGAAAGGTCAACGAAATTCGTCCCTCTCGCACTTTAGCTTCTTTCGGAATTTCGTGCTATAAATCAACGGCGTCAACGGCGGCTTGAGTCAATAACCTCAGAATCACGTACTTTCCAGTTGTTCTGTGTAGCACCCTGCATCACCAGAAGGCTTCCGTTGCCCAAAGTCCACTTCCGGTCCCCGCAGCGAACATTTGGGACGCCCTTGGATGATACGTGTGGGGTCATCACGAAGGTCCTCTCGGCACCAAGACTCAACACAGCGATAACCTGATTTTCCTTGGTGTCTCTATGCCTTCCGATTCCAACGTTTCCAGATGCATAATGGTTGAGCATAACGTGGTCGAATCCAACGCCCAAAGTACGCGAAATGAAATCTTGGATGTGCTGTAGTATGGGTGGGTAAGGGTGATGCAGTACGACTTTGTGGTTGGAATACTTTGGTGCAGGCAAAGAAGGGTCGGTAACGTAGGCGGCGATTGAGCGCGGCTGGATGTACGGCCGGCCGTACACGGTCAGAGTTGGCTGGTACCCTGTGATACGGTCAGAGGAGAGAAAAATAAATCTATTCAACACTCACAGGTGTCGAGCGCGTCCAAGGCTTGATACCAGGCATTGGCAACGTCAAATGGGATAGCCTACGAGATGGACCAGTAAGACTCATATGCTCTAAGATTAGGTTATCCCACGATGAGGCTCACCTCCGGATGGTAGAAGACTTCGCCACCCTCAATATCATGACGACGCCAGCTCCGGGCCCATGGAGACGTGATAGCCAGGATGGTATTCTTATATGTCAGTTTGGGGGTGCCGCACTTTTGACTACCTCCGTCATCTATCTGACTGTCTCTGAAATACATCTCCTGAGAGTCACATCCCATTGCCATTTCGACATCTTGAGGTTCCTGGAGGCTCCTCTGTTGGTCAGTGGTATACGGAAATTGTGATATTGGTTCGTCGAGGTCGATCCTCGTCTGTGGAGGAATCATCGTGGACGTTGAGACTTCCATTCTCTGAGGGTGCATCAGTGAGGCATCAGGTGACAATAAGAGGTATTCTCCTTACTTGGGTACCCCGAAGGTCGTCCCCTCGATACATCTTCTTGGAGCCGCGAGGACGCTCCTCGTCAAAAAGGGGGGACTCAGCACGACGCTTCATGGTTGTGGAATTAGTGCTGTATTCCGAGGGAAGTAACCGCGGTGTGGAACTGTTACGAAAGGAGCGCTGTGGTAGGAGTGAAGGTTGGAGAAGCGCTTGCAGCGGTGTTAACGCGGTGTCACTGCGTCAGGGGCGAACTGTGCGCCAAACCACAGCGTTGAAAGAGAAGGTGAGCCACCAGAGTATGGTTGCCATCCTCGGGTGACAGTAAATATATCTGGGGCACCCATAGAAGATCGGCCGCATACCTTCTGCGACGAATGGTACTCCTCAGCCAGATATAGAAAGGAGCCATACGTTAAAAGGAAAGCAGGGCTGCTCGTTTTCCATCTTCGTTGGCGTGTTTCATAGATATACGTCTGGCTTCCCCTCCGTAGTTTCAATCATAACCATACTGTCCCCAAGTGGCCACCTGCATTCGCACCAATGAAAAAATTAAGTTCTTTACGGTCAGAAAACATGCTCCAATATTTTGCCCTCCCACCACTGTTAGAATTTCTGTAGGTTGTAGGATTTCCACTAGACAATCGTGTTTGTTGGGGACCGCTAACAAACACGTAGCGATACAACAACGAGAATACAAGCTCTTATACACGAGAAATGACCATGTAAAACACGCTTTCCCAAACAATCAGCGCCCCCTGACAACTGGAGCACTGAGCCCTCGATATGAAATCCCAAATAAATGCCAAATTCCGACAACCACTCAATACCTATGAACAAGTTGTTCATTACACGGTAGCGTTCAGTACTCGCCTAAGAATGGATAAAGAGACTGTTGCAAATGCCTTGCTTATTCTGGATGAGCCAAATCTCCCTTGGACGAAAGATGACAACGCAGCTGGTTTGACAATCTTTGCGTTAGTAGGTTTTTTTTAATTGGAATGGTCAATCACTGGGGTCAGGATATAGCAGGAGTAGGATTTATAGATGAACGTCACATCAGTAAGTCATATATGACCCGACTGTTGACCCGAGAAGATGGCTTATGGCCAGCTTTATTCACACAGGCCCTAAACGTTAGTTCAAAAGAAGAGGGGGAAGGGTGATGATAGATTGTATATTTCATGCTCTTTGCCCGACACAAACTATGCTATGAGGCCATACCATTGGGGTGATAGCATCTGATGTGGAAGCTTTGAGGATAGGATGACAGATAGGGTGTATGAGAGAAATATTACTCAAGCAGTTCTGGTTGGGATGAAAGGCCATTTTCTAAGCATCGTCAAAATGTACGCCCAAGCGTGAGCCCGCGCCGCGGACTGCTGGAAGGAGTTGAGTGCGCCCAGAGAAGGGGCATGAAGGTTTACATATTCCGGTCCAAGGAACTAGGATCCCTCAATGTTTCTCAGTAATTTACAAGCAGAGCAGGGGGTTGGCACCAACCCGTCAGCTGGAGGCTGCTTACGCGAGATGCAAAACAAGGCTGTTCGGCGGGGTATCCTCAGTTGTTCTAGTAGCTCCGAGGCGATTTCCTGGTGGCTTGAGTACAACTGGGCAATAGGGACGTCTGGTTCTGCTCGACCCGAGGGACATTAAGGACAGCTTATATAAAGTTAATGTGCTTGACAGTGTTCCACGATGTTCAAGAACAGCTCTTGCTTTAGATCCAAGAGCTGGCCCAATGAAGGACAGAGGCTGGTCGTAAGTTGCTTGAGGCTGGATCTCGTAGGTAAAACTCTGGCCAACTCCTCGACTCTCCTTGAACACTTAGTTTTGGCCAGGAACATCACATTATCTCAGTACTCTCGATCACACGAATCAGACTATGCAGCCATCCGATTCGTTTCGGGCGCGGCGACCCCCGTCTCCGCTCAGACAAACCCTTACACATCCTCCGCCGCCTGCACAGCCGCGGTTTCCTCAACACAGGACAGGTGACTATGTAGGGGCAGACGAGAAGCTAGATGCCGTACGCCAGGACGCGGCAGGACGACCGGTTTTGACGCGGAAATTACACTCGGGGGGATTGCGCAAGATGACACCTGGGGAGTGGAAGCTGCTCATTGTAATAGCACTTATAGCATGTGCTGTACGGCTATTTCGACTATCAAAGCCCAATAGCGTCGTGTGCGTCACTGGAACTCGCGGGTGTGGCAGTGGTTGGCTTACAATATTATCATCCAGTTTCGACGAAGTACACTTTGGAAAATTTGCTGGAAAGTATATCAAGGTATGAGTTCGCCGTTCGAGTCCTGACTGCTTCCGTAGCAGTGTCTATGCTCGTGTCAACTATTCGGACAAGGCATGGTATTGACAACTGCTCGTGGTTTACAGACTAGATACTATGTCGATGTACATCCACCCCTTGCAAAACTGCTTTTAACGTTCGCCGCGTTTGTTGGGGGTTTTGACGGAAACTTCGATTTCAAAGATATTGGCAAGTGAGTGAAGCGAATCGATTTGAAGCTTTCATATGCTGACTAATATACAGGATATATGAAAACGTCCCATATGTCGTGATGCGAATGTTCCCGGCGACCCTCGGTATCGCCCTAGTCCCAATCACCTACTTGACCTTGCGCGCCCTCGAATGCAGCACAAGCACTGCCATCCTGGGTGCTACCTTCGTCACCTTCGAAAACGGCCTGGTCACCCAATCCCGGCTCATCCTCCTCGACTCTCCGCTACTGTTCTTCACTGGTCTGAGCACATTCTTTTGGGTATCTTTCTGCAACGAGGATAAACGTAAGCCATTCACCGACATTTGGTGGATGTGGCTCGTCCTTACGGGCTTCGCACTCGGCGCGGTTGTCAGCTGCAAATGGGTCGGGTTGTTCACCATTGCTACAATCGGATTCTCGACTATCAGACAGTTATGGGTCCTTCTCGGGGACCTGAATGTCAGCCCCAAAACGTGGATGAGGCACTTTATTGCCCGTGCGCTCTGCTTGATCCTCATCCCAATCCTGTTCTATATGGCGATGTTCGAAATTCATTTTGCGATTCTGCAAAACTCGGGTGATGGAGACGGGTTTATGAGCTCCGAGTTTCAGCATACGCTTGGTGGACGTGGAATGAAGGATACTTACTCGGGTTCGTATGCTTTCCGTAATCTCTGCGCCGAACTTATGACTCAACAAACTCGCTAGACGTCGCCATTGGCTCAACGATCGCACTCCGACACCTGAACACCCAAGGCGGGTATCTCCACTCCCACGCACACAACTACCCAGGCGGGAGTAATCAACAGCAAATCACACTTTACCCGCACAGGGACAACAACAACAACTGGAAAGTGCTCAATGTGACGTCAGGGGACCCCGCCAATGCGCCGGATTGGGAGCACAAGCTGACACATGTCACCAATGGGATGGTCATCCGCCTCGAGCACATCACGACCGAAAAGCGCCTGCACTCGCACGACCATCGCCCACCTGTGTCCGAGGTCGACTTCCAGAATGAGGTCTCCGGCTACGGTTTCCCTGGCTTTGCGGGTGACGCGAATGATAACTTCGTCGTCGAGATCGAGTACGGCGATCGGAACGACCGAGAAAGCTCTAAACGACTCAAAACTTTGAGAACCAAGTTCCGCCTTAGGCACCAGCTTTCGGGGTGTTACCTGTTTTCACATAAAGTCAAGCTACCTGAGTGGGGCTTTGAACAGCAGGAGGTCACGTGCAATAAGAATGCCGTCCGCCCTAACTCGTTGTGGTTTATTGAGACGAATACACACCCGTTGTGTACGTCCTCTGTTCCCCTTTCTTTATATCCTTCGAGGGGTTGTGCTCATATCCATGTTGGCTCATAGTGCCCGAAAATGCGCCAAAGGTCAATTATAAACTCCCTGGATTCTTGGCGAAGTTCCTCGAGCTTCAGGTTGTGATGTGGCGTACCAATGCCGGCCTGACCGATCGGCATTCATACGACTCGAGGCCGCACCAATGGCCTGGTCTGAGGCGTGGTATCGTGAGTACACATTGGCTATGTGCACGCTAGAGTTGTATGCTAATGAGAAGGTGCTGCCCAGAACTTCTGGGTCAAAGAACATCGTCAGATTTACCTAATTGGCAATCCATTCATTTGGTGGTCTAGCACTGCGGCAGTTGTTACGTACCTCGTCACCCGTGGACTCCTCATCCTCCGTGCTCAACGTGGCTATAAGGACTTCCACCACAGTGAGCATCGTTACATTTACTACTTAAAAAAGTCTTGCTCATAGCTTCCCCAGCCGCAGTGGTGAAGTACGACAACCTCATTGGCTTCCTTGTCATGGGCTGGGCGCTACACTACTTCCCTTTCTTCCTTATGCAGCGCCAGCTGTTTTTGCATCATTATTTCCCTGCGCTCTACTTCTCAATTCTCACTGCCTGCGCCATCTTCGATCTTGTCACCTCCACCATCGGCCCACGCCGCCGGATCCAGATCGCCGCATTCCTCATGGTTGTCGCCATCTGGAACTATGCGCATTTCAGTCCACTTGCGTATGGGAATCCGTGGACACGAGAACAGTGCAGGAAGGCTCAATGGTTGAGAACCTGGGACTTTTCGTGCAACGACTTCTTGGACAACGTGCGTTTTAAGCTACAATTTCTGCCCCACCTGACGTTGACGTATAGATGTCCCAATATAAAACCATCGCCACGACTCCCGCTGGCGCACCGGCCGTGACGATGGTCGTGCCCCCAGCAGCCCACACGGAGCCGAACAAGCCTGGCAACCCCGCCAAGGCAGAGCATACGACCGAATTGGTTAAGGAGAAGATTGAACCCGGCCGGGACATCTTCGCCAGTCCCATCCAGGATAACAAGGTCAACGTCGAGACGACCGGTGGTGTGGACCCGGTTGTGCTCGAAGAAGAAAAGAAGGTCAAGGAAGAGAAGATGCGCTCCGAGATTGAGAAACTTATGAACAAGGTTGGACCGCTGAGTCCGTCCGAGGTCGTTGCCAAGGCCGCAATTGAGAAGGCCGAGTTCGACGCCATTGTAAAGGATCCTCTGAAGGATGACGCGAAGCCAAAAGCAGGTGAACAGAAGGCCGAGTCTACAGCGCCTCGGAGGGAAGAGAAGACGAACGAGGAGACCGAAGAGAAGACGGACGAGAAAGTCACGGAAGAGAAGCCGGAGCATGACGACAAAGAGGAAGATGACGGGTCAATGTTTAGCATCCAGCCTGCTCCCAGCTCCACTCACGGTGAGGACGGAGCAGAGAAGGAAAAGAAGCCGCTCTCCCCAGAGGAGGTCGAGGCCGAGCGTGTACGGCAGGTGTTGTACGGAAAGGAAAAGGAGTGAAGGAGCGAGCTGTGAAATGGGCTCTGGAGCCCAGAGGGACACCAGAAGGTTCTCGCTATGCTACAACGAACTTACTTACCGTATTTGTCGTACCCTCTGTGGTTAGAATATCGCGGATAATTTATAAGCTCCCTCACACTCGTACACTCACACAACTTCCTGAAAACTAGATAAATGAATCCGGCCACAATTGACGAATGACCTCTCGGCTCTCCTTGGCAGCATATGCACCACCCAGCTCCGCTCCTTATCCTTATGACCTCGCATTGACCAATTTAGTCTCAAATTTAAGATTTAATTAAAGCCCACGCCAATACATCTGGATACTCTAACTACTGGATGTGTTTTAGTTTGCCACCTTTTCCCCTTAATATTACTCGATGCAAGCTTGTTCCTTCGAACCTTCGTGCGTCCCTCCACCAATAACCGGGGAACCTTCCCTCAGTCCATCCAAGCTTGGGTCACCTCTCGAAGGGCTACTGCTTTCCACTCTCCCAAATCCAAACCTCCGCGTCCTTTGCGGATTCTTGGACATTGCAACGGTGTTCGTCCCTCATCGGCCAATCGGGCGATCCGCCTCTGCTTGCAGTGCTACCTTCAGTGTCACAGCATTCAAGCAGATAGCAACCACAGTATCATCTCTCCGCATTCTTTATGTGCAACTCGATCCAAATTCAAACGACCCCGATGTAGACAATATCAATTTTTCAAATGTGCTCCATATGCAACTTCCAAACGTCAAGCATACCCTGCATATTAATCGAGTCGAGACATACTTACCCTCCTCTAGCGGGTTCTCTTGACCATTATATTATCAAGGAACCGCCTCAACTGTCAAAACGACGGTAACTTCCACCAATGACTTGTGTAGAGGGGGTGGGGTATGGTTTACTTGTGAAGAAATTCAAAGCCTAAGTAGATCTTACAAATCGCCCAATTGGAGTTATGTCGCCGTCTGAATGCTAGTAATAAAGCTCAAAAGGGGCGGCTAGTGATCAGGGTGAGGCCTGCCCTAGTCCCAAGAACCGGCCACAATGCCCAAGAGCGCCAAACCAATAGAGCCTAAGTGACAGCTTACATCCCAAATAACCCCCAATGAAATTGATCGTTATTAGCTAGCGCATAGTACATAACTCCTACAGCGCCCCGTACCCAATCACAGTCTAACCGCAATAGTTGTTCTCAGGGCACGCGACAGGGCTTCCATACACACCCCCATCGGCCTTGACGATCGTCAACAAGGCGGTCAGCACACCAGCCATGCCCTCTCCGGCGACCAAGCCAGCAGCAAGCGCAAAGCCCCAAATCTCCCACGACTTAGCCCTCTTGGCGGCCCACCAGTACGCAACGTGCGCGCCAATAACCATCGCAAAGGGGTAGTACACCTGCGGGACAACAAACCCAAGACCGATGGCGTTCCAGTTGGGGACCCAGACGTGGTAACGTTGGGGAATGACGGTGTACTTAAGAAGGACAGTGAGCACGGAGACGATGCCGAGCGCAATGGCTGTATAACCCGACGTAGGGTGGATCGGGAGGCTCGGCGAGGTGACAGCGATGGCGACGGAGCGCCAGGCGGCGACGGCTGGCATACCAAAGGCCTCGCAATCGATCTCGAGGTCGATAATGCACGGATAAGCCTCAGCGAAGAGGACGAAGAGACCGACAGAGAGCCAAATACCGATGACCGACCCGAGTACTTGGGCCCAGAACTGGGCCTTGGGAGCAGAACGGAGCAAGTGGCCCGTCTTGAGGTCACCAGTCATGTCGACACCGTGGCTCGCGGCTTGACCGGCGATCGAACCTGCGATAAGGTTGGTAGTTTGCGCGATTTTGATGTCTACACCTTGGCCCTTTGTCACACCGCCGATGACGAGCTGCGACGCCTTAGCGATAATGCCGACGGGGTTGACATCGGTGGTGCCGGCGGATTGCACACCAATGAAGGAGAAGATGAACGCGAAGATGAGTGCGAGGATGCTAATGCCAACGTCCATGTCGAATGAAAATTTGCCAACGAGAATGGTACCTAGGACTGATAGAGCAAGACCGCCGGTCCAAGCCCAGACGGGGACTTGCTCGTGCGGGGGAGCGGGGTCGTCGAGGGTGACATCTTCTGGCGCGCGAGTGTCGGTGAGAGTGTGGCCGGCGCGCCTGGCAGACCAGGACTGGTACTCGAACTTGATGGAGTGGTAGACCTGCTTGAACGAGCGCCAGAAGATCGGTGCCGAGGCGGCGATTTCTGCGAAGGAGTAGCACAACATGATCATGATACCGGGCTAAAGGGGAGGGGTATCAGGCGTGCAACGAGTTAGGATACATCAACCTACTCACCCACAGGAGCCAGTAACGAGGGCTACCACCATTCACAAAGTCGCCTTTTACAGCAGTCATCGAGAAGTAATTTTGGTACTCTGGGATATTCTCGCTCAATGGCTTCGACACAGCGACGCCGTACTTGATCGTAAGAGGGCCAATGAGGCCCCAGGCAAGGATAGCACCGCCCATGAAGCTCCACGACGCGTTCAAACCGGAGAGCATACCTGCGCCGAAGAAAGCAGGGGTGAGCTCAATGATCCAGCCCCAGGCTTCACCATGAATGGCACCCTTCCAGCCCCAGGTATAGAACCACCAGAAGATGTGCCAGTCAGTCAACAGGCCTGGGGCATAACCGCAAAGCGATTTGTAGACAAAGGCACCGGCAAAGGAGCCGGAGAGGATGAGCACTTTCTTCTTGGCGGCAAGACGGGCAGCAGCAGAAGTGGTCGAGTGAAGCGAACGGATTGTAAACGCTGTAGCGGCGGGACTGGGGAAGACGAGCTTCTGCTTAACTATCGTAACGTTCTCCGTAAGTCTATAATGCATAGTCCGATTTATTCGGGGAAGGGTTCACACTCACGGATATAGTACTTGCGCAATGGGATGGCGAAGAAGAGGCCATAGAATGCGGTAATGGTAGTCAAGAGGAAGAGACGGCCGATATCCTGCTTCGGGGTTGTCATCAAGCCAAGGTGGTACATCGCTGGCACAGCCGCGACGAAGAGCGACGTGAGACCGCCTGCAGATGTAGCGGCAGTTTGAACGGTGCAATTTTCCTTGGGGCCGAAGTAACCGCCACCGAGGTAGGTAGGCAATGCTCGTGATAGTGGCTTCAAAATAGCGAAGCTGAAAACAAAAGTAGCCGTTGAACGACCATCTTGGTGTGATTTAAGAAAGTAAAGGCGTACCCAAAGATGGCACCGAAAAGAGAAGCACCGAATGTAAAGCCTGACGAGGGATGATGGGTCAATCGATCGTATAATCAGTCAGAGCTGGGAGAAGGGTGGATCGAGCAGACTACATACCAGTCTTGAGGCCGAGATAGACATTTGATGCGCCAACGATGAGACCAAGAAGGGAGCCAACGAGGACAGCGCGGACGGTAAGCTGGGACGTTTCTTCAGGGGCGTTGGGATCCTCTGGGAAGGGGTTGCCGTCATTTACAAGGCGTATGCCATCCGTTTCATCGTGGGGAACGCCATCTGGTGCCTCGTCTTTGTAATACAACGAGGCGTCTTTGGAGGACTCGGAAGTCTTCTCGTCGATTGGGAGCCTCTTCTCCTCCTCTGCGTCGGGGGTAGAGTGTCTGACCTCAGTAATGCCGGTGGACATGGCCAGAGGGGAGAGGTGCCTCGATCGTAGAGCAGGAGAGATGGGCTTTGAGGGAAGAAGGAGAGAAAGGAAGGATGTTTAGAACAAGGTAGAAGTGGTCACAATGCGGCCAGAACGCATGATTTCTCGATGGGGGAGTGAAGCACATGGTCGCTCGGAGCAGAGCCAAGGCGGACAATAGAGTCAATGCGTGTCCCATCATAAGCAGTGTGTAAATATCTATCACGCGAGCATTCCCATACCGCCGCCTGCTGCGGCGACCTCGGGTAACCCTGCGAAAGGACGGCGAATAAAAGAGAAATGGCAATAAGATTTCCTCAGGAGGTCATCTCGTGTCTATCGTGTCTGGGGCTCGGGCCCCACGTCTATCACCGTTGGCACCGTTGTTCGCCGGAGAGAAGGATGCTAATGTAGCACCGCGCAAGCGAACAACCGGGAGAGCGAATAACCGATCCCTCATGCGCCCGTGAGCACCGAGGCAGGCCATCAATGAGAACGATACCAACACACGCTCCGGGCGCTTATGGCCGTGCTTCGCTGTCCACTGCATGCATATCCACACAGTCGATAACATCGAAGGCAGCAAGATCTCTTGGCCAAGCGAACTCTAACCGCCATTGTATGCCTGATCGATGGCCCCTTTCATTTTCGTGTGCGGGCCCTGCGTTGCTATCGCCGGCCTGTTAAGCCTTCCTCTACACGAACAATCAAAAGATGCCAAGGACTCGACTCGAGCTGGTGGCCAACCCAGCAAGGTGATGGCCATATTAAACAACAATATTGCTCGAGTAGTCGTCGTAGTTCTCGACGTTGGTGATCGCACCCACAC
>Ga0307513_10007127_pt1 | contig 14538 bp, 12 predicted proteins | sample 15_EM_MG_FD_202174 | JGI IMG/M metagenome (GOLD analysis project Ga0307513, IMG submission 202174) | Populus trichocarpa ectomycorrhiza microbial communities from riparian zone in the Pacific Northwest, United States - 15_EM | ecosystem: Host-associated > Plants > Roots > Unclassified | place... | reverse complement strand
AGCTTCTCTTCATTAGAATAAAAATGTTTTACATCTTGATAACACTTACCTAATGCTCATGAAATTCGAAAATGAAACATAAACTAAGACACCTATAGGGCCCGGCCGTCCGTCCCGGGCATAGGTCAGGACGGACTACAATTAGGCGTCCGTCCCGTCCGAAGGTCTCAAACTTGGCGTCCGTCCCGTCCTAGGCTAAAGACGGACGGACTGGACGCTTGGGAACACTGGTTAAAGGGGGTAGGAATATGTGTGCATATATTGTGTATCGGGAGAATTTGTGATTTTGAGAGATGGATATAACGTGGATACACCTGGTGGTTATAAATAAATCAGTTACCATTAACGAAGAAGCGATTGGCTGACATGGAGTTACAACCTTGCCCCTACTACCGCAATAAAATTAGTCGGATATTCCAGAAGAATGCATAACTTGGATTTATTCCTGAAGCTATACAGAACAACCTATAGTCGCCATCCTACTCACACCAGTCCTGGGCATGCATACAGAGTATTTAATTAAAACCAAAGTCTGAGGTGAACAGTGAACCCAAGCGTCCGGTCCGTCCGTCTTCGGGTCCGGACGGGACGGACGGCGTACCTGAGAGGACGCCCGGGACAGACGGGTATCTTGGCGTCCGTCCGGAAGACTGCCCGGGACGGACGGGCGGGGACTACAGGTGTCTCAGGTCCCCCCAGGGAATTGGCGCAGACAACAGGTAACGGCTGATGACCGAGGAGTGAGATTAAGGCTTCTAACATCCGATGCAATGGCTTATGTTCTTACGAAATTGTTCACATAAAACTATAAGTTAAAAAAAGTAGGAATATGTGTGTATATATTGTGTATCGGGAGAATTTGTAGTTTTGAGAGATGGATATAAGGTGGATATTCATAAAAATAGGCTATGATCGGTAGAGAGTCTTGCGGTCCTTATTCTTTCTGTGCTGCCAGCAGCGTCCTATATATACACAAAACTCTCTTCCAAGAAACACACTTCTTCGCCATCATCCAACTCTGTTCTTCCATCACCGTCTCTTGCGTTCCAAACCACACCCTCAACTTTCCCACAGATTTTGTCCGTCAATCCCTTTACCCGTTTCAACTACTTACAGACTTTTCCTGAACGCTCCTTCCCAAACTTTCCTGATACCTCTGCCTGTTTCGCTATCATCAAAGTGTGACACTCGTTCGTTGCATCCTCTAGCTAACACTAGTTCCAAACCTTTAGTACCCCTAGTCTGATTCATGAATCCTCACAAACATCTCCGCTACACCTAACCATTCGTCCTTACATGTCATCGCTTCAATCTTCCATACTTCCAAACACTTTCCAAACAAAACCTATCCTGATCCAAACCCTCCGTGTCGTACCACTGTCGTAGACAGTGTTCTCAACGGGGCAGTCCGTTCGTCCTGAAGGCGGACGGCGGTGGACGGCGTTAAGCGGTCCCGTCTGGTCTTTTTCAAAACTTGCCCTGCGCAGGACTATAAGCCCCGCCGTCCCCCGCCGTCCACCGTGAAACATGTTTCATGCCAAGGAACACGCCCGAATTAGTAAGGAATCTCGCCTCAGGGCAAGATTGCTTATGTCATCCCAGCTTTCCTCAGTGCCTGGAGGCGGGAATATTCTTATTATTCTTATAGCAGGAATCCGAGTGCTAGTATATGATAGAAAAAAAGAAGCAGGGGAACATATAACGAGCACAACGCCACCAGGTTTTTCCATTAGAAGTTGTACACTCCGAACCATTTTCAGAACAGACGCAACTCTTTCTCATCCTACGCCTTCTCTCATAAATCTTAGATGGTTTCTTGTGATGCAGGCTCCGTGTGTTTATCCGACATGTTTTCCTAGCTTGGATCAGGGCTTAATGATGCAAGAGAAGTAAGAAACGTTGCAATAAGAGGATAGTAGGTAAGTACGATTTCTAGATTAAGCGATATGCCCGATGCCCAGCCCTAGCGGTATATTATGGGATATATTCTACATCTATTTATCTCTCCTAGATAGCCTCAGGTTCCTTTTAATCTTATTAGATGAATTTCTGTATTTGCTCGAGAAGGGTGTCATGAAATGCTGTTGATAGGATTCATAGTCCCTGTAGTCACCGGCAGTAACCCACAGTCACTCGGAGTCCCTGGTCGTCCCCCACGCTAAAAATGTCTTACCTTGCAGGGCCCGCCGTCCGCCACAAAGACGGCCGTCCTGAGGTTTCCAGGACCGCATTTTGCCGTCCCGTCCGGTCCAGGGCTCTTGGCAGCCCCCCCGTCGGGCCTACGGGGGCTCCTGACCGTTGAGAACACTGGTCGTAGATATTGAACCTTCGTGAATATTCTAACAGATATAAGGTGGATACACCTGGTGGTTATAAATAAACCAGTTACCATTAACGAAGAAGCGATTGGCTCACATAGAGTTACAATCTTCCCCCTACTGCCGCAATAAAATTAGTCGTATATTCCAGAAGAATGCGTAACTTGAATTTATTCCTAAAGCTATATATAACAAGCTATACTCGCCATCCTACTCACACCAGTCCTGCTCATGCATACGGAGTATTTAATTAGGAACCAAAGTCTGAGGTGAAAGGTGCTAGCGATTTATAGGCATGACCGAAAATTGGCAGGGACTATAGGTGACGGCCGGGCCCTGTAGATGACGGCCGGGCCCTGCAGATGACACCGGGGCCCTGTAGGGGACGTCAATCCATCAAGATGACGGCCGGGCCCTACCGGCAGATCCCGTTCCCAATAAGAGTGCAGGGCCCGGCCGTCAACCCATAGGGCCGTCACCCTTATGAAAGATGGACGCCTTGCCCGGCCATCCGTACCCATCCTGCCCGGGACGGTTGGGAACACTGCATGCCTGAAGCCCTTCTCCGATATGCACGCTGATAAAGCAGGTTTTATGGCGGCTGGAAGGGCAACCACATACCAAGATCTTTGCCGAGCGCGCAAACAGGCACCGCTCCCCCTTCTGGGGCCTTGGTCGAGCGTCCCTGCACAAGTGCTCACTTGACAGAGCCGTCGAGCTTGCTACTGAATTCCTGATGAAATTGAGGGCGAGAGGCGTCGAGTTTGGAGAGATGGGCCATGTCCATAGTTTTTGTGCGCGACGGGAGGAGGCTGAGTATTTATTCGGCGGTGAGTATTGATGGGATTAATTCCGCCGGGAGTACTTTATTGGGCATCCGGATAAGCCAAAGTCAACTGAGGATTTGGCGCATGGTTCCGAATGGTCGGTAGAGGACTGGACCGGACTAGGTTAGTCCAGTCAAAGTCCAGTCCAGTCTAATAGGGGAAATTAGACCGGCCGGACAGTTATGGTTGTTGGAACTGACCGGACCGGGATCGGTCGGACTGGTCAAAAACCGAGTGATAGAAGGTGAATCGCCTTTTGGCTGATCCACATGGCAACTGCCGAATGGCGAAAACTGCGGCTGAAAATAGACCGAAGCGCCAAGAGTAGAGCGATAGAAAAGACTTCAATCGCTGACACCTACCGCATAAACTTGAATAAGAGCAATACGCGCTAGTATGTCAGTTTAGAGTGTGGCAGAAACTTGCGCAATCTCAGCTTACCAAAAGAGAAGAAATTGTATTTTCCTGGATTTTTCTGCTGATTTTAATACCCAATCTGTAATTCCTACCTCCTTCTTGAGGGTTTAATTACATGGCACTGACCTCTCATTCCATTGCGGCATTTGTGTGGCTTAGTTTCACCTTATTTCAACCTACTAGCGCGTGTTGCTCTTATTCAAGTTTATGCGGTATGGGGAAGTTCTCTCTCATCCACTCCTACTCACGATTATAATCTACTAACTAATTACTAACAGTACAGACAGGAGTATATCTAAAGCAGAAAAGTCCTCCCATTCTTCTATCGATCGCGACAGAGATCTATCCTCCTCTATGCCTGTCCCTCTTCCACCCGTGTTCACCTTCCCCTTCGGCAAAGAACTATCATGCTAATACAAGAAAGAACAAATGTCACAAAGAAAACTTCTGCACCCACTAGCACCATATCCTCCACTCATCCGATTCTCCTACCCATATCCTTCCCGTGCAGCACCAACCACAAGCGCATAACTGGAGGTTTGTAGAACGATAGCAGGATACGCCGTGCCTATTCTAAGCACCGAGCAGCATCCAAGAACTTGCTCCCAGCCGATGTATTAATCTAGAGCGCAGGTTAGGATTTCCTTGTCCCAACAATAACGGGATAGGCTGTATGCATGCCCGATAGAGAAATCATGGCGAGCAGCATCACAGATTTCCAACACGCATATCCGAAACGTTTGTCCAGATGATATAGGTCTAAGCAGAGCTTGATATTCTGCGGCCATGCAGTACCCTAAGCATGCAAAGTAGCATCAAGGACTTCTAACAGAGGGAGCCATATGGAAGTAAGGATGATTTCGTTGCGATTGTAAAATGCAGATCTTTTTCTTTTCAAAACATGTATCTATTCTATATGAGTACCATTTAGATAGTATGTTTCAATGGTTTTATAGATACTGGTCTGGGACCGGTCTTGGACCAGACCTGACCACTTGAACTAGGCCGGTATAGTCGTTAACATCAAGGAGGACCGACTAAACAGTCATGTCCTCAAGACCAGACCAGTCGGACTATTCGGAACCCTGATTTGGCGCATACTGTTCAAGACGAAGGATATGGTATCGGGTCCCAAGTTGAGGAAGCTTGTGACCAATACACATGTCAATTAAGTGGTAGGACCATGCTGCTATTTTCCCTTTAGTTCTCGAGAGGTGCTAATGGAGTATAGTAAACTGAGCCTGAAGGTGTGGCGAACAAGCCAACATGATCCTTCTCTTCCCGAAAGACATCCCGGATGGTGGCTCAACAACGGTTGAAGGAAATGTAGACGATATGGGAGAAATCTACAAAGACTGGGACCCAAGGCGCTCTTCCTAGCCATCAACTTCCTCCCCCTCCATGCTAGCCCTCACAAATTGATATGAGGGTTCCTCGCCCTCTATGAGTCAGCCTGCAAATAGAAACTCTGCATTTGTGAAGAACTCCAGAGCTAGTCTTACACTTCAAGCACCTTCGCCCCTCTCGGTGGCGCTGCCCACACCACGCTGGCTTACCTAGCTTCAAGCGCAGTGATGCCACTGGAAGTCATGGCGGTGCTAAGTGAGTGTCCTTTCCGCATATCCTCAAAATCCGACACCTCGCTAGCAAGTCAAGTCGGTATACGAAACACGATCGACCAAGAGCACCAGGAAATTAGTGCAGCGGGGCAATGTCCAGCTTTATCACCCACGCGATGGACCAGCGAAGGAGGGGAGAGATGCAGAGGTGAGGATGGTGCCGACCCCCTAGGGAATGCCCCGCGTGCAGGGATCTGGACCTTGGGCGTTGGTGCCCCAGGTATGAGGCTTTGAGGGATGTAGAGGCTTATTGGCAAAATTAAATAGAGAAGGGAGGATAGGGGTAGAGAGGGGGGGGAGGTGCGAATTTGTAGAGGGGCTACGGATCCTTTGCACCCCGTTTCTTTTGTTTGCCCGTTCAAGTCCCCTATATGTCATATTTCACCATTTTTCTTACTACGCTCCGTGTCCTTGTCTGCTTTGATTGTGATATTGGTGCCCTACTTGTGAATCAAGATTGCATATATTGCTCGCTCAAACAGATTTCCCTAGTAAGAGTTCCCCCCACGCCCATCTTCCTTAACACTCACGATCCTAGAGATCTGCGGGCTCATGCAATGAGGTGTCCTGGGACATCTCCAGTCTGCCGCAAACAAAAACCCATCATACCGGCTTTCCCAAGCAGCCTTGGATTGCCTTTACCCCAAGAGATACTTAGGGCATAGTCTAGCGCCCCCTCCGCTCGCGACGGGGGTGCGATAGAGAAAGATATTCTACGAGTGCCCTCTGACCGCAGGGGAATTTCCTTATATACTGCCAATCCTTGATGGCCGGGAGACAAGGAGAATGCGGAAATGTAGCGATAAAGTGGGTATTGTTAAATTTTATTTTGGGATATTGGGGTGGTTGGGGTGTGCATGTGATCTGGATAGGCGCAATATTTAATTGAAGGTGGGGACTGTGTATAATGGAGGTGGTGGCACGATCATGTAGGCGTGGAGAAGGATGTTGTAGCATCTATTCTCTATGGAGGCTACTAGCTAATGTTCACCTAAGCGGTGGAAACTATACTCGCGGCGAGAATGAGTCTCCGGACAACGTGTGCGACCACAATTCTACACACGAAACCATCGCAATACCACAACGACTCAAATCGATGCCGCGGGCAAAATGAAAGGCCTTATCACTAGATCCTATGCTCCTAGAGGGAGGTAGGGGCTTAAACATACAGGCTAGGATTAATAGTCATTATGGTTGTAGTTGCGATTGTAATCGCTATTGCGGTTCTCCTTATGATTGAATTTCGCGGGTGATCATGGTTGCGCCCGTTATCTGAGGGCTTATTCCCGCGGCGAGTACACGTGTAACCCTATAAATCTGTTCATGCCCTAGAATGCGCAATTATCCACACTTTAGTGTTCCCCTATAACATGTACGCTTCCTACTGCCTACACTCCTCCATCTCCTAATACAACACAGCGTATACCTAGGAATGCGAAGGCGGTGTACGCGGCTGGCAAGGAGGCGGCGGTGGAGGGGGGGGGGAATATGTTGGAAGCTGCAAGACACTGCTCGGCATGCTTAGGTTATCGGGTTATTCGCATGGTTCCCGGGGTCTCCGTACAGACTTCGGGAAATGAGGTGAGGCTTCGGGAATGCGCTTAGGTTGGATCGATGCATCGCCGAAAGGAATGCGGAAGAGCCGGAAAGGAGTGTGAGAGAGCTGGGTGCCCGTAGGCTATGAATAATGGAAGTCTTTGTCTTTCTTAGTGCGGGAGTACGCAAAAGGGAAAGGGGGACATCTAGCCAAGAGAACGGATACGTATGATAACCCATGGAAGAATCGGAGGGCGGCTCCGCCGCAGTTTATAAATACTCCAGTCACCACCGTAAGCCAGAATGTAAGCGATAGATCGAGAAGGAGAAGCGAGCGAGCAAGCTTCCCTACCTACTCTAAGTTGTGCGCTGACGGCGGTATTTTTGTTTTGTGTACTCTTGGCCTTTCGTTTGGTGGTCGCGGCTCTCGATCGTTTAATTCGCTTAAAAGAATGGAGGGTAGAGGGTCTCGGTGGCGATGCGGCGAAGGGTGCGGAGGTTGGTTTTATGCTCCTGGGACTGCTAGAGGCAGTATGGCTCGAGAGCCGAGAGTGGTGCCGATTGTGGAGGTTCTCGAACTCCTGGCGGTGGGTAGTGCTGTGGTTGTTGTGAATGCGCTGGGGAGGTTTTGGCAAGGTTCTGGGTGGAAATTTGTAATCAACGCTGATTGGCCAAAAATCTGAACTTGAAGGTATCCAAAGCTATCCGCCCCATTCCTCATGAAGGTGGGTTGGCATCTGACAGTATGAACAGGAAGGAAGTTCACTACCAGGACTCATTAGTTTATATGCTTTTTACCGCTTTACTATGGAGATTTTGTATTGGACACACGTACTCTATGGGAGAGAATCGCAACCCCAGTCCAATACGGTAAAAAAGCGAGGCTGGCAGGTGTTGCCGAACGCAACCTCGATTTCTTAGCGAACATGACTATTCTCCGCCAGAGCGACCGACGAAAATCTGCAGAGTCTGCAGACCGCGGCAACCTAGAAACGCAGTGCGCGCGAGCCCCCGTTCTTCTAGTCTGCATTCTAGCTGCTCTTATCCACGTTGTTACTGTGGCAACTGGAATGCGTTCGCCGGTGCAAAATCTTGATACTGGATAAGAGATTGCACCCCCAAATAAAATCTTTAACACTAACCCAGTTTAGCAATCGGGATAATCTACTCGAGTGCACGGAAACTCTTGTATGATATCTATCAGGCCATGATAATTCGTGCCCCATTTGACTCCAATAATATCTAATTTTGGACACTCATAGCCCATCCTAAAATTGTATACATTTAATGGAACAAAGCCATAGCGTAGGCGATTGTTGAAAATTTTTAGGTAAAAACTATGAGAATTTCTCATTCTCCTATGAGGGTTGAGAGCTCAGGATTGTCATTGAATGTGGTCGCAATGTACCTCTTGTATGGGAAACTCATACAAAATTAGAGATGCCCCCTGCTTGTAATCATTGTTTCTGGTATTGCACCATGGGTATTAATAGCGCTTTTCACACATATAAATGAAGACAGCTAGATTGGCCTAAAGACTCAGAGGGATTTTAACGTTTTTTTGCAAAGCGAGTAGCGGCAATTTTCTGAAGTGGAAGTGCCCATTTTTAGCGTGGGATTGGGGGGGGGCGGGGGGCACTAAGTGTGTCGCGAATATCGTACTCGAGTACAAGTACAAATTCCGCAATATGGAATCGCAAAGTTTTTCTTATCGTAATTACTCGAATGGACTAGTTTTCAATAATTTAATTGGTGCTGCAATTCCCCATCTCCAAAGGGCCAACTTGTCCAAAAACCTTTTTTTGGAACCTCAAACTTTGACAGATCGTCCTTTGAATTGATTCTTCTGTTAAATCAAATCCAACTCATTCTGAACTGGCCTAAATCCTATCCAAGCCTCGAGGAGCCCTGTCGTAACTTAGTTGGGATTGTTGTTGCAATCGCTGTGGTTGCTGGGGCTGTAAACTGCCGGATTTAGGGCCCGTTTACCTATAGACGGCCGTCTACCAACCAGAGACAGTGCTGACCGTCAAAGAAAGTCAGTTAGGTAAACCGGCTTTCAGCTATATACTAGACAGTATATTAGCTAAACATGCAACTATTCTGTTTTCTTTACATACCTTCAACTGTCTGTCTCTTTCTAAAAATTAAATTTGTAATAGGTGGTTGTACTAGACGGTGGTGTCTCAACCATTATCTGATGATCAATTTTCCACGGTCCTAGATTCTTGTAGCTAGACTGTCAAAAAGTTACGTTGCCTACCGTACTCTGGGAAAACGCCATCTACTTTGCCGCACTCTCCCCCACTGTCAAGTCACCCTTAACGGTAGGCATCGTTTTCAGGCTTTTAGACGGACGTCCATAGGTAAACGGGCCCTTACTCGCTGGATCCACCGTAGCCTGTCGGGCCCCTCGCCTTCGCAATCCGAGACAAAACACCTCAAGTATTGGAAATCGTCTCATGCTGCTCTGCATGCTCTCCCGATACTTCCTTTGTTGTTTACTTGTAGATAGCCTCTGGGAACGCGCTGGTTTGTGGTTTCGGGTTCCAGTGCTGGGTACGTGCTGCGCGGGTGGCACTTTCCCGATGTATCATACGGCCGGATAGGCGATTTGAGTTGGCTTACCCCGGGATTGTACAAGTAATGCTTGGGTTGTGCAAGCCTGGACTGGTAGTCGCCCCCTGCCATTATGGGCTAAATTAATCATGAAATTCCCCGCTTCTAAAGTGTGCGACCACTCCCGCCTGCGGGCTCTTGGCGTTCCGCGCCTCCGGTTCGTTCCCCCCTATTGTCACGGTTTCCCCCATTTCGCAATCGACGCCGGTTCGCGGCTAAAAGCAAGAAGGAATAGTGTTTTCCGAACACGAAATAGCTTATTTAATCCGAGCTGATTGGATCCCCTTAGGTGGTGTTTGTGATTTTGTTAACCTGTTCTTCTAAGCCTACGGTAGTTTAGACAGTGATAATTTATTTGCCAACCCACGTTGGAATAAGCCATGAGATATCCGAAGAATGGTGGAATCTTTGGTGGTTTCAACTTGAACAGGTTCGATTGCATAAAATAAATCAAAACAATGAAAGGAAAAATAGCCACAGAAATTATGTAGGGAGTATCGGTGACCTCGCCCTTTGTCGGGGGAAACCTGTTTCCGGTCTTTTGCTCTTGATGCATGACTGTTTCAACACTAATATGAAGAGAAAAAGGGTGCCAAACCCTTACATATTCCCGCCGAATAATTGAGGCCCAAATAAGACCACACCATCAGCTAAAGGAGCGAAACCCATTATAAAGGAAAAATGTAGGAAAGCAACATATGAGACAAAAACCTCACTTGTGGACTACGGAAGACGATATTCAATAATTCATGCATTATTCTTTATCGAGTGCGATGTTGTAAAGTGGAAAGTTGGATTTGAAAGGTTGAAAAAATAGTTTAGCCTGTTCCGAGTGCTCTAGGGAATGGGGCGTATGGAAGGGAGTCCTATTCGGCATAATTACTGTTGCTGGCCAAGTCAAATAAAAACTCCCGATTGATAATATTATGTATTCTCCAAGTGAAATTGATGAATCTGAACATAGCTTATTTATGAAATTCTACGGTACTGTCGAAGGGCTGAATAGACTATGGGGAATAGGCGAGGAAAACCACGTAATGTCGTCGTAGTTTACAGTGGGCGGAAGACTTGTCATAGCATAGATTTATTGGATAAGGGGGCTCATATGCAGGGTTCCGAATGGTCGGCCGAGGACTGGAATGGACTAGCTGGACCGGCCAAAGTCAAGTCTAGTCCAATGGTAGGAATTAGACCGACCGGACAGTCATTGTTGTTGGAACTGACTGGACAGAGATCAGTCGGGGCAGCTGGTCAAAACCGAGTGATAGACTGTGCATGACGTTCGGGCTTAACCGCTTAACGGCAACTACCAGGGGCAAGAGCCGCGGCCGCCAGAGGAAGCGAAACGCCAAGAGTAGAGCAACACAAAACTCATCGACTAACACGGCTGTTCTCTCCGTTCGCTCCCACTCACGATCATACTCCACTATAAATAAAAGCGCATTGAAATACTCCACTAATTAATGCTAACAAGATATATATAATATTAGAAAATACTAAAGTCCTCTCATCCTTCTATTGATCGCAACACAGACCCTTTCTCTTCGGCGTGTGTTGTATCTTACGAGTGCGGCCGATAGATATATCCGTCACATGGGTCTGATAAGAAAATTTTTGTGAACTTTGTTGTTGCAGTGTGCCTTGATAAAGCACGTGACGTATATATCTATCGGCTGCACTCGTATTCTTTCGTCTATTGCCGCTCTCAACTGTTGTCCTGTCATGAGGGGAAACGACAGAAGTGAAAGATCGTCACATTACATAGACTTGCCCCTCCTGTCTGCCTTAGCTGACAACCACCCCTGGAATAGACTCGACCTATTCGCCTCCTATCCCTTCGTTCGTTCCCGAATTTCACGCACTTTTAGCGTCGTACTAATGGGATGATCGGTAGCAGCTATGACAAGAGGGGCAACGATGCACAACACCACAAGATAAACCAAAGTTGGTGGGGTACAAACACTGATTCAACAGTCAGGTATGGTAAAATTGTATGATTGAAATTCAAATAATATGTGCTATGATATGGCGAGAGTGCCTTGGGATTCTTGTTCCTTCTGCGCTGCCAGCAGCGTTCTATATATAGAGAAAACTCTCATCCAAGAAACTCTCTTCCATCACCGTCTCTTGCCTTCCAAACCACACCCTCAACTTTGCAACAGATTTCCTCCTTCAATCCCTTTGCCCGTTTCAACTACTTACAGACTTTTCCTGAATCCTGAATCCCAAACTTTCCTGATACCTGTGCCTGTTTCGCTATCATCAATGTGTGACACTCGTCTGTTGCATCCTCTAGCTAACACTAGTTCCAAACCTTTAGTACCCCTAGTCTGATTCAAGAATCCTCACAAAACATCTCCGCTGCATCTAACCATTCGTCCTTACATGACATCGCTTCAACTTCCATACTTCCAAACACTTTCCAAACAATAACTCTCCTCATCCAAACAGCCGCTGCTATAGTGTGTGTTGTAGATATGAAACCTTCGTGCCAATTTTCAACAGAAATTACTCAGGTGCAAATTAAAGATCCTGAAAAAGTGACGTGAAATATGTGTGTCGCAACCATACATTTTATTTGTCACTTTTTCTGGATCTTTAATTTGTGCCCGAGTATATTTATAGGGCTTTATTGATACTGTGGATGAGAGCAGGAAACTGATGAAGGGTTAATAGTAAATTGTAGGATTTGATGAAGTGACTGTCATTAGAGGTATTTGTGGGCGGAAAAATGGTGGCTGTAGTATTAAAGGAGAATATTCTCGTTTCCTAAATTCATCTCCGAAGAAGGCAGAGCAAGAAACAACACCACAAATTCGGAGAAATATTCCTTATTTTCTATCTCAATACTCCATCGTTCTACTGGTAATCATTACAGCTCTTGTATGAAAATAGTGGATGAGAGTATAGTGTATAGAAAATAGGGAAGAAATTCCAACTTAGTGTTACTTTACTTATCCTGTTATTCTTTGAAGCGGCACTGCTGAAGAAATATATACAATCATGTTAGGGAAAATATTTCTTATTTTTCTTCACTGCACTCCATCGTTCTACTGGTAATCATTACAGCTCTTGTATGAAAATAGTGGATGGGAGTACAATGAATGAAAAATAAGAAAGAAGTACCAACAAAGTTGTCTGTATTGCTTAGTCGATTGAGATTGGTGCAGAAAATACAAATAACAATTTAGCTCGGAGGAGCAAATTGGGCATATTAAATTCTCAAATATGACAAGTGGAATATAGATATTAATTGCAGATATGAAAAAAGTCAAAACAAAAATCCTTGAAAAGAGAAATCTGACCGTCAGAAATAGAACAATAATTACAAATAAAATGTGTTCTTCGCACTCTACCATGTGGGCCATTGGGGGCTGAAATGAAGGCATCGTGTTGTGAAGTATTTGGAGGACATTTCCATAGGAAGCCACAAAGAAAGCACAACTGAGGAGCTTTTTTGGTTTCATTTCGGATAAGGTTATGGCGAACAGGATCTTTTCGGATAGTTGGTAGAGCTGTATGTTTGGTAACATAACCCTTTGCACGACTTTGAGAATTATTTCCTGGAGGAGTGATCCCTGCACAATATCGACCATGAGGTTTTAGTGTAGGTGGAGGAGGGAGTGACTGCAAGGGCTGAGAGTGCGTAGGATTGAGCTGCTCGAAGCCTTGCGCAACAAGATCACAAGCAAGGCGTTCTCGGAATTTGCTATGCACACTCCATTGTGGGTTTCGATCACTACTCATAGTTTGACTCGCAAGCAGAAAGGAGTTGATAATCGTAGTATCCAACAGCCAAAAAAAGATTGGCATCCAAGTCCGAACAACTTGTAGTTGGGTAAAGTAATAGCTCCGACGCTGGTCAGCTATATCAACCCTACCCATATACAAATTATTATCTGCAGTAGCAGTTGGTACTGCTAACTCTCGTACAGGCAGCTGACCCCAAACTTCGGTTATCAGATCACGATAGGTAGTACGAGTTCGGGGACAGTGAGGTCGACGCCGTGCTCGTATTGTAAAATTCTCTGGATTATGTCGCATATCGTAAGCCGTTGTCAGGAAGCGAACAAGTGTTTTATCTTGCTAGAGGAAGGCAAGCACTTGACGATTATCAGGTATAATCCTAGAGACAGTTCCCCATGGTAAGAGAACTTTTTTTTTGTCAATTTTGAAGGCTCGTCGATATTCAGCTGAATTTGGCCTAACAGTACCACATGCAGCAATTTGGAAATTGCGGAGAGCTTGAAAGAGGGGAACATTTGTGAAATAATTATCACAAAATAAAATGAATCTTCGATCCTGGAAAGGTAAAAAAGTTGCCAAATGGAAAACAGCTCGGGAAGTAGGACTGAGTCAGAGATTATCTTCACCCTGATAGGGCAAACCGTGATGCGCGAATTGATCAGTTCGTGAGGTATACATAAAAGAATATGTATAGCCATGCTCACAGAGAGCTATCACCTTATATCCTTCTGGGATAGGCTTTTTTGGCATTCTGACAGTATGTACTGAATGACCCACAAATCTAATCATCATTTCATCAATTGCAACCTCGGTTGCAGGAGTACAGTAATGGCGATAGCGATGCTGAAGATTTGAAGAAAGGGGTTCCAGTTTCTGGTACCATCAATTTCGTGATAGGTTGGGTAGTGGCTGGGATATATGAAAAAATCGTTTCAATTGTTCAAATCGTATGCGTGTCATATATCGAGATATTCTACATACTCTCCTGTTAGACAACATTTATAAGATATTAATTAATAAAAGGAGAAATATACTTATGAAGTGGTGAAAGTCCATCTTTGCACCAGTAATCAGCCACAGTACTAGATCGATAAAGCCCCATATAGATAATAATCCCAATGAAGATCATCAACTCAGGACTAGAGTTCGTTACGGGGCGGGGCGGGGCGGGTTTTCACTCGCCAGGCCCCGCGCTTACAACGGGCCGGGGGGGTTGTTTTGGGGGTGATCCCCGCCCCGCCCCCGTCCGGGGCGAGTCCCCACTCATTCCCTGGATGGGGCCCCGTTTCTCCCCACCTGTTTTAACAGGAACCCGTCTGGGGAACGGGCGGGGCCGGGGGCAGGGGCAGGGAACCGTAAAATAACACGCCCCGCCCCGGGCCGTTCAGCGGGGCGGGGCGGGGAATTGGGCCAGGGGCCCGCGTTTTTCGGGGCCCCGGAGGCCCCGTAACGAAC
>Ga0307513_10007126_pt1 | contig 14540 bp, 8 predicted proteins | sample 15_EM_MG_FD_202174 | JGI IMG/M metagenome (GOLD analysis project Ga0307513, IMG submission 202174) | Populus trichocarpa ectomycorrhiza microbial communities from riparian zone in the Pacific Northwest, United States - 15_EM | ecosystem: Host-associated > Plants > Roots > Unclassified | place... | reverse complement strand
TGAACTCAAATTTGAGATTTGAAATTTGTTCCTGCTTTCCTCTGTGCCCGCTCCGTGTTCTCTGCGTCTGCGGTGGTGAATGTTGATGATTTTGTCTGCGGCTTAATTTAAGGGCGATGGAAACCGCGTTCGATGTCGCGCGTCGTCAGGCGCAGGATGGCGGGGCGTCCGTGGGGGCAAGTGGTGGGCGAAGAGGTTGTGAGCAGGCGGTCTATGAGCCAGCGCATCTTCTCCGGGGCGAGCGGCATGTTGACCTTGATCGCGGCGTGACAGGCGAGCGAGGCGGCGACGCGCTCGCGCAAAGTCTCGCGCGCCGCGCCGCGCCGTTCGGCGTCAACCGTCTCCAGAATTTCGGCGAGCATGTTGCGCGCCTCGTTCGCGGGGAGGTCTGCGGGCACGGCCTTGATCGCGACGGTGCGACCCGACAGTCGCATGAGGCTGAAGCCGTAAGTTTCGAGTTCCGCGGCAACTGCGTCGAAGGCGGCGGCCTGCGCGGGCGTGAGGTCGAAAGTTTCGGGCATGAGCAGTTGTTGAGATTCGGCGGCGCGCGTCTGTTCGAGTTTGCGATATTTGTCGAAGAGGATGCGCTCGTGCGCGGCGTGCTGGTCAATGAGCAACATGCCCTCCGCGTCTATCGCGATGATGTAGCTTTCTTCGAGTTGGTAGAGCGGGCGGATGTTGTGGGAGACGGACTCGACCTCCACTTCGTACATCGCGCCCGCGATTGAATTGAGCGGCGGGAGCGACGCGCGCCCCGGCTGCGAAGCCGACGATGAGTTCGCGCCCTCCGCGCCCGATGCACCCGTCAACTCTGCGCTCGCACCTTGCGCTTGAGGTCGTGCGGAGAGTTCGTCCGCCGAAGCGGGAGAAGCGTTCAGCCCGTTCGACCCGGCGATGTTCTCGCGTCCCTGCGGGGCAACCGCCGCGCCCGGCGCAGACGCATCCGGAGCGGCGGGCGGCAGAGTTCGCATCGTGGAGGCGCGCGCCGCAAACTCCTCACTCGCCAACAACAACTCGTCGTCCGGCGGCGGTGTGAAGCCGAACTCTATCGTCTCCTGCTGCGGCAGCGGCGGCTCAACTTGTGCGCGCCGCGCCGCGCCCTCGCGCGCACGGTCGCCGCCCGACGCCCCGAACTCCGGCGACTCGCGCATGGCATCTCCACTGCCGCCCGCCGCGCCCCAACCGGAAGCCGTCTCGACGCGCGCATCAGGCGCGAGAGGGTTCGCCGGGTTCGCATCCTGAGCAGGGGCTTCGCGTGCGTCCTGTTCGTCCGCGAGCCGGACGTAGCCGCCAGCGGCGAGCGCGGCGCGCACCGCTTCGCGCACGGCGTCCGTGACGGCGGCGGCGCGGCGGAAGCGAACCTCGGTCTTGGCCGGGTGGACGTTCACGTCAACCTCTTCGAGCGGCACTTCGAGAAACAACAACGCAGCCGGGTAGACGCCGTGCGGCAGCACCGTGCGATAGCCTTCGCCGAGCGCGCGGCTGACGAGGCGGTCGCGCACGTAACGACCGTTGACGAAGAGGTATTGCGCATCGCGCGTCGTGCGACGTTCGCGCGGCGCGGAGACGTAGCCGGAGACGCGCGCGACCTGTTCGTGTCCGCCGCCGACTTCCAGTAGACCGTCGAGAAATTCCGCGCCGAAGATTTGATAGGCGCGTTCGCGCAAGTTGGCGGCGGGCGCGACACGTAGCGACTCGCGGCCATTGTTTGTCAGCACGAACGCGATCTCCGGATGCGCGAGCGCGTAGTGTGTGACGAGGCTCGTCAGGTGAAAACTCTCGGTCGCCTCGGAGCGCAGGAACTTGCGACGCGCGGGGATGTTGAAGAAGAGGTCGCGCACGGTGATGGTCGTGCCGCGCGGGCGTGCGGCGGGCTTCACGTCGCGCATGCGACCGCCTTCGATAAGGACGCGCGTGCCCTCCGTCGCGTCCTCCATCTGCGTGACGAGTTCGACGCGCGCGACCGAGGCGATAGACGCCAGAGCCTCGCCGCGAAAGCCGAGCGTGCCGATGCTGTTGAGATCGTCGGCAGTACTGATCTTCGACGTGGCGTGACGCTCGAAGGCGAGCAACGCGTCGTCCTGCGTCATCCCTTCACCATCGTCGCTGACGCGCAGGAGCCTGCGCCCGCCCGCCTCTACGTCAACCTCGATCCGGCGCGCGCCCGCGTCAATCGAATTTTCGACCAACTCCTTCGCCACCGACGCCGGACGTTCGACCACCTCGCCCGCCGCGATCTGGTTCGCCAAGTGATCTGATAAAACACGAATCTTTGACATGGGTAGCAATCAGCTATCAGCTATCAGCTATCAGCCGTCAGTTATCAGCTACCGGTTTTGCTCCGGCTGAGGGCTGATAGCTGACGGCTGATGGCTGACCGCTTCACAAATAAACAATCTGGTGTTCGACCGAGCCGAGATCAATCGCGTCGTAAATCCAGTCGAGGCAGTAGCGACCGTGACGCGCAAGGAGAGAGGTGATGTTGAGATGTCGCTCCTGCAAAGTTTTTTCGGGGTAGAGCGCGGCGTAGGCGCGTTCGAGTTGGCGGTGGGCGGCGCGGTCGCGCGCCATCTGCGCACGGTGGAAGCGCGTGCGCAAGCCCGCCAGTTGGTGCTCGATCTTCTGCGTGCCGTGCGCGAGGGCGTCGGCGAGTGTCGGGTCGAAGCGGCGCAGGTTCTCGCCGAGTTCGCCGAGCGCGCCGTCGATCGACGTTTCGGCGCGGTCGAAAGCCTGCGCCTGTTCCGCGCCGAGATGTTCTTCGACGACGCGTGCGATCACCGCGTCGAGTCCGGCGAAGAAATCCGCGAGTTGCAGGTTGTAGCGTTCGAGCGTGCGCCCGGTGCGGCGTTCGACGAAGGTCAGGCTGGCGCGATGCAGGATCGGCGTCGCAGGCCGTGCGAGCAGACGGTAGACTTCGGCGGTCTGCGCGAAGTAAGCGATCTCGGCTGCGCCGCCGAAGTAGGCGATAGAGGGCAGGAGATAATCCTGCACGACGGCGCGCAACGTGACGTTCGGGCTGAAGCGTTCGGGGTCGCTCGCGGCCAACTCGCCGAGTTCTTCCGCCGTATAACTCTCGCCGTTTTTCGCGCCCTTCGCCTGATAGCGGCCATCGCTCTGGCGCGTGATGGCGCGGCGCGAGCCGTCGAGGTGGATGAAGAGCGGGAAGGCGTCGGGCGAAGAATGCACCTGCGCGTGGTAGCCGTCGGCTTCGAGCGCGCGGCTGCGCGCTTCGACGGCGGCGGCGATGTCGGGCGCGCGGCGCGCGGCCTCCGAGTAGAGCGGCGCGGCGAGTCGTTTGAGACGCGCGTCGAGCGGGTCGAGCAGAATGAGTCCGTGATGGCTGACGAGCGCGGTCAGGAGGCGCGCGAAGGCTTCGCCGTAGGTGCGACCGGGGCGGTAAGCGTCGCGAAGCATCGTTTCGAGGCCGGGGAGAAACTCGGTCGTGGGCAACAGGTCGAGCAGGCGTTGGACGGCATCGTCGGCCTTCTCGTCAAGCAAGACGCCGCCGACGGGCGAGCCTTCACGGTGGAGCGCGTCAGGCACGTCGGTCGAGGCAAGCCGACCGTCGCAGGCCGTGAACTCCGCCGCCTGCACTTCCTCCCAGTCGTGGTCCTCGGTCGCCATCCAGAAGACGGGCACGGCCTCTGTGCCGCGCTGCGTCAGACAACCCGCGAGTTTGACGGCGGAGAGCGCTTTATAGATCGTGTAGAGCGGGCCGGTGAAGAGGCCGACCTGCTGGCCGGAGACGACGGCGACCGAATCACTCGAACGCAGCCGCGCGATGTTTCTCAAAGTCTCCGCGCCCGCGCCCCAACGCGTGTTCATCTCTTCGAGGGCATCGCAGAGCGCAGCGCGGTCAGTCTTGTGCGCGGCGAGCACTTCGGGCGCGCGGGCGGCGAGTTCGTGATGAAAGCGGACGGCGTTCGGGTAGTAGCGACGAAGCGCGGGCGCATCCGCGAGGTATTCGAGGAAGAGGCGCGACTGGTTCGGGATGCGCGCGAAGGGCAGAGTCTCGATGCGCAGCCCGGCCTCTTGCGGCGTACTGAAACAGGCAGGTTCGGTTGTCGTGGGGGAAACTTCGGTGCTCACTTAACTGCTCCTTCGGCGGACTTCGTCTCGTTCTCCGTCTCAACATACGGACAACACTCTTCCAACGTTCTCGCGATCTCGCGGCGTGCCGCCTCGTCGGGCATCGAGAGCGGCGCGCGCACCTCGCCGCCCGCGTAGCCGCGAAGGTCGAGCGCGTACTTCAAACCGCCGATGCCGAAACGCGCGGTGACGGCGCGGGCGAGCGGGGTGAACTTGCGTTGCCACTCGCGCGCCTCGTCGTGCGCGCCCTGTTCAACCAAACGTGCGATGCGCACGGCGACTTCGGGTGCGACGCATCCTGCGGCCAGTATCGCTCCTTGCGCGCCCGCGGACAAAGCCGCGTAGAGCAGCGAGGCGTGCCCCGTGAGCACCGCGAACTTCCGGGAAGCGAGCCTGAGCATCTCGACGAAGTTGACCATATCGCCCGAACTGTCTTTGATGCCGACGATATTCTCGTGCTCACAGAGACGCGCGAGCACGTCCGGCGACAGAGCCAGCCCTGTGTTTTGCGGGATGTTGTAGAGCACGACCGGGACGGGCGCGGCTTCGGCGATTGATTCGTAATAATTCGCGAGGGCGGCGGGCGTCATCTGCGCGCGGTAAAAATGGGGCGTGATGACGAGGATGGCGTCTGCGCCCGCACCGGCGGCGCGTCGCGCCTCTGCGATGCTCGCGCGCGTGCCGTGTTGGCCGACGCCGACGACGAAGGCGAGATGCTCCGGCACGCTCGCACGCGCCGTGCTGACGACTTCGAGCACTTCGCCTTCGTCCAGATGAACGCGCTCGCCCGTCGAGCCGAGAATGACGTAGCCGTCGATGCCCGTCTCGTTCCAACGCGCGATGTTGTCGCCGAGCGCGCGTGCGTCCACAAGGCCGCCCTCTGCAAACGGCGTCGTGCAGGGCAGCAGGATGCCGCGCAGTTTCTCCGCTGTAAACTTAACGGCGCGGGCGTCTCCCGGTTGAATGGTGTCGTGCGGTTTCAAGCAAGGCATTATAACGACCGCACCGGAGGGCGTGCAACGCCCGCCCGGGTGCAAGGCGCGGGTCGGGCGCAAGGCGGAAGATTATCTCAGCCGCGAAACGGCAACACGTCTCAGCCACGAAGCAGCGACACGTTCCAGCCATGAAGCGGCGACACGTCTCAACCGAGCAGTGACGACACATTCCAGCCGCGAAGCGGCGACAGTTAATAGCCCCGTCCGTCAGGGCGGGGACAACAAGCCAACCGATATACGCACGAAGCCCCGTAGGAGCGGCACATTCCTGCGAACTAGAGCAATTTTCAGATAGATGTAGAACGATCGACTATAACTGTAGGGGCAGGGCTCGTCCCTGCCCGTGTGGTGACGTAAGCGAGCGGGCAGGGACGAGCCCTGCCCCTACAGTTCTACCGCCAATTGAAATTTGCTCTAATGTGCCGCCCCTACGGGGCTTCATAACTTTATCGCCGCGCCGATCCCCGCGCTCATGCACGGGGCTATTAACTGTCGCCCCTTCGGGGCTTCTACCCGCTGCAAATTATCGCGCCGCTTAAATCGTCACGTCGCAGTGGTCGCTTCACATCGTCGCGCCGTTTAAGGAATGTTGAAGCGGCCTTTGAGTTCGGTTGGCTGCTTGACGGCGGGCACTTGGTCGTAGGCGCGTTTGATGAAGTTGTCGGCGTCGTCGGCCATGAGCGGGAGGTCGCGCGTGGGGAGATCGCAGATGGTCTGTATGACGTGTGAGCCGAGCACGCGATAGCTTTCGAGTTGCTGTTCGGTGTAGTTCTGGTCGGCGGTGCTTTCGTGTGGGAAAGCGCGGCTGGTGCTGGCGTAGTTGAGTATGTCAATCGGCTCGCCGCCGGTGATGGCGGGCTTGATATAGATGATGACACCGTCTTTCGCGGGCTTGCCCGAGGTGTCGCGGTCGGCGCATGAGTAGCGTATGAGGCCGACGGCGCAATAGCGGGTTTCGCCCTTGTGCTCTTTGTCGTCTTTGGCGTAGATGGGCATACCGCCGATGAAGTCTATGGGGATGCCGAGGTCGATGCGAATTTTGCGCACCGCGCCCGCGAGGTCTTCAAAGCGGCTCTGCGGGTCTTGCGAACCGTCGCCGACGACGATGAGGTGCGCGCGGCGCAGGATCATCTCGTAGAGTCCGAGGTTCTCGAAGTGGCCGCCGTCGGAGAGATAGACGTAGGGGCTGGTGTTGTCGCTGTGGCCGAGCGCTTCCGTGAGGATGGGTCGCAGGGCGAAACGAGGGCCGGAACGTTTGTAGGCGTCGAAGGCGCGGAAGTATTTGCTGTTACCGGCGGGACCGGGGTTGCCGAGCCACCAGCCGAGCCGCGCGTTGAAGAGCGTCATCAGGAAGGCGAGCGCGGGCGAAGAATGGTAGCCCATGTTGGGACTCGCCGCCGCGCCTGAGATCGTGACGGCTGTGCCCAAGCTGATGCCGTCGCCGGGAGGCGCGCTGCCGCCGCCGTACTCCTGCGTCTTGCGGTAGCCGAGTTGGAAACTGCCGCAGTGGAGCGGCGAGACGGTGAACGTCTCGGCCTTGCGCTGTTGCCACGCGAGGTTGTGGCCGCTCGTCAGGTTGAGACAGATGTTGACGATGTGCATGAGCTTGCGCTTCGGCTCGTCGCGCGCGCCGCGATAGTGACGCAGTTCGTGCATCGGCAGGTTGTCGTAGGAGTCAAAACCCGTGAAGGGGTTGGGGCGGCGTTCCGAACGCGGGCGCGACGCTCCCATGTAAGCGCGGATCAAGCGATTGCGATACATCGAGTGGAGCGAAAACTTGTTGACGTTGATGCAGGTTGCCATGAAGAGGCTGAGGGCGACGAGGGCGACGGCCAGCGACAAAAGCAACCAGAGCGGCGCGTAGTGGACGGTGTTCAAAAGGCTGGCCGGGGCGTAGACGGGCAGACCGGGAACGTCGTGCCAGTTAAACGAATCGGGCGCGAGTTTCCTGATGAGCAGGCTCGTGCCGAGCGAGAAGACGATGAGCAGCGTCAGGGCGAAGACGGGAGCGGCAAGCACCATCGCGTAGTCGGCCAGTCCGCCCGGCTTGCCTTCCTGCTCCGGGTGCGAGTGGGTCTTGTCGCTCTTGCCGCCGAAGATGGTGAGGACGCCGGACGCGCCGCCGAGCGCGGCCAAGATCACTTTCGTCTTGTAGCCAAGAATCATCAACCCGACCGGGCCGAAGATGACGAGCGCGCTCACCACGCTCCACAACAGCGAGACGATGAGCACCCACGCGCCGAAACGCGCCCACCATTCGCGGTCGTCGTCGTCCGTGAAATGGCTGGTGATGCCGACGAACAAGATCACCGACAGCAGGAACAGGCAGTCGAACAGCGGAGCGGCGAAGCAGGTGTAGAGTTCCGTCACGGGGCTGTCACCGGCGGGCACGGGGAAGACGATGTTGGCCGCCCACCACGCCAGCATGCCCCATAGGCCGCCGATCAAAATGACGGCGAGCGGCTCCCACGCGAGGCGCGGCCAGTTGCGCGCCCAGCGTTGCAGCCAGAACTTGAAATCTTTGAAGATCTGTATGAGCGTGTAGAGGATGTAACCCGCGAGGTGCAACGCGACGCCGTATTGCACAAATTCCGCCCAGTCCTCGCCGAACCCGTCGCCCGCATAAGTGCGACCCCACGCCCACCAACTCGCCAGGGCGGTGGCCGACAACGATAGCGGCAGCAGACACAGTATGAGAAACCAGCCCTGCTGGTTCAAACGTTGACTGTCGAGCTTGCGTGGCCGGTTCGCGCTCGGACGCGCCACGCCCATGTAGACGATTGCCAAGAGGCCGAAGAGCGTGCCGAGCCAGAACGCCCAAGAGATGCGCGCGCCCGCCTGCGAATTCATCTGCACGATCCCGACGACGAGGCGCGGCAAAATGAGCGCGGCCAGAATAACGGGGATGAGCACCAGCCAGTTGAGCACCAGATTGCGCACGACGATGGCAACGAGCGTCCAGGTGTCTGCGGAGAGGAAGCCGAGTTTCGGGTTGAGATAGTTGCTGTAGCTGCGCAGGTGGCGGATGGGTTCGGGTTCGGGATTGAGTTTGTTCTTCTCCGGTTCGTTCTTGAGCGCGTTGATGACGGGCGCGAGGCGCGCGCGGTGTATCCACGCCGACAACCAACTGCCGAGGTAGCCGCCGCCGGAGACGGTCGAGAGGTAGTCGAATCGTTCGAGCAGGCCATAGCGCGCCAGTCCCTGCACGAGGCCGAGTCCGAAACTCGCGCTGCGGATGCCGCCGCCCGAGAAACAGAGCGCGCTGCGCTTTTCCGGTAGGTCGTGTATGTGCCGGTAGAGTTCAGCCGTGAACCTTTCGTTCAACAAGACGACGTACCGCTTCTGCTTCTCTTCCCTCCGCTCCGCGAACGACCCTACGATCTGCTCGACGGCGCGACGGTGGAGTTCCTCTTCGGAAACGTTCTCATGCGAACGAAGCCGGTGCGCGGCCTTCCGGTCCGCGTCGGCCTCGCGCTCGATCTCCGATTCGATCTCCGCCTCGATCTCCGCTTTGATCCTGGCCTCGACTTCAAGGTCAATTTTCTTTTTCGCTTCAAGGTAGCCCGGCGGAAGCCCGCCGTGTTGATGTACGAACTCGTCCTCCAACACGCGATACAGCGGATAGATGTGTTGCCGCTCACAATCCTCTTCCAGTTGCCTGTAACGGCGAGACGCGGCGGCAGTAGCAGTATTTTCGGTCATCGAATTTGTCATCTCTCTGAATTTGGGCGCAGCCACAAGCGGCGACGAACTAACGCCGCAGAGTTTAACAGCGACTCATGCGCGGCGTTTAACTTTCGCGCCCACACGGCGTATCTACGGAACTGCTTGTCGGCTGTGGCTACCCGGCGGGCGGGCTGTCTGTGGGACTGTCGGGCGGGCTGCCCGGTGGGCTGGTCGCTTCGAGGTTGGCCGATGCCAACGCTTTGAGGTCGGGGTTGACCTCGATGTCAAGGCTATCGAGGAACACGGTGGCGAGTTTGTCGGCGGTCAAACGCTCGACCAGTATCAACATGCTGAACGCGTAAGCCCCGGCGGCCAAGGTCTGCGCCTGATGCACGATCTGGAAAGTGTGGACGCCGCCGTCCGGAGTCTCGACCCCGGCTGCCGCCTCGTAAGGAAACTCTTTGACGAAACTCTGCCCCGCCAGATCGGCCAATAACAATACGCGCGCGCCCACGTCCTTAGCGACGAAGACACGCAAATCGCTCTTGAACCACACGTGGCGCGTTCCCGCCGCGAGTGTGAGCGGAATCCGCAGCATGCCGCACCACGCGGCGTACGGCGCGAGCGGCGGGCTACCGATTTCGTGCGGCGGGTTGCTGACGACGCTCGGCGCGCCGGGCGGCGATTCCGGCGGGCTGCCGATCAGACCCGGCTCCGGCGTCGCCTGATCAAACAGGATCGAGATCGCGTCGCCGTTCGGCGTCGAACTGAATGTCGCGCCCTGCAAGAGGTGCGGCGTCAAAACTTCCGCCCTGCCCCACACTGACGCGAACTCATGGGGCGGACTCGCTGCATCGGGCGGACTACTCATCTAAGTTTCTCCCGCGACATATGCAAGGTCGGGTGTCATGCTGCCGGGTGGGGAACGACACCGGGTAGCCGTTAAGTTGTTAACAGTCGTTCACGATCTCGACCGAATCGGGGCGCGAAAGACCGGGCGACGGAAGCCGCGCGCCCGGCCTTCGGGTTGAGCGTGAACTACGTTAACCATGTGAACGCGCCGCGCTTCGTTAGAACGGCTTGAACTTGGCTAAGATAGTGTCGAGGTCGAAGGTGAAGCCGAAGTTTGCTCTCACCTCTTTTTCTTTAATGAACTCGGTGCGGTTGGCGAAGGTCACGGAGATCGGCAGTCTCATACCCGTCCCCCGCAGCGGGATCGTCAACTTCAGTTGCCCGACGGCGATGTCGCCTTTGGTGTTCGGCATCACCGTCCCGGTCATGGTCGAAGCATCGTCGAGCAACCTCTCGTACTTGCCCGCGAAGGACAAGATCGATTGGCCGAGTCCGGTGGCATCGCCGAGCGGCAGATCAAGTTGCCCGGCAAACTGAAAATCGCGAACTCTACTGACATTCACCCCGGCAGGCTTTTTATTGAAGATCGTCAAAGAGGCGTTGGCCGTGAGGTCTAAGCCTCCTTTAGTGCCGGTTTCGGCGATGAATCTGAAGTTGGACGTATCGGGCAGCGTCACCTCACGATTGTTCGTGTACTCGAAGGTCACGACGTTGCCCTTTGCGATCTTACCGAGCACCTCTTTTCTGGCGCGCAGGTAAGTGCCAAGCCCTGTGGCGAAGCGGGTGATGCTGTTCACGGTGTCCGTCGATAAATCGGTGACGGGCAATTTATCCAACTGCTGCGCCAGCACGTTTTGAATTTCCTCGGGCGAGGCTCCGACGGCGGCCAACAGTTGGTTAGTCTCGTTCAACCACTTCTGCAAAGCGGCGTCCTTGAACTCACGGACGGGTCTGGCCGAAGTGCCGCCGATGATTTCGAGGGCGTCCAGATTTTCGTCTACGATCTTTTGGAAGGCGATGCCGTCGCGCGCGATAAACTGCTCCCAGTCCTTCCGGTATTTTTTGTGGCGCGGGTTGCGCTCGTTAAGGAACTCGTAACGAACTGAGAAGGCGGAAATTTGTTGCCTGTCGCCGGTAAAGACGTTCGGCTCATTTCCACGGCTCGCGTCAAAGGAGACGCCGACGGAAGTTTTCCTCAAAAAGCGAAGAAACGCGTCGTTCTCGTCTTCGCGGTAGCTGCTGATAAATCCCCTGTTCGCGAGGGCGTTGATCGTCCCGACCGGGTTGAAGCGGAAGGTGACGGTGGTTCCGCTGGTGGTGGCGACGGCTGCCCCGTTCTCGACCGCCGCGCCGAAGGCCGAAGGGACGCCGCCCTTGACCGCCAGCGAAGTGGTTCCCGCGTTTTTCGGGTCGCTCCCGACCTGCTTGTCCGTGCGCCGCTCCTCGGCCTCGACGATGGCGTTGTATTCGGTTTCATCCTTCGCCAATTTTCTGAATAAGACGGGCAGGAAATCTCCTTCGTCCTGCGAAAGTTCGACCCCGGCGGCGGGCACGGGCTGGTTGGCGCTGTCGCCGCTTTTTCTGTCTAAGATGCCGAAGACCACCGCGCAGAACGATTGCGCGTAACCGGAGAAACTGCCCGGCGCGGCCTGCACCAAACGACAGTCGGGCATGGTGGTCGGGTTCGCCGCCTCCGTGGCCGCGCTTTTGGTGACGGGCGACGGTTGCGTGGCATCGTCCTCACCATTGCCGTTGTCGTCCGCCTGCGCGCTGCCTCCGGTGGTATCTGTCGCGCCGGCTTTGAGTGTCTTTTTGCCCTTCGGCGTCTTCTGCGGCGATTTTTTGACGGGAGGCGTGCCCGCCGTTTCCGGTTGCACGGGAGGCGGCGGCGGAGTCGGAGTCGCTGTTGTGGGTGTTGCCGCAGCAGTCAGATTGTCTTTTAAAGATTGTTCTACCTTTAGAATTTCCGCCTCGGTTTCCCGGACGGCATTGTCGGCTTCGCTGATCTGCGAAACGTCTTCCGCGGGAATCTCACGCCGGAAGGTCTTCCAAATATTTCTTTTACTTTGCAGCGCGCTCAACAGTTCGATCTGAAGTTCCTTAATCCGCTTGCGGTGCATTGACTGGGTTTCAGCCGACGGCTTAATCGCCTCATACTTACTAATCATTTCTCTGAGTTGAGTGATTTTCTGCTCCGTCGAAGACACCTGTTGAGCGTTCATCTGGACGGCGCACAAAGACAAGGCCACAAGGGCTACCAGAAGGTTCTTCACTTTGGTTTTCATTTTATTTAATCCCCAAACAGGTTTTGCGGCTAGTCCGCGTCGAAGGTGAAGGTTCTAATCTTGGGCTTATTACCGAATTGCTTGACGAATTTGGTAAACGTTCCGCCCTCGCTGCCTTCGAGTTCGACGGTGTATCTCCCGCCCGAACCGTCGTTGATATAATCAAAGGTCATTCGCAGTTCAAGGGTGGTCCCTTTATCCAGAGGGAACTCGATAGTTTCACCTTCACTCAAGACGGCGCGGTTCTGGCCGGTCAGCCTATACGTCACGTCGAAATCGGTATTTTCGGCTGTCACCGTGACGGTCACATCTTCCTTGTCCTCACCCTTATAAAACAGACCCAGCGAATTTGTTTCGATCATAACTACTGCCACTCCTTTCCAATGATGTCGAGCAACTAAGACACAGGACAAGACAGCCCGAAGGCTCTCAGTCCGAATTTAACTATGACGGTAATTCGCTCATCGCCTGACGAAGTAACGGCTAAAGATCGGCCTGCGCCATGATGGGAACTGCGGCGCTAAGTGCTCAAACGGGATGGTGTCAATATGATAAAAAGATTGGCTGCCCTGCTCATTGAGATTGTGGCGGAGAACTTAATTCGAAGGCGAGTTTTATGAGCGTCAGGAGAAGCGATCACGAAAACGGACGCACAATAAATCAGGGGCAAGGCGAAGTCAAGAAATTTCTCCGAATAATCTCGCACGTGCGCGGGCGCGGACGCGTCGGTAAAATATGCGACAAAATCCTTTGAAAATCGCAGGCAGCGCGGCAATTCCGAATCCGACATGTAACCTTCCCGTTCCAACCATCATTCCGAATACGGTTTTCTAATTGTGTATGAGGTTCGGGAGCAAAACATTTCACGCGGACGTGTGTGACGGGCGAGAATTTTGTTACCGGGTTTTACTCGACACAGTGCGGTCGCGCGGTTGGGTTTGCGATTCCGCGTTGCGGCATGCGAGGATATTCGCGAAGAATTTATGTCACTAAACCAAAGACAGTTGGACTTGCTGATCATCGGCGCAGGCCCCGCCGGGTTGTCCGCCGCCGATGCCGCCGCGCGCGAAGGACTCAACTATCTCGTCGTCGAAAAGGGGTTGATCGCCGACACGATCTACGGCTACCCGGTCGGGCGCACGGTCTTCTCCACGCCCGACGAACTTGAGTTGCGCGAAAATTCCCTGCGCCCCTGCCGCGACAAGCCGACGCGTGAGGAATTGCTTTCGCACTACGTCCGCTTCGCGCTCGAAAAATCCCTGCGCATCCACACGGAAGAGGGCGCGGAGGCGATTGAACGCGACGAAGAGACGGGCGTATTTCTGGTCCGCACGACGCGGGGCGAATACCGCGCCGCGCGCGTCCTCGTGGCGACGGGCGCGATGGCTCACGCGCGTCGCCTGAACGTCGCGGGCGAAGACCTCCCGAAAGTTCAACACCGCTTCGTCGAGCCATACCCTTACGTGCGCAAGGACGTGATGGTCGTCGGCGGCGGCAACTCGGCGGCTGAGGCCGCGCTCTTCCTCTCCGAAGAAGGCGCGCGCACCACACTCGCCATCTGGCGCGCCGATTGGGAGCAGCGCGACCCCAAGATGAACGCCATCAAACACTGGGTGCGCGCCCCGCTCGAACGCGAGATCGAAGAAGGCCGACTCGGCCTCGCCTTCTTCACCCGGCTCGAAGAGATCACGGAACGCGAAGTTCGTCTCCAAATGGAAGACGGCGCGATTCGCACAGTGGCAAACGACGCCGTCTTCATCCTCATCGGCAGCGACGCAGACCACACGCTGCTGCGCCGCGCCGGGGTCGAGTTCGTCAAAGCAGGATTCGCCGAAGTTCCCGTCTACGACCCGGACACCTACGAAACCAACATCCCCGGCCTCTACGTCGCAGGACACTTCACCCACGCCCGCCACATCAAACAGGCCATCGCCGTCCCACGCCACGTCGTCCCGCTCATCGCGCAGACGCTACGCGAGCGACGCACCGCCGTCTGATTCCCGAGTTAAATTTTGCCCGCGAAGCCGGCAGGTTGTTCCGGCGCGAGGAGCGTGCCCGCGCTGCCATGTTCAGGCAACGGGGTCGGCCTGAGCGCGTTCGCGGCGGGCGACGCCGGTGTGGTAGGCGGCTTCTTCGACTTCGCGGGAGACGGCTTCGGCGATGCGTTTGTCGAAGACTGAGGGGACGATGTATTCGGGGTGGAGTTCTTCTTCGGAGATGAGCGCGGCGATGGCGTGGGCGGCGGCGAGTTTCATCTCTTCGTTGATGCGCGTGGCGCGACAGGCGAGCGCGCCTTTGAAGATGCCGGGGAAACAGAGGACGTTGTTGATCTGGTTCGGGTAGTCTGAGCGTCCGGTCGCCATCACGGCGACGATGTCGGCGACATCTTCGGGCATGATCTCGGGCGTCGGGTTCGCCATCGCGAAGATGACGGGTTTGGCGGCCATCCGCTTCACGTCTTCGCGGCTGATGACGCCGGGGACGGACAGCCCCATAAAGACATCCGCGCCGACCATCGCTTCATGCACCGTGCCGCGCACGCCTTCGGGGTTGGTGTTCTCGGCGTACCACTCCTTGACCCAGTTCATGTGCTCGCGACGGCCTCGATAGAGGATGCCGTGCTGGTCGCAGCCGATGATGTTCCGCACGCCCG
>Ga0307513_10007125_pt1 | contig 14540 bp, 12 predicted proteins | sample 15_EM_MG_FD_202174 | JGI IMG/M metagenome (GOLD analysis project Ga0307513, IMG submission 202174) | Populus trichocarpa ectomycorrhiza microbial communities from riparian zone in the Pacific Northwest, United States - 15_EM | ecosystem: Host-associated > Plants > Roots > Unclassified | place... | reverse complement strand
GTGCCAACTTGTCAAGCAGCGCCCGTACCTCCCTTTCGCGCCGTGCGTTCCTGCCCTCGAATGGATCTGCCTCGCCGCTGTCGAAATTCGGTTCGCCCGCGCCCGGTACGAGCAGGCTCGAGAGACCTGCGGAATGGCCAACGGTGACGATATCCTGGAAGGGGCAGAACCGGATAGAGGAGAGTGGACGATGAGGGATCGGGTGGGTCATGTATAAAGGTGGAGGGGCAGTGTGCGGATGCGGTTGTATTATGGCCGGTTGGTGGTATACCTGTGCCAGTCGTTATGAACAATCAACGCATTAGGGAAAGGGCAAGTGGTAGGAGAGACTACGGACGTTCACACTCCCTCCACACGCAACGCCTAACATCCCCCTCTGGCTCCACTCAACCTCTGCCCCACTTGCCCGGGTATTCCACTTGCGCACGCAACCCTTCCAGTTCCGGCAATCCCAGACCTTGACTGTCCCATCCATCCCCGAGGTCGCCATGTATCGACCCGCAGAAGAGGGGTCCATCGAAATCGAGGTCACCGGACCCATATGCGCGAGAAGGCGGACATGCGGCTTGGAAGAATTGGGTGTCCAGAGTGTCACAGTACCTATGTATGTCATTCAGGTTGTCTCATCATGCGTGCATATTTAGAGGGGATACAACCAACCGTTCTGGTGCCCTAGTTGAATTACGGCATTGTGCCAGTTCTTGCACATCGCCTTACACACTCCCAGCCGCGTCCGATGCTCGCATATGGTCTGCCCAGTACTGACGTCCTGGTACACCAACACCCCAGGGTTGCCTACGCTAACAAGTAACCAGTGGTAAGGCAGGAACTCAAGCTTGGTAGGCTCGATGTGATTGAAAAGTCGGTGGAGCTCAACACCGTTCAAATCGTACATGTATACATGTTTCGATTGAGCAACAGCGTAGAGGGTTTGGTCTTGTAGGAATCTAAGGTAAAGTGAGAACTGGGACGCAGAACCATTGGGTGATAATATACGTTATGTCTCGTACGGTCTCCTTCAATTGGAGCTCCGAGTGTAATGTGCCAGTTTGCCAGTCGAAAGTCGCAACATGTCCCTTTTTGCCCGCAATCGCGAGATGCCTAGATGCAACATTCCTCAGATATACGAATGAACCAATCACGCGGTCACATACCTCCCATTCCTCGAGTACCGCCCAACGTACGCGCCACCATCCAACACCCATTCCTTGCGCGTCTTCCCCGCCTCAATCCCAACACTCTCCTTGACCTCGTGCTGCGTAATTTTCCACGTCCGTTCCATCCCTCCCTCAACTTCCATTGCACCCGCTTGCGTAGTCCCTAACATCCCCGCATCCTCGCGCATCTCCTTGACCTGGGCAGAATGCTCCGCCAGGTGCGCGAGGTGCGCGCGCAGTTTCAGATCCTTTATATGCCCGAAAAACTTTTTGCGCGTGGAGAGCAGCGTGGGGTCCTTTTCTGCTGGGTGTGCGAGCGAGTTAGGTACACGGGTGGTCCGTGCGATCGAGGACAGCGTCGGGTCTAATTCATGTGGCTTGGACAAGGTGGTGGGATTCGAAGAGCCATTGGTGCGTTTGCGCTTTTTGGAACTAAGAGTTTCCGTTCGGGCTATTAGGGCGTCCATTGCTTTTGTGTGGGGTTATTCTCGAGACGAGAACCAGGAAGCCCGAGTGAATTTGGTACTGGCTTGAGTGAAGTTCCGCTTGACCTATTCGTTTGCCAGGATCGGGCGGATAACTTTGTCTTGCGTATTCTTCTGAGAACTTCTCCTTCCTGTTGTGGAGTCTTCAAATTTCACCCCTTGATTATTGGAAAGTTCAAGTAGTGAGTTTGGTGCGTTTGATCAGAAGTAAAGAGGTGGAAGAGTTTGAGAAAAACAAAGCCTCAGCTTGGACTCGGCCCAAACCTCCAACATTTTGGCCGAGGCACAAGAACGGATTATAATAATCCTATTCAATGTCTTTTTAAGATTCATTATACATCTGCCATCTCTTGCCGGACCATCAGCCAGCATTGCCACTCTAAACATGGACTTGCCCACCAACATGTTCGCACAACATTTCAATCTCCCCGCGGTCGCTTTCGAGATCCTCTTATGCATTCCGAGTACTTGGATCGGAGGGATTTGCTCTCAGTTTGCCTGGCATCCAAACTCCTGAACTCGGCGGCCATGCCAGTTCTGTATCGAAATGTTGCTTGCGGCCCTCAAATCAAGTGAGCTGGACCATACTCTATCCATGCACTCTATTACCAATTCTTTGAGTAGATCCGTCGGTACAAACCATTGGTAGACCTAACTTTGTGATCTTCAGCACATTTCACCGCCGTACGGCATCTGGATCTCTGCGGTTTGTGCAAACCTGAAAAGGGTATACATAATAAGAGCTGTTCCAGACTGTTGAATTCAACGACTACAGCCCCATCCGAGAGACTACAAACGCCTCATTAACGTGCGAGGCCTCGACATCGCCCTTCCAGGGCACCATTGCACAAATACTAGCTACAGTACCCCTCTGCCAATGGTTAAATACTTTCTTAGTTCACCTCTACGAGAACTGTCTGTCAGTTCGAGACATGTCAAGGACAAGGACTGGAAGCACGTTCTGTATTGTAAAGAAACCCCGGTCGACGGGCATATCAGAGCTAACATATCTCCCAGAAGTCGATCTAGACGTCGGCGTAAGCGTCTTAGCGTTCAAGCCTGGCAGGTACATGCACTGACCAAACGATTTCGTATACTATAAGACGGTCGGCCGATTTTCGTATTGTTGCTACTTTCACGGGTCTGCATACACTCATCTCGGGGGATGACCATCACGAGTTTCGATCCATAGCGTCGCTCTTAGATATGCTTTCGTCTCTCCCGCACTTACACACGTTTCATTCCCAATTCCATAGGGGGTTCACCCGTGTGGAGGAGGTGAGTCGGAGCAGTTCTTGTAATTACGGAGCTCACAGGTTTCTTAGAGCGCTCGACCGACCAACCTCCAGAATATGCGGGACCTTACTCTCTACTTCCCATCTCAGATGAGTGAAGGACAAGACGGCATCGTCTATTTCCTCGACCTCCTCGCAGGCCAACTGTTGTGCAATGAACCAATCCGTTTTAAAGACGAAAGTCATGGATATTCCGGAACCACATTCAAACGATTTCAGTCCTACGCCTCCCATACTATTACCCTCCTCTTGGGTCTTTCAGCAGCTGTTCCAAACGCCCAATCTAAAGAAGTCGGCAGTCGGGATCAACGCTTGGAATGTGGGTTCTCTAATATGATAAGCCTACCACATAATAGAACCAACTCGATCGGCTTCTGGCCACGGTACGGGTACTTAAAGAGCTCTCGATGGTATTTTCATCATGCGACACAGTGTTTTGGTACAAACAGGCGAAGGCTCTACTTCATCAGCGTGTAGACTCGAAGATGCCCCTTATCAAAACGTGCGGGTTAGTTATAGTTTTTATTTTATTTTTAAATTGACTATATAGTGATTTAGACCAATGATTGTACGATCGGGAACACCTACAATGCAAAAAGGTCACTTATCTTGTGCTGTACATCTATCGTGTACACAGCGATCAACCGACACGCTTCCAGAGACGCATGGTCCACATACACCAGAACATTTGGCCTCTAACAAGAAATTCTAGTATTTGTGGCCAAACTGTTGGGTCAAAAATACTTCATCTTCACTATTCCTTCTCGCTCTCGCCGATTTGTCCGGTTTGTCACGCAATCAAACGTGACCGCAATAGGAACGCCGGTGTCAGCTCACACACAAATTCAGCGTTGAGAGTTGTCACGCAAACATGAACTGTATTAGTGTTATCGTGAATGCTCCATTGTCGCCAGCTGAGACGTTACGCAACTGCCGGCGCCTGTGTGATAGGATTGCCCACAAGCCGAAGGGTTCGAAGTTCGAATGGGAGATCCTCTATTTTGGGAAGGTTACCAGCGATCTTGTTGTATGCAAAGTCTCTATAACTCTAGAGTCAGAGCCAACGGGGGTCGCGCGAGACTAGAGCTCACACAGTCTCCAAATCGACCATCCTCTGCACGATGTCTGTGGGATATGGACCATCCAGGCCATTCCCCGCCAAAGCGAGCCCAACAACCCTCGAACCTCTGCAGGTGACGCCGAACCAAGAGCAGCAAGATGGATCACTGCTGTTCTCCTTGACTACCATCGGGCCCTCATTCATATCACTGGCCCTACCCATATCGGTACTACTTTCGTCAACCTGGCTTTCGTCCTGTCCCTCCATTGTATCTGCTTCCGTTTGCGCGGTAGTCTCGAATGAGTGCTGATTCTCTCGGGAACCTTCGTGATTGCGAATACGTATCTGACGAGAGGCAGTTGTGCCCTTCCAACCTTCTTGGTTGTGCCATGCTGGTCCATCGAGCCGTTGGTAGAGTTGCGATAAGGTGCTACAAACCACGGAGGGGGTATCTTCGTTGGCCAAGGAGGAGGGAGCGGCTTGCTTGGAAAGGGTTGTCTCTTCGAGCGAGGGTTCTTGACCTTGGTGCGAGACAGGACTAGGCTCGTGAGGTTGATCATCCGTGTGATGCATTTGCGGGGAAGTCGGCACTTGATCTGACTCTGGGTTATCATGTGTGCTCCCTGAGCCCGGATGGTTGTGCTCAGGACGACTGCCGCTGTTTGTGGGGGCATTTGAGAAACGATCTGCTTCCGAGTCCCCAGGGCTTCCACTAGAGTATGACCCAACCCGTTCATCCTCCAACCCTTCGTGAAAGCCACCCGAAGTCCCAGAGGTCCCTTCATCCCAGTCGCCTGATCCGGAACTAGAGTAATTGTGACCAGGAAGAATTCCATTATCTTTCATTTCCCTTTCATTGCCGTACCTATCTTCCTGTTGACGCTGCCACCTGCTATCTCTGGTTCCCTCGTCGCCCCTATCCCCTTCTCCGTCGTATTTCGCGTCAAAACCACCATATTGGGATTCATGGTTGCGTGGGAGAAGAGTGAGCATACGCGATGACATGAGCGCATGGCGAAATGTCTGTGAGGCGAGCAGGGATGGGCGATCGAAGGAGTGTCGACGAATCGTAAGGGGAATGGCGTTGCTTTCAATGACAGTAATGGTGAAAAGGAGTAACAGAGCGCATCTCGAGGCGATGGGGCAGGACTTCATGGGAAGACGAGGGTGGTAAATTGAAAGTCAGGAAGGGCGAGATTATAAATGAGAATGAAAAACTGAGAATTTCGAACCAGTCGAAGAACGAGAAGCTAGAAAGTAGAAAGGGGTGGGTTCAAGTTATGAAAGGGTATTTGGTAATTAGCCCCTAATGCAAAGGAGCCCCGGGATCGTCTGTCATATATCATCACCGAACCGGAGCGCATTGTTCTACGACTAGTTACAAACGAAAGCTAGGGAAGGTCAATTACTGGTAAACTACAGGTTCAGCGACCCACCTTGCCGGATTTGTACGTCTTAGGCCCAGGCTGCTGACATGCTGGTGCCAATCGGACATGTAACGAGGATCCTCGGCATTTCGGTTTAGCATTCATGCGACCCACATTGTTGTCCGCCATAACCGCCGCTCAGGTTTGAAATATATCTCGATTGGCTAAGGGCCAATAAGAAGCCCTAAACTCTGTTACTAGTCCAGTATCACAGCACAGTCCCAGCAACGTGCGAATCAGTAGCCGGTGAGGGACATCCCAGAGGAGCGGCAGTCAGGATCCTATTGAACCCCCACAGAGCCTATCCGCTAGTAATCCGATGAAGCCTCTCCAATGTTGCAATCGCGATACTCCTGCCGTGATATTTAACTTGGCAGTTCAGGCACATTCGTCGTAGGCACTAGCCCATGTCGATCGTCACTATAGATACACGAAATCCTATCACACATATGGTCACCTCTCAAGATACCGTCCAATCAGCAACCTGTTACGTGAGCCCTGAAAGAAATCTGCGATACTATTGCGCGCTCAGAACTCTCACACGAGGACCGTTGAAGCAGACTTACGCACTCCTTTATTGGTCGAATGTCAAGGAATTCGATACATATTATTCTGACCTACAAACACCAGTGGACATTCGTCGAATGCAAGTTTAGCCACCATTCGTGGGATGCAGGGCTTTCAATTGAAGATTCGTATCCGCAGCTGTAAACCCTTAGGTGGATCCGCGTGCCATTCGTTAGCGGCAACGTATCGAGCAGCGCGATGGTGGAATCTCTACCATGTCATCCGCTCTTCACAATCCTATGCGACTCGCAATCACTGAAGTTTGCAGCATTTCAACAATAGTTAAGTCCCACTGTGACTAGCGGAGCCTCGCGAACCGGACACTCGAGTTGCGCGCTTGCATCTTGACCTCCGTCCTACGGTCTTAATTCACTTTCGAAGGTAGAAATGCGCGCGATTTAATCACCCATGACCGGATGCTGGGGACAATCATCCTAGATCCGTGTGAAATATAGGCGCTTCTCCAACCTCGTATACCCAAACGTCAGCACCTGACAATTAGGTCACGACTCGAGTTATTCAGCGAGTCCAGAGGGATATCCGGACTTCTTACTGAAATATGTGGAACGCAGACTGTCACCACTCACTGTCACCACTCACTGTCACTAGCCAACCTACGGCTTGCCAGCCACTATTATCAGCAATGTCATGCCAATACTCCTATGATCATCCTCCGAGCCGGTCTTTCGGAACTTTGTATCCCATCCGCGTGAGACCTCAATTCTTTCGAGTCATGCAAGCCAAGAGCTTATGATCTCCCCACAGATATGGCGCTGGAATTTGAAGAATGGAGCGCTAACCAGACCCGAAGGTCGGCGATGAGGGGCACTGGCGCCTGCGAAAATTGACTTCCTATCCTCACGCGATCAGGATGAGGCTTATGCTCCTATCTGCTGCTTGCTGCGTGCTGTACCGATATCATGAGCATGCAGACCTTCAGCCGCCTTCGGAACTTGTTCCTTGATCGCGCTTTGGACCAGTTGATGTGGCCGTAGCCTGTGGAGTAGTGGTACCATACACCGTAATGTAATCATTTTGCCTACTATCACCTCTGAATTGAACGATCAGGTCCCGGGACGGCTTTCGGACAGGAGCGGCGCTTCAGGCATTTGGTCTCTACCTCGAAGGTGAGCAGCTCCACACCGATCAACTTACAGAAGGGTGACTCTTCACGCCATAGGCCCCTTCGAACGGAGAACAGACACGGTGCCGATCTGCCCGATCAGGTCCCTAGATGGCAGTAGCACCACTGAAAATGAATAGTCAACCCAGGACTTCTTTTCCTGCTGCTCCAATCGATTCCATTACTCCCAAACTCAACTTTGATGTTCTCTCTACCATATTTGGTCTTGCCGACGTCTCGCCTTGGACTCTTGTCCACATAGATCGTCTATGGAGGACCAGAGCATCTAGCATGCCTGCCTTGTGGTCTTCTATCAGAGTTACAGGTCTCAGAACGTTCGACACGCGCTACGTTGAGGGCAAAGAGATTTGTAATACTCCTACTCGCCTCGAAACCGCTCTCAAAAGAGCCGGGAATGCCCCCCTACACCTCTATCTTGACCTTTTTATCGATGGTCTAAACGAGGCGTCGCAGAATATGCTTCGTGCGATGATACCTATTATCGTTCGACATAAGCAACAGTGGCGATATGTCAAATGCCAAGCGGGATGCTACCCATGGAAAGAGTCGGGTTTGTTCTCCGGTCCCTTCCCGATGCTACTGGCGATCGAGTGGAGGGGTGTTCCTCTCTTGAACGCTTTCGAGCCAGATCAGGGGTACGAGCGCTGTCCGCCATGGCAGCTTCTTGCACTCGTGCTTCGGCGTTCTCCTGCTCTAGAAAGCGCCGTCTTTCGCGGTTTGGCAACTAGTCGGATCGAAAAGTTTGATGGGTTCGTCAACTTGAGCCGACTAGAGCTCTATCAGGGCAACTTCACCATGCACCTCGACTTCAAGAAGCTCACGGAGATGAGACTTATAAACCTCACTTGTACCCGGGCGCCGGGAAATCTCGATCTGCCAGTGACGGCGCCTCAACTCACAAGTTTCGTCATGGACGGCTGTGACGCAACTGTTTTAGACAAAATCAAGATGCCCGGTCTCCGACACTTGACAATTTGCGGGGAAACAGGTGGGGGTGCAGCTGGGGTGAAAAGCTTGTCAGTTGTGTTAGAACGCACTTGGACAGGGGAACATCACGGGAGCTTTGCAAGTCCTTCCCTTCGAAGTCTACGACTCCAGTATCAGAATCTCTCAACGGAAGATGTCCTCCGATTCCTTCGCACCTCTCCAGAGCTAGATTACCTCGAGCTCGTATATCCAAAGGCCGTGGGTCCCGGACTGTTCCAAACGATGGCTTCGGAGCACTTGTGCCCGACACTTGCAGAGCTCCACCTTGAATTTCAGCCAACTTACGTTTCGCGTGGGCTACCAATGGACGAAGAGGCTATATGGACAATTTATAAGTTCTTGAATGGAAGGACGAAATCGGGGATACGACGTGCCATGTACCGGTTTCACAGTCGTTCCGAACCCGCTCCTCCGATGCGAGATATATTCCTCGATGGTCCTGTGCACGATCCGACTGTCTGGCCGGTGGATCATCAAATGTAGCGGGAGTCTAGATGTATAACTGATCTCTTGAGGTTAGGTTCATGCAATTACTGAGGGCGGGAGAAAACTCAAAGCTTTGCTCCTGCTCCTTTCCCGCCTGTCTAAAATATGCTTTGAATACGGAAGATGTCGACCTCGAACGAGGACCACTTGGACAGCCCAAGCGATTGGAGTCATTAGTACTCTCTCTCGAGTAAGCTCTACAACTCCACGCTTGAAAGAAACAAGAGCACGTTTTGACCAAATACTCCGAATATCAAGGCGTTAAAGGGATTGTGAGCACTGAATGCTGGCCTGTACGACAGTCCGGGGGTACTCAATATATTGAGTCAACCTCCACTGAGTTTTCACCCATCATCAGGGTCTGGCCATACAGCAGATTCGAATCACCTCAGAATATAAATTGGTGACCGTTACAACTCTGCTAGTCGAAGTCTTGACCCAGGATATCACTCTCCTAAGGCATGGAGGTCCAAGTAGAAACGTCCCCATCTCATTCCAAAATACTGGGTATGGTCCTCAAAGAATATCTTCAAGCCTTTCCACACACACGGATCGCAGGAACTTTACTGTAAGGGATCGGAAATGTACTGTTCAATTCGGGATTGGAGACCTTGAAAATCTCAATTAGTATATGAGACTGGCCTCGAACAAGTACTGGCATGGGCCGCGAATGAGGGTTGGGGACAGTCCCCACACTCCCCACACCACCCTGGAGTCTGATATCGCTGTTCGCAATGGTTGACAATATGCTAGCAGAGCCACATCCAAAGAACATCGGAATCAAAGGTTGGAATAAGGTCCAATTAGTGCACCACAGTAATGCTCTTCTACAGCTGATAACGCTTTTGTAGTAATATCACAACATTTACATCCGTCGTTCCGTAACATTGGTACTATGCCCCTGTAAAATTGTTTCGATAGAAGGACATCCTTACGCGCCCAGATAGCGATACCTCGAACTGGGATGGTTAAATCTCAATTAAAATGATTGAAGACTGCATTAGCGTAGAGTTGACGAGCCTAACTGAATTGGTGGCAAGTGGTAAAACGCGATACAAGCTCTAACCCCGCTCGGCTTTGTCCCACCCACAACTGCGAACTCTGCTGCGATGCCTCCGTCCATGTCAACGGAGGAGACAGCTTTTTTAGACGCGCTCCTGTCCGAAATGGGCGCGTCATTGGCCAATGGCCCCCCCGAGAGACCTTCGTCACCCCCGACGAAACATGTTATCGACGTTCACAACGCACCGATACAAGAATCACGAGCAACACACAAATCACCTCTGCTGGACACCACAGACCTGCTCAATGGTGCCGAAGAATGGGACTGGGACGACCAACTCGACGACGGAGTAGACGCATCTGAGACTTCTGTACGGAAACGCTAGGCGCTGGAACTAGTCTTGGCTGACCAGAGCACCTAGGTGGAACGGGTACCAGCACGCGTGGCGCCATCCACTTCTCATGAGTGGAAGCCGGAGCCTTGCACTCGATGTATAGTAGAAGATGTCGATGACGTGGAGCCTAATGGCAAACCAGAAAAGGTACCATATAACTTACTTGTGACAATCTGGATTCGCTCACTCCAATAGGTTCTGACGGTCCGATTTCATGGAACACCCGATATGCAACATCAAGTAATCTTACAAGGAGACTGGATCTATACCGACGTGAACATAGGTCCGTATGTTCCACTCCTCTGAGGTCCAGCGGGTTCTCATCGTTCATTAGGCGACATCGTAAACATAATCGGACATTTTGAACCCATATATGCTACGGCTCCGAACGCCATTCAATCTACCATCACACTATCTACATTCAAGAATATCCTCATCTTGCATCCCGACATTCTCATCACCGCGACCTCCATCGCCAATTCTGCCCAATGTGCGCGAAAGCCACTGGTGGGCGCACTTGTCTCTTCTACATCCGACGTCACCCCTCCCCTAGTATGGGGCAACATGTTGCACGAAATTATACAAGCATGCCTTGCAGACGGTCGCTGGGACCGAACATTTATTGACAATAAAACGACCGAGATCGTTCATGCCGGTTTGGAGAGCTTGGTCCGATTGGACGTCAGCGTTGATACCGCCAAGGCTGAGATCTACAAACGAGCGAAGGGCCTTGACGCGTTTGGCCAGCGCTTCATTGGGGACTCGACAAAGGTCAGTTGCCTTCCATCTCAAGATGTTCCTAGTTTCTTAAAACACATTCGACAGCCGGATGCCGTCCTTACTGACATGAGGGCCGGTAGAGGCGAGAGTGCCAGCCTTGCAATCTGTGGCGTCCATGACACGGAGGAAGATATCTGGTCGCCTTCCCTTGGGTTGAAGGGTAAACTTGACGCGTCCTTGCGAGTTGTACTCGAGCAGAAGAAAGGTCCTATCAAGGAGACGAAGTCCTGTTCGATGCCTTTTGAAATCAAAACCGGCATGTCAAGGACAGGAATTGAGCACCGCGCGCAGACTATGCTGTATACCTTACTGATGGAGGAACGCTACGGTGCGTTCACCCATAGCCATATTTTATCCTGTGGTAATGAATCATTCAATGATCAGGCCAAGAAGTTGACAGCGGTCTCCTCTACTATACCCAGTCGGGCGAAGTCATCCGAGTCGCACGAGGAAGACACGAACTAAGGAGCCTCATTCAAAACCGAAATAGTATGGCCGCCTTTTTAATGCGGCGACAAACTAGAAAAGGAGAAGCACCAAAAGGGGCACTTTTGCCCCCGACCCTTGACGAGGAACGAGTATGCAAGAAGTGCTATGCCGCGGATGGGTGCATGCTCTATCGTCGAGTAGGCTTCCGCTCCTGGGATGTGGACTGTCTTTACTAAGCGACTAATGTAGGCTGTCGAAGGCGTCGAGGACAACACCAGTGAAATAGCTGAACTATACGACCTCAAGACTGGTCATCTCACCAAAAAGCAATGTGATTTCTTCAAGCAATGGGAAGCGCTTATCTCCCTCGAGGAGCAAGAGATGCTACGTTTCAGGAAGGAACTCTGGTTGCTTGGATCACGAGATCGTGAAAAGGCGGGACGGTGCTTCGCTGACATGGTCATCAAAGAGTATAAGTTCGAGAATGGACCGGGTGTCTCGAAGATTCATCGACACACGTACGCTTTCGGGCGTAACCCACTCGCCTCAAAGTCGCAAGTCAGGATGCAACCTTCCCTCTTGAGTGGGCATATTACCAAGGGCGATGCAGTAACCATCTCCATCGAGCCCAATTTACTTGCCTTGTCTAGAGGATTTGTGCTTGGGCTGGATCCGACGTCGGTCGTTGTTGGTGTGGATCATGAACTAGACGTAGGAAGTTTGCTGGCTCGTTCAAGGAGGTCGACCACCCGTCGTGCGGAGGATGCAGTGTTCAGAATCGACAAGGATGAGATGGCCGCAGGCATCGGACGTATACGGGACAACCTCGCCAAACTCTTCTACGCTGGAGGGGATGAACGACGGCGTGCGCTCGTCGTCGACTTACAAGCCCCTGCTTTCGACGACGCACTTCTGGAGATTGAACGTCAGAGACTAAAGGACGAGAAGGAGAGTGTTCTGGACGAAAATCAGAAGCAGGCGGTGGGGAAAGTACTTGTTGCAAAAGATTATACGATCATGCTTGGCATGCCGGGGACAGGTAAAACGACGACCATCGCGGAGATAATCAAGGAGCTTGTCAAGCGAGGGAAGACCGTGCTCCTCTCAAGTTATACCCATTCAGCAGTTGATACTATCCTTGCTAAGTTGCACGAGGCCGACTTTGAAATTCTGCGGCTTGGAAATGTTGATAAGGCATGTCTTCCCTCAATTTCAAAGAAATCACGAGGCTAACATCGTCCTTTAGATTCATCCGGATATTTTGAAGTACACCCTCAGTGCACGACCAATCCCGACGTCAACTGAACAACTCGAGCGTCAACTGCTCACGCCTCCAGTCGTTGCCACGACGTGCTTGTCCATCGATCAGTGAGTTGCATCCTTTATTTACAATTTCCCAGCAGCTTACTGTCCTGCAGCACTCTATTTTCCCGTCGCACCTTCGACGTCTGCATAGTGGATGAAGCCTCCCAAATCACCCTCCCCACTTGCCTCGGTCCACTGCGTTTCGCCGACAAATTCGTGCTCGTCGGCGACCCCTTCCAGCTCCCACCCCTCGTCAAGAGTACTGCTGCGCGCAAAGGCGGTCTCGACGTCTCATTGTTCCGGCGTCTTTCTGAGGCCCACCCGCATGCGGTCGTCGAACTTGCACAGCAGTACCGGATGAACGAGGACATCATGCTGCTTTCCAACAAACTGGTGTACCAGGATAAGCTCAAATGCGGGAATGAGAAGGTTGCAAAGAGGGTGCTCAGGGTGCCGAAGATCTTGATGGTGGACGAGATGCATGTGAAGACCATGCCGTGTTCTGGAGAGGAGTGCTGGCTGAAAACATTGATCAACCCTAGGTGCGTCTACCCTGGCCTGTTGAGGCTATTGAGTGCTGACTATGTTATCCAGTTGCAAAGCCGTCTTTGTCGATACTGATACATTGCCCGCCCCTGACTCTCGTGTGGGGGACTTGGTTCAGAATGAAGTGGAGGCTAATTTGGTGTTCCAGGTAGAGTTGTACACCCTCATGGGTACTCTTTACCGACTCATCTTTTTTCAGCTTGTAGAGGCGTTACTCAAATGCGGGGTGATGCAGTCTAGTATCGGCGTCCTGACCCTCTATCGCCAACAAATCAAACTTCTCTCGCATCTTCTCCAATCATTCAAGGGCATTGAGGTCTTAACGGCAGACAGAAGCCAGGGACGCGACAAGGATTGCATTATCATTTCGATGGTGCGGTCCAACGATACAGGATCGGTGGGCCTTCACACCAATAGAATAATTCGTGTATTCATATACTCTTTACAGGTTGGCGACCTTCTCAAGGATTGGCGACGTCTCAACGTCTCCTTCACTCGCGCTCGCTCAAAACTCATTATCTTCGGATCCAGAAAGACTCTCCAAGGTACACCAATGCTCACAGAATTCTTCCGCCTGATGGATAGTAGAGGCTGGATATATAGCCTCCCACCCTCCGCCGATGTCCTACATACCGCTGCCCGAACAAAAACGAAGCGGCCACCTTCACCTGTCGGGAAAGAGAACACCGAGATGCCTCTGACCGCTAGAAAGCGACCCAGGCTCGAAGCCAAGTCGCTGCCTACGCAGGTCATTCTGCGAGGAAGACCTATCCTGCGAGATCTCTTGGCCGAAGGTGCAGGAAATATTTGAATGGAGATTCCCTACTCAGTATCGCCATTGCAAACATGTATCATTCCTTGTTAAGCTGTATCTATGTTGTTGCATTTAGCTTCTCACTACAGCACTCGAAAAGAAACTTGGTGTTCATGGACTGGGCATGGTGGGACAACCACGCTTCACGCTGTAACAATAATATTGACTACGGAGTTCATCTGCCCAATCTGAATAGGCAGTCACTTAAACCCAACCATATCTGCTCTGCTGAACGACACGTAGGACACCAACGGGTATATCAGATATCTTACTCTCTGTATTCCTTTTACCTTAGCGCGAACTCTCCCCATCACTCCTCACACTTCGTCGCTTTTGCCACCCATGTCCCAAGAGACTAGCGCACAGGTTCGCAAAGCCTAGTCTCTGGAGTTGATTAGCTACTTACCATTTGATGAATACAGCAGTACAGTTTAGTTCTCCCACTCGAGACTCCCGCAGGCGCCAACATCGAGAAGGCGGCCCATGAACTTCAAATTGCCAAGGACAGGCGCGGGTGTCTGGACCGCGAACTCGAAGACACTCGAGCACGCTTGAAGGCCCTCGAGTCAGAGCGTGAAGAAGTCCTTGATGATATTTCCCACTGGGGTTCTTTCATGGTCCCCTTTCGACCATTGCGAATTCCAGCGGAGATACTCTCCGA
>Ga0307513_10007124_pt1 | contig 14540 bp, 10 predicted proteins | sample 15_EM_MG_FD_202174 | JGI IMG/M metagenome (GOLD analysis project Ga0307513, IMG submission 202174) | Populus trichocarpa ectomycorrhiza microbial communities from riparian zone in the Pacific Northwest, United States - 15_EM | ecosystem: Host-associated > Plants > Roots > Unclassified | place... | reverse complement strand
GACCGACGACCCGGGCTGGGACAAGGTCAAACTCGCCGTCCAGCAGAACATCGGCAAGGCCGTGGCACCGAACGGTGACCCGAAGGCCGTCCTCGACGACCTGCAGAAGCAAGCCGAGTCCGGGAGCTGATCTTGCCCCATCAGCTGAGCGAGGCGGGTGTGACCGAACCGGTCACGCCCGCCCCGCCGTCCCCCCGACGGCGGCGACGGCTACAGCCGGGGCGGGCCACCCCGTGGTCCGCCCTGCTGTGGCTCGGCCCGTCCCTGCTCCTGATCTTCGGAGTGGTGATCTTTCCGGCGTTCGAGCTGATCCGGGCCTCGCTCAGCGATTACTCCATCACCGGGCTGCGCAAGGGCTCGGCCGGCCTGAAGAACTACACCGACGTGCTCGCCCACCCCGACCTCTGGGTGGTGCTGCGGAACACGGGCATCTGGGTGATCGTCGTGGTCGCCCTGACCATCCTGATCAGCCTCGCGCTGGCGCAGCTGATGGCCAAGGACTTCGTCGGCCGGCGGATCATGCGCTGGTCGATCATCGTGCCCTGGGCGGCCTCACTGGTAATCACCGCCCGCCTGTTCACCCTGATCCTGGACTACAACCACGGCATCCTGAACCGGTTGCTGATATGGCTGCACCTGATCAACGAACCGGTTGACTTCCTCGGCGATGACCGCTTCACGATGCCGTCCATGATCGGCGTCGGGGTGTTCGTGTCCATCCCGTTCACCGCCTACGTGCTGCTGGCCGGCCTGAACTCGATCCCGGACGACATCTACGAGGCGGCCAGGGTGGACGGCGCCCGGCCGAGCCAGATCTACCGGCTGATCACCCTGCCGTTGTTGCGCCCGGCCATCCTGGTGGCCAGCGTGCTGAACCTGATCTACGTGTTCAACTCGTTCCCGGTCGTCTACACCCTCAACGACCGCAATCCCGGCTTCTCCCACGACACGTCCATCACCTTCAGCTACAAGCTGGCGTTCAAGAGCGCCGAGCACAGCGTCGGAATGTCCGCCGCTGCCGGGATCTTCAACGTCGTCCTGATCCTGCTGGTGGTCATGGTCTACCTGCGCCTGATCAAGTGGAAGGAGGTGACCCAGGCATGACGACAGACACGCTTCCTCGCCCGCCGATCCGGAGCCGAACCAGTACCCGGCGCCGAATCCGGCCCTGGCTGCTCTCGCTCTGGGGGCTGGCCGTCACGGCGATATTCGTCGCCCCGTACGCGGTGATGCTCCTGGACGCCCTGCGACCGAGCGGCGACGTCCTGGCGTCACCGCCGTCCTTCCTGCCGCGCACCTGGCAGTGGAACACCTTCGGCACCGTGCTCGGCGACGAGCGGTTCATCGCCTGGCTGAAGACCTCGCTGCTGGTGGCGACGAGCTCGACGGTGATCGTTGTGCTGGTCGCCGTGCCAGCAGCGTTCTTCACCGCCCGGTTCAGGTTTCCGGGGCGGACGGCGTTCCTGCTCCTCGTTCTGATCACCCAGATGTTCTCGCCGACCTCGCTGGTGGTCGGCATCTACCGGGAGTTCTTCGAGCTCAACCTGGTGAACACCTACCTGGCGATCATCCTCACGAACTCGGCGTTCAACCTGGCCTTCGCGGTCTGGATCCTGCAGGGCTTCTTCTCGTCCATCCCGAGGGACGTCGAGGAAGCGGCGAATCTGGACGGCGCCGGCCGGATCGGGACGCTGTGGCACATCATGCTGCCGCTGATCCGGCCCGGTCTGGTGACGGCGGTGATCTTCACCTTCATCGCCGCGTGGAACGAATACGTCGTCGCCCTGACCCTGATGCAGGACGACGCGAAGAAGCCGCTCACTGTCGGCATCAACTCGTACGTCACCGGCTACGAGCAGCACTGGGACCAGCTCTTCGCAGCGTCGATCATCGCCATCGTCCCGGTGGTGATCCTGTTCGCAGTGATCGAGAAGCACCTGGTCGGAGGGTTGACCGCGGGTTCCGTCAAATAGCCCGATGCGTGCCGTTCTCGACTAGTTCAGGTTCGCGAGCTGGATGACGTTGGTCATCGGCGCCCCCGGCCAGCGCGCCGCGGTGACGGTGACGTCAACCCTGGTCAACGGCATCACCACCAGCTCCAGGACATGGTCGAGGAGATCCGCGGCGGCCCGCACGGTACCGAGCGGATCGTCGGCCAGATGGGTCAGCAACGCGGAGGCAGGCAAGGACAGCCGACCGTTGGTGCACAGCAGCGTCTTCACGTTGCCCGCGGCGATGTTGCCGAGTTCCGCGATCACGTCAAGCATGTCGTCCGGGGCGGGGTCGGGGACGCCGAGGAGTTTCGCCGCCAGATCCGACACCAGATCCACGGAGGCCCGGACCTCAACGGCGAGGTAGAAGTCGGCAGCAACGTCGTGAACGATCAGATGGGAGATGCCCATCGGCGAGACCGGCCGCCGGCCGTCCAGGATCGGAATCGACTCCTCACCCAGCACTGAGCCGATCAACTCGCCCAGCAGGGTGGCCAGGTGCGGAACCGCCGATTCAAGTTCAGGTGCATCGCTCACGGAGTTCCTCCTGTGTTCTGGAACACGACGGCCCGGTCCAGATCTCGACGTCGCCAGGCCGGTCCAAGGTTGGGAACGCTCTCTGCGCCTCCGAGAACGAGGTACCCACCCGGCCGCAGCACCGAACGGGCGTTCTCGATCACCCGGCGCTTGGTGGGGGCGTCAAAGTAGATCAGCACGTTGCGCAGGAAAATGATGTCGCAGAGCGGAACATCAACCGGCGGCAGTGCCAGATTCCCCCAGCGGAACGTTGCCAGGTCTCGAACCTGCTTGTGCAGCAGCCAGTCGCGCCCCATTGGCTGGAAATGTCGGTGCAAGTAGGGCTCGGCGCCGCGGTCGACCTCCAATTGGGAGTAGAGCCCGGCCCGAGCTCGCTCCACCATCTGGTGGGAGATGTCGGTACCGATGATCCGAGCCTCGTACCCGGGGTTCGCCGGGAGCCACTCCAGCAGCAGCATCGCCAGCGAGTACGCCTCCTGGCCGCTGGAGCAGGCGGCCGACCAGATCACCAGCCGGCGATCCGGCGAACGCTCAGCCACCTCGGGCAGCAGGTATCGGGCGAACGCCTGGAACGGCACGGCGTCCCGAAACCACAGGGTTTCGTTTGTGGTCAGCGCGTCAACGACGGCGTCACACAACTTCACGTCACCGCGACGCAACAGACCGATCAAAGCACCCAGACTCGCTGCCCCGCTGATCCGCGCCACCGGCGTCAGCCGCGCCTCGACCAGGTACTCCTTGCCCGGCTGCAGATCAATGGCGCTGCGCTGGCGAACCATCTCGGCGACAAAGCTGAAATCGGCGGTCGAAATGCTCACGTGGTCAGGCCGAGCATCTCGAACTTCTGGGTGATGTCTTCCTCGGTGAAGGGCTTGATCACGTACTCGTGTGCCCCAGCGGCGAGAGCCCTGGAGATTTGCGACTTTTCGCTCTCGGTGGTCACCATCATCAAGATCAAATCCTGGTAGTCGGGGTTCGCCCGGCAGCGCTTGATGAAGGTCAGCCCGTCCATCACCGGCATGTTCCAGTCGACCAGCGCAACGTCCGGGCGCGCACCGTCCTCAAGGATGTGCAGGGCCTCCGCCCCGTCACTCGCCTGCATGACGCTGAAGTCCATGCCGATCAGAAAACGGGTCAGGATTGTGCGCATGACGCGCGAATCGTCGATAACCAGAGCCTGCATCTCGGGCTGACTCCTTTCGGTGAGTGGGCGAGGGAAAATGTGGGTCAGAGCGTGAAATTCGAGACGAGTTGACGTAGGTCGGCGGATAGTCGGGCGAGGTCCACCGCGGCGGTCTGCGCCTCGGCAATGCCCTGCATGGAAGCCTGCGAAGCCTCGGCGACGGAGGCGACACTGCCGGCGATGCTGGCCGAACCGGAGGCGGCTTCGGTGACGCTGCGGGAGATCTCACCGGTCACCGAGGTCTGCTCCTCGACGGCCGAGGCGATCGTGGTCTGGTAGGAGTTGACGTCCTCGATGGTCTGGGAGATCCGGGCGATCGCGCCGACCGCCTCGTGGGTGTCGGCCTGAATGGTGTCCACCATCCTGGAGATGTCCTCGGTCGCCCTGGCCGTCGCCTGCGCCAACTGCTTGACCTCCTCGGCCACCACGGCAAAGCCCTTGCCGGCTTCGCCTGCTCGTGCCGCTTCGATCGTGGCGTTCAGTGCCAGCAGGTTGGTCTGCTCGGCGATCGTGGTGATCACCTTGACCACGTTGCCGATTTCCACGCTGGACGCCCCGAGCTTGGCCACGGTCCCGGTCGCGGTGACCGCTTCCCGTACCGCGCTGGAGGCCACTCGGACGGCTTCGGCCGAGGAGGAGGCGATTTCCCGGATGCTGGCGCTCATCTGCTCGGTGCCGGCGGCGACGGTCTGCACGTTGCTGGAGACCTGGTTCGCCGTTCCGGAGAGGTTCAACGCCTGCGAGGCGGTGTTCTCGGCGTTGGAGGCGATCTCGGCCGACACCGCACTGAGCTCCTCGGCGCTACCGGCCAGGGTGGCCGACGTCCCGTTGATCTCCCCCATCGCCGCCCGCAGCGAGGCCTGTGCATGGTTCAGCGAGTCGGCCATCTCCCCGACCTCGTCGCGGGAGTTGACGTCCGCCACCGCGGTCAGGTCACCGCCGGCCAGCGCGATCAGGGCATTCCGGACCCGAATGACGGACGTTGAAACCATCCGGGAGATCCAGTACCCGAAGCCGAACAGCAGCACCGCACCGATCCCGGTGAACAACCAGATCCGCCGGATCGCACTGGTCGCCTTGGCTTCGGACGCCTTCAGAGCCGCCCCCATCGCGGCATCGGCACGATCGGCCAGTCCGTTGACCCCCTCTCGCACCGGGTCCACGGCGGTGCCGAACTCACCGCTCAGAAGGGCCCCGAAGGCCCGGTAGTCGTCGCCGCTGAGCTGGCCCTTCACCGCCAGCGGCTTCATCTTGGCCTCCCAGATCTGGTTGGCCGTCTCCAGGCCCGGCAGCACCGTCTCCTCCAGCAGGGTCTTGTCCGCGGCCGGCAGGCCCAGCGCCAGGATCTCCTCGACCTTCACCTTGACTGCGGCGTAGCTGTCCGCGACATCCGCCACCTGCGCATCCCGATCGGCCTTGTCGGTGGCAAAAGCCACCAGCGGCATCACCCGGCGATACCCCCCGACCTCGGCCCGGGCCTGCAGAGCGAGGATGGCCCGCTTCGCCGTAACGGCCCCGATCTCGTTCCCGACATCCTGGGTACTGTTCACGGTCGCTTGTCCGGTGAGGCCGACGACCGCGGTAAGGATCACCGCCAGCGTCGCCAATGAGAGGATTTTTGGGCCGATCTTCAGATCGGTGAGGAACTGTCGGGGCGAGACCCGAAAGCCGGTGGCGGTGGCGGTGGCGGTGGCGGTGCTCATCAGACGGTGTCCCCCTAGACAGAATTCCTCGGAGAACCCATCGACGTCGCGACCGGTTTCTTGAGTGCATGATCAGAACCGGCCTGGGAATTGAGTCCGAAATCGGCGGAAAAAGCTAGGCTCGACTCATGGATAGCGAGGACAGCGTGGCCGTGGCCGGAAGCATCACGACGACCAGCAGCGTGGCGGTCGCCGGTAGCGCAGCCACCGCGGGCAGCGTGGCGGTCGCCGGCAGCGTGGCAACGGCCGGCAGCGTGGCCGTCGCCGGCAGCGCAGCCACCGCGGGCAGCGTGGCGGTCGCAGGCAGCGTGGCAACGGCCGGCAGCGTGGCCGTCGCCGGCAGCGCAGCCACCGCCGGCAGCGTCGCCGTGGCGGGCAGCGTCCTGACCTTGCTCAGCGTCGCTGTCAGGAACTGCATCGGGTGCATCGGCTGCATCCGTTGCCGCCGGTGTATCGGGTGCATCGGCTGCGTCGACTGCGAGGGATGTGTCGGCTGCATCGGCTGTGTGGGGCTTCGCGGCGCCATCGGCCAGCGCGGAACCCGCGCCGCCTGAGGCCCTTCAGCGGCAGCATCGTCCTGCCGATGAGTGCCCTGGATGCGTCGAGGCGCATCCGAGGGACTCGAGGAGGCTGCGATGACCGGCATACCCGGTTTCGAGGGCGCGGCGGCGCACGAGTTGCTCTACCAGGGCGAGCGAACTCAGGTGATTCGGCTGCCGGAGCCGGATGGAACCGGCTGGCTCGTCCGCAAGTTGGGTCTCGGCCCGGGAGCCGCCGCGCGACTGGCCCACGAGTCGATGATCCTGAATCGGCTGGCCGATCTGCCGGGTGTGGCGCACCTGCATGGCGTCCCGGATGCGGACCCGACCTGGATCACCCTCGAGGACGTCCGCGGCCCGACGTTGGCTGCCTGGTCGGCCGCCGAGAGACCGGACGTCGCAGCGATCGTTGATGTCGCGCTGGGTCTGGCCGAGACCCTGGCTGCGGTACACCGTCGGGGAGTGGTGCACAAGGACATCAACCCGGCGAACGTCGTGCTGACCGGTGACAAGCGCAGCCCGGTCCTGATCGACTTCGACCTGGCCACGACGTTTGTCCAGGAGCGTCCGGGGTTCACGCATGAGAGCCAGATCGCCGGAACCCTGGCTTACCTGGCCCCGGAACAAACCGGGCGGACCGGGCGTCCAGTGGACCAGCGCGCCGACCTGTACGCCCTGGGCTGCACGCTGTACTTGCTGGCCACCGGCGAGCCACCGTTCGGGAACTGCGATCCGCTGCAACTGATCCACGACCACCTGGCCCGGCTGCCGGCGCCGCCGGCGGAGCTGAACCCCACACTGCCGGCGCTGCTGTCCCAGATGATCCTGCGACTGCTGGAGAAGGAGCCCGATCGGCGATACCAGAGCGCGGAAGGACTGGTACACGACCTGATCCGACTGCGCGAACGGCAGGAACGCGGCGACGACGAGCCGTTCCCGCTCGGCGAGCAGGACTTTGCACTCCGGCTAGCGGCCGTCTCCCGGCCGGTGGGACGGGAGACCGAGATTCAGGCCCTGCGGACCGTGTTCGAAGAAGTCCGCGCGGGGCGCGGGCGAGGGGTGCTGATCTGCGGTGCCCCCGGAGTGGGCAAGACGATGCTGATCGATGAGCTCCGGCCGATGGTGGCCGAGAGCGGAGGCTGGTTCGTCGCCGGGAAGTTCGACCAGTTCCGCCGGGACCTCGCCTCGGATGCGGTCAACCAGTCACTGCGGGCGTTCGGTCGATTGTTGCTGGCCGAGCCCGAGGCTGAACTGGTGGCACAACGCGCGCGGATCCTCGAAGCGCTCGGCCCGAATGCCGGGCTGATCACGCCCCTGTTGCCGGAGTTCGAGGTACTGCTGGGGCCGACGAAACCGGTGGCGCTACCCGCGGACGCCAAAGAAGCCACTGCCCTGCTGGTGAACATCGGAGTAGATCTGCTGCGAGCGGTCGTCTCACCCGCGCGTCCGATGGTGATGGTTCTGGACGATCTGCAGTGGGCCGCCCCCACCCCGATCAGCTTGGTGGACGCCATCTTCACCGATGGCAACCTGCCGGGAGTGCTGCTCGTCGGCGCTTATCGAGAGGCAGAGGTGGATGTCGCGCATCCGCTGTCGGCCCTGTTCTCCCGCTGGGAGCGCCTGGGCGTGACCCCCTTGTCGCTGCGGCTGGGCGACCTGCCGCCAACCGACCTCAGTGAGCTACTCGCCGAGATCCTGCGCCTGCCGGCCGACCGGGCCGCCGAACTGACCGAGGTTATCGGTGCGCGGACAGGTGGAAACCCTTACGACACCGTCGAACTGCTCAACGCCTTGCGCCAGGAGGGGGTACTGGCCTCCGGATCCCACGGGTGGACCTGGGACGCCACCACGATCCGGCAGAACATCGGCTCCGGCGACGCGGTAGACCTGCTGATCGCTCGCATCGACCGGCTGCCGGAACCGACCGGCAAACTGCTGGAGACGATCGCCTGCCTGGGTGGCGGGGTGGATCTCGGCTTGCTCCACATCTGCACCGGTTTGAGCGAGGCGACCCTCGCCGACCAGTTGAACCCCGCCCTGGAGGACGGGCTGCTGGTGAAGGCCCAGGATGGCGAGGACAGTGTGCAGTTCCGCCACGACCGAGTACAGCAGGCCGCGTACGCCCGGCTCGGCGCGGTCAATCAGGTCGCCGTGCATCTCGAATTGGCCCGCAGTCTCGCGAGGTTGCCCGACCGGGCCGCGTTGGCCGCCGAGCAATACCTCCCGGCTGTCGACGCCGTCGACGATGCCGGTGAATGTCGTCGGGTGGCCGAGCTCTTGTTGGCCGCCGGCGCCGCGTCGCAACTACTCAACGCACCCTTGGCAGAGCGGTATTTAGCGACGGCTGCGACGTTGTTGGAAAACTTCGATTCGGTGCCAGGTTCGAAAGCCGAGGACGACGACCTGCGGATCGCTGTCCAGATTCACTGGCAAGTTGCGCTCTGCAGCCTCGGACGTCTCGACGAGGCCGACGAGGTCTTCCGGACCATCGAACTCAGTTGTGCCGACCCGGTGCAGTTGGCCAAGTCCGGACAGGCGCAAGTGCTCAGCCTGACCCTGCGGGCGCGGTCCCAGGAGGCCGTGGCTTTGGGCTTGCGACTGCTGAGCGAGCTCGGATTGACCCTCCCCGAGCCGGAGGATCTTGGCGCCGAGATCGGGAAGGGCCTCGATGCGCTGCGGCTGTGGGTGAGCAACAGCGACCTCGCCGCGGACGTGGAACGCCCTGAGGTCGATGATCCGCAGCTGGTGGCGATCGCAGAGGTGATCAACCGATTGATGCCTGCGGCCTTCATCTGTGACCCGCCGAGAATGGCCTGGTTCGCGATGGAGAGCTACCGCAGGTGGATCGAGTTTGGCCCGTGCGCCGCGCTGATCGGCCCGCTGGGACCGGTGAGCTTTATCTTCGTTCCGCTGCAACAGGACTATCTGACCGGCTACGCCGTCACCTCACGGGTGCTGAAAATGAGCGAACGCCTCGGATATGCCCATGAAACAGCGCAGGCCCGATTGGCTTTCGTCGCGGGCGCCCAGCATTGGGTTGAGCCGGTGGACGACGTCCTGAACGAGACGCGACTGACCCGAGAGGGATTGCTGCTCGGCGGCGATCTGCAGATGGTGGCGTATACCTACAGCATCTCGGTATCGCTCCTGCTGGTGTGTGGCCGAAGCCTGGAGAGCCTGTCCGCCGAGGTGGACGCCGCGCTCGCCTTCGTCCGCCGAACCGGGAACGAGTACATCGCCAGGACGACCGAGTGCTACCTGCAACTGATCAAGGCCATGCGGGGCCAGACGGATGCCCAGGGCAGCTTCACGGATGCCGATTTTGACGAGGCCGGTTTCCTGCTCGCCTACGGTTCGAATCCCCTCGATCTGGTCGGCTTCCACTACCTGCGCGGGTTTTGGGCGGCGGTGCTGGGCGATACCGAAGATCTGATCGCGCTGGCTGCGGCGGCGGGGCCGTTGCTGCGCATGTCGGCAGCCATGTATCAGGCCGCGACCGGGCGGCTGATCCAGGTGCTGGCGCTAGCGCAACGGATCAGAAGGACGCCGAGCGACCGCGCTGAGCTGCTGGCCGAGCTGGACGAGCACCGGGACTGGTTGGCGGCACGGGCGGTGAGCGCGCCGGAGAATTTTCTCTACCTTCAGCGGTTCGTCGAGGCCGAGCGGGCCTGGGCGGTCGGTGACCTTGCCGCCGCCGCAGCCGGCTTCGACGCCGCCATGTATCAGCTGGAAACCCTGACTCGGCCGTTGTACCGAGCCTGGATCACCGAGCGGGCGGCGCTGCTGCACCTCGAACAGGGCCTGACGCACACCGGGCGAATGCTGCTGCGCGAGGCGCTGTCCGGGTACGCGGCCTGGGGCGTGATCGCGAAGGTGAACCGACTCACCCAGGATCATCCATTCCTGATCACCAGCGCCGAGTTCCACGCCGAAGGTACCTCCAGGCCGGCCCCGAGCACGGTCCAGGACACGCTGCGGGGTACGTCCGACTCGATCGACCTGCTCGCGGTGCTGCGGGCGGCCCAGACCCTCAGCTCGGAGACCAACCTCGATCGACTACGTGACCAGGTCGTGGACGTACTCGGTGAGATGACCGGTGCCACCGCCGTCCGCTTGTTGTTGTGGAATGACGAGGCGCGGAGTTGGTCACTGCTGTCGGACGGCGAAGCTTCCAGCCTGACCCTGGACGAGGCGGGGGCGCAGGGACTGCTGCCCCTGTCCGCCTTCCGTTACGCCGAGCGCACCGGTGAGCCGCTGCTGGTGGGCGACGCCACCAAGGACGACCGCTTCGCCCGTGACCCGTACCTGGATGGTGTCGAGCGGTGTTCTCTGCTGGTCGTTCCGATCATGATGAAGGGCTCCCCGCGGGCCATGCTGGTGCTGGAGAACCGGCTCAGTGCTTATGTTTTCACCGCCGCGCGATTGGACACCGTGATGCTCATCGCCGGGCAGCTCGCGGTCTGCCTGGACAACGCGCTGGCCGAACGCTTCCGGTCGCTGGTGAACCGGTCCTCGGACCTGATCCTGGTCTGCGACCGCGAGGGAGTGCTCTCCTACGCCAGTGCAGCGTCCGCGGACCTGCTCGGGGTGGACAGCGCGCAGCTGATCGGCCGGGACGTTACCGATCTGATCCATCCGGACGATTGGGCGGCGGTCCACCAGCGGCTGCAGCATCCGGATGCAGAAGGCGGGAAGTCCCCGACCTGGCGGGTGGTCAACCCGGATGGCGTGCAGCGTTGGGTACTGGGCGCGGTCACGGACCTGTCGAGCGAGCCCGCCGTCTGCGGCATGGTGCTGCACTTGCGGGACGTCACCGAACGGCGGAATCTGGAAGGCGAGTTGCGGCACGCCCAGAAACTGGAATCCGTCGGGCAGTTGGCGGCCGGCATTGCCCATGAGATCAACACTCCGATCCAGTTCATCGGGGACAACCTGAAGTTCCTGTCCGGTGCATTCGACGATCTGATGCACCTGGTTTCGCCGGCCAGGGTCGAGGTCGCCGCGGGTGGCGCTGCCGCTCCGTCCACCGGCTCGAGGGTTGACGTCGACTTCTTGCTCGAGGAGATCCCCAGCGCGATCACCGAAACCCTGGAGGGCGTCTCCCGGGTGGCGACCATCGTCCGGGCGATGAAGGCGTTCGGCCATTCCGGCGAGGGAAAGGCAGCGGCGGACCTCAACGAGGCCGTCCGCAGCACCCTGGTCGTGGCGAGCAGCGAGATCAAGCGGGTGGCCGACGTCGTCACCGACCTCGGCGAGCTGCCACCGCTCTGGTGCAACATCGGGGACATCAATCAGGCGATCCTCAACGTGGTGGTGAATGCGGCCCACGCCATCGGCGAGGCCGCGACCCAGGGACGAGGGCGCGGGACGATCACGGTCCGTACTCGTTGCGAAGAGGATCACGTGGTGCTGGAGGTACAGGACACCGGGGCCGGAATCCCCCGCGAGGTCGCCGGTCGGATCTTCGAACAGTTCTTCACCACGAAGGACGTCGGGGTGGGCACCGGCCAAGGACTCGCCCTTACGCACACCCTGATCCACACCCGGCACAACGGGACGATCACCTTCGACTCGGAGCCGGGAGTGGGCACCACGTTCACCATTCGGCTGCCTTACCGCGCCGACTCTGCTGACAACTCCGCAAGTGCCGCCGACCCGACCTGGTCAGACCGCTGACGCCGAGCAACGCGATCACGTGAGCTGAGACACTGGGACGGTGACCCAGACCTGCGAAGGCGAGCCCAGCTGAGCGCGCCGACGCGCCGTCGGCGGCTGCTGCGCGCCTGGTCTCTCGGGCTGCTGCCGCTCGTTCTGCTCGCCGTCATCGTGTCGGTGGTCCTGGTCCGAAGCGGCCTGCGGCACGACGAAGCGGGCGCTCGCCAGGATCGCCCCGGACCAGTGCTTCTGGTGGCCGGTTACGGAGGGTCGACCGGATCGCTGGACGCGCTCGGTGCGGCCCTGCGCACGGCGGGCCGGGAGGTCGAGATCGTGCCCCCGGTCGGCGACAATACCGGCGACCTCCGCGTGCAGGCGCAGACCCTGAATCGAGTTGCCCGGCAGGCGATCGATTCCGGTGCGCCGTCGGTGGACGTGATCGGATACTCGGCCGGCGGAGTGGTGGCCCGGATCTGGGCCGCCGAGCTCGGCGGGGCGGCCGTGGCCCGGCGCGTGGTCACCCTCGGTTCACCGCACCACGGCACGGATATCGCGGGCCTGGCCGCGAGCCTGCTCACCGGGGCCTGCCCCACCGCATGCCGCCAGCTCGCCCCCGATAGCGACGTGCTCGCGGGCCTACCGGAGACACCCGCCGGCCCGCGCTGGACCAGCATCTGGACGGCCGACGACGACCTGGTACTCCCACCGAGCTCAGCGTCGTTGCAGGGCGCGGTGAACATCGAGCTGCAGCAGGTCTGCGCCGATTCGCGGGTGAAACATGGCGACCTGCCTCGTGATTCACTCACCGTCGGGCTGGTTGAACGAGCCCTCGCCGGACCCACTCCGCCCGCCACAGCGCCACCCGCCACCGACTGCGCCTCGCTCCGCCAAGCGAGCAAGCGTGCATGATCACCGCCGAGGAAGGCGGGTCGTTCTGGTGTTGGGTCCGTAGGGCGGCCAGTCCAACACGCAGAACTCGGTTGTGCTCCATCTGCAATCGGATACTGAGTCGCTTGCGCGTGCTTGAGCACGTGCTTCAACTGGTTTCGATGTGGGGTGCGGCTCGGTCAGAACGGCGGTGGCCCAGGATCATCGTCCATCCCGTTCGGTTCCCTCGACCCGAGGATAGAGAAGGCACCCGGTCGAACCGGCGGAACATGCGGCCTGGGTGAGACACCCTCGCCACGTGAAGCATCCCCGCCGGGTGGATCGCTTCTTCCGGGTGGGTCGCACACTCCGGGTGGGTCGTTCGTTCCTGGTGTATCAGGTTGCCCGCCTGAATCAGGTTGCCCGTGCGAATCACGGTGCAGGGGTGGATCTTGTTGCTCGGGTGGGTCTTTCGGGCAGGGGTTGATGAGTGGGTCGGTGTAGGTGTGGGGGTGGCTGAGGTACACGTGTCCGGTGGGGCTGATCATGATGATCGTGCCGGGTGGGTGCTGCGGGTTGGTGGAGAGCTGGTGGCGCCAGTGGCCCTCATGTTTGAACCGGTGGTCGCGATCGCATTCGCAGGCGAGGTTGGGTTCGCTGGTCTCCCCGGCGGGCCAGGAGATCACATGATCCAGGTCGCAGGCCGCGGCGGGGCGATTACAGGTGGGGGTGCGGCAGGTGAGGTCGCGGGCGCGGATGTGGTCGGCGAGGGCGGGGGGGTCGGTAGGTGCTGCGTCCGTAGTTGAGGAGGTAGCCGGTGGTGGGGTCGGTGATCAGGCGCCGCCAGGTGGAGTCGGGGTGGTAGGCGAGGTCGCGGGCGGTTTGGGCGGTGATGGGTCCGTGTCCGGCCAGGTCGGCGGGGTTGTCGTTGAGTCCGAGCAGGGTCTCCAGTCCGATGGTGACGTTCACGTGAGCACGCAGCCCCGACCGCCCGGACCCGGTGGCCGGGCGTGGGGGGATCCTGGTGCCGGGGTCTGGGGTGGAGTCCGTCCCGGCAACGGCATCACCGCCACGGGCGCCACGGGTGGCGTCAGCGCCGGTCGCGGTGTCGGAGTCGGTACCGGTAGCGATGTCGATACTTGTCGCCGTCGTCTCTGTGCCGGTCGCGGTATCGACGCCGGTGCCCGGGTCGCTGTCGCTGCCGGTGGTGTCTGCGTCGAGGTGAGTGTCCTCGCCTGTTCCGGTGCCGGTGGTCGTCCCGGCGGCCATCGCGGTCGCGTCGACGGTGGTGGCGGTGGCCACGTCCGTCTCGATACCCGTGGTGGTTGCCGGGACGGCGTCGGTGCTGGTCGCCATCTCGGTAACGGGGCCGCTCACCGTTCCGGTGCCGGTGGTCGCCACGGCCGACGTCGCGTCGGTCTCGGGCGTGACCGTGTCGGTCTCGGGGGTGACCGCGTCGGTCGTGTCCGTCTCGGTACTCGTGGTCGTCGGGTCGGGGTCGCGGCGGATGTCGCCGGTGGTGGGGTCGACCTCCGGACGAGGGTGGCGTTCTCGGTGTCGATCGGGGCCAGCCGGGTGGGGGTGGAGCCCTCGGGGAGGTGCCCGTACAGGACCAGCTGGGTGAGGGCGTCGGCGCGTAGTTCGTTGAGGTTGCGGTTACTGCCGGCTTGGCGGGCGGCCCGCGCGTAGGCGTCAACCACCCCGTACACGCCGAGGGCTTCGGCCGCCCCGAGATGCGCGTAGACATCCCCGGTCCCATCAGCCGGGTTGGTGCGGTGGGTGACCTGACGGCCTTTCAGATCCCTCTTGACCTGCCGGTCGGCGAAGTCCGGGTCCAGGCGGTGCACCACCCGCCGGACCGCCGGGTGCAGCTGGTCCGGGGTCTGCGTCGTGGCCTTGCCGAGGACGAGGGCTTCGACCATGCCCGCGATCCGGGCCGCCGCCCGGGCGGCTTCCTCGGGGGAACCGTGGGTGGCCAGGCTGGTTTGGTAGTGGTCTTCGGCCAGGGGCCCGGCGTGCTCCTCGATGATCTCCGCCCGCCGCAGATCCAGCCGGCCCACCGACA
>Ga0307513_10007123_pt1 | contig 14540 bp, 8 predicted proteins | sample 15_EM_MG_FD_202174 | JGI IMG/M metagenome (GOLD analysis project Ga0307513, IMG submission 202174) | Populus trichocarpa ectomycorrhiza microbial communities from riparian zone in the Pacific Northwest, United States - 15_EM | ecosystem: Host-associated > Plants > Roots > Unclassified | place... | reverse complement strand
TTTATTTTCCTTTAACAAGAGATGTTTACAACATATTTTGTAAAAACAAAAAATACCAAGATGAGAAAAAAAATTATATCTAGTTCCATTAAAAAATGATAAGAATTATCTTTCCTATTAATTTTTTTAATTTTTAATTTACGGTTTCTCTTTATTTTTGTGTTTATCTCACCTCTATATTATGAAATTTCACAAATTAAAATAATTCAATATTTAATAAAATACATTATTTTATAAACATTGGTTTTTTTTAAAAAATTAATAAATGAATTGTTGAGATAGTATTTGCTAGATTATATTATGATAAATTATATTGACAAATGATGAGCAATTTATATAGTTTTTTTAATTCTTTGGTTTTTGGTGAAGAAGATCCACATTTAATTATAAAATACATATATAAATCTTAAACGTGTGGTCTTCCTTTTATTGTTCTAATCTTGAAAGCTAAATAACATGAATTTTTATGATTTTTTGACTTGGTACGTCAAAGAAAACCGGGTTCAAGACTATATATTATGGAAAGTTATGTACCTTTTAATATTGTTTTACTCTTGAAAGTACAGAAATTAGAATTCTTTTTAAATTGTTGTCCTCTTTTTATCATTGTTTGACTTGATCAAAGAAGACTTGGAGTTGAAAAATGTATAGATTAATTAATTAAGCCTTTTACCTTGAATTTCACATTTGTTTTCATAATCTGTATAGTTTTTTTTTTCTATAATGAATTAAAATTACATAAGGGAATTATATATAGAAAAAGAAATCTGCACAAAGGCAGCTACATTATACCATCATGTTTTTAATTTTTTTTTATCAAATTATATTTGATAATTATGATAAAAAGAGTTTCAATCCATTGTGAGATAGTGAAGCTTTACCTAAACCTAATCAAGGTATATTTTTTTTGTTCCCCAAAGAAAAATTGAATGGTAGGTGCTCACCAATTTTGGATGCTCTAATTATCCAGGTGGCACTATCCTCTTGTCATGTTTTGGTGCATCCCTTTTCTATGATATATGGTTGGATGTTGTATTCAATTAATTATCAACATCTAGTACATGTTATTACTTATAAATGATGGCATGGATTTTAGTGAGTGTTTTGTACTGTGGTGCCTTTTGTTTTTTGTTTTTATATGTTTTGAAATGTATTTTACTTAAAAAATATATTTAATTGATGTTTTTAATATTTTTCAATAGTTTTAATGTGCTGATATAAAAAAAAAATCTAAAACAAAATTTTTATTATGGATAGATTGTAGGCTCCATTTAGCATTGCAGTCCAACCGTGCTTTTCAATTTTTTTTAGCTTCAAATTAATTTTTTTATGTTTTTAGATCGTTTTGATGTGCTGATGTTAAAAAAAAAATTTAAAAATAAAAAAAATATTATTTAGATACATTTTCAAGCGAAAAACACTTTGAAAAACAATCTCTACCACACTCTCAAATAAGAAAAACATTTTAATCAGTGTGCGAAACCGACATTGATATCTCTACTAATAAAATAATAATAAAAATAATATTTATGAATCATTCATCGGTAAAGAAAAAAACTATGTCAATTGTAATACAAATTTTCTAGTGTAATTTTTTTTTTTTAAGTTTCACATGAATAAAAATACTAAAAAATTGAAAGAATATGAACTTAGGTTTAGTTGGATGAACTTTATTTTTAGGTATACTCAAATTTTGCCCAACACGTATAACTACACAATAAGTAGCATAAAATTGATGCTTTATTGATTATTTTATTTTATAATTAAAATTAGTCAATAGAAAAACTAGAAAATGTTTCTTTCATATATATATTTTTTTTGGTACAATGAAAAAACTAGAAACAAACTAAGAAGCTCTAGAAAAACAATGACCCATCGAGTCTGCTAATAGGAGGTGACCCATGCCTGGAGGAAGAATCTCCCAAATCATAAGATGCGTAAACTCCCTAGCTCCAAGTTTCTCCATGAAATCAGTGCAAGCATTGGCTTCTCTGTAAGAAAGACAAATCCTAACCATCCAATCCTGTAGCATCGAGCTCGTGATCTCATAAATAAGAGCTTTGTATTCATGAAAAGCAATATAATGTTCAGAAATCAACCGAATAACCTCTCTAGAAGCAGAATTACATAGAACTCTTCTATAACCCCGTTCCCATGCAAACTGTAGATCATTCTTTAAAGCCAACAACTCCGGAAGTAAATTGGATTCAATGCCTGCAAACCCCTCTGTTGTGAAAAGGTAATGCCTACATGTTATGACGTGAGGAAATCTTTATTTATAGAATCTGTACAATCATAGAAATGGAAAGCACATATACAGAATATGGAAAGCAAATATACAGAGTAAATGAATAGCTATAATTATGGAGTATCACTGATATCTTGGTCATAATTAAGGGAACCAGATTTGTCTCTAATATCCCCCCTCAAAGTTGTCGTGGTGGAAAAAGGAAAAACACAACTTGCCACGATCTAATAAGAACTGTAATTTGGCCACCCCTTTTGTGAAGACATCAGCTAGCTGGAGGTGTGAGGGGACAAAACAAAGACTAAGAGTCTTTCCTGCAACAAGTTCCCGAACAAAATGATAGTCAATATTAATATGTTTGGAGCGAGATTTAGTGACAGGGTTGGAAGCAATGAAAATGGCACTGGTGTTGTCACATAGCAATCTTGGCGAAGAAGGGAGTGTGATATGTAGCTCACGAAGGAGTTGAAGCATCCAGGAAATTTCAGTAGCGACAGTGGCTAAAGCACGGTATTCTGCTTCAGCACTTGAGCGAGCAACAGTGGTTTGCTTCTTAGAACACCATGAGATGAGACTTTGGCCAAAGTAAACAACATAGCCTGTGGTAGAGCGTCTGGTAACAGGACAACCAGCCCAGTCTGCATCTGAATAGCCAATCAAAGTGGAAGAAGAATGATGTGAAAGTTGCAAGCCATAATGATAGGTGCCTTTGACATAGCGCAAAATACGCTTTAAAGCACGAAAGTAATTTGTTGTAGGAGCATGCATATATTGGCATATAGAATTAACACTGTAGGAAAAATCAGGTCGGGTAAGAGTTAAGTATTGCAAAGCTCCTGCAAGCGACCAGAATTGAGTAGCATCACAGTGAGGAGTGCCAGATTCTGTGAGATGAGACCCAACCACAAAAGGAGTGGAAATCGGTTTGCAATCCACCATGTCAGCACGAGTCAAGAGATCAAGAGCATATTTTGCTTGACTCAGAAAAATTCCTTTGTCATTTCGAATGACCTCGATACCTAAAAAATAGTGTAAGTCACCAAGATCCTTCACGGAAAATTCTTGGGCTAGACAATTGATGAGTGTATGAAGCATAAGCTGATTACTGCCGGTGATGATCATATCGTCTACATATAAGAGAAGATAAAGAACACCATGAGGACCATGATGAACAAATAATGAGGAATCAGCACGATTTGCAAGAAAACCAAGGCCAAGCAAAAAATGACTGAAACGCTGGAACCATGCTCGGGGAGCCTGTTTCAGACCATAAAGAGCCCGTTGTAAGCAACAAACATGAGAGGGAAACTCAGGATCAATATATCCAAGAGGTTGTTCCATATAGACTTCCTCCTGAAGGAAACCATGCAAGAAAGCATTTTTAACATCAAGTTGATGAAGAGCCCAATTATGCATAGCAACAAGTGTTAAGATAATTCTAACAGTGGCAGGACAAACAACAGGGCTGAATGTTGCGTCAAAATCAATGCCATGTTTTTGGGAGAAACCCTGGGCCACAAGACGAGCTTTGTGACGTTCTACAGAACCATCTGCCTAAAGCTTCGTTTTGAAAATCCATCAACAACCAACAACATTATGATTATGTGGACGAGGAACTAAACGCCATGTGTTATTCTGTTTGAGAGCAACAATTTCATCATCCATAGTAGAAAGCCATTCAGGATGCTTGATGGCTGACTTAAAGCCACGAGGTTCCTTAATTGCAAGATGTGCCTGAAACCAAGATGGAGAAGATAAAGCAGATAATGAATGAATAGTGCGAGGCTTAACAATACCGTTCTTAGCACGAGTAACCATAGGGTGATTAATGGTTGGTGATGGACGAGACGAAGAAGAAGAAGAAGGTATGATGTCCAAGGCTATCACCGAAGATGAGGGCGGTAAGAAATCTTCTGAAGGTGGTGAAGGAATGTGTGAATCAGCACAAGGCACACAGGAGGTGGAGGCTAGGCGATGAGCTGGAATTACACTGGAAGTTGAAGTATCACTAGACAAAGACGGGTCAGAAGAATCATCAAAAGTAATCTAATCGGTGCCATCTAAAAAAGGAAGAGGGGAAGAAGCGGAAGCATAAGGAAAATAGTCTTTATAAAATTAAACATGACGAGAAATGTATACCCGATTAGTTTTCTTATTCCATGCTTTGTACATGTAATCACGAAGAAAAGGAAAACAGAGGCAACCAAATGTACGAAGCATGGAATAAGAAAGAGGGTGAGAATATAAAGTTTCATAAGGAGACTTACCATCAAGAACTGGTTATGGGAGGCGATTGATGAGATAACAAGCCGTGGAAAAAGAGTTAACCCATAAATGTAAAGGCATATTAGAATGAAACATAAGGGTAAGACCAGTTTCAGTAATATGATGATGCTTTCTTTCAGCAATGCCATTCTGATTCGGTGTATAAGGACAAGCAATTCGTTGTATGATACCATGTGCACGAAGAAATGAGGTGAAACGATGATTTGTAAACTCAGTACCACCATCACATTGAAAAGATTTGATTTGAATGTCAAATTGAGTTTGGACATACTTATGAAAATGAACAAATATGTCAAAGAAATCAGACTTAAGTTTTCATGGATAAAACCAACTAAAACGTGAAAATTCATCAATTAAGACACAGTAATACTTATGGCCAGATGGAGAAGTGATCGGGGATGGACCCCATAAATAACAATGTATCCGTTCAAATAAAGAATTGCATCGTTGATCCAAGTTAGAGAATGGTAAACAATGACTTTTGCCTAGTTGACAACCAAAACAAGGTTTCAAATCAATTGACCGATTATCAGAAACTGAAATAGCACCATGTTTATTTAAAGAGGAAACAACACGAAAAGAGGGATGCCCTAGTCGTGCATGCCAAATAATGGATGAAGCACGAAGATTACATGTAGAAAGACTAGATAAAAAAGTTGCATGACCACGATCAAGAACATAAAGCCCGTTCTTACATCGACCTACTCCCATCACCTTTCTTGTTGCTAGGTCCTGTATGAAAAAACCAGAAGAAGAAAAAATGACTAAGCAATTGTTCTCACGAGTAAATTTGATGATTGACAAAAGATTTTTAGTAATGCTAGGTACAAGGAGAACATCTGATAAAGGTAAAGGATGAGAAGCAACAATCGAATTGATTTTGCCAATGCGAGAAATAGACATGGAATTACCATTACCAACATACACCCTTTGATTACCAGTATAAGGAATAGAATTGTCAAGTGCATTAACATCATTTGTCATATGCGAAGTAGCGCCAGTATCAGTATACCATTCAGAAGTAGTAGATGGATCAATGGAAGTAGCAGCAAAAGCCTCAAGTAAGTCGTCTCCTTTGGCCTTTTTTAATAACCTGTTAAGTTTGTGACACTTCTTAGCAGTATGCCTCTCTTTATTACACCACTGACATGTAACAACCGAAGATCTGGAAAAATTTCCAGAAACGGATGAAGAGATGGTAGATTTTGGGCGACCAGAAGCAACACTGAAAGAAGAACCTTAGTGTGCAACAAAAGCTGACGGAGAAGATCAATCACCATGAAGAGACCGAGAAAAAAGCTCATGGCTGAGAGCTTGTGGTATCAAATTGGCAAAGGAAGGCATCGACAACTGTGACAATATTGAAGTTGAAAAGATTTTGTAATCTGATCCAAGACCATGAAGAAACCAGTGCACCTTATCAGTGTCATCAACAGCTTTGCCAATAACACTAAGTTCATCACAAAGAGAGTGAAAGGAACGAGCATATTCAGTGACAATACGAGAACCTCGTTGCATCAGCCAGAGTTCATCTTTCAATTGAATTTCTCGGGTCTTAGAGCTGTGTGAAAAAGAAGCTTCAAGAGCTAGCCAAGCATCACGAGAGGAAGAGCAATCCACTACTTCAGCCATACATTCCTCAGTGAGAGAGGCATAAAGAAGGCTGAGTATAAGCCAATCTTATGTGTGCCATTTTTTGTAAGAAGGATTTGGTACCAGCTCAGTACCCTGACGAATTTGAGCTGAAGGTACTGGGAAAGACCCATCTAGATAACCCAGTAAATCTTGACTTTCAAGTAAGGGTACAAATTGACAACGCCACAAGAGGTAATTTGTGGGAGTGAGTTTAATGGTCACCATATGAACCATAGTATTGAGTGGAAGCTGGTTGGTAGAGAATTCAGCCATGACAAGTAAGCAGATTTGCAAGAATTTCAAGCTTGTGTTGAAAAAGAGAAAATTACAGAGAAAGTGGAGAATAATCTTGCTGGCTCTAATACCATGAAAAGGTAATGCCTACACGTTATGACGTGAGGAAATCTTTATTTATAGAATTTGTACAATCATAGAAATGGAAAGCATATATACAGAATATGGAAAGCAAATATACAGAGTAAATGAATAGCTATAATTATGGAGTATCACTGATATCTTGGTCATCATTAGGGGAACCAGATTTGTCTCTATTATGTTGTACCATAAATTTTATGAGATATAGATAAAGTTAGAAGATGACTATGATAATTGATTAATTAAGAGTAACTTAGAAAATAAGGGTATAAAGAAAGAAAGAAAGAAAGAACGTGTACAAAAGCAGAATATGCATGTATATAAGTAGTTATAATAAGCCACAAAATTAAAAAAAAAGGAGTAACTCTTGTGAATGTCAGATCGTGAAAAGAACTTTGAAAGATGAGGTTATTGATAGCTGATGTATGGATTAGTGGAGAATCCTAAAGAATGGAAGGTTATAGACAATTGATATCACTCGACTATATAAGGCAGATGACAAGGAAGATCATGATAACATGCAACTCAATAAAAACTCAAATAATTGCATTGTAGTTTTATCAAGTTCTCAGGACCTTTTAAACCTGAAACTTGTAGGCGATAACTTTGAATGATATTTAGTAGATATACTATTACCATGAAAGATATGGAGGTAGCTCTAAACTCGAGAGATGACATTAATGACATTATTATTCACTCATGTTCTTCTAGCAGCTCAAAAGGTGAATGAATTCTTAACTTAGGTTGTTCCTATTATATATCTCCTAATAGGGACTAGTTTACCATTTATAAATCATTTGATTGTGATAAAGTTCTTTTGGAAGATGACATCTCTTATATGGTGGTTTGGATAGATTCAATATAAGTTAAGATGGATGATGGTATCATAACAACCTTGACAAATCAAACATATTTCAAAGCTAAAAAAGAATTAGTTTCTTTGGGTACACTGGACTTCAGCTATTCATATAGAACTAAAGGTGGAGTTATAAGGATTTTGAAGGGTGTTCTTATTGTGATGAAAATCATAAAATGAAATGGTCTTTATTTTCTTCAAGGCAGCACAACTATGAGAAATTTTATTGTTTAATCTTTAAATTTAGATACCATGATGTTATGGTATATGCGACTTGTGTGTATGAGCGAGAAAGAGATGACTTTATTAAGCAAATAAGGTTGGTTTGATGGCCATAAAGTTGAATTCATGGATTTCTATAAGCATTGTGTGTTTGAAAAACAATGTATGGTCAAGTTAACATGAGTATTCATCAAACTAAAGACACTTTAGATTATATCCATTTTGATCTTTAGGGTCCATCTCGTGTTTTGTCTCTTATTGGTGGGAGATATATGCTAGCTTTTATTGATGATTTCTCTTGAAAGGTATGGATCATTATTTTAAAATACAAGGATGAAGTCTTTGATTAGTTTAAAAAATGTAAGGATATAATTAAAAAGCAAACTGGTACGAAGATTAAGCGCTTACTAACTGACAATGGTTTAGAATTTCATGGAGGTCCATTCAATGAGTTTTGCAAAATAAAAGAATTGTGAGGCATTATACAATAAAAAAAATGTCACGGTAAAATAAACTTGTAAAAAGTATAGACATAACTTTTTTAGAGCTTGGTGTATGCTCTCTAATGTTGGGTTATCCAAAGGGTTTTGGGCAAAAGTTGTTAACATAGTTTATTATTTGATAAATAGATCTCTATCAACAACTATTGATTATAAAACTCTAGAAGAGGTAAGGTCTGGATCTCCTACTAGTTATACAAATATAAGAGTATTTGGTTATCTTGCTTATGCTCATATGAATGATAGTAAGCTTGAGTTGAAGGTAAGGAAGTACATATTTCTAGGGTATGCAGATGGGATAAAAGGATATATGTTGTGATGCACTATATAAATGAATTTGAGATAAAAGTTTTGAGGTGGCAAAAAAGGTTATTGGTATAGAAATTCATATGTACCGTAAAGTGAGTAGATTGTACTTGTCACATAAAAAGTACATTGAAAGGGTACTTTATTGTTTTGGTATGCAAACATCAAAACTTGTAAGAGGATGCTTGACAGTGTGGTAGTGATTGCTTTTCAAATAACTTTTTGTGTTGAAATACATGCCAATGATTTTTTTTATTTTTAAAAAATTATTTTTGACATCAGCACATCAAAACGATCCAAAACGTACAAACCATATTAAATTTTAGCAAAACAAAATTTAAATTTTTTGGGAACGCGATTTGCACCGCGTTCCCAAACATGTTCTAAGTATTTCATTAACAACTCATTTCAAACTCTCAACTGTATTATCACCTAAAACTAAGAAGGAGATAGAGCACATATTCCATGTTTCTTATGCTAGTGTAATGAGAAGTATCATGTATGTCATCATATGCATAAGGCTAGACATTTCACAAATTATGAGTGTGGTTAATAGGTACATGGCTAATCTTAGCAAAACTTAGTGGTAGACTATGAAATGGATGCTATCAAGTTGCTCGCATTTTTAATTGTTGATTTTATCATATTTTTTATTTCTTAAGTTTTCAATCATATATAAAATATGAAGATACTATTTTGATATTTTTCTTAAACTAGCTTTAATAATCATTTTTTTTTCAAATCAAAACAATGGTTCTAGTTAAAATATTGGCTAAGATAAACAAAAGATAAGTTGATAGAAAAATCTATCTTTATAAAAAGAATTCAAAAATACTATATTTAATGAAAATCACAAAACAAATTATCGAGACCTAAATTTTTTTGTATCCCCCACAAGATAGCATGAGCATACAAACTAGTTTGTTTTAAATCCTAAATAATATTTTTTTACTTCTCTATTTTTTTTTTATCTCAACTTAGATAACAACAAGTCCATTGGCCCGCGCTACGCCACGAGTTGGAGCAAAAAAAAATTAAAGCATAAAAAATATCCAAGTATTGATGATATGTATTCTCGAAAAATAAATAGATTTTAACCATGAATTGAACAATATTTTCATCTGATATTAAGATAGAAAAACATTTGATCTACTTAGGTCATGGGTTGACCCGTGAAATTCACGGGGATAATCTTGAAAAAAATAAATTGAAAAATTCAATACCAAATTAACTTAATGTTGAAAATGAAATCGGTAAAAAATAGCATTTAATTAAAAAAAAAACCTAAGTGACCTAGAGTCAACCAAGCAAACTCACAACACAAGTTATGCACATCATCGGATTCAATAAATTTTTTATCCAAAGATTATTTGTCATTTAATTATATGATAATAAAGTACATGATAATTTTTTGTATGGAATACTTTTTTCAGAAGTAAAAAAAACTATGATAGACACGTGATGCTGAGATAATAAAAGTACATTATTGATAAGAAAATGATGATATTGCATTCTTTTAGGTTTCAGCTAAATAAAAAAAATAAATAATTGATAACAAAGTATGAAATTGTAAAGTTTTTTATTAATTATTTTAACCCAAATATAAAAAAAGAAAACTAAAAAGAGCCCAGGAGTGTGGCCTTGGTGGCCCAACATGCCTGGGCATTAAAAAAAAAACCCAGGCTCGTGGACCTTCTAGCCTAACATGTGCGTTTGGGCTTGTTTTTTTTTTTAAAAAAAACAAGATTTCTTAAAGGATCAGATGACATGTTGTATGTTCTATTTTTTTACAAAGAAAGACAGCAAACAACGTGTCATCAACATTCTACAACATGAAAAAACAAGACTTCGGTTTTTTAGCTTAAAACCTATTTTTCAATCCTTTTTGATCCAAAACATATAGAAAACACCTAAAACCCTGCCAAAACATATCTATGGCTTTATAAAACTCAAAAAAAGTGTAAAAACCGAAATCAACCCGAAACCAAAAACATATATGCGATTGAGATTTGCCTCCTCAAGCAAGGAGAAGAAAAAAAAACACCTAGGTGAAACTGCCCTTATGAAATGGAACCCATTGACACCGTTTTTAACTTTTTTGGTGCTCAGGATCATCGTCAATGATAATTTTCTCTTTTTATATCGGAATCCAGCTTCCTCTCTCTCTCCTCTCACAAAAAAAAAAAAAAAAACTGAACAATAAGGAAAATGAACTTTGGTATCAAAATTGAATTTTTGACAACTAAAGCGACCGATAACCTATAAATCGAAAAAAATGAGAGATCAAAATAAAGTTTTTCTATGAAATTTAAAGCCACAACCTAATTTACTTTTCATTTTCACTTGGTTCTTTAATTTTCAATCAAACCCTTTCTTTCAAAAAAAAAAAAAATATGCAATTGAGTGTTAATTTAGGTTCAAAAGAGCTTATTGGTGCCAAAAAAACGTTTGAGGATTAAAATGAAAATTAAAAAAAAAATCATTGTTTCAATTCACAGTAATTTATGAGAGGAAGAACAATAAAGAAAATAATACAATAATTTTTCCACAAGGCTTAGATTTTGTTAATCTTTTTAAGAAATAACAGGCTAAATTTTTTTTTTCTTGTTTTAAAGCTTCAAATCAATTAAAACCTATAACATATGAAAATAAAAATCAACTCTGAGTTGTTGTCACTAATCAAGATTATGTCCATTGTAAGCTTGTCCTTTATAAAAAAGAAAACATTGGGATTTTCTTTCATAACAATATAGTTTATTCTCTTCCACCCTTATAGTATACTTTTTTATTTCTTTTGTTTCAACTTTGTTTTACTTCTTGTGTATTAATGTTTACTTTTAATACAATTGTTTTTAGGATAATCTAATTTTATAATTTTTATGAAATATTATCATAATATATTTTTTTACTCGTATCATAGTTCAAACTCATTTAACAATATTAAACAATGATAATAATTTTTTAAAAATTACGGATCCATAGTTTTTTAATTAAGTTTAACGTGTCTATTGACAATTAAAAAAATCAATTTAAATTCATAAAATCTAATATGATCCATTAATCCAAATTTATTAAATGGTTCGATTTGAATCCAACTCATTGAATTTGTAAATGGACTAAGCTTCGAGGATGTAAGTGCAATTGTTTAGCGCAGAAGATTGAAAATGTAATTTCATAAGAAGAAAGGGTCAAAACTAAATCATCTCTCCAAGGGAGAAATATCCAAAATATGGACCCACGTAGTGGAAGAGTTGGCCCCACATATTTAAAGAATTGAATAACGAACGCATTGAAATAGCATATAGCCGTTGGAAAGGAGGCTTGCTTAACGGCTAGTTTTATTTCCTTCCACTGCCTATTGGGGGTGTTTTTCTGCTTCCTTTTAAGCACCCTCTTATGACAGAAGCTGAGCTTGTGTTTCCAATAAAAAACCATAAGATCATCTTGTTGTTTTTGAATCTCTCATTAAAATCCCACTTACCATCTTGATCCTCTTCCCACTTCCCTCCTTCCATTTTGAAAATCTCTCCTTTGCTCTCTTTCTTTGCTGTCTTAGCAAGACTATTCAATTGTTGCAGTTTTTTTCCCCATTTGAGAAAGGTAAGTTTTTCTCATTAACTAGTCGATTAGATCTTTATTTTTTTCTCTTTAGTACTAGTATAGTTCATTTTGGTATGTAGACTTGAGCTTAGTAGATTCAACCAAACCAAATATTACATAATGCCCATGTCTTTATTTGTTGATTTTTATTTTATTTATATATTTTGTATAGTTCAATCAACTAGGTTCATCTTTCTCGTTGAAACTGTAGTAACTTTTTGACTCTCTGATTCTAATATTTAATGTCATGTGGGTTTCGTTTCAGGTGTGTGAATTCTGAAGATTTGTAAAGATGAATGACCTAATGACCAAATCGTTTATGAGCTATGTGGACCTAAAGAAAGAGGCCATGAAAGATCTTGAAGCAGGCCCTGACCATGATTTAGAAATGGCAAATGCATCAAACACCATGGACAGCAACCTTGGTCTGTTCCTTGAAGAAGCTGAGGATGTAAAGAAAGAAATGCGATCGATCCGTGAGATTCTTGACCAGTTGCAAGAAGCAAATGAAGAAAGCAAGTCCTTACACAAACATGAGGCCTTAAAATCGATACGAAACAAAATCAATGCAGATATTGTTAAAGGGCTGAAAAAGGCCAGAAGTATTAAAACCCAGCTTGAAGAAATGGATCGTGCCAATGCTGCTAATAGGCGCCTTTCAGGGTACAAGGAAGGAACTCCGATTTATAGAACAAGGGTTGCTGTTACTAATTGCTTGCGCAAGAAATTGAAGGAGCTGATGATGGATTTTCAAGCTTTAAGGCAAAAAATGATGATTGAGTATAAAGATACTGTTGGTAGGAGGTATTTCACTGTTACCGGAGAGTACCCAGATGAGGAAGTCATTGATAAGATCATCTCTGATGGTAATGGGGGTGAGGAGTTCTTGAAACGTGCAATCCAGGAGCATGGGAAAGGGAAGGTGTTGGAGACTGTGGTGGAGATACAGGACAGGTATGATGCTGCCAAAGAGATTGAGAAGAGCTTGTTGGAGCTGCACCAGGTGTTTTTGGACATGGCAGTGATGGTGGAGGCACAAGGGGAGCAGATGGATGATATTGAGCACCATGTGTTGAATGCTAGTCACTATGTGAAGGATGGTACCAAAGAGCTCAAGAGTGCTAAAGATCACCAGAAGAGCAGCAGGAAATGGATGTGTATCGGTATCATTCTCCTTTTGATAATCATTCTTGTGATTGTTATACCTATCGTTACTAGCTTTAGCTACTCTTGAATTGGAGGGCCTTATGGAGGATTTAATGACCTGTTATTCCTTCTGGCTTTCTTGCTTTACTTTTGGAGGATATGCTTGAATCCCTTATTTTGGGGCCAGATTAAGCGGGGAGGGGGTTTGGTTTTCTCTCGTCATTGCTTTTCTCTTTGAGTAATGGTAGGATTTAATGTTGTGATGTAAATTTGGAAAAATTGCTTTATTCTTTATGCTTGTTCTTTGCTCCAATACTGGAAGTTTACATTCTGTACAGACAGTTGTTTTAGAACAGGTGTCTGCAATGACTTTTAGGGAAAGAAATATATGGACTTGAAAAGCAGCAGGATTGCCTTTAGGCAAGATAACCTGTATGTTGTTCTGGTTTTTCAGAGAAACATGATCCATCATCCTTCTTTACCTTTGTATGGGTGCCTTTTTGGAGCAACTTCATGATCCAATGTAGGGAATTCAGGAGGCAATTGGGTCTTGGTTAGAAACTATAGAAACAAATTGAAAAAAGAAATGCAGCAGAAAAAAAAAAGAAAAAAAAATCCAGATTTCCTTTTCTGGAGACTCAAAAAGATTTAGCTGTGCATTTCTGAAATAGTAAAAGGCATGAAAAAGAAGACTCAATATTTTCTTTTAAGTTGAATTCTATCTAAACTTCGCTTCCATTTTCAGATCACTCAACATATCATATCTTTTTGGAGTTAATAAATCCTTCTGCCAATCTCTGGAACAAGCTCAACTCAGTCAACCTCTTCTCTTCTATTTCTTCCACTTCCTTTATTATCTGTGCTGATGAATTTGTTGAAGTCTCTTCCTATGCTTTTGGCTGCCATCTCAAGTTCAAGCACAATGCTTTCTGGCAGAAACTTGATAGTGAAGGAAATTACCAGTCATCTTGATTGTGAAGGAACTCATTGTCATGATTGTAGAGCATTGCAGGATACACTGGATCTTGCACTAACCTCTGTACAGTTGATCGGGTGAAAATCCAGTATCTGGAGTTCGTATCCTCCAGGACAAGTTCCCGACAAGCTTGTTGGATTCTTTATGGAATTTATGCAATTGGCAGTCAAAAGCATCAAAAGCAGGATTTAGGCCACTAGTGATGAACCACTTCCCAACGAAATCTGCAACATTAAAGTTCTTGACAAGAATGGCAGGATCAGGGACGGAATTCCCCAACATCAGACTTCTGAGGTACACACTTCTTTCATGAGACTGCACACTCATTGAATTCATCAACAAGACTGTTTTCAAATAGGTCCACACATTTGATCTGCAAAATATCTAAAG
>Ga0307513_10007122_pt1 | contig 14541 bp, 20 predicted proteins | sample 15_EM_MG_FD_202174 | JGI IMG/M metagenome (GOLD analysis project Ga0307513, IMG submission 202174) | Populus trichocarpa ectomycorrhiza microbial communities from riparian zone in the Pacific Northwest, United States - 15_EM | ecosystem: Host-associated > Plants > Roots > Unclassified | place... | reverse complement strand
CAGTAACGGTCGTCCCGTTGCCGTCGTCGTGCTTCTCGACCTCAGCCTTGGTCGAGAGTGTCGCAGCCTCATCGTTAACGTTCGCGCTCGACATTGTTCGGGATCGATCTCCGTTGAGTATCGTTTGGCAAGATGTGGACCGGGGTTTTATAGCTGCTGGCAGATTTCCAAGCGCAGTTCTGCTGGGTGCCGGGTGGACGCGCACACGCTGGATAGGAGCTACAAATACAGACGAACACGTGTCACTTTTTAGTATAACAAGTAGTGCGGACTGACGTCGGGCAGGAGGCTTGTGGCCGATCAACAAAGACAGGGCTGCTGCGTAATCTTGTAATCATATGGTTCGTCAATTCCGTATCGGGGGTTTCGAAGTTGGCGATTCGGGTAGATACCGCACAAGCTCGCCATCATGTTCCGTCATGTTCCTGTTCCGTCATACTTGAAGATTGTCCACAACATGGGACAACTCAATGTTCTTCCTGAAGTTCATATCCTACATGCAAACTCTCTGAGCATCCCTCGCAAGGCACCAGATGCACATCCATCTCCATCTCTCGTTCTCCTAGCACATATCTGCTTCCACATCGACACGGATACGTCCACGTCATTTCCATGTCGCCTTCTACCTCATCCCACAGGTCGATGGAAACAACCTGTGCCGGACGAGGAGTCGACTGCGGCCATCCCCCTCCATCCGGGGGTGTTTTCTGGAGGTGCGAGTCATATTCCTCGCGCCTCTTTGAATCAGAAAGTATTTCGTACGCCCTTTTGAGGAGATCTATGTCGATTCCAGGAGCTGATTTTGGGCTCGTAGCCTTGTCTGGATGATGTTTGAGCAGGAGTCCTCGATACGTCTGTTTGATCTCTACGAAAGTAGCCGTATGCGGTACCCCCAGTACTTTGTAGTAATCTGGCGCCAGATCGACTGGATGCATATGTGCGGCCTGATCAAGTGGCTTCCAAGTCTATTTTCATTTGATGCCGAAAATGAAGAGGGGATAGATTTGGACGCGAATAACACGAAAAAAAAGAAGAAGAAAGGTACGGGTGTGCAAGTAAGAAACCACATTGGTTGAAATTTTGCAGTCCGGTCAAGTCCCAGGCGCCCAACACCCTCAAGGGCAACTATTAAAATGGAAGACGTCTAGCAAGATTAAATGCTATGCTATAGCTACATTTGTGGGCCCATCCCCATCTCCTCGGGTGTCAAGCTCGAGCTCTCGACCATGACGCCCACGCCAACCTTCGCTGAGCCCTATACCAATGATAAGTCAGCAACGTTGGTACAAGTGTGTGGAGGAAGCACAAACCTTGAAGTGATCAATCTCTCCTGCAACCAAGAAAGCAAAGCTTGGTGCAAACCGCTGCTCAAGCAGCGCAGACACCTTGCCCCCTGAGTCAACCTGTGCACGGAACGCAGCCATCCTTAGGTCCCACTTAGCAGCGACAGTCGCCACTGCGTCCCTCTTCTGATGCGTAGAAAGGAGTTGCAGCTCAGCGGCAACATCCAGCTTTTCACTCAGTTTGTGCCAGTACGTGGTACTGATCATGCCCTGTGGTTGGACACTGGTGGTGGCAATCCAGTCCTGCTTTGTACTGGTGTATTTAAGGATATATGACCCGTTCAAGTCGTCACCATCTTGCTGACGCTGCCATAGTGACTCAACGCCAATGGCAATATTCTTTGTTAACGACTGGAGGTAGGAGCCAAAGAAAAGGCCGGTGCCATCTACTGGTGAAGGGTTGATGGCTTTCAGGTTGACTGAGTAGTCTGACCCAGTATAGTCCTGCTCCAGTTGGACCACACTTCGGTCTGGTGAACTTCCAAGCTAGCGAAAAGAGTATCAGTAACGTAGAACAGACCACAAACGTAAGCAAAGGTTGACCTGTAGCTGGATCTTGCTTGCCAAATTTGGGGACCAGGATTGGTGGAGGCGACCACTCAAGTTTCCTTCGTGGTCAATCATTCCTTGCATAAATGTCTATATAAGAGCATATACAGGGTCAGTGTTTCGTATCTTAGACTTTGATTACGCCCACCTTTGGTGACATGAATGCGGCGTTGAAGCTGTAGGTCGGATCTTGACTTTGCGATCCCAAAGCGAAAGAATGTGTTACGCTGAACGTGGGGTTCAACGATAGTGCCTTTGTGAGATCGGCTCGCGCGCCATCAAACATGTAGTTGGTAAGTTGGGTGGCTGGGGTGAGTGTAAGCAATAGCCGCGATCCAAAAGTAAGGCAAGATAAGATTATGTGCTAACGACGTCCCAGAAAGTGTATTTATAAGCGCCGTATGTAACTGTGACCGGAATCGCGTTCTCCGAGGCCGATGGCAGAGGTATCAGCGTAACAACTGCAAAGGAGGATTGCTTGAGAGGGAGCATGAGAGAGGCTCGCTGAACAATTCTCGTATGCCAATTACTCTACTTTGGACTGGTATGTTCCGTCCTTGTAAGTTTTTACTAAACCAGCGGCCACTCAGAGGCGCAAGCCTAGACGGAACAGCATCGAACTTAGCTGCTACGCGTACATATTAAAAATTAAGCCGCTATCAGTTGCCCCCAGTCTCAAGCCTTTGGCTGGTCATGCTCGACGCGTGACGTGCTGCCTGATTTCCATGTCTCCCTCCACGTAGTTACGTTAGGAACTCTGAAGAATACTTACTCTTAATGTCCTTGGTAAGATTTTCCATCGTTCCAGGACTGGGAAGACCCAAAGATCCTCGCCATTCCGTAAAGCGTGTGTAGAGACCAACGGCAGGGGCGAGGACAGGATGCGAGAGGACTTTGGAAGTTGAAGGAGATGATGTTATTGGTACATCGAGCGAGAACGATTTTTGAGGATACGGAACCGACATTACCGTGACCAGGTCCAAGAACAGAGCTCCAAGAACAAATTTCGACTTCCTTTGGCCACTTGACTCCCGCGCGTCGGGCACTCGGAGAACGCGTTATTCACGTTTTAATCGCACATACTAAGAGTCATAAGCACCACTTCAAATTCGGGAGTGAATACACGTCAAAATTCGGAGCTCTACAGCACTCTCCACCCTCCAATCTCAGCAGTTTCTTTGTTTGCCTCAGCATATCCAACCTCTTTCTATATGAAAGTGCTGTTCATAAGTCTCATCCACATCGAGGAATCGCATTTCAGTGTCATTCAGCTGCATCAAGCTTATGGCCACATTTCTCCGCTTTTCCCATCCATCTCCCAAGATTAACGAAACCTTGACAATACGAGCACACAAGGTTGAAAAAACGGACGAGCTGCCACGAACGCGGGGCGTATGGACCAAGGTGAGCGCATATTAATCCCAACTAGGGCAATAAACCGAGGTGATGTCTCAGGAATTGGAGTTGAGCGGACCGTGCTCCATGAAAGTCACAGAGACCAGTAGTCCCGTGAGAAATTGGACGGAGAAATGGAGTGTCAACAGACGTTCTGGGCGCTATGGTAAATTTACAAGGGTGCAATGTCGAGCCTGCTGAGTTGCTGCTGCGAGACGGGTATATGTAGATACATCGGGATTTGGAAACTTGAGGAGGGTCAGGTGGCTGTACAGAACCGATTGGGAGACCTCCGAGACCGCGGGATAAGCATTGCGATCGTTGCCTGCCCGAGCTTCCTTTCACGCAAGCTTTCCTTTGTACCACTCTCCAGCCCTTAAATTTCCCAGCTACTGTTAGTGCAACCCCCGATTCAAGGCAATCTATTTATTGAGATATGGGAATGTAATAACGGGTCTGGCAGCTGGCGTTTCCAGCCAGTTATCTCTTCTACCAACCTATTATACAACTGTTCATTCGGATGATCGACCATATTTCGGGTAATCCAGTACTACATGGTGCTAAGCGGGAGTGTTTAACAAGGGGCCCTTATAGTTCACTTCGTAAAGACTGGTGTATTGAAGCACTAACCCCAGTGTTTCTGGTAAGGATAGATGAGCAGTTGTTGACCGCAGTCTTGATTTGCCTTCTGTTTGCGGCTCTGGGCGTCCCTGGTTCATTACCAGCGTAGTATCAAGTCTCTCTTGATGTTCCAGGATTGCGTTGGCTATGGTATGGTCTATCTCTCTTCAGCGGATGGAATGTTGTGCTCAACAAGTGATCGATTGATTTACAAATGCACGTCCCGTAATATTGAAAGTGATGTACTGCGCCTTGTTAAATCGCTTAACATTCAAATAATCGCAAGAAGTGAAAACAGGTTCCAGTATGATCAACACAATGCATGTACTGTGAAGACTGGGCCGTTCATTAAGAGGTGATTATTTCTGTGTATTCTCCGGTGTTGGAATTAGGCGCTTCTACAGGAGTGCCCTGCCGAGCTGGATGGCGACAAGCTCAAATTAGTAGCTATCCTTTGAATACACTACTCTGCATGTAGAGAGAGCTTTTTATTCCTTATTCTGTCACTCGTCGGGATCGGGGTCATGTGAAATTCCTGAATTGCAGAAAAGGGACGACTAGATCACCCCTCGAGAGTTTGTTGCCACCTTCAGTACTATTTACGATAACCTGACTCATGATTTAAGGGCCATCTATCTCAAAATAAGGGTGTACAGCGTGGCCGTACTTCCTCAGCCTCTGGTTCTTTGGCAGTCGAAACATAGGTTCGATGCTCAAAGCCAAAACTCTTCTCATTCTTTCTTCGGTATCTCCCAAACAAAATCCAGAGCAATTGCCGAGACGCAGCGGAAGATCGACAAATAAACTGGAGGGGAACCGATTCGCTCACGTCCGGTCCCTAGGCGGGGTAATGACAAGGTCTTATGTGTCAAGGTTGCAATCTCTGGTGAATTCCAGTCGTACAACAAAAGTAACTCGAGAGAGTGGTGGGAGATTCGACCACAGCTATCAGAGTTACACTGTCGCGTACCTGAGGGTCAGCGTCGGTTAGCGGTGCAGGGCGCTGGACAGCGGGGACGCACGCACGTTCGCGGTGGTCAAAGCAAGTCTAACTTGGACCCAACGTCATGAAGTTCGGCCGAAAGATCAAGGCAAGCTGCGAAATGAGCTCGAAAACACCCTATGTGCCTACTCACCTTATGTGTACAGACAGATATTTACTCAGAATGGCGGGATTACTACCTCGATTACAACAAGCTCAAGAAAGTTCTCAAGGAAGGCACTATGTACTCAACCTGGAACGCGCAACGCGAGAAACAATTTCTAGAACTGCTTGAAAAGGAACTGGAAAAAATTCAAGGGTTCCAGCAGTCAAAGGTTTGCAACGAGTTCCCTCCAAGTCGTGCCCCCCCGACTGACCGGGTGAATGACAGGCATCGGAACTTGCTCGGCGTATCAAAGAAGCAGAGAATGAAGTAAGACACCTCGTGGACGACTACGACGCTGACTCCGAACCGGAGGATCACGACCGCGACATCGAGAGGAACCACGAGCACGCCGGCGACGGAGGTTCAGATGACGACGATGAAGATGTCAGAGGGGAAGAATCGGATTCGGAGAGTATGGATGCCCTTGAGGAGCGGTGGAGCGAGCTCGAGGTTCATCACTGCCTTACGGCCCACGCCTGTTCCTAACGGACCCTTGCAGGAACAAGTCGCAGTTCTGGTTGCTGACGTGCACGACCTCGCTCTATACACGAAGCTGAACTTCACTGGCTTTATCAAGATTGTCAAGGCAGGTGGTTCCGTAGAAGCATGATTGCAGGTACCTGACTTCTTTCCCTCCAGAAACACGATGTACGCGATTCGACACCGATACGAACTCACACTCACGGGTTCACAGAAACAAACAGGGCTATCTTTAAAGACCACCTTTATTCACGACTATCTTGACAAACGGCCGTTCTACAAATATAACTGGGATTCTATCATTGTCAAGCTTTCCCGCCTGTATGACCTTGTACGGACTAAGGGGCACCCGGTGGAAGGTGACTCTAGCGCAGGTGGGTCGCAGAGCGCTTTCGTTCGCCAGACCACCAAGTACTGGGTACATCCCGACAATCTTGTTCAGCTGAAACTCAACATCCTTCGTTATCTACCTGTACTTGGTATGTCCTCCCCTCTTTTCCCCTAGCCTCCGGAGACCAACCCCCTCCAGTTTTCAATCCCAATAAAGAATTTGAGCTTTCCGACTCGGCAATCACCTCGATATATTTTGACAATGAGGATTTGGAGCTCTACCTTGGACGCGTAGAGAAGACTGAAGGGGCGGAGGCAATCCGCCTTCGCTGGTATGGGGGTATGGGGGTCAACACCATCTTCGTGGAACGCAAGACACATCGAGAGGATTGGACTGGCGAAAAGTCTGTGAAGGCTCGATTCCCAATCAAGGAGGACAAAGTCAATGCTTTTTTAAATGGCCAATATACCATGGATGCCGAATTCGAAACATTGTTCCAGAGGGGCAAGAAGACGAGGCAAGAAGTGGATTCGATGATTCAGTTGGCTCAGGAGGTTCAATACGCCATCGTGACGAGAAAGCTGAAACCTGGTATGTCTTGTCTTCCTCCTTTGTACGGACATCCGAATCTGAAACTCCATCAGTCATGCGGACATTCTATAACCGCACGGCCTTCCAACTTCCCGGGGACGCCCGCGTTCGTATCTCTCTTGATACTGAGCTCACTATGGTACGAGAGGACAATTGGGATGACAAGTCACGATCGGGAGAAAACTGGCGACGTATTGATATCGGCATCGATCACCCTTTCGACCAATTGTCTTCTGAAGACAAGCACCTCTTCCCCTACGGCGTTTTAGAGGTCAAACTACAGACTCAGCTCGGTCAAGAACCGCCCCTCTGGGTTCGGCAATTAGTTTCCAGCCACATAGTAGAGAGCGTGCCCAAGTTTAGGTACGGCCTGCCATCTCCAGCCTAGTCCTGGTCTGAACATGTGCCTAGTAAATTTATCCATGGCTGTGCTACGCTCCTACCCACTAGGGTCGACCTCATACCCTTTTGGTTACCTCAGAGTATGCGATTTCCCTCTTCTCGCCCCGACAATTCACTCACTCGAGTTCCAGTGGAAACCGATATCCGCAAACCCGATACTGGCAATGTCTCGATAAGCCGTCCGACTCCCGTGACTTCTCATACGAACACAGACTCGACAACAACTCCAGAAACGCATAGCCCTCTTGCGCTCGGCCAGCACTACACAGAACCTGTCTCAGAGGGAGAAGAAGATGAGGCTATGGCAATAGCCCTACCCAAGTCAGAGAACGACGCAGCACGCGTCCCATTTGCTGCAGCACTCGCGGCAATCGCCTGGAGAGAGGAGCAACGCCGAAAACAGGAGGTAGAAACGGAGAAACGGCGAACTGAGGGGCGCCTCAATGGCAATGAGGGTGTCCCCGAAGATAGGCAGGAAGTGCACGAAGGCACCCCATTCCTCAGACGAGGCCCTCCGAAGGCACGCGACAGCAGCAAAGGGACCAAGGCTCTTGCTATTGACCCTCTTGCTCCTTCTGTGGAGTTCGATAGGCACTTCAAGAAAAGGCTAGGACGCCGTGGGCGGGGAAGCAGAAGCATCAGCCGTGATCCGAGTGCCGAGCGGCGGGAACAAGAGGACGAAGCTGCATTCGTGGAGGCTTCCAACAGAAACCAGGGAGCGGAGACGATATACACCAATGCCTTTTCAGCACAGCCTGGTAAGAGGATTGCCGTACCTGTGCGGGTGGAACCCAAAGTGTTCTTTGCACAAGAACGAACTTTTTTGGTGCGTTTCGACTGGTATCGTATGAACATGGTGTTACTGATGGCGGTTTGATTAGAAATGGCTCCACTTCGCAGTCTTGCTCGGAACAGTCGCTACTACTTTGCTCAACTTCACCAATACAGACGATTCCACTGGCCTCATCTGTGCAGGAGCTTTCGTTGGGGTTTCCCTTCTCGCCCTTGCTTATGCTGCCGGGATTTTCGTCCACCGTGCACTCAAACTCAGGGCCCATGACGCAGATGCTCTCTACTATGACCCATACGGGCCAACCGCCTTATCTGTTGCAGTTATGGCTGCTGTGATTACCAATTTGGTCTTCCAGTGGAGTGTCTGATCAGTATATAGGATCATCTCCAAAATATAGCTTTTTCACTCGATTTGGGGTCACTGGGCAAATGACATACGAAAATATGCAGCCATTTGTGAATTGGGCCCAAGGGCAAGGCCAGGGAAAATGAAGACTGGGTCGATAGTCAAGCAGAGGTGCGATGACCAAAATAGCACATATTACATGATAATAGATATGAACAGAGTCTAGTCAGTCAACTCCACCCAGGTTGTAGGGTTGAGCACAGAGTCCTCGCAATCCGTTACGCGAGGGAATAACCCAAGTCGGTCTTCAATTCTCCGCATTCCTCTCTCCAAGGCTTCCTTATCTATATTTGGCTGCGCTCTCCAGCTGCCAGTCCAAGGCTTCTCGCCGGCGATCCCAGTGCCAACCCAAAAGAATTCACCCTCCACGTTACGCATCACACCCTCAGGCCTGTTCTTAAACGCCTGCTGCGTCGTTAGTCGTACGAGAGCAGGGCCCTCTGGTAAGTCAGATTGCTGTTGTACTGTAGAATTTTCGAGCGTCACAGGTTTGCCGCCGAAACGACGTGTTAGACGCCCCATGCCGGATCCTTCCGGGATATGTGCCATGTGCGGCGTCGTACTGTGACCACAAGGGCATTGAATATCTGTGAGACATGGGTGTAAGGTGAGAGCTATGTCGAGGGCGAGAAGATCCGGGAGCTTAGAGAAATGTTGGGACCACGATGACTGGGCAATGCGATTTAGTGAGGTGTGACTAAACTACGAATGAGGGCTTACAATAGATCTTGCGTCACCGTCGACAAGAAGCGAAAGATGTAATAATCGTGGACAACTCAGGCAAATGCGTTGAAGCCTGAGGGGAAATGATCAGATGAACGAATCTGGGGCAATGAGAAGGCATACGCGTCGTGTCTTGTCTTCAGACCCATCAACGTTAAACTCTTTAAAGGGCGTTGCACTAGAAGATCGACAAGAGCAGGTGGGCACCATGCGTGTACAGGGTAGCCCTCATCAGAAAGCTTGTAAAGTGGGGTATTGCATATGGAAAATATTTGGAGATTTGGGCACTGTCCTACAAATCGAACGAGCTCGGTGAATCCCGAGGACAGGTTGAGTGTGTCGTGCGTGCTATAGATATTGCTATGGCTGAGACCAGTGGACACATAGACGAAAGAGGTGAGGTTCGGGAAGAGTGATACACCGGCTTCTGGGAGGACATTTGGCGTTAACTGGAAGGGCGGATGAACGGAATGGTGAAACATGTCAGATAGGATTAACGATTTTAGACTACTGTTGTTTAACAGAAGGTCGCGGATGTTGTGGAAGGAGAAGGCGCCAGAGTCTGTAATGGATAGCTGTGGCAAAAGTTAGACTTTCACTCGCCATAGTGGTCCCCAGTCGGGTCACCGATGGTGGGGACCATGGGCCATGCTTACTCACCTTCTCGAGGTGCTTGAGTTTCTGTGTTGGGTTGGTAAGCACATTTACTGCCTGCAAAAACACTATAAAGACACTGACTTGTAAATGATCGAAAAGTGGTTTGCATTCACCCTGCTCGGGTCTCTCCGCCTCGATGAAGTGAATACTTTGGAGCATCGGTAGCTTCTTGAGTCCATTTACAACGCGAGTACTCTGGACGTCGTCATAGACTCCCCCAGTAACAACGAGATGCCGGATAGCGTTCATGTCATTGCCGAGTTTATCCAGCAACGACCCCTCCGAAGGTGTCAACTCCAACCTTCTCAAGGATTGTCGGCCCAGCCTTGTAACAGCGGCCGCAATTTCATCGGTGGCCAGTCTCGCTCCATCCTCTCCGATGATAGTCAGACTACGAATCCGCCGTGTCGCGTTCAGCACCTTGGAGATGAGAGCAGCCTTGGTGGACCTAGCGACCTCCCAAGCGGTAGTCTTGGCAACAACATTCTCTCCATCTAAGTACCACTGGTCCTTGAGCGGTGGGTTCAAGAAGGACAAGTCGATAATCATCTCCCGTGCGTAGTCGCCGAGAACTGGTTGGGCCGCAATGTCCCGGAAGGTCTGTACGGGAAAGGATTCCGTGCCAGAGAAGAGGTATCGATATCTAAATGGTGATCCGAACGACTTGGAAGTAACACCGAGGTTGAGGATTGCAGTCTTAGGCAAGTAAGACACGATTTCCTCGAGCAGTTCGATAGGCAGAGTAGAGAGACGGCACTCTGCGGGTAGAGATTGTGGTTCAGGACCGTCTGAAGAACTGGGAGAGGATAGATTCGAGATGAGGTTGGCTACCGCCCGTATGAGTACTCTAAGCCCGACGTTCCATTTCTCGCTCGCTCACCTAGTACAGTAGACGGTGTGATAGAGGAGGAACGTATGCGCTTTCTTCGTCGGATCATTGGGCTGCGGCGTCGAAAGGAGTCTGACACGGTGGGGCAGAAGATGGTGAGAGAATGCTGGATGTGGGATTGGAACCCCAAATATGATAAAATGCTTCTGATAGGAATATAATAATAATGAGGTCCCCTATGGGCGCTTTTCGAGGCAAAGGTGAGAGGAGCTGGGAATGTGGTTGAGTTCAAGTTGGCGACACTCTCGAGAAATTGGGAGTCGGGCAAGGGAGACAAAAGAACATAAATTGCGAGACAATAAACTAGTTTCCGAGTCTGGCCAGTACATTCAAGAAGGCTGTGGGCTCGAGGATCTCCGTCCCGCCATACGCGACCTTCCGTCCGCTCTTGGTGGCCCACTCGCCGAGATTTCCATACTCTGCATATCCAGCACCTCCCACGGCAAACACGATACCTTCTTGGAACATCATGCGCCTTCCTTTCTGTTCGCCGCCAGCGCCGCTCCTCGCTCGTGGGTCTAGGAAGAGGTAATCATCCGTTTCCTGTAACGACATAGTACTAGCAGATGCAGGGTCCATCAATGCTTCCATCAAGCGAGTGACAGGAAGCAGTTTGTTCGCTGGAAGAAAGTTCTTCACGCCGGAGAGCAAGCTTCCAACACCACCTTTCTCCAGAGTGCTGGTAAGCTGTACAGAGAATAATTAGCGAAAAGTAGTTGACTCTATGATGAATGCGTACTCTGCTTCCCAGAACGCTAAAGCCGCGGAAAAGCTCTCCTTGTGGGCCTGCTTGGTTGGCAGTGGCGACAGCAGGAACAGACATTCGCATAATCTCCCTAGTTCTTCGGAGGTACTCAAATGGTCTGGTATCCGTGCCGGCGTTCTTCAGCTCCGTCTCCAGCTCGGCGATATCGTCCTTTGAAATGGTACCATCTGCTGCCGACATATAGTAAACCAGGACCAGCCGTAGCTTGTCTACAGGAGTAGGTTTGGGCTCCGCTTTGTTTGATCGTAGCGTTTCTAGAACCGTCGCTGTGGTCTGGCGAGAGATGGCTTCTTCGGTGCTGAAGAGTTCGTCGAGGCCACGTTCCTTGATTTCGGCAAGCAATGCTGTTGCAAGATTCATGTGTGCATCTAATGTCGCTTTACGAGCCGTTAGCTCAGGAAGTTGAGTGATGGCGGCCTTGAGATGAGCTGCGCTTGATGAGACGTCTCTGTGCTGAGGTAAGCATGGTGAAAGGAAATTTGAGGAGTTACTTACATTTGTGATATATCATTTACATCGCTAACTCCTGTAGAGCGAGTGATATCGGCGGCATCTTGTTTATATCTGGGCAAGGGTCAGCCGACGCTAATTCAACAGATATATGCGGACCTATTAAGCTCCGTATCTATGTCTTCCGCTACTTGTGGGAACGGGTTCGCGCAGTTCTTGGCCCAGAAAAAGTCTTGCGCGTTAAGATCATAGGACCGTTTTGTTTTCGATTGTGGGAGATTCTGTGAAAACTAGTGAACCATGCGTTAGGACATTGGGAAGCGCACTTACAACCGTGACACGGCCAAGCTTCATCTCAAGGCAGTCGTGAATGAGGGCTTGATAGGTCCAGCCGTGTGCGATCATTGAAACCAGGTCAACATTCCGATCTACAAGAAGTAGTACTGGTCGCTGCAATCCTCCAATACCCGTAGCATCACTCGAGAAGAGCGAATGGCCGGTACGTGCAGAATTTAGAAGGTGATCTCGTATCATTTGGTCGAGCTTCCGAGCGACCATTTCCGCAGCATTTCGTCGTGGTGCCCGAATATATGGTACCTGGCCGAGGGTGACCATTACTGAGAATAGTCCCGCAGCTATTCGTTCAATTTCTTCTTCAATCTGCTGTTCGGTCGACGTGGGTGTATTGAGAATATAGTAGGACGCGTGATCTGCTGGAGGTTGTCCTGGTTCTGCTGCTGCGGAGGATAGAGGTTGAGTCGGGGGTGGCAGAAGGGAGAACAGCTGCGGCGAAGGTGTAACGAAGGATAGGTACTGGTCGAGCACCTGGTCCAGATAGTTCAGCAAGGGGCCTTAGTTATAATATAATTGGTAATACAACGCACTTGCTCGATCAATTCCCCGGTTCCATCACGCGCGACCGCCGCAGCTAATTCTTCGAGCAAGGTACGGGGAAGCGGTTCAATGAAGGAAAGATGGAAACTCTCGTATAGACCGGCGTTGAGATCTTCCGCTATTCTTTTAATATTTTGCAGGGTTGGCGAAACGAAATATATCGCCGGTACGTCAGGGAGAGCTGGACGCGTCGAATGCAGCTGGCTAGTAGCATACCGGTGTATTCAACACACTTAACACCTCCCTGACCTATCTCAAACACTTACACGTGCAATGTGACGCCCACGTCGCGCAAATCCTGAACACGCAACACCGTGGCGAGCACGTCCTTGGACCGCTGGTCGAGCACTAAAACTTTCCATACTGCAGGACCTGTCTCCGAGGTTCCTGGATGCGCATTCTTGTCTACAACCAATGGGGGAGGAGCATTGAGATTGAGAAGGTTCAGAAGTGCGGCAGTCTGAGACTGCTGAAGCGTTTGTTGGCTAGTATTCTAATGAGTTTGAACATTAGTAGTCGCTGGTGTTATTTGGAATCGCGACCAACTACTTTCAGCCCAGACATTAACGAAATCGGGTCCAAGATTGTACCACCTGCCCCCACTATTAATGACAACTCTGAAAGGGGGTTCATTTATTAAGTCAAGAGAGCTGTAATACACAATTGATTATATTTCAGTCGCCGGAAGTTACAACTTTATAGAACCTTTGGGTTGAACAGCCTTCTTTGACTTGCGAGGCTGCTTTGGTTGAGGGATGTGCGAGAAATCTGCTAACGGAAGTGTCCACCCTTTCCTCTGCTTTGCTTCCAAGACTGCTAGGGGGGCGCGTGATCCTCTCGACACTCGGCAAGGCCTCGAGAAAGCCAATCAGCCACTCTATAATATCCACCGGTTTGTTACGGCCTTTCCTGGGCTGGACGATAGAGAAGTCAAGCCTCGCGATCTTTGGAGAAGTGGACGTTTCACGGCGGCAAGAAGGGAGTCAGGTTCCGCCACAACCCCGGCTCCAAGTTGAAGAGAGAGTGATCGCAACTCTTCTAGTTTGAACTTTGACAGGAATTCTACATTGACCCCTCTGTGGATCGCGAATTCGACGATCTTCGGAAGAGTAACTTGCAGGATGTTGTAGAGTCTGTCCTCGCCTCGGAAAGATGTTCGCCACCCGCGGAAAGACTGCACGTGAAGTTTAAGTATAATAACCGAATGAACATGAGGAAGAGTTGTGAATGAACTGTCGAGGGGTATGTCGGACATGTCCAAGGTGAATGTCATTTTCCAGACCACGTATGAATGGTGAATGGCTCTCCTGAAATATGATACAACACCAGAGTATGGGCAAAGCAGTCCTGTCAAAACTTGGACCTGGACTAGCCCCAGACGCGTAGTGAGGTCAGCTGTGGCACTGGGAAGGTGAGCGCGGCATTATTGATCTTGCAGGCTTGCGCGGCATCCTGCCACGCTACAACACATATACCCTAGCGCGCAGCGAGCAGACCAGTCTTACTGGCAAGCAGCTGCAAAAGCTCGAGCTGGTCCTCTTACTGGCCCGCAACAGTGTCTGACTTGGAGTTGTGGCTTATAGCACCACGTACAAATACAACGTTGGGCGGGTGCTTCCCGCTACATCGAATATATGCTTTGACCTTGCCGTGGATGGAGCTGAAACTGACATCCTGGAGACTCCATGGGTCGACCAGAACGATAGTCCATAGGTATGGATTGTTGAAAATTACCTGTGTCCATTGGTGCCAGACGAGGAGGTAGTTGTCAAGGTTGGAATTTGAGGAGTGCTTCGACAAACCTTTTGACATCTCCAAGCCTGAACTTCCGCACTCCAGTCGAGGGTCAGATCGGTGATTATGGTCTCAAATATGAGATCCAAGACATCGTCTGGATGCTCACGTATTTTCTTCGTATTTGAAATGCTCCGTCCGTCCATTGCTTGCATGTGGTGGACAGTATGGTGGATAAAATGATGCCTGGACATAGGTTGGTGGTAAACTAGGGCCAAAAAAAGCAAGTTGAACGTGCTCACTGGAGAAAGCCAGTGGCTCGGGTTGTTGCAAGGTCAAGTGGTTATGCAAATATGACCAAACAATGCCA
>Ga0307513_10007121_pt1 | contig 14541 bp, 16 predicted proteins | sample 15_EM_MG_FD_202174 | JGI IMG/M metagenome (GOLD analysis project Ga0307513, IMG submission 202174) | Populus trichocarpa ectomycorrhiza microbial communities from riparian zone in the Pacific Northwest, United States - 15_EM | ecosystem: Host-associated > Plants > Roots > Unclassified | place... | reverse complement strand
TATGTCGTACCCCTTGTTCCAGCATCGTGAGTATCTGGTTTGGAAGGGGGTCAGCTTGATAGGCTTCCGTCCACAGTTCATTCAAAGGGGACGCTCCAAAGTGAAGCGGGATATCCGCCAACAAACCTAGAGACTGGGACTTGAGAACTACTTGTGTCCTATGCGTTTCGTCCTCTAATACCTCTTCCTCTGTTTGTCCCGCCATCCTTGTCAATGCATCCGCCTTCCCTTGTGCTTTACCAGGTACGAATTCAATCGTGTAGTTGAATTGTGACAAGAATTCCGACCATCGGGCTTGTCGTTGATTGAGTAACCTTTTCGTGGTAAAGTATCGCAGGTTTTGGTGATCCGACCGTACGGTAACAGGTCGTCCAACTAGATAAGCCCTCCACTCTTCAAAAGCCCGTACCACGGCCATCAACTCTTTGTAGTAAATATCGTAGTTGCATTTGGCTGGTGTGTGTTTCTTTGAGAAGAAGGCGATGGGATGCAAAAGCCCATCAGATCCAGGTTGGGATAGTATACCGGCAGAGGCGATGTTGGAGGCATCGGTTTCCACTACTATCTCCTTATCAAAGTCGAAGTGGATCAGGATGGGGGCCGTTGTAAAGGCTTCCTTCAATCTTTCGAATGCGGCTTGACAAAGATCCGACCATACAAATGGTGTACCCTTTTTGGTTAACTGCGTTAATGGCCTTGCCAGATGAGATTAGTCTTGGATAAAGCGCCTGTAGAAGTTTCCAAATCCTAAGAAGGAGCGGACATCGCGTAATTTCTTAGGGATGGGCCACTCAATGATTGTGGTGATCTTCGCGGGATCCATTCGTAGGTCTTCCGTCGTGATGATGAAGCCAAGATACGCGACATTGTTGGTGTGGAATTCGCATTTCGGAGGTTTTACCTGGAGTCCAGCTTGCGTTAAAGCTTCCTGGATTTGTTTGACGTGTTCGATATGTTGTTCCTCGTTCTCAGAGTATATTAAGATATTGTCAAGGTATGCTGTACAAAACCTATCCAGAAATGGGCGTAGCGCGTCATTGATGTATGCTTGAAAGGTAGCGTGGGTATTGGTAAGCCCAAAGGGCATGACGAGGGATTCTACAAGCCGGTATCGTGTACGAAAAGCTGTTTTCCACTCTTCACCTGCTCTCATGCGGATTAAGTTGTAGGCTCCGCGAATATCCAGTTTAGTGAATATCTTTGCTCGTGAAAGTTGCATACAGGTTTCTTTGACCTAGGGTAAAGGGTAACGGTTTTTGATCGTTCCCTCGTTATGTCCCCTATAGTCAACACATAAGCGTAGAGAACCTTCCTTTTTCTTAACAAACAAAATGGGAGAAGCAGCAGGGGAGGATGATTCGCGGATGAATTTCTTATCCAGATTTTCGTCTAGCCATTCGTATAAGGCTGATAACTCAGGGGGGCTAAGACCCTATATCGGTCCGAAAGGAGGGACAAATCCCGGGCGCAATATTTCATGATCAAACTTGCCGTGAGGTGGTAGTTGATCTTCTGTTTTCTCAAGGAATAATGGAAGGAATTGGTGGTATTGTTTGGGAAGTATCTGAAGTGCTTCGTCCTCATCGAGGACCTTATGTCCGAGAGCACATTGTGCAGCATAAGCCCGTAGGAAATGTGGTAACTCTTCTTCAATTCCGTAGGCCATAGTAACGTCGTTAACGCAGTTCTTCAAACAATATTCAGATTCAAAAGTAAGGGAGTTAGAAGCAAAGTCAATCTTGACATCGTGGTGTTTTAACCAGGGTATACCGAGTGTTAGATGGTATCCCCCAAGCGTGGTAACAAAGGCAGGAATCATCTCATGGTGGTTGTTAATTGACAACCCGATCTTCGTGATGTGAGTAATTGCTCCGGAACTCACAGGCCGTCCGTCGATGACCGTCAAAGGTCGTGGTTCTTTAAGTTCAAACAAAGGAAAGTTATGGCGCTCGGCGAAGGCCTTGTCGATGAATGCGTATCCAGTTGCTCCCGAGTCTATTAGGGCATGAGATCTAATCTCATTATGGTTGTCAACAATCGTACATGCCATTACCAGATGATTAGCTTCAACCCCATTCTCCATGTCGTCAAGAGATAAACCGGATAAAGAAAGTAACGAAGCAGGCGATTCTTGTCCCATGACAGTGCCTTGGACTGTACATGGGACAGTTAGTTTTCCGAGTGTTCGGACTCGGGACGAGAATCCTCAGCAACCACGGGTGGAGGTGCACGAATGGCAGCAGCGTTGGCTCTGAGGTGACTTTGTCTATGTGGACATTGTCGAGCCATGTGGTTTGCTCCCCCGCAGTAGAAGCATTGGCCGCGTCGCATGCAATCTTCACGTTGCGCTTGTGATAGACAGCGTCGTCCAGCCGAGAGGTCCATGGGGCACGCTTGAGTACCTGTAGCGGTGGTAGTAGTCGTAGGAGGGGTAGCAGGTTTTGGTGTGGTGGTCGTGGTCATGGTCGTGGTCGGTGATCTCCATGTAGATGATGACCCCTTACGTTCCGCTGCACGGGCACGGATCTTGTTATCCACACGGTTGAGTAATATGATATATTGGTCGAGTTCGTCGGGGGTGTGCAGGGTTACTCGCGCATCCTTGAGTTCGGCGCTCAATCCTTCGTACAATGAAGTTCGCTTAGCAGCATCGTTTCAAGATACCTCGGCAGCATATCGTTGGAAATCCGCTAAGTAGTCAGAGAAGTCACGGTTCTTTCGACGTAGGTTTTGTAGATTCCGTTCGGTGGTACGGACCCTATCAGGGTCACCGAAGCCATTCACGAGGAGGGTGATCAGGGCTTCCACACTAGCTATATTAATGTTTCCTTCATCAATAAGTGGAAGGATTTGTTCGTAAGCTTTCCCTTTCAGAAACCCAAGAGCATATGCCAACCGATGTTGGACATCCACAAATGTGTGGGCATCTCCCAGAAACTTGGTACGTAATTGTGCAATGAACGGGCGAAGGTGGTCTTGGGATCCGTCGAACTCTTGTGGCTTGGGGATTGATTCTCGCTTAGGGGGTCGTTCACCTGGTGGCGGAGCAGGTCCCCCTGCGTTTGCAAGTGCAGCAGTCGCAGTTGCCAGGACGGTATTCGTGTTGGTCAGCGCGGTGTTAAGGGTAACTATGGTGGCTCTGTCGCGTTCTAGGTCAGTCTCGATGGCTCTGTACCTTGCCTCCAATCCTTGTCCCTCTGTAAGTAAAGCATCGTGTTCTTCGGTAAGTGCATCTCGTTCCTCGGCAAGCGCTTCGCTTTCATTGGTTAGATTTTGAACGCGTTGTTGTAGTTGTTGGAAGCGAGGGTTTTGTTCGAGTGGTGCAGGGGTGCCATGTCGGGAAATGGAAGGGAGTGCAGGGAGCCCGTTGAGTGAAGTAGCGAGATCGCGCGCCGTGCGGAGTTGTTGTCTGATTCGATCTTCGGGTAGTTGGTCAAACTCATCGTTGGTAACCGCCGACAATTCGGTCAAGGCAGTTAATGCAGCGGTGGGATGTTCGACAGGTCGAGACATGGCGTTGTGTGGGTTGGATCCTGGTTAGACGCTACCTTGTGTAACGGGGTCTTGGTACTGGACATTAGACCAAGGCACACAACGACAGGAAGGTCCTAAAGGATAACACTCGTTTAGCGTGAGGGTTCGGAGATGACAATCTCAGGTCCAGGCTGATCGTGTAACGATAGATCAGGATCAGGGTTCGTGGGTTCTTGGCGTGGAACTTGGATATCAGAATAAAAGACGTTATATTCTGAAGTACAAGAGTCGTGAAAGAAATGCCAGGTAGCGTAAAAAATCAAGAAAATAAGGGGCTTTTTTTTTTTCTTTTTTTTTTTTTTATATCATATATTCGTTGTTAAGGTACAAGAAATCGCATGGAGCGCTAGCTATGGCCAAAACAAAACCCAAAATCCAAAACAAACAAACAAAGAAAACATCCGGCACCAAAACACTTCAGCTGGGATCTGTACCGGTCCCAGGCCCTCATACGGGCACGATATTAAACCAAGTAAATTCAAAGGAAACCCTCCTTAAAACAGCAGAACGCATGAAAAACAAAAAGATAAACCTAGCGTTCCTGAGACGACACAAAGTACCCAAAGGAAACTACATTAGATGAGCGGACAGAGACTGAGGAAGTAGAGGACGACGGGCGTGAGAACATTCCCGTGGGGTAGACAGTAGCCGTAGACTTAATTAAGCGGGTGAGGGCGCCCAAGAGGGCAGCAGAGGACCATACTTGGGCATCGGGGGCGAGGTCCAGGACCCCCGGAAGGTGGCGGGTCCTGGCATGCTCCTTGGCCGGGCATCGGAGGATAGCGGGCTCGAACGTCTCGGGGGAGGTCAAACAACTAGGACACGTGGTGGGGACTTAGCTGTCCCAGGAGGGGTGGGCGCGGAGGTAACTCTTCCCAGATCTCATCTGGTGGAGGCGGCCCGCCGTAAACTTGTCGAGGCCCATGAACTGGTGGGGCTTCAGCGAGGGGTGGAATGGGTACCTGGCCGGGTCTGGAGCGGCCTTGTCCCATTCTTCCATGAGGAGGTTCTTGCACTTAAGCTTAAGTTGTGGGTAGGAGCGGCCAGGGGAGGGCTCAGGATAGAAGTCGCTAAGGAGGTGTTGAGAGGTGACCGGGAGGGCGTCCAGGCCGTCCTGGCCCCGAAGGAACAGCATTGAGTGGGGGAGAGCGTCAAGGGGGAGGTGGGCCCTGTTTTTGGAGGGTGGTCTAGGCTAGGTCCAAGGGAGGGGCAGGCGGCTGCCTGCATTCTTCGCGCTTAGGGCCCTGAGGTCTGGAGAGTGGCGGTGAAGGGAAGGAGTCTGCACCGAGGGGGGGAGCCTCACGGCTGCGGGGTTGATCTCCGGCGGGGAGCAGAGGATCCTTAGGTGAGCCAGCCATCGTTTATACGTGAGGAGGAGATCGAGTGGCGGGAGGCACGCCTCAATGGCCATGATGTCGGTGGGGGTGCTCATGAAGCAGTTGGTCGTCCATTTCTGGACCTTATGCCAGAACGCGGAAAGCTTCCGGATCATGTGGACCGTGGGAACAAAGGCGTCCGCGCCATAGCTGAGGATGGGAAAGAGGAGGGAGGAGGCAAGTCTGTGGCAGAGGTAAGGGGGGAGGCCAATTCCCGGAGGGGAGAGACGTTGGACCGCCACGAAGGCAGCTTGGGCTTTGGCAAGCCGCTTGACGAAGTGGGTGGTGGTGGAGATTGAGGGTGTGAACCCGTAGCCCAGCCATCTGACATCTCCCTTGGGCGTGAAGACCGACCCATCCAGGTGGATCGGAGGGTTGCAAATGGGGGCCCTATCCCTGTTCGTGCGCCAGTGGATAAGCTCCGTTTTGGGGACTGAGAAGCTGACACCCAGCCTGGACCCTCTGGCCTTCAGCCTGGCGTATTGCCACTGCAGGATTTGGATATTGCCCCGATAGGAGGCAGAGCACGCGGTCAGACCGAAGTCGTCCACGTAGGAGAGCGTGAGGCCCTGGGGGATCTCTGAGTGGAGGCGGGAAACGTAAATGACAAAAGAAAGTAGGGAGACTGGGGAGCCCTGGGGCGTGCCCACCGAAACCGAGGCGAACAGCTTGGGCGATCCCTGGTACAGGAGCCGGCAAGATCTGCCAGACAGGAAAGACCTGGTCCAAGACACAAGGTACGGGTTGACCCCTTTGGCTCTAAGCATGCCGCAGAGGGTAGAGGGGTTGACATTGTCGAAACCCCCTTTAATGTCCAGAAAGAGCGTGGAGACTTTCCTCCCAGGTATCTGGAGGGTCTTCACGTCATGGGTGAGGGTGGTAACAGCGTCCGCAGCCGACAGGCCAGCTAGCGAGCCGCACTGGTGAGGATTCAGGAGGCCAGTGGCACGGGCCACACCGGAGAGTCTCGAGTTCATTATCCTTTCAAGGATCTTGGAAAAGGTCTGGAGAAGAACTATGACACGGAAGGATGAGGGGGAGTCGTATGAGGGCTTCCCAGGCTTGTCAAGGACTATGCCGTCGGCCCTCTTGAGGGTAAGGGGGTGGCACTCGTAGGTCACCAGGGGGGCTAGAAGGGCGTGGATGAGGTCAGGGGCCACGCGGTGCACCCTTTTGCAAACCGAGTTAGGGATTGCGTCAGGCCCTGGGGCAGATGATCGGGAGGAGCGGGCTAGGGCCCTGCTAATCTCGTCCGGTGCCAGCGGGAGGCATTCCCTGAACGGGAGCAGGATGGTGTCGGTGAACCCGGCTGGTTCGCCAGGGAAGAAATGGTCATGAAGCCCTTTGTTGAGCTCGGGCGGCGTTGAGGCGCCTGGGAGATCAGGGAAACAGGGGCGGGACGCCCGACGGCGAATCTCTTGGCCGTCCACACAGTCTGGGGGGTCGCTGAGGCCAAGAACGAGGACCAGTGGGCCCTGTTCGCCTTCTTGATCGCCTTGAAATAGGCCGATCTCGCCGCCCTCGCGGACGCGAGGAGAGAGGCATCGAATCTATCTTGTTTCGAGGAGCGGAGAGCCGAGTTGTAAGCCTTCCTGAGCACCGATAGGAGCTCAGACCACCATGGTTTGGAGAGGAAAGTCACCCTTTTGATCGGGGTGTGTAGCGCAAATTGGGACGTGACCTTCCCCAGATTGGTACTGAACCAGACGTCCAGGGAGCTCGTGGTGGGGAGAGGGGGCGGGGGCGAGATGACCGTTGCTTTCAACGCAGTATCTAGAGCGGCCCAGGCGGACAGGACCCTGTTGGGGGTTGGGGGGGGAGCCCGAAATAATAGGGCCGCAAAACGGAGGAGGATCGGGATGTGGTCCGAGCCGGTAGCGGGGAGGGGGACAGACCATTCAGAGAAGTAAGGTGAGAGGAGGGGGCAAGCAAAGGCTAGGTCCAGGACGCGCGGGCGCCCGACCAGCGACATGGAAAACCAAGTGCAAACACCCGGGGTATTGAGGAGGGAGAACCCTAGGTCCGTGGCCCTGTCGAAGTAGGGTGTCGAGGTGGCAATCTCGTCCTCCTTGAAGCTCCTGAGGGGGTCAGCCGTGGGGTGATGGATGTTGAGGTCACCCAAGGTGAGGGTGGGAAGGGGGCTAGAGGGGAAAATAATGTCCGGCGGGACAGAGGCAGTGTTGTTCGCTCGCCCTTTGGTACTGTAAGAGTTGATTCTTGTAAAGCCAGTTGTGGAGGGGTTAAAGAAACCATTCGGGGTGAAGAGGTCAAGGGCCATGATGTCACCTCGCCCAAAATACCGCGGAAGGAGGGCAATAGTCGACAAAAAGGAGCTATAAACATCAAAAGCAACCCGGGGCTTGCAGCCACCGGACGTGGGGGGGGAAAAAACCGTGAACAAATTAAACGAAGGGAGTTTGCCCCTGTAGACCGGGGGGTCCTGAAGGGCTACAATGAAAGGAGGGTGGGCTAGCTGTGTGAAAGACCCAAACAGCGAAAGGAACACATCCTAGCTCCCGAGGCAGTTGTGTTGAACGAGTGTGCAAGGTTTCGGCGGGGGGGGGGGAGGCCTGCTCACCACGCCAAGAGGAAAGATTGTGTTGCATTATTGGGCCAGGCCGGATGGAGTTCTGCTCATAGGGGAAGGGCTCTGGGGCTCCACGGGAGGGAGCTGACCAGCGCCTGGTGCGGGCCTCACAGAGGCCGGAAGTATCGTTGTCCTTCTGGCCCTTGGAGTAGCCATCTCGAATGCCGACTGGAGGGAGCGGGTGGGTGAAGGGGGGGGCGAGAGGTCATGGTCGTCGGCGGCCGTGTCTATCTCGTCGCCAGCGGGCGGCGGGAGAACGACCTCATCGGCAGCGGATGAACGTCTGAGAGGGGGCGGAGTCGGACGGGAGTCACAATCCCTGTGAGTCGCAGTGTGGGCGCCTCCGCAATTGGTGCAGCGCGGTGGCGAGGAAGAACAACAGCCAGGAGCAGCCTTAAGGTTGCCACCTCCAGGGCAGGTAGGGTTGGGGCACCGGTGCATTGCTCGGGTGTGGTTGAGGGAGCAGATGGGGCAAACGGGAGAGGCGGAGGGGCACCTGAGGGCGACGTGGCCGAAACCCCAGCAGTTCTTGCACTGTGTGTAACTATTGGAAGAGTAGGCCCGTGCAATATTTCGTGAGCGGGAAAAGAGTCGAATTGAGTAGCCCATCATGAGCACGTCCCTTGGGTGGCCGGAGACGATGACGGAGGTGGCCGACTTGCCCTCCATGAATTGTGCGTTGCGATTGAGGTATCTGGCAGATAGGATGCGTATGTTCTTAGAGTTGAGGATCTATTCTGCAATACATGGGAAGAGCTCTTCCGGGTTCTCAGGGAGGAAGACGATCGGGAAGGAGAGGATGGCAAGCTGAGCTTCGTTGGGGTCGAGGCGAAAGGGCAACCAGGGAGACTCGCCCACGGGGAACGACTTGTTGAGCTGGTTGGAAAGGGCGTCGAAGTATGGGGCAAAGGCCGCGGCGGGGGTGGCAGGGTCGGTGACGAGAAGGGTGACAGATCCACAGTCATTGACCTTGGTGGTGACTGCGAGGGGCAGGACGCAGTTCGCATCTCTCAGGACGCGGGCAGCTATGTCAGGGAAGGTCGCGGCAATGAGGGGCCCTTGCGGGTGCTCAGAGGGGGAAGAACGAGGAGCATACAACCTTCTTTCGGCCGTAGGAAGTGACCTTGGTGCCTGAATTTCAGGGGCAAGGTTATTGGCTGACGCGACTTGGGCGGCCGTGAGGGAGCTCTTATTCGTCTTGCCCTTCGTGGTACCTTTCGAGGCGGCCTGGGCATATGAGGGCTGGGGCTTGTGACAGTCGGGGGCGAGGTGGCCCGAGATGAAGGTGGTGCGATCGGGGTACCAAGAAAATAAGGGGCTTCTTTTTTTTTTTTTTTTTTGTTTTATCTCATATATTCGTTGTTAAGGTACCAGAAATGGCATGGAGCGCTAGCTATGGCGAAAACAAAACCCAAAATCCAAAACGTACTAACAAAAGAAACATCAGGCACCAGAAACTCTTCAACTGGGGTCCGTACCGGTCCCAGGCCCACATACGGGCGCGAATTTCTCCAAGTGGCTCAAGGAAAACCCTTCCTACACCAGCGGATAGCATGAAAAATATGAAAGAAACAAATCTAGCTTTCCTGAGACGACATAAAGTAACCAAAGGAAACCACATTAGAAGAGCGGGAAGAAACATAGGAAACCGCGGACGTCGGGCGTGAGAACATGCCCGGGGGGAAGGCTGTAGCCGTTGACTTGATAAAGCGGGCGAGGGCGCCCAAGAGGGCGGCTGAGGACCAGACGGGCGCGTCGGGACCAATGTCGAGGACCCCCTGAAGGTGGCAGGTCCTGCTAGGTTCTTTGGCGGGGCACAGGAGGATGGCATGTTTGAATGTCTCGGGGGCACTCTGGCAGCTGAGGCACGTGGTGGGGGCGTCGCTGTCCCAGGAAGGGTGGGCGCGGAGATCGCTATTACCAGATCTCATCTGGTGTATGCGGCCCGCGGAGAACTTGTCGAGGCCCATGAACGTGTGGGGCCTCAGTGAGGGAGGGTAGGGGTATCTAGCCGGGTCTGGCGCTGCCTTGTCCCATTCTTCCAGGAGGAGGTTTTTGCATTTGAGTGTAAGCTGGGGGTAGGAGCGGCCCGGGGCAGGCTCGGGGTAGTGGTCAGTGATCAGATGCTGAGAGGTAACTGGGAGGGGGGAGAGCCCGTGGGGGCCCAATATAAACAACATGGAGTGCGGGAGGGCGTCGAGGGGGAGGTGGGCTCGGTTTTTCGAGGGTGGCCTTGCCTGGAGCCACGGAAGGGGGAGGCGGCTTCCCGTGTTCCTCGCGCTCAGGACCCTGTGGTCTGGCGAGTGGCGGGGAAGAGGCGGGGTTTGCACGGAGGGCGGGAGCCTCGCGGTTGCTGGGTTGATCTCCGGGGGAGAGCAAAGGATTCTAAGGTGCGCCAGGCGTCGCCTATACACGAGGAGAAGCTCGAGCGGTGAGAGGCAGGCCTCTGTGGCCAGGATATCTGTGGGGGTAGACATGAAACAATTGGTCATCCATCTCTGAACCTTGTGCCAGAAGACGGAGAGTTTCCTGATCATGTGGGCGGTGGGCAAGAAGACGTCCGCGCCATAGCTGAGGATGGGGAACAGGAGAGAGGAGGCCAGTCTATGGCAGAGGAAGGGCGGGAGGCCCAGCCCCGGGGGTGAGAGTCGCTTAACCGCCACGAAGGCCACCTGGGCTTTGGCCAGCCTTTTGACGAAGTGGGGGGTAGTGGAGATCGAGGGGGAGAACCAGTCCCCTAGCCACCTGACCTCGCCTTTGCGTGTGAAGACCGATCCGTCTAAGTGGACCGGAGCCTTGGATATGGGGCCTCTGTCCCTGTTCGTGCGCCAGTGGATGAGCTCCGTCATGGGGACCAAGAAGCCGACGCCTAGCCTGGACCCTCTGGTCTTCTGCCTGGCGTACTGCTGCTGTAGTATCTGGATGTTGCGCCGATAGGACGCAGAGGAGGCGGTCAGACCGAAGTCGTCCACGTAGGAGAGGGTGAGACCATGGGGGATCTCGCAGTGGAGGCGGGAAACGTAAATGACAAACAACTGAGGAGACACAGGGGACCCTTGGGGGGTGCCCACCGAAACCGGCGCGAACACTCTGGGGGATCCCTGGTACAAAAGCCGGCACGACCTGCCGGTAAGGAAGGACTTCGTCCCAGACACTAGATACGGGTTGACCCATTTGGCCCTGAGCATGCCGCAGAGGGTGGAGGGGTTGACGTTGTCGAACCCCCCCTTTATGTCAAGAAAGAGCGTGGAGACCTTCCTTCCAGCCATCTGGAGAGTCTTCACCTCGCGGGTGAGGGTGGTGACCGCGTCTGAGGCCGAACAAGAAAATAAGGGGCGAAGCCTCCCTTATGTAGAGGGAAATCCTAACGCAGCCTTTTGCCGCCCGACTCATACCCCAGTATGAGTCGCATATCCGCGTAACCAAGGAAACAATACAATTTGTCGTAAACCTTACAAAGGAAATCCCTCATAGCAACAGTGTAACAAAAGAAAGAACACCAAAGTTATCCCACCACGTATCTCATCAGGGGACCGTGAGAGAATTTCCCCCTCTGAAAACATGCAATCCTTCTACTCTGTCTTAGATTTACTTGGGGGTGTGCACATGGGATTGGACGGACAAGGGTCAGAAAATAGACCCCGTCCACGCGATCCCACATGCACTCCCCCGATTATATGGCGCATTTTTCAATCAACCCAGGGTGGCTTGTCATTCACTACAGTATACATTCTTGACTTGACACCTTCTCGCTATGTCTTGGCCACTAGGATAACTTAGGGGATAGTCAACATGCCTTCTCAATTACTCAGTCAAATTCTCTGAGTTCATAATTACTTTACACAAAATTAAGTTAGTGGAAATGGGATCTTTTCTCTGCCTTCACCCCAGTTCCAGCACTCTTCCTGGGTGGAACTCGAATTGTGGTATTAGTTCCTGGCTCGTCTCTTCGGCCGGCTACACCTATAACTGGTAGTGAATGAGTGGATCCCGAATGAGCCCCCTCCTGCGTACAATCCTCTGCCAGGCGGCCCCCTGAGCCTACTATCTAGCCGTAATTTTCGTCAGCCAGTTGGTCCATACTTTGAAGATAGCTCAGTCCTTCACCAGGAATCTCCACCTCACCCTGTTGTGATCCTTCCTCCTCATCAGTGTGGGATGCAACATACAGGTTGACAGTATTATCCCCGATTCTTTCTTCAGGATCTGATTCCTCGGAGCCTCCCAAGTGATCTACACGTTGGTTTCGAGGTGGTCCTGGCTGTGTATATTGAGATTCAACCAGTCCACGCTCAGGTAGTATAGCCTTTGGCTCCCTGCCAAATGCGCGCCTGCCATCCGAATCAACAAAAGACCATGCTGTCTCCTTCTTGTGCGATTCGCCATTATCGGAGATACAGCCATTATTGTTGTTTATACTTTCTTCCTTCCTATCATCCCAATAATGATAATCCTTTGTAGCAGCCATTGCTTCGAGTTTTTCTGCCTCCCATTCACTATCTTGACCTGCTAGCTCTCTTTGTAAGTTCATCATTTTCGTAACATTTGACCGGCCCTGAAGTTCGAATTGTACTGCTTTTGAGTCCTGAGCGCCGATAGGACATTACATCTCTTGCCATGCTAAACACCCGCTCTACTCCAACACTATCCCCTTGACCCGCCAGGATATCGCTAGCCATCTGAGCTAAATTGGGGAATCTTCCCACACTAACCTTCCACCACTCCAGTATATTTCCCTCGTCAAAAGTCCCAGCTGGGCAGGCCTCACGTGTGGGATCCGTACCCTCAGGCACGGTCTCACGTGGCTCAATCTCAGAATTGGCTTGGAGGTATGCTAGTGCCTCACACAGGATAACTGCTCTGTGTCTCGGAGAGTAAAGGTGTTTGCATCAACTGTTCAGACCACTCCGTGGAATTGACATGTCAGGTGCCTGATTATTTATTGGTGCAGAGTACAGATCATAACACGCTATGAACTGCTTTTTGTATGTGTTCTCGTACTCAGTCTCCCCACTGGCATCAAGATCCAATTCTCAAAAAAGGTTGAGTTTGCCATAGGGATTTAAGCAAGTTTCAAGGCCAAACAGAAGACCTCATGCACGTTCCGTTTAACCATAGTAAGCGGCTGCCTTCAATTTATCATTCACTAGGCCAGTATGAATATCAACCTTAGATTGCATCGGCTTCTGTTGTAACTTGGAAATTTGCATTTCCAAATCATCAAAGATATCTTGATACACTTGAAGCACACGATAAATGGTGACCCCACGTGCTTTTGAAATCCACAAAGTCCAAAATCATATCGGTTGAAGTACCACTACGATGTATTCAATCTGCCTCCACTCCTCCGGTGTTGACCAGAGAGGCGTAAACTCGGCATAGGTTTGTAACCAGTCCTTGGTGAATTCCCGTAGTTGTACAGATCTCTCCAACATATTTAGGCTTGAGTTCCACTGTGTTTTCATATCGTAGAGTAGTCTAGTAGGAATCTTAACTCGGTTATTCTGTATCTCGATGAACTATTGACGCCATTGAGGACAAGCACCAACCGCAATACTCATTTTCCCATGCTATAAACCATTATTAGCATTATCTCTGACTAAAGCTATCTGGGGTGGGAACAATGGGGAAAGCACTTGGTTCTATATGCATAGTGGCGTGCATTCAATTTGGAAGAATCAATTTGTGCATATATCCTTGTGCCTATGAATTGGTGGGTAAGCAGTTGTAATACAGGTGCTAAGGTATGAGATCTTAGACACATTACCTTTTCTACTGTTTTGTGAAAGCCATTATCCAATCTCATAACCTTCGCGATATAACCTGCCTTAAACCTAGACGGCATATGACCATCCCTTGATTTCAACTGAATTGAAGTCATAAATGCACCGAGGATAAGCTGAAGGACATGGGCCATACATGGAATATGATTTTCCAATTGACATCATTCAACCTAGAGTAAACTCTACGCGTTGTTTACCGCTTCGGTGAGCGTTCGCTTATTGCTGGCACTATGTGTGGTGAAACCCAGAATTCTATCCACAATCCCGTATCTGGCTAGAACATGATTAATTATCCCTGCCATATTAGCCCCTGTATGAGAATGCCTGATTTGCGCGAACCCAATCAGCACCTCCTCCATCTGCCAGCTATCCAAGATCCAATATGCCACAATGGCTAAAAATGCAAGTTTGTTGGGTGAAGTCCATGTATCTGCAGCCAGGGAAATCTTTCCTGCATCAGGTAGACATGTTTGAATAGCATCCACTGTAGACTTTCCCAGGGCTTTCAAATGCTGTGTTAATGTTGTTAGGCTAGGCATTTCGACTCCAGTACAAATGTACTTGAAGACACGACAAAAAGCAACGGTGTTTGAGCAATTAAAGCTGAGATTCGTTGCTAAAAAGGCTTTTAGAATGTATTCTTTGAAATCATGCAGATTGAATCCTGCTGGTGTGGCCAGATCGATAAGCCTACGCCTATTTCCAGTTTTAGTCCCTTTTTGCAATAGTCTAAGAACATCTATATCAAGTGGGCTTCCTGCCCGCCTATCATATCAGTTAATCTTTGTCGATTTTAGACAAGCAGATGACCTGTTATTGTCAGGCATCGAGCTAGTCCTCGTGCCACTTGGGGGAGCTGGGTTGTTTCTGCAAAGAATGCACATTACGCGCTGCATGCCAATTGCACTACCTAAATGGTAGGCCCCTTCTTGAAAGTATTTCCACATGTCTGTGCCTCGAAGATCCGAGTTCCACCTTAGCTTTTTCTTGCCACCATATTTCGCAGTATAGGCTATATACCCTGGTGTGCCTTGCCACTACTCCATCCGACTCTCATGATATTCCTCTGTACCGAGATAAAAGTTTCCAAATATCGCAAATGTGACTGTGTCGCTTGTTGACAAAGTCACGGCTAGTGTCACAAATCGTGACTAAGCAAGGCAGATTTCACATGACTCATACTTATGAGTCATAAGGTATGTTGGATTTTACACTATGACGTTACTTGACTCATAGTTCTCACATGACTATGCACTTGCGA
>Ga0307513_10007120_pt1 | contig 14542 bp, 16 predicted proteins | sample 15_EM_MG_FD_202174 | JGI IMG/M metagenome (GOLD analysis project Ga0307513, IMG submission 202174) | Populus trichocarpa ectomycorrhiza microbial communities from riparian zone in the Pacific Northwest, United States - 15_EM | ecosystem: Host-associated > Plants > Roots > Unclassified | place... | reverse complement strand
GACCACTCGGATAGAGTCTTCTACTGCAGCCATTTCGTTATAGTACTCCCATATCGATTTTCCATTCTTCACATTAGAATCTGGAGGAGCATCAGCCTTGTGTATGACTTGCCGTCGAAGAGCATCCCACTATGGACACGGGCGACGATTGTTTCGGCTCTGTCTTCGTCTTCGGGGGATCAGGGCTGTAATAGAACGTCAGACGCACCAATATAACCTCGGTTGGTGGAGAGAATCGGCATTTCGACTGGGACTTGGACGTGGTTGCGGTTAGGGAGACAAGCGCCAGGGGTAACGGTCCAAAGGGGACCCTCTGGAACCTTCGAACATTCAGTAGCGGTTATTGCATTGGGTGGAAGACGTTGCTGGCACGCTGGTCAGCTTGGAATGCTTCGGGTCGACGCGTGGTAGTGCGAGGAATCAAACGTAATGTAATACGCAACCTACTACGTACAAATGCCTCGCTGCCCCGAGGGGAACTGTTCATCCTCTTGTCTTTCATCGGTGCGGATGACTGAACGTCATTATCGATTGTCTCTACCGGTCCGTTGATATTTGAGATCATGGGACTTCAGGGACCGAGTCAGCCTCGAATACGAATTTCCGACAATTTGTGGTCGATGCCCAAGGCGCTCGCATCGGCAACCAGCGTGGGCCACAACAGCAATGTCCCAACCGACGGAAAGCAGAAAGCGATATGTTAGATTCGTGGTACAGCGCACGTCGGGCCGGAGGGCTGTGTGCAAACAAGCGCTGCGCCGGTCTCACCTGCTAACCCTGCGAGGCCAGTACAATCCTTCTGGAGCTGTCAGACGACTCAGGTCCGTCAACGTCCTCTCCCTCTCTCTGCTTCTCCGACTGTTAAGCGCAGGTCTTGGGTACCCCGATGTGCTTGGGCTCTCACGCTGGCCAGACCTGGCTCGACCAGGCGGGAAAGCACTAGTCGCAAGTTTTTGTTCATTCGTCAAGTTCTTGAGGGAACACCTGTCTCGTCTAGCGAACGATCGGGCGCTAGGCTTCAGGAGAATTTCAGTGTACCGGAGCAGTGGTCGCAGATGAGGGGTGGATCCACCAATGGGGTCAATAGACCCCAAGGCCTCCGCTGTTGAATTCATCACCCATACCTTGGTGACATGACCCACACCGAAACCTTGGGCGGTGATAGCGAAATACCGAAGACCAAGGTTAATACAAAATTCAGGCGGACAAGTACGTTACCACACTACGAGCGCCCAGAGAGGATAATCGGCGAAAGGTGGCAGTGGCAGATGGCAGTGGCAGATCGAGAGGAAGGGTCAATACGAGCAGTCTGATGAACGAGTGCAAGAGAGAGGCCGTAATAAGAAAATGGAGGGGTGACTCCTTGCCATTTTTAGGTGCGCCGTTGTCGTTCTTGTATATACGCGGACGGACATGGTGCTTCGGGCACCCCAGGTGGCAAAAATGAAAGCACCGGATGCGAAGACTTGCGTCCCAATAACAAGGTGAGAACCTGGAACATGTCGCGGGGATATGAGGGCGGTTGAAGATGTGACGTCCAAGCCAAGGCCGTGCCAGACAAACCGGCTACCTCGGGCATAACCTTGACGATAGCACACAAGTTCCCGTTACCGAGAATGTAAGAAACCTGGTGTCAGCACCCGTCCTCTCGCACCTAGCGCCTCGTATAAGCCATACGAGTGCTTCTCGCTGCGAAATCATCCGAGTGCTCTGAACATTGGTCTCATTACTGAACATATAAAGTCACGAAAGATTCTACATCTACGTCACCTTGTCTTTCCTCCGGCCAGTAAGTACAGTCACCACTGGAACCACTCTCGGGTCTGCGTTATTCAACTCCACGCCTCGCGGGACATAGCGCGCAAAGAGATCCTCCTCATTCTGACTTGTATCAGCCCCACCACTCAACAGCACGGCGCCCTCGTCCGTTCCCGCAAGCAGGCCATCGGCAAGGACCACATATCCCTTTGTCGCTGCCCGAATACTCTGTCGCAGCAGCTCCGCCGACGGGATCAACTTTTCCGTGGTTGCAAAGTCATGCCTGTTCAGCTTGGCAAGGAAGCCCACCACTTGTCCCGGCGGAAGGTTCAGTCGCTTTAGCCGTAATTTTGTCGTAGAGCACGGTAAGCTTGTGGTGCCCTCAGCATGTCGCAGGATTGGACGTGTGTGCACGTATGCAACGAGGAACGCAACTATCGTTCCCAAGCTGCATTCTAGTGGGAAGGCCATCCGCTCCCAAAATGTTTCCATCGAGACGGATTCCAGAGGGCCTACGCACACAAATTCGTTCAAAGTTGGTGAGCTTGCACTGTCGTCGTTGCTGGTGGGTTGGTTGGTGCCGTGCTCATCAATCCGGCGTCGCTTGGCGGCCGGCGGTACGACTCTTCCAGTTCCGGAAACCGTGGTACGTGGGTCCATCACCTCACCAATAAATCGAGACTTTGGGTCGTCTGGTAAGTACGGGATGAGTTTAAGAATAGATGGAGGTGAACATCGGCTGGGAGGTGGAAACCTTGTAAGGGAAGAAGAGATAGAAGATGGTGGAGGTGAATAAGGGTGACCATATCTCCAATCATACCCAGTCGTCGCTTCTGGCTTCCGTAACGTAGATGCATGGCTTCGTCGTCGGTGGCGCCAGGTAAGATCAGATGCGGTTCAACCCTCAACCGATCTCCACTGGAGTTCTTCTCGCTCTTCGTGCAAGTGCTGACAGGTTGTCCATCACCGCTTTCCACCACTTGACGAGCCCGGCATCACTCAGCACATTCTTACCAGGATGCTCGATTGATGCGGGGAAGAGGTACTGACTCTGCACCCTCGCAAATAGGTGGATCCATATGTTCCATCCAGGAGACCCCTCCAACGTGCAAACCACCGTTTCACGATGTACTCACGGTTGCAGCACGGGTAGACGAAGGCCGTTTCGACGCCTTTCGCTCTGCTTGTCTCGTCTTAAATCAGCCTGCATTCCCGACTTGATTCGCCTCCAGTCGTATTTTACAACGACGGTGTATGAGTGATCGCAAGAGACGAAGCATTGGGCGGAAAGGACGAGCCATTTGGTTCCCGTGTGTAATACTATCACTTGAGAGGTCACCACCTGGTAAAATTGGAACAAACAGCGATTCAATCAAAGATTCGGAAGTACTGAGCAAAATAAACGGAAGCAAACACTTCTACTCATCAAATCGCACAATCATCACCCTCCCGTAACACCCAACGGCAATCTGCCGCTCGTCAAATACAACTCGTGCGCCAGGCTGAACGACGCCCTCAAAAAAGGGCTCCGATTGCACCTCGACTCCCCACCCGCCCTCTAAATCCCACACCCACGCAACACCATCTGTCGAGATGCTCACGCAGCGTCCCTCAGACACGGCCAGCCCGACGGTCGCGTGGTGAGGCCCGAGCAGCGTCCGCGAGTGGACGAGACGATTCTGTTTGATTCGGTACACCTCCATGAGGTTGTCACCTGACGGCGCTACGACAAGCCACCGTCCATCCGTCTCCACTGCTGCGACCGAAGCCATCTTCGCCCCATGGCGTGGAGGAGACTCCGATGTAGACTGGACTCGCTCGCTCGGGGGTATGTCCTCCCATGCAGCCCTCGTGGGATTGAAAACGCGTATTGTCCGACTTATGAACTGGTCCTCGCCTTCGCGTACACTCAATTCTGTCGTCGCGACTGACCAGTGTTGGGGGTAGACCGGCACGGCGTACGAGAGAAGGATCTTGTATGCGCTCTGGGTACGGCATAATGTCAGGGAAGATGGTGGGAAGGAAGAGAACGAGGACATTGTCCGTAGCGGTTGAATCGTATCCTCGGTGACCTCGTACATCTCCAACTGAAAAGTGGAAGTGAGGGCAACGAGTAGGGATGAGTGAAATGCAGCATGGGTCGCATATCCGTGATTTGTCTGCGGTCTGTGTGCCTTGAGACCCCGCGCTCCCTGCAAACCGCTCGTAATCCCAAAGATCGAGATGTGGTGGGCCCGATTCTCGGTAGCATAAAACACGGCAATCTGAACTTCCTTGCCACTCTGGCCGGCTTGATTGAGGGCAAACGTAGATACGCGAATGGATTCTGTTCCAAACGAGGACGGAGGTCGGACGAGGAGCTGCTTGCCCGCAGAGTGGATCGTCACAGCGGGTAGGGATGCAGTAACACCAGGGGATACCACGAGAGTCGAGCCGGCAACAAAGAGACTGTGTTGTGGTTGGACACTTGGCCATTCCCCATTGGACTGAAGTTGGAGTGTAGATTGGGATACGCTCCGACCTAGACAAAAGTCAGCTCGCTGAACCAAATAGTAGGAATACACAGACCTCTTCTCCAATTAGAGGCTATTTGGTACATGAATTTCCATGCTACAGGCAAGCTGGAGCCATCTTGCTCCGCACAGATCTCAACACGTGCTGGTAACGGCTTGACCGGGCGAGACAAGCTAGTCCCAATAGCCACTCCTAGTGACTTTGTACCCTTTAACCGCTCGCGACCGTGCTCCCGGAGGAAGAGTTGCCTCCATAACTGAAGTGGGGTTGCTCGTTATCCACTCCCGGGTTTCCAGGCTTCTATATAATCACCTGGTTATCTGTAGCGAGTCGAGCCCATGACTTGTTCACTCGTTGAGCGCGGCACAAGTCCGCTGCCTCGAGATAGGCGAATATGGTAAGCACAAGCTCGTCGACAAGAGCAGAATCGAAAGTGAGGGTTGTCTTGGAGACTTCTTTCGACAACCTCTGACGCTTTGCTGGTGGTTGGGTTGCAGGAGAGAGCAAGCGAGTGCGCTTCGACATTTCACAGGAAGTGGCAAGGGTCAAGTGGCACTTGAACAGGACCACAACGTCGGCGGTGCGAAAACGCTATCTATGAGACCACAAGGCAGCTGATCCGAAATTTAGACACACCCTCCGATGCCTAGTGGCACCCGGGACTTGAACCTAAATTCCCAAGACTGAGAGAACGTGAATTCGGACTAAACTAGCTGTTTTGCGGTTATTCGTACTAATAATATACCATGAACAAGTATTACACGATTGAAGTCGGTCCACCAAACAAACGCGTCGCGTCGCGTCGCTTTCCTTAATCCTAACCAGCTCCGTGACTTTATCTTTCCACAGGCGGCTGACCGTGGGCTGATTGCCAGACACAACCATGAGGTCGTCTTGATGGTACTCTCATCGCTTGAAGCCTTGAGAAACTTTGGCCGAAGGCTCATGGAGCTTTGAGGTCTACATCGGGTAGTTCTCTCTCCTACACTCATCTTTCATTTGCATCCTTGCCAATCGTCCCGAAAGGGATCCTCAAGGTAGGATAACGAACTGCGGGGTGTGCTTGACAGTTGCCTGGAACACACGAGCCCACGACCAACGGGGAGATATGCTTTTGTGTTGATCCCGTACGTGGATGTCTGCCTCCACACCCTGTTGCTTGATCATAAGACGCGACGAAGGATGAGGGGCACGAGGTGGCAGAAGCTGAGTCATTCGACCTGGAGTCGCAACCTTACGTCCACTTGTTGAGACCAGATCGGCCAGGGGGAGGTTGGGCTCCGGGGTCTGCCTGTTAGTTTTACCTGAAGTGGTTGAAGCGGCTGGCTACTTTGTTCCTACCAACGATTGTCAACCTCTAACGTCCGCTCACGGAGCGTCCGGGTTCCTTCTTTGAACCTGCTATCCTTCTCGAGTGTACAAGTTCCAAAGGGACTCAGCGAATCAAGCGATTTGGGAAGTTGGAGTGATAATATCAGCATCATCTCGCTCATATCGATCGCGCGAGATTCACTGGAGAGCAATGCCGTATCAAAGCTCGAGAAACCCCCTACATCTTGTGCAATGGTACAATGACCCACGCTATCGGGATAACCTCCCAGCGTCAACAATCCCGAACAGGCGACGGCCCGGGGGTTACACGGTAAATGCTAGACCTTCACCCCTTGACGCCCGATCTTCAATCCTGACGCATTCATTGTCTAGCCAAAGCGTTCAGCATGTGAACGGCGCTTCCTAAACTTCACGGAGTATCTCAAGCCTCCACTACACTGCTTCCTCGCTCCGTCTGAGGACGACGTATGCTATGAAGACAACCGCTTCTACGAGGAAATCACGGATATCTGTTGTCACATCTTTGGCGTTGATGAGTTCCGACCGTTCCAGTTACCGGCGATGACCGCTGCATTAGAGGGGTTCGATATCATCCTCAACTCAACAACGGGATCTGGAAAATCCCTAGGTTACCAGGTCTGTCCTCGATTCTAAACTCTTAGTTTGCCTTGTCTGAGTGTGATTATGTAGGTACCAGCCCATATCCAACACCACCACCACAAGTGTGTGACATTGGTTTTCCTCCCACGTCAGGCTTTGGTAGAGAAAGAGATTGCTGCTGGTCAGGACCTCAAGTTGAAATGGACCGGGTACATAGATTCTTTCCCTCAGATTTCTTTACTGACATTACAGCAGCTCAATTGTACACAGTCGACAACCAGAGGACCTGCTCGACCCAGCACACCGGGATTTCCCAGAAATATTTTTCTTATGTTATCAAGCTCTTGGTGGTATGCGGTATGAGAAGATAAAGGCTCTTTGCCATAGCAAGCATGTTGCACGAGTTGTGTTGGATGAAGCACAGCTGCTCCTCATGGTAGACACTGTCTCGTGAATTTATTTGCATAGCTTACACACTCTTTATAGTCCGATGACACATCTCCTGCTTGGGTGTGTTGTTAACCTCAAATCTTGTGTTCGGAATTCCTTCCTCACCCTCCCCTAGCTCACAAACCTTAAATCTCTTCGTACATCCTACCCTTCTATACCATGGACCATTCTGTCTGCCACCATAGCTCCCAGCCAACGTATCGTCCTCCTCGAAAGATTCAAGCTCGGCTCATGTGTTCTCATTCAAGGTCCAGTTGATCGCAAGAACCTCCACTTTGCTATTGAAAATATTTCTTCTCGTACCATCCGAACTGTCTGGGAATGGAAGATCGCATATCTTCTTGCTCTAGTCAAGTGAGTTTTCGATTTATTCCTTAGGTGTTCCTTAGTAAGGAAGCCTGTCTAGGCAACGTCAAGGTCACCAAGTCCTGGTCTATTGCCGAAGGACAAGAGAGGTTGATAGCCTCAGAGACCAACTCCTCAAGCATGGCCCTGATGACCTCAAGTGTGCGACTTACCATGGGAAGAACTCGGAGCAGCGAGATGTGGGGTTTATGGAGAAATGGAATAAGAATTGCTATGATGTGGTCATTGCAACAGTGGGTGGTCCTCCCTTAGGTCAGCTGCCAATAATATAATATTTTCCCAGAATGCGTTGGGCATTGGTGTTCATAAGGATGACAGTGAGTGCATATTCCTGTTTCAGAGCATATTCTCATCCTCAAAATCAAGTCCGCTATGTTATCCATTGGTCGACTCCTGAATCAATGGATGCTTATATCCAAGAATGTGGAAGAGCAGGACGTGATGGAAAGCCAGCTAAGTGCATCCTCTGTACGTCACATATGTACAACTACCAAACCACAATCCACGATTGACATTGCAACTATCTCAGTCTACAGCTACTGGGATACACTCCATGCGATCAGTGGGGCTTCACCAGATAAGTACGCACCAGCCCTAAAGCACGCACTTCCTGTCATCAAAATGGCTGAAGCACCCTGGACCTGTCGCCGCATCCCAATTCTTTCATACTACAACAAACCTCCCGACCCTTCTTTTACATGTGGTAATTGTGATGTCTGCTTTGCGACAGATTCAGGATTACCATATCAAACTAACATAGAGGAGGATGTGGAACGTATTCAGGGGCAGTTTAAAGGGCGCCAGCTTGTCACACGAACTGAGCTTGGCAAGAAGTTTGGCTTTTCTCAGCGTGGCCAGCGGGTTGTGGAGTACCTTGCTTTCAAGGGCATACTCAGAGAATCTCCTTATACAAACAAACACGGTGTACTAAATTGTCGCCTTACGATAGTGAGTTCAAAGGTCATTTAGGAAGTCGAGAATATTTCCTAATATTGGGCTGAACTATAGGCTTCCCATCCAGGACTCATACTCCCCACCACCATGCCTGCTCAGCGCCCTCCACGGCTTCCAGAACTTCAACGGCTCCCGAGACACCTCCCAATCAACCCCAAACCGGTGAAGCAGGCCGCCGGCCTCAGTGAACGATCGTCTGATGACTCTGAAGATTTCAACTCTATGGAATTGGATGGGCCAGAGGAGGATGAGCCGGAGGATTCGGTTCACGGTTCAAGAGTCGAGCCTGAACGACCGATCGATGACTCGGACCTCAGGCGTATTGACCGCGAGTGCTTCGATCAGCTGTCAGAATGGTTGAGCGCGGTGAGTCTAACCCGCAGCGTATGGAATGATTGCTCATTCGGAGAACCAGCGAAATGTTCCGGCATCGAGAGCGCTGCGCAAGTTCCTCGTCGAACATCGGCATGGTGGGTCCGTGGTGTATTTGAAATCCCAGTTCTTGATGTTTCCTTAGACACCCGCTACCGAGATGCGTTTGGCCTTCGTCCAGACTTGGTGAACAACGGGGTGCCAAGGGACGAGGTTGACAGAATCCTCTACAACCGTAAAATATTCCTTGGCATTAACAAGGTGCTTGATAACTACCTCGACATCCCGCTCAGTCAGGGTACTGCTCTTGGTCTTTGACCGATATACACGACAGCTTTTCTTAACCATGTATGCGTTCTGTAGTCGTACCGAATTGAATTTACTGGAGTTCGTGAGGCCTCGCGTCGATGGAGCAGACTCCAAGGTTGTACCTCTTCTACAATGTCGAGTTCCCCGGCTCGCCGGCGGACGCTCGACTTCGTCAAGCCAGAACAATCACTGGCTGAATGGAGTTCTAAGATCCGTGAGCTGCAGGAACAGGTGGACCGCGACGAGGCGCTCGAGCAGCAACTGCTCGAAGATGAAATCGCGCGGTCTCGGCTGGAACGTGCTAGACGACGAAACACTGCCGGAAGCACTCTGGGTACGTCGTATTATGCTACTGGTATCCGGGAATGCTCACTGACATTACACGCGGTCTCCAGCGTCAGCGTCGTATCGGATGAATCGCAATCGGCTCCCCGAAGACCTCCAACAGATTGCGGACCAGCAACAGCACCACTCAGATGCACTTCGGAAACTCACAGGAGAGATCCCAGCACAGACATCGACACCGCTTTCCGGCCCTCCAGCAGCCGAAGGGTCCCCAGCACAGTCCCTCTATCCACCACAACGCTCACAGTCTATTGCCACTTCTAAACCTGCCGTTCCTGGACCTTCTGCTGCTACTCAACCCATGTCACTCGCCGAATTTATGGGCGGGACTGCAAGTGGACCTCGACTGAACAAACATACACCTCAGTCCGACGCAACAGATCCCACTCTCTTTGTCCCTCAGAGGAGTATGGAGGATTTGCCTGGTTCGGGAAATTCCACTGGTTTCGCTCTTCCAGGTTTAGCGACGCAAACTCGGCAAGCCCAAAGCAGCTCCCATGCGAGCTCCCCAACGCCTGTTCAAGCTCCTTGGGTATCATCGAATGCACGCTCTGCTTCACCATTTGCATCCTCAACAACCCCGCAACCAACTTCAAAATCCTCGACTCCGGGCCCCTATCGCTCAATCTCTCGTTCTGGAAACAACTATACGGATAATTCTACTGTACCCGTCTCCGTGGGTGGTCATTCGGTCTCACCGCACAATACCTTAGTGACAAAGCCTGAACAGGAGCGTGTATCTACGCCGGTGCAAGATCCGTCGTCTGTATCTACACCGGCAGGCTCTTCTCCTGCACCCAAGCCTGGAATCACCTCTCGCTGGCCTCCCGCTGCGACCCTCGATGCTACTCCTCCGAAGGCAGCCTCACCTCGACCTCTCAGTGCTAGTCCTTCGTTAAGCGCGAGCACCTCTACTTCCACCTCTCGCAACCTTACGAGTTCCCCGACTCTGTCGAGTTCGACTGGTCCACAGGCCCGAAGTCCGCCACTCACCTCGCTTGCGAGACCTGTCCAACCCTCTCCCGTTGCCCCTCAGACTCTCCTACCACCGACTTCAAAGCCATCACCGGCCTTCCAGAGGCCCGCACCACTGAAGGAAGAGCGACCTAGTATCACTCGCCTTAAAGGACGGGGGTTCGTGGAGAAGCGTGTACAGGCGAGTGCATACCTCACTGACCTCGCTAAGGGGACGGAACCCCCTGGACGACGATCGAGCAGCAGCGGACCTCCGGAGAAGAAACTGAGTGTTCTGGAACGATGGCCCGAAGTGAGGGAGGGCTCTGACACTCCGAATAAACCAAGCATCAAGGATTCGCCCTTCTCGAAGTCCCCGTCCAAGCCTCAGTGGCCGCCTGTCTCGACACCTTCTACCACACCTAGACTATCTCCTTCTCCTTCTCCTGGATTTAGAGCTCCGCGTTCAGCTTCCCCATCAACACCTGAAGTCAAGAGGGAGAGGAACCCCGAGCACGATGCAACTCCTTTACGATTACCAGGCATGACCAGCGTCCGTCCTTTACCCATCAAGGCGCAGTCTCAACCGACGCCCAAAAGCAATGCTACAGACCATTTTGCGCCTGCGACTCCCGGTGGTACTGCTGCATCGCCTGTGCGGCTTCCAGGAATGGCCACCACCGCTTCAATACCCTTATCAGGAGTCATTGAGGGATCATCCTTGCCAAACTCACTCAGAACCTCCGGACGCAGGAGGAGTGTTCACTTCGAGGACGACGTTGAAGTTCTGAAATCGAAGGCTGAATATGATACGAATCGGGATGATTGGCGAGGAACGATGACTGATCCTGGAGGGTCGAGCCGCCTCACTCATGTGCGTACGAATGAAAAACGCTGCTCCACCTTTTTAGAACCTAACGTTCTCTTTCCTAGTTGACGAAGGAGCGAACAAGGAAACCAAAGAAGAGCGGGTCAGCTGGACGGGCCGTTGCACCCACCGCTTCGACGCCTCTAAAGGAGGTATACAAAGCTCCAGAGCCTGAGGGCCCCAAACCAGATCGCGGCATTGCATCGGTCCCCCAGCAAACAACCAAAGTGCATTCGACCCCAGCACCGGTTACACCCATCCCTTCAACGGCTCCAGCCCCCAAGCCAAAGCCATCTCCGCTCACCGAGAGGCCTGAGGTCAACGCCGCGAAAGGACCTCCGATTATCCAACCTAAACCAGCAGCGTATCGACGTCCCTCACATTCATCCGGCGATGAATCGAGCCACACTAAGCGCCTCGTTTCCATAACTCCGCTGTCTCAGAGTCCCCAACCTGTTCTCAGCCGTGCTCCTTCGAGCAATCTGCGCACTGATTCGTCTGTTGAACTCGCACAAAGAGGGTCTCCCGCACCCACTGAGCAACCAATTGAGCAGTCCGAAGACGAGCACCCAAAGGTTAATATCAAGGCCGCAATTGCTGCCTGGGGACAGAAGTCGAGCGTACCACCCAGCCCCGGTCCAAGCCCCTCCTTTGGCGTCGAAAAAGAGCCTCCTAAATCGGCCGTGATCGGTCTTGGAGAGAGGGAGGATGAAGAACCGCCTAAAGTGGATGTGAAGGGTGTTATTGCAAGCTGGGGACGTGCATCGCCTTTGGCCTCGTCGACCCCAGTGCCTATGCAAATACAAATTGGTCGGCCTGCTCCTGCTCCCCCTAGCCCCGCTCCACCCTCGCCATCGCCCTTTGTCTCACAACCTTCCACTTCGCAATCACCTGTTCCTCAAGCTCGCGCACGACCTGTTGACCCGAACAATAACGTTGAGCGTAGACGATCCAAGACCTTCGACCGATATTCGGCGATTATGATGCCCCCACTCAAGGAGGAGAAGACGCCCATGGCTACACCCGAGGGGAGTATGAAGGTAGCCACACCTGGAGTGCCCCCGAGCGTGCAAGCTATTCACGATTCCCTGCTCAAAGCCAACCAGGGCAAGCACGGAGATCGCCCCAATTCCGGATCGGAGGACACTGCAGTTGATGAAGTCGAGACAACCCCTGAGACTACTGAGGAACAGGTGAAAGAGTCTTCGAAGAGGCTGTTTTTGGAGGTCGAAGAAGGCGTCTCCGTCAGGGAGCAGGTCACGACAAGCGCGCCTGTCTCTCCTATGGATGAAATTGTTAGAGTGGGTAAGTTTGGACATGTCGAGGGTTCAATATTGCTCCCTAATGAATACCTGCTAGAACACGATGACGGCCCGATCGGATCGTTCAATCTCACAGCACTCCTCGCCTCACGTCCCGCGGCTCCTAAGGCAAACCAAAGGACCATCTCTGTCGAGTCTTTCGCAATCTCAGGGAGCACCTCCACCCTCATTGATTCGGAACCTCATATTTTCTACGATGGCGACATCGTAGCGATCGTGCATCGAGCCAAGGGTAAAGCAAGCGATCTTGTGACTATGACGTTGTGGGGATGGAAAGGTCGTCACTCGCAATGCAGTGAGAACGAGAAGCAGAAACTGAACGAATTGGCCTCGCGGTTTGGGACCAAGTTGATCAATGTTCCGCAGGGAAAGGAACCGTTCGAGATGGCGCAGGTACTTGGAGGGACCGTCATAATCCGTCACGGCTCTCGTGCTCACTGGACGGCTGAGAATACTGCACTCTACTGCGTTCGAATGCATGGACACCACTATGTGATCATCGAGGAGGTGGAACTAGTAGGTGCCTCTGGTGTAAATTTGTCCTTTTTTGCTGACCATCTCTGCAGGAATCAGTCAATCTTTGCTCCGCATTCAGTTACTGCCTCGCGGTGCTCGACGCCCTCTACATCTGGCATGGGAAAGGCTCCACAATGGTCGAGAGGCAAGCGGCGGTCGACTGTGCTCAGTATCTTCTCAAAGGTCGAGAAGGCGTGGAACCCACGGTCCTCGAAGAAGGCTCGGAGGATGAGATGTTCTGGCTGATGCTGGGAGAAGGTGGCTACGCCTCGGCTGACTACTGGCGTTTCCGGCCCCAGAGCATGGTCATTTCCCCGCGGCTGTGGAGTGTGCAGCCTCAAGGAGGACTGACCGCCATCCAACCTTTTTGCGCGTACGATTTGAAACCAGATGGGGTGTACCTTTTTGATGGAGTCTTCGAGCTGTTCGTCATCGTCGGAGTCATGGCCAGAGGGAAACGAAGTCAGATACGGCTCGCTGTTGCGGCTGCAGAGGTACGCCTCCATGGGCTTGACCCGTTCGGACAATGCTAAGATGCTATAGGCTACGTCGGCTGCATCTGCAGTGACTAGGATATTTTCACCTCCAGTGCATATATTAATATTCCCAACTCGCGTGCCGATTGATTTGCGGGCCAACTTCCGTCTGTTTGACGAGTATAAAGTTGTGAGTCCTCTACTATCGATCATCCTTCAATCGCCCTTGACACGATGTAACGCAGAACGGTCAAGAAGTCCCTGATCATATTAATTTACTCACCTTGGGAGAGGGGCAAGAACAACTCGCAAAGCTTGAATGGACACGCCGGGAGCTACGGGACTCTGACTTCTTGCCTTTGGGCATTGACCCAAGCAAGGTTCCTTAATTATTTCACGCCTCGTCATGACCTCAGATCGGATCCACGGTTATGTTTGTATCACACTTCGAGTCTCGCTGCATTGAGGGTTATTTCACATTTCTTCCTTGTGTGTAATGCATTTCTACTAATATCACGACATTCACGAGAAAGAATTAAACGTCCCGAAGTTCCCTTGTATCAAAGCCACAGCGAAGGAAGAGAGTGAGCTGAGGCATGGTAAGAGAGGTAGGAGGGTTAGATCCCTGTGACCAACCGCAGTATTCACAAAATGTGTGCAGTCGATTGGGATCCTGTCGGCGGACGCATTTTTCTGTGCGGTTTGTATCTTGTAAATGCAAGGGATAAACCCTCGATCACTGGGCACAGCACCTTTGCGATGAATCCACACCCCTTGTGGTTGTCCATTGACAATCCAGCCCCACCGCCCCACCGCATTGTGCTTGACATCGAGCAGCTTTTCGAGTGCCTCACAGGGATCGACACCGGGTTCATATTCTCCAGCCTAGGACTCGTCTGCTTCAGTGGTCGTAGGCGTGTCGGTATCCTGTTCTTTCTCAGCGTCAAGTGGATTCGGTCCCCTCTCGAAGACACAATACTTGATACGATGGGCAACAAGGTCGCGGTTTACTTGTGCCCATTTGACGACTGCGTGGTCGTGGTGGTTGCGATCTGCTTGGAGCTCCGCACTCGCGGATGTGATGTACGGGCCCGCGTCTGACGATCGGAGGATGGATGACCCTAGACCACGGGAGTCAGTGCGAATTATACCAGTGGTAATGAAGGAAACTTAGTGACTGCTCTTAAGAATAACTCCGAGCAACTCACACAGCAGGTACATTTCTCCCTCGCGAAGTCTGATCGATTCGCAGGCCCCGCTATCGACAAGCTTCTCTTGTCGAATTCGGTGCGTCGGGTAACTCCATATCGGACTAACCAATCACGTGGACTACCATCCCATGATCCATCGAGGTTGCGGTGGTAGAGCCCCGATGCGAGTTTTTCAGGCGCGAAATGGGAAGGTTT
>Ga0307513_10007118_pt1 | contig 14544 bp, 5 predicted proteins | sample 15_EM_MG_FD_202174 | JGI IMG/M metagenome (GOLD analysis project Ga0307513, IMG submission 202174) | Populus trichocarpa ectomycorrhiza microbial communities from riparian zone in the Pacific Northwest, United States - 15_EM | ecosystem: Host-associated > Plants > Roots > Unclassified | place... | reverse complement strand
CTCTACCGGACGGGAGACATGGGACGATATTTGCCTGAAGGTGACATCGTGTTTATCGGGCGGGCCGACCAGCAGATCAAGCTGCGCGGATTTCGCATCGAACCCGCTGAGATCGAAACGGTGCTGCGTCAACATCAGTATGTTGCGGAAGCCACGCTCGTCGCCCGCGAAGACAGGCCGGGGGAGAAGATTCTGGTCGCCTATCTGGTTCCTCTTCGGGGCATGGAATTGAACGCCGCCGAGTTGCGAAACTGGTTGAAAGAGCGACTGCCCGAATACATGTTGCCTGCGGCCTACGTCATGCTCGACGCGATGCCCCTGACAGCCACCGGGAAAATTGACCGTCGGGCTTTGCCCGCGCCCTCTGATCCCACGCAGGAAATCGCGGAAGATTTCGCCGCGTCGCGGAGCGCAACCGAAGAGATCGTGGCGGGCATCTGGACGCAGCTTCTCGGTCTTCAAGACATAGGCTTACACGATAACTTCTTCGACCTCCGCGGGCATTCGCTTCTCGCCACGCAGGTTATCTCCAGGGTCCGGCAAGTGTTTGGTGTCGAAATACCCTTGCGCAGTATTTTTGAAGCGCCCACCGTCGCGAGCTTCGCGTCTCGCATCGAGTCAGCCATTCATGAAGAGGGCGAAACGCTTTTGCCGCCGCTCGTGCCCGTCGCGCGTGACGAACGCACGCCGCTCTCTTATGCGCAACAGCGCCTCTGGTTTCTCGACCAGCTTGAACCCGGCAGCCCCTTCTACAATCTGCCCGCCGCCGTGCGCCTAACCGGACGACTCGATATAGAAGCGCTCGAACGCAGTCTCAGGGAAATTGTGCGCCGCCATGAAATTCTGCGCACCGTCTTCACCGATCTCAATGGACGGCCTTCGCAAATCATTCATTCGTCGCATGATCTCTCTCTGCCCGTAACAGACCTGAGTGTGTTAGCCGAAAGCGCACGTCACGCGGAGGCCCTGCGCTTAACGACTGAGGAGGCGCAAGCGTCGTTTGACCTGACGCGCGCGCCACTGTTGCGCGCACGCCTGCTGCGGCTCGATGAAGACGAACACATTCTGCTCATAACGATGCATCACATCGTCAGCGATGGCTGGTCTCTGGGCGTGTTCATACGCGAACTGACGACGCTCTACAATGCGTCTGCCGAAGACCGTCCGACACTTCTGCCGGAACTGCCAATCCAGTACGCCGACTATGCTCTCTGGCAGCAACAGCGTATGCGACACGGCGCTTATGAAAGCGACCTTGCCTATTGGCGGCAGCAATTAGCGGGCGCGCCCGGCGCACTCTCCCTGCCCGGCGACCGTCCTCGTCCGCCCGTCCAGACTCATCGCGGCGCGCTCTACGGCTTCGCCTTACCAGCCTTGCTCGCGGCCGAACTACGCACCCTGAGCCGCGAGCAGGGCGTGACGTTGTTTATGACGTTGCTGGCGGGCTTCAAAGCACTGCTCGCGCGATATACGGGAGAGGGCGACATCGTGGTGGGGACACCCATCGCGGGACGGAATCGCTCGGAGACGGAGCCGCTCATCGGCTTCTTCGTCAACATGCTGGTGCTGCGGACGGAGTTGAGCGACGACCCGTTGGTGACGCAGATGCTGGGGAGAGTGAGAGAGGTTTGCCTGGGAGGATATGCACATCAGGAAGTGCCTTTTGAGAGACTGGTGGAAGAGTTACAGGTCGAGCGCAGCCTGAGCCACGCGCCTCTGTTTCAAGTGATGTTCTCGCTCAACAATGCGCCGCGTGAAAAATTCGAGCTGCCGGGCTTGGAGGTAAGCTTGATGGAGGCACAGGGTGGAACAGCGAAGTTTGACCTGAGCTTATCACTCACAGAGCACGAAGCGGGCTTGCGGGGCGTGGTCGAGTACAGCACGGACATATACGAGGAGCAGACCGTCGAGCGCATGATGCGCCATTATTCGCACCTCCTCGCAGCCTTCACCGCCCGACCCATCGCGCGTCTTTCGACCCTCGAACTGTTAGAGCCGCACGAGCGCCAACAGTTGCTCGCAGACTGGAACGCGACGCACGTCGCTTACCCGTGGGAGCAATGCCTGCACGAGTTGTTCGAGCACCAGGCGAGACGCACACCCGAGACGATTGCCCTCGTCCACGAGCAGCAGGAGTTGAGTTACCGGGAACTCGATGAGCGTGCGAACCGGCTGGCTCACTTTTTGCGCAGGAGAGGCGTGGGAGCGGAGAGCCGGGTGGGAGTGCGAATGGAGCGTTCGGTGGAGATGGTCATTGGATTGCTGGGAGTGCTCAAGGCGGGTGGAGCATACGTGCCGCTGGACGGGAGGTATCCGGCGGAGAGATTGCGGCAGATGGTGGAGGATGCGGGAGTGGAGGTGGTGTTACGCAACGGGGAGCGCAGCGGGGCAGCGGAGGAGGAGGGGGAGTACGCGGCCGGGGAGATATGGATAGAAGAAGAGAGGGAAGCGATTGGGAGAGAGAGTGCGGAGGGGGTGGGAGAGGTGAGTGGCGGGGGGCATGCGGCGTATGTCATTTACACATCGGGTTCCACCGGCAAACCTAAGGGCGTTGTGGTCACGCATCGAAACGTGGCTAATTTCTTCGCGGGGATGGACGAAGTTATCGGAGGCGAAGAGCCGGGAGTCTGGCTGGCGCTAACGAGTATCTCCTTTGATATCTCCGTGCTGGAACTCTTCTGGACACTCGCGCGCGGATTCAAGGTGGTTATACAAGATGACGAACAGACGGCTGTACAGGTAAGCGTAACTGCTCAAAGCGCAACCACAGCGCAGAAGGCGATAGACTTCAGTCTCTTCTATTTTGCCAGCGACGAACACAAGAATAGCGGCGACATCTACAAGTTGCTCATCGAAGGCGCGAAGTTTGCCGACCGCCACAACTTCTCGGCGGTCTGGACGCCGGAGCGCCACTTCCACGCCTTCGGAGGTCTCTATCCGAATCCTTCCGTGACGAGTGCGGCGCTCGCCACTATCACCGAACGTATTCAAATTCGCGCGGGCAGCGTAGTTGTGCCGCTGCACGACCCGGTGCGCGTGGCCGAAGAGTGGTCTGTAGTTGATAATCTCTCGAAGGGAAGGGTGGCGATCTCGTTTGCCTCCGGATGGCATGCCAACGACTTCATCTTCGCGCCCGATGTCTACAACGACCGCCATACGACGATGTACCAACACATCGAGACGGTAAGAAAACTATGGCGCGGTGAATCCATCCGGCGGCGGGGCGGCGCGGGAAATGAAATCGAAGTGTGCATCACGCCGCGCCCCGTCCAGCCCGAACTGCCCTTCTGGGTGACGGCTGCCGGTAATCCGCAAACTTTTGAGACCGCAGGGCGCATCGGCGCAAACCTGCTGACACACCTGCTCGGCCAGAGTGTCGAGGAACTGGAAAAGAAAATCAGTCTCTACCGTGCAGCGTGGCGCGAGCAGGGGCATCCGCACGGCGAAGGGCGCGTCGCGGTCATGCTCCACGCCTTTGTCGAGAAAGACATGGCGCTGGTGCGTGAAAAGGTCAGGACGCCTTTTACCAACTACCTGCGAAGTTCCATCAGCCTCATCAGGACGATGGCTGAGAGCATAGGGATGGATGCGAACGCGAAAGACCTGAGCGAGGAAGATATGAACGCCATTCTGGCGCATGCCTTCAACCGCTACTTCGAGACGAGTTCGCTCATGGGAACGCCGCAGAGTTGTTTACGGATGATCGAACGCTTGAAGGCGGCGGGTGTGGACGAAGCGGCGTGCCTGATTGACTTCGGCGTCGAGCACGACGAAGTGCTCTCCGCGCTTCAACACTTGAACGAACTGCGCGAACGCAGCAATGCGCAGGTCGAACGCTATCCCGAAGATTATTCCATCGCGGCGCAAATCAAAAGACATGGCGTGACGCACATGCAGTGTACGCCCTCGATGGCGCGCATGCTCGTGCATGACCCGGCCGCGCTCGATGCCATGCGCTCGCTGCGTAAACTCTTCCTCGGCGGCGAGGCCCTGCCGGCGACGCTCGCGCAGCAGCTTCGTGAAGAACTGCCCGCGGAAATCCATAATATGTATGGGCCGACGGAGACAACGATCTGGTCCTCCACGCACACGATTGACGAGACCGGCGACGGCGTGCCTATCGGCAAGCCTATCGCAAACACGGCGCTCTACATACTCGATGCTTATCTTCAACCCGTGCCGGTCGGCGTGCATGGCGACCTCTTCATCGCAGGCGCAGGCGTGGCGCGCGGCTATCTCGACCGCCCGGACTTAACTGCCGCGCGCTTCATCCCCAGCCCCTTCGGCCATGAACCAGGCGCGCGCATGTATGATACGGGCGATGTCGCACGCTACCTGCCTGGCGGGGTGATCGAATTCATCGGGCGCAACGATCGACAGGTGAAAATTCGCGGTCATCGCATCGAACTGGCGGAGATCGAAACCGCGCTCGCGCGCCACGAAGCGGTCAGCGAGGCTGTGGTTGTGGCACGCGCCGACGCCACGGGCGAAGCGCGTCTCTTTGCTTATATCGTTCCCGTCGAACCTCAAGCGGAGACGCCCGCGCTGCAATCTTTGTCGGCGGAGGAAGCCGCGCGCGTGCTCGGCGGACGCCCGCACTTTAAGCTGCCCAACGGAATGAGCGTCGCGCATCTCAGCGGTTTTCGCACGAACATCGTCTATCGCGAGATTTTTGAGGACGAGGTTTATCTGAAACACGGCATCACGCTCGAAGACGGCGCATGTGTCTTCGACGTAGGCGCGAACATCGGCCTCTTCACGCTCTTCGCACAGCAACGCGCCAGGAACGTGCAGGGCTATGCCTTCGAACCGATACCGCCGACCTTCGATGTCCTCAACACCAACGTCGCGCTCCATAATCTCAACGTTAAACTTTTTAACTGCGGCGTCTCGGACACGAATCAGGATGCCGCGACTTTCACTTTCTACCCGCAGATGCCCGGCCTCTCAGGTCGTTATGCCGACAGGGAAGAGGACAAGCGGATTACCCGTTCCATCATCACCGACTGGCTCGAAACGGGCGCGCAGGCCGGGGAACGAACCGTCGTCAGTGATCAGGATTTGGATCAGTTGATGGAGGAGCAGTTCAAAAGTGAAACATATACGTGTCGTCTCATCACGCTTTCACAGGTCATACAGGAGCATCAGGTCGAGCGCATTGATCTCTTGAAGGTGGACGTGGAGAAGAGCGAGTTTGACGTGCTCTCCGGCATCGCACCGGAAGACTGGCCGAAGATTCGCCAGATCGTCATGGAGGTGGACACGCCCGAACTGCTCGACAAAATCATGGCTCTGCTCGACCGCAAGGGTTACGTTATCTCGGTTGACGAAGTGGTCTCGGTCAAAGAGCAGGGCGACGAGGCCGCCGTCAACGTCTTTATGCTCTATGCTGCGCGCCATGAAGTTGTGGCGCAGCGTGCGGCGCGAAGCGAGGTTGAGAGCAAAGAGACTACGCAGGCAGACGTTAAGGCACTGGAAGCTCCCGCCCTGCGCGCCTATCTGAAGGAGCGCCTGCCGGATTACATGGTGCCTTCCGGTTTTATTCTCTTAAAGGAATTGCCGCTCACGCCGAACGGAAAAGTGAACCGCAACGCTCTGCCGGAGACGGCGTCGCTCTTAACGGGCGCAGGCGAAGCTTACGTCGCCCCGGAGACGCAGGCCGAGCAGATTATCGCGGACATCTGGCGCGAGACACTCAAACTCGAAAGGGTCGGCGTGAACGACAGCTTCTTCGAGGTCGGCGGAACTTCGTTGCTGATCGTGCAGGTTAATAGCAAAATGCGAACGGCCTTCAACAAAACTATTCCCATCGTCGAGATGTTCAGACACCCGACCATCGGCGCGCTCGCCGCCTACGTCGAACGCGCGGAAACCGATAAACCTTCGTTTGAACGGGTGCAAAGCAGAGCCGACAAGCAGGCCGAGGCAATGAATCTGCGCAGGCAGGCGGGGCAGAACCGGCCAGCCGCCAGGCCGAAAAACAGAAATAAACCGCCCGACAAATAAGGCGCTTGAAATCGGGCGCTTGCACGCAGTTGGCCGGCGCGGCGCAAGCGTGGACAGTCGCCCGGATGGGGCAAGTGTCAGGGACGCGTGTTTTAGTTTCGCCGCGACAAAACGGCAGCGCGCACGTTTTGATCGAAAGAGGGACTGAAATGAAGATCGAAAAAGTTGGTGTTATCGGTGCGGGTGTCATCGGCATCGGGGTAGCGCAAAACCTTGCGCAGACCCGTCATCAGGTTGTCCTCATAGACCTCTCCGAAGAGATTCTCGCGCGCGCCCGGCGCGAATTGCATCATCAGCTTCGTTTCCAACGGCTCTTCAAGAAAGAGGGCGCGAAGAACGAGGGCACGCCGGAAGACGGCGCGCGCGAGGTGCTGGAAAGAATCAGATTCTCTAACGACTATCGCGCGCTGGAAGATGTTGATTTTGTCGTCGAGAACGTTACGGAGAAGTGGGAGATCAAGCAGCGCGTCTACGCACAGCTTGAAGAGGTGTGCCCGGAACGTTGTGTCATGGCCGCCAACACTTCGGCCATTCCCATCACGCGCATCGCTTCGGCCACGCGACGCGCCCCCAAAGTTCTCGGCATTCACTTCATGAATCCCGTGCCGCTGAAACCGATGGTCGAGGTGATTCGCGGCCATCACACCTCCGAGGAAACGATTGAAATTGCGCGCGGCCTGCTTTCACAGATGGGCAAGACAGGTGTCGTCGTCAACGACTCGCCCGGCTTTGTCTCAAACCGCGTGCTGATGTTGACGATTAACGAAGCTATCTTTCTGTTACAGGAACAGGTCTCGACGGCCGAAGACGTGGACTCGATTTTCAAGCACTGCTTCGGACACAAGATGGGGCCTCTGGAGACCGCCGATCTCATCGGTCTGGATACGATCCTGTATTCCATCGAAGTTCTCTACGAGGCGTTCAACGATAGCAAATACCGCCCGTGCCCGCTGCTCAAAAAGATGGTTGATGCAGGACTCTACGGGCGCAAGAGCGGGGCTGGCTTTTACAGTTATTAACAAACAGGCGACGCCGGCAACAGGGAGGAAAAAGGGGAATGGACGCCGCACAGACAAAAGAAAAAATCCGCGAATTCTTCTCGCGTTTCGTTCGCGCACGCGAATTGCGCGACGACGAAGACATCTTTGCCACCGGGTATGTTAATTCGATGTTGGCTATGCAGCTTGTGGCGTTCGTCGAAAGCGAATTCGGCATCACGGTCGAGGATGAAGACCTCGATCTGGAAAACTTCAAGTCGCTCGATAACATTGTCGGTTTCATCGAGCGCAAGAAGACCGTCACGCACGCGGGCGCGTGACAGACGGCGGGGATAAAAGTGTGAGGGGTTGAGCATTTGAGAAGCGAATTGACCGACCAGCAGAGAGAAGCGCAGGCTGCTTTCAGGAATTTTGTGGATGCGGAGATAGTTCCGCACGCCGCCGAATACGACCGCGCGGAGCGCATCCCTCCGACGCTCATCCGCCAACTCGCCGGGCAGAAACTCCTGGGAGCTTTGCTTCCGCGTGAATACTGCGGAAGCGGCATGGACATGCTCACCTACGGCCTGCTCCATGAAGAGATGGGGCGGGGGTGCTCTTCGACACGAAGCCTGTTGACGGTTCACGACATGACGGCGCAGGCGATTCTCCGCTGGGGCAGCCGCGAGCAGAGAGAGCAATGGTTGCCCCGACTCGCAACGGGCGAAGTCATTGCCGCTTTCTGCCTGACTGAACCGGGCGTCGGCAGCGACGCCAAAAGCGTGAAGACCAGCGCGACCGCGGCAGGCAGTTCTTACATTCTCAACGGGCGGAAGAAGTGGATCACCTTCGGGCAGATTGCGGACGTGTTTTTAATCTTCGCCCAGTGCGAAGGCCGCGCGGTCGCCTTCCTCGTCGAGCGCGACACGCCGGGGGTGTCCGTCAATCCGATTTCCGGGATGCTCGGTGTCAGGGCTTCGATGCTGGCTGAAATCGTCCTTGAAGAATGCCGCGTGCCGCAGGCGAATTTGATAGGCCGCCTGGGATTCGGCTTCTCGCACATCGCTTCGAGCGCGCTCGATCTGGGAAGATACACGGTGGCCTGGGGCTGCGTCGGCATTGGTCAAGCGTGTCTGGAAGCGAGTTTGAGCTATGCCGACGAGCGCGAGCAGTTCGGCGTCCGTCTCATCGAGCACCAGTTAGTGCAGCAGATGCTCACGGACATGATTGTGAACGTGAAGGCCGCGCGTCTGCTATGTTATCAAGCCGCCCGCTCGAAAGAAGCACGCGCCCCGGAAGCGATTATGGAGACGACCATCGCCAAATACTTCGCCTCCACGATGGCGACGCGCGCTGCCGGCGATGCAGTGCAAATTCACGGCGCAAACGGTTGCAGCGGCGATTACCCTGTGCAGAGGTATCTGCGCGATGCGAAAATCATGGAGATCATCGAAGGCAGCACGCAGATGCAACAGATTACCATTGCCAAGTACGGTTATCAGGAGCAGGTAAGATGACCCGACCGGAACAGATTGCGGCGGCTGAAACGCAAGGCGAGCGGGCGGGGGCCGCCGGTTATGCCGGAGGGCGGCAGCGCGCTGCTCAACAGACCATCAAGTGCGTCGTGTGGGATTTGGATAACACTGTCTGGGAAGGCGTGCTGCTCGAAGATGCGGAAGTGTCTATGCGTGAAGGAGTGCTGGACATCATCAAGGAGTTGGACGCGCGCGGCATCCTTCAATCGGTCGCCAGCAAAAATGACCACGATAAGGTGATGGAGAAACTCCGCAGCCTCGGCGTGGATGAATACTTTCTCTACCCGCAGATCAACTGGCATTCGAAGGTCTCTTCAATCACGCGCATCGGCCAGTTGATCAACATCGGTTTCGACACGGTCGCCTTCATAGATGATCAAGCCTATGAACGCGCGGAGGTGGCCTACTCCCTACCGGACGTGCTCTGCCTCGACGTGGTCGAGTTGGACAAACTGCTGGACATGCCCTGTATGAAGCCGCGCTTCATCACCGAAGACTCGAAGCTGCGGCGGCGGATGTACCAGCACGACATTGAACGCGCGCGGGTTGAAGAAGAGTTCGTCGGGCCGCGCGAAGAGTTTCTCGCCAGCCTGCGCATGGTCTTGAGCATCGCTCCGGCCAGAGAGGAAGATTTACAACGCGCGGAGGAATTGACAGTTCGCACCCACCAACTCAACACGACCGGCTACACCTATTCTTACGACGAGTTGAACGGCTTTCGCCAGTCCGCGCAGCATCGATTGTTGATTGCGGGTCTTGAGGACAAGTTCGGCAGTTACGGAAAGATCGGCCTCGCCCTGCTTGAGTGCCGACCTGACTTGTGGACGGTCAAGCTTCTGTTGATGTCATGTCGCGTCATGTCGCGCGGCGTCGGCACAATTCTGCTCAACCACGTCATGCGTCTGGCAGGGAACGCGGGCGCTGTGTTGCGCGCGGAATTTGTCGCCAATGGCCGGAATCGGATGATGTATGTGACATATAAATTTGCCGGCTTCAAGGAGATTTCAAAGGCAGGCGAAGTGTCCATCCTGGAACACGACTTGAAACAGCTTCCTTCATTTCCCGACTTTCTAGAGGTAAAGATTTCAGATTGAGGTTGCCACGGCTGCCTCAGACTCATTACAGGTCGTCAAGTAAGAAGCTCCCCATAGCCGTAAGCGGGAGGGAAGATTTTTATGCACGAAGGTGAACGCCTGACACCACACACCTCCGCGACGGGCGAGCCGCCCGAAGGGGCGGAGGGCGCGCGCGCACCGCGTTCGCAGGCTCCGCCTGTTGGGGAGGGCGCGGGCAGCGGCAGCACGGTGCGTCGCTCCGTGTTGCCGAACGGCATGGAGATCGCATACCAGAGCAAAGCGGAAGTCGCCTTCTTTTACAACGACATTTTCGAGAAACAGATTTACCTCATGCACGGCGTCACCCTGCGGGAAGGCGACTGCGTTTTCGACGTGGGCGCAAACGTCGGTTTCTTCACGCTCTTCGCACACCGGCACAGCAAGGAGATCAAGATTTACGCCTTCGAACCCGCCCCGCCTCTCTTTGAAATTTTACAGTTCAACATGTCGCTTCACGGCGTCAACGCCAAACTGTTCAATTGCGGAGTGTCGAGCAAGGCCGGGACGGCAACTTTCACTTTCTATCCGAATAGTTCCGGCATGTCCTCCTTCTACGCTGACAAACAGGAAGAGAAGGAAGCGCTCCGAGCCATCATGCTCAACCAGAGTCAACGCGGCGTCGAAGGTATGGAGCGTATCATGCAGCACGCCGAAGATTTGCTCGAAGAGCGTGTGAAGAGCCGGAGCTACGAGTGCCGCTTGAGAACCATCTCCGACATCATCTCCGAAGAGCACGTCGAGCAGATTGATTTCATGAAGATAGACGTGCAGAAGAGCGAACTCGATGTGTTGGCCGGGATTCACCCTGACGATTGGCCTAAGATCAAGCAGATCGTTATCGAAGTGCATGATGTGCAGGGGCGTTTGCGACAAATCCACGAGTTGCTTGAGGCGGCGGGTTATCGCGTCGCCGTCGAACAGGACGCGCACTATGAAAGTTCAAGCACCTATAACCTGTTCGCCATTCGCAACGATTGGCTCGACTCTCGCCGGGCGGAAACGGCGAACGCAACAAGTGCGAGCCGGAATTCTCTGAAACAAATTCAGGATCGCGCCCGCAAGCAGGAAGAGGCGTTTAATCGTCAGAAGCAGCTATCAGACCAAAGGAAAAGAAGTACATGAGCGAGTCAGACCAGCAGGATGCAATCGAGAGAATTGCCGTCATCGGCATGTCGGGCTGTTTCCCGGGCGCGCGCAACGTTGAAGAGTTCTGGCGCAATCTCAGAGACGGCGTGGAATCCATTTCCACCTTCGCCGACGATGAGCTTCTGTCGCTGGGCGTTGACCGGGAGCAGTTGGATGCGTCCGGCTACGTGAGGGCGCGCGGCGTGCTCTCGGATACGGAACTCTTCGACGCCTCTTTCTTCGGTTTCAGCCCGCGCGAAGCCGAGATCATAGACCCACAACTGCGCTTCTTTCTCGAACACTCATGGGCGGCGCTTGAGAACGCCGCTTACGACCCCGAAACTTACGATGGCCTGATCGGCATCTATGGCGGCATGAGCATGGGCGAATATCTCTTCCGCAACCTGATGCCGAATCGAGATGTGGTGAAATCGGCGGGCGGGCTACAGTTGAGAATCCTCAACGATAAAGATTTCCTGACCTCGCTCGTCTCCTACAAACTGAATTTCAAAGGCCCGACCGTCAACGTGCAGACAGCCTGCTCGACCTCGCTCGTCGCCGTTCACATGGCCTGCCAGAGCCTGCTCAGTTATCAATGCGACATGGCGCTGGCGGGCGGCGTCTCGGTCACGGTTCCGCAGAAACTCGGCTACCAGTCGCAGGAAGGCGTGTACTCGCCGGACGGCCATTGTCGCCCATTTGACGCTGCGGCGGCCGGGACGGTGGGTGGAAACGGTGTCGGCATCGTCGTCCTCAAACGCCTGAGCGATGCGCTTAACGATGGCGACAACATCCTCGCAGTGATCAGGGGTTCGGCCATTAACAACGACGGTTCCCTTAAGGTTGGCTACACGGCTCCGAGCGTTGACGGTCAGGCCGAAGTGATCGCGATGGCGCAGGCTGTCGCCGGGGTCGGCCCCGAAACCATTAGCTACATCGAGGCGCACGGCACGGGCACGCCGCTCGGCGACCCGATTGAAATTGCGGCGCTGACGCAGGTCTTCAGCGCCGCCACGGAGAAGAAAGGTTTCTGCGCCGTCGGTTCGGTCAAGGCGAACGTCGGGCACGCGGATGCGGCGGCGGGGATCATGAGCCTCATTAAAGTGATCCTCGCCCTCCGGCACGAGACGCTGCCGCCGAGCATCAACTTCAACCACCCGACTCCGCAGATCGACTTTGACTCCACGCCCTTCTACGTCAACGACCGCCTGCGGCCGTGGACAACCGATGGCTTTCCGCGTCGCGCCGGTATCAGCGCCTTCGCCATCGGCGGCATCAACGCTCATCTGGTCGTCGAAGAAGCTCCGCGCGCATCCGTGCCGGAACAATCGAGACCGTGGCAGTTGGCGCTGCTCTCGGCCAGAAGCGAAGCCGCGCTTGAGCAGGCCACCGGCGACCTCGCCGCTTACCTGAAAGAGCACCCGAACCTTCACCCGGCCGACGTGGCTTACTCGCTTCAGGTCGGCCGCCGCGCCTTCGATCAGCGTCGCGCCGTCGTCTACCGCGACACGCAGGACTTACAGCAGGCGCTCGACACGCGCGACCCGCGCCGCCTGTTGACGGCCGAACGTCAAACAGCCGCGCTTCGACTCGCCTTCATGTTTCCGGGGCTGGGCAACCACTACGTCAACATGGGTTGGCAGCTTTATCAGCTTGAACCTGTCTTCCGTCAAACGGTTGACGAATGTTGCGAGTTGCTCAGGCCGCATCTCGGCCTCGATTTGCGCGACGTGATCTATCCCGCCCGGCGAAGCGCACAGGCGATGCCGGACGAGGCCGCGCGCAACCCGACGGACGACCAACCGCGTGCCGGTCTGAATTTTCGCAAGATGCTCGGGCGTGAGACGGAGGACGACGAAGCGACGCGAAAGTTGAATCAAACCGTCTACACACAGCCCGCCCTCTTCGTGATCGAATATGCGCTGGCGCGCCTGTGGATGTCCTGGGGCGTCGAGCCGCAGGCGTTAATCGGCTACAGCATCGGCGAATATGTGGCGGCCTGTCTATCGGGCGTTTTCTCCCTCTCCGATGCTTTATTAATCGTCGTCCGACGAGCGCAACTGATTCAGCGTTTGCCGCAGGGCGCGATGCTCGCCGTGCAGCTTCCGCGCGCCGAAGTCGAGGCGATGCTCGACGGCAAGCTCGACATCGCCGCCGTCAACGGCCCCGAAGTCTGCGTCGTGGCGGGCGCAAGCGATGCGGTCGAAGAATTGGAGCGCACGCTCGCCGCAAGAGGCGCAACGGCGCGCAGGCTGCAAACGACGCATGCCTTCCACTCGCGGATGTTGGAGCCTATCGTCGGCTCTTTCGTCGCACTGATGAAGAGCATCAAACTCAACCCGCCCCGGCTTCCCATCATCTCCAACGTGACGGGCACAAGGCTCGACCCAACTCAGGCGACCGACCCGAACTACTGGGCGACGCACATGTGCCGCACCGTCCTCTTCGGCGAAGGCATACAGGAACTCTGCCGCGATCACGAAACGGTTCTGCTCGAAGTCGGGCCGGGGCAGGCGCTCGGCGCGTGGGCATTGCAACATCCCGCAGTTGAGAAGACGGCGGACACCGTCGTGCTGGCCTCTCTTCGTCATTCTTACGACCAGCAGCCAGACCTTCCTTTTCTGCTCAACACGCTCGGCAGGCTTTGGATGGCCGGTGTGAACGTTGACTGGCAGGGCTTCTACGGTGTAGAGCAGCGCACCCGCCTCCCTTTGCCGACCTATCCGTTTGAACGCAAGCGATATTGGATTGACCCGCCGCTCAACGGCGCGAGTTGGACGCGTCGCGAAGAGTCTCCGAAGAAGAAGGCCGATCCGTCCGACTGGTTCTATCTTTCGTCCTGGAAAGAATTGAAGCCGTTAGCCTTCATCGAAGATGAAGCGTTGCGGAAGCAGACGCAACATTACCTGATCTTCTCTGACGAGTGCGGCACGGGCGAGCGGCTGGCACAACGACTCGAAAGAGCGGGACAGGATGTGACGGTCGTGCGCGCCGGAGAAAATTTCGCACGGAGCACGGAGCGCGCTTTCGTTCTCAACCCCGGCCGCGCCGAAGATTACGAAGCGTTGCTCAAAGAACTGCGCGCCGCGAAACGGATGCCGCAGGTCGTCTGTCACTTGTGGGGCTTGACGCGGGCCGACGAATTTGCCGCGACGCTTGAAGAGACAGCCCGGCATCAGGACAGGGGTTTTTACAGTCTCATCTTTCTGGCACAGGCGCTCGGCAATCGTCAGGCGGCGGAATCGTTGCGCCTCGCGGTTGTGACAAACGGAGTGCATGCGGTGAGCGGTGTCGAGCAACTGTGTCCCGCGAAGGCGACCGTGCTCGGCGTGTGTAAAGTTATCCCGCAGGAGTATCCGCAAACGTTCTGCCGGAGCATAGATGTCGTCTTGCATGAGGAAGACGCATGGGAAACCGAGAGGCTGACAGGCCAACTTTTGTCGGAACTCCTTGCCGGAGATGACGAGCAGGTAATCGCCTACAGGGGCAGCAAACGATGGGTGCAGACATTCGAGCCGGTCGGGATTGAGCCGCAGCCGGACGGCAAAACGCTCGTGCGCGAGGGCGGCGTTTACCTCGTCACCGGGGGTTTGGGTGAAATCGGTCTGGTCCTGGCCGACTACCTTGCGCGAGCGGCGAAAGCCCGGCTGGTGCTCGTCGGGCGCAGTGCGTTCCCCGCGCGCGACGAGTGGGATGGATGGCTCGCCGCACACGATGCCGGCGAACCGACGGCGCGTCGAATCGAGCGCGTGCGCGCTCTCGAAGAGGCGGGCGCGGAAGTTCTGA
>Ga0307513_10007117_pt1 | contig 14545 bp, 12 predicted proteins | sample 15_EM_MG_FD_202174 | JGI IMG/M metagenome (GOLD analysis project Ga0307513, IMG submission 202174) | Populus trichocarpa ectomycorrhiza microbial communities from riparian zone in the Pacific Northwest, United States - 15_EM | ecosystem: Host-associated > Plants > Roots > Unclassified | place... | reverse complement strand
GTTCGGCCGCTTCGCGCCGGACGTGCGGGTGGCGCGGTTCCACGGCGAAGGTCGGGAGCTGGATCCGGGCGCCGACGTCGTCCTCACCACGTACGCGACGCTGCGCCGCGATGCCGCCGAGCTGGCCGGACATCCGTGGGACCTCGTCGTCGCCGACGAGGCCCAGCACGTCAAGAACCCGGCGTCGGCGACGGCGCGGGCGTTGCGCATCGTGCCGTCGACGGCGCGGGTGGCGCTCACCGGCACCCCCGTCGAGAACGACCTCACGGAGCTGTGGGCGATCCTCGACTGGGCCACCCCGGGCCTGCTGGGTGGCCTCGCCGAGTTCCGGGCCCGCTGGGCCGATCCGATCGCCGACGGGGACCGCGCCGCGGCGGCGACGTTCGCGCGGCTGGTCGCACCGTTCCTGCTGCGCCGGCGCAAGTCCGATCCGGGCATCGCGCCGGAGCTGCCCCGCAAGACCGAGACCGACCACCCGGTCCGGCTCACCCGCGAGCAGGCCGCGCTCTACACCGCGGCCGTCGACGAGGCGCTCGCCGCCATCGCGGACGCCGACGGCATGGCGAGGCGCGGCCGGATGCTGGCTCTGTTCACAGCGCTGAAGCAGATCTGCAACCACCCGGCCCAGTACGTCCGGGAGGAGAATCCGCAGCTCACGGGCCGGTCGGGCAAGCTGGAGGTGCTCGACGAGCTGATCGACGAGATCGTGGCGGCCGGGAGCGCCGTGCTGGTGTTCACCCAGTACGTGACGATGGCGCGGCTGCTGGAGCGCCACCTGGCCGAGCGCGGCATCCCGGCGCAGCTGCTGCACGGTGGCACGCCCGTCGCCGAGCGGGACCGGCTGGTCGCCGCGTTCCAGGCCGGGGAGACGCCGGTGTTCCTGCTGTCGCTGAAGGCCGCCGGCACCGGGTTGAACCTGACCCGGGCCGACCACGTCGTGCACGTCGATCGCTGGTGGAACCCGGCCGTCGAGGAGCAGGCGACCGACCGCGCCTACCGGATCGGGCAGACCCGTCCGGTCCAGGTGCACCGGCTGATCGCGGAGGGCACCATCGAGGACCGGATCGCGGCGATGCTGGCCGGCAAGCGGGAGCTGGCCGATGCGGTGCTGACCGGCGGCGAAGCCGGGCTCACCGAGCTCACCGACGCCGAGCTCGCCGAGCTAGTCAGCCTGCGGGAGGACTCATGAAGGCACTCGGTTTTCCCGCGTTCCCGGCCCGCCCGGGTCGGCGCGGACGGTCCTGGTGGGCACGGGAGTTCGTCGTCGCCATGGAGAGCGCGGCGATGTACCTCGACCTCCTGCGCCGGGGCCGGCGGTTCGCCGGTAGCGGCCGGGTCGGGCCGATCACGGTGTCGCCGGGCCGCATCGGCGCCGTCGTCGACGATCCGGACGGCACGTTCGCCGTCGAGGTGCGGATGGGCGTGCTCGACGACGCGCAGTGGGCACGGCTGCTCGACCAGGTCGCGGCCGAGGCAGGGCACCTCGCCGCCCTGATCGAGGGTGAACTGCCGCGGTCGTTGGTCGACTCGGCCGCCGCCGCGGACGTGGACCTGCTGCCCACGATCGGTGATCTCGAGTACGACTGCGGCTGCCCCGACATCGGCGATCCGTGCCAGCACGCGGCCGCGCTCTGCTATCAGACCGCCTGGTTGCTCGACGACGATCCGTTCGTCCTCACGCTGCTGCGCGGCCGGGACCGTGCGGCATTGGTCGGCGAGCTGGTGCCGCGGGCGGCCACACCGCGGGGTGAACCGGCCACGGAGGCATTCGCACGGGCGGTGGCGGCGCTGCCGATGCCCGGTCCGGTCCCGGCGCGCACGGTGCCGACGCCGGTGCCACCCGCACCGGGCCTGCCGGTGGACCTGTTGCCGGCGCTCGTGGCCGCAGCGGCCGCCCGCGCCCGGGCTCTCCTGGGATGAGCCCGGGCGCGGGGGTGTCGCCTATGCCCGCCGCGCCGTCAGCAACAGTCGCCGGGAGCCGAGCTCGAACGGCGTGCCGTCCGGGTCGGCGAGCAGCTGCACGTCGCTGAACCCGGCCGCGGTCACGAGCCGGACCAGCCGACCGCTGGTCAGCACGTGGTACACCGTCGTCCCGTGCGCCACCTGGGCACCGCGGGCGAACGTGTACTCGGTGCTGAGCCGGCTGGACGCCGGATCGTAGGAGCCGGTCGAGCTGGCGTCGATGTCGCCGACACGCATCGACCAGCCCTCCCCCGACCAGCCGGGCAGCAACGACTCGGCAGTGACGCCGACGTCGAGCACGATGCCGCCGCCTGGTCGCAGTGCGGCGTGCAGGACCCCGGCGAAGGCGGCGACGCCGTCCTCGTCGAGGTAGCCCAGGCTGTTGCCCAGGCACAGCGCGGCGTCGAACGCGCCGGCGCCTGCCAGATCTGCCGCGGCGAGCATGTCGCCGAGCACGAACTCGACGGCTGCGCCGTCTGCGCCGCCGGCAGCGGCGCGGGCGTGCTCGATCGCCTCGACGGACCCGTCCACGCCGACGACGTGGTGGCCCCGCGCGGCCAGCGCGAGCGAGTGCCGGCCGCTACCGCACGGCACGTCGAGCACGCGGGAGCCGGGCCGCAGCCCGAGCCGGTCCTCGACGAACGCGATCTCGGCCGCCGTGGCCTCGGGCGGCACGGCCTGCCGCCAGAACTCGTTGGGCAGCTCGGTGAAGAAGTCCGCGCACCACGCGGACAGAGAATTTCCGGACATTCTTGAAGGTGCCTTTCAGCAGGTGTGCATCAACGAATGACGACACCGGGCCGCGGCCCGGTGTGGATACCGGGCAGCCATGGCTTCCTCCAGGAACGGGCTCGCCGACACCTCGCCGACGGCAGGGTCGAGGTTAGCAGGGGTGGGGCAGGTCACCCAGCCATCGTCCGGGCTCGGACTAGGTTGGACGGGTGGAGACCGCGACCGTGTTCCTGCTGCTCGGAGCGGGTCTCGCGGCCGGTATCACCGGCTCCGTCGCAGGGCTCGCGTCCCTGTTCTCCTACCCGGCACTGCTCGCCGTCGGGCTGCCGGCCACGGCCGCCAACGTCACCAACACCGTGGCGCTGACGCTGTCGTCGGTCGGTTCCACGCTCGGCTCGCGGCCGGAGCTCACCGGGCAGGCGCCCGTCCTGCGCCGATACGCGGTGCTGGCGCTGGCCGGCGGCGCCATGGGCGCGGGCCTGCTGCTGGTCACGCCGCCGGGCACGTTCGAGTTGATCGTCCCGGTGCTCGTCGGCGGGGCGTCGATGGTGTTGCTGCTGCAGCCGTGGATCCGCCGGACCGCGGACAGCGGCACGCAGATGTCGGGGCCCGCGATCACCGCGGGCGTGCTCGCCGTCACGATCTACGGCGGCTACTTCGGCGCCGCCGGCGGCGTGCTCATGCTGGCGCTGCTGGTGATCGGGCTCCCGGTGTCGCTGCTGCAGGGCAACGCCATCAAGAACGTGCTGCTCGGGCTGTCCAACGCGGCCGCCGCCGTCGGCTTCGCGGTGCTCGCCCCGGTGCAGTGGTGGGCGGTCGTGCCGCTCGCCGTCGGCCTGCTCGCCGGAAGCTTCACGGGCCCGAAGCTGGCGCGGCGGGTGCCCACCGGGGTGCTGCGCACGGCGATCGGGCTCGCCGGGCTGGGACTCGCCGTCGTGCTCGCCGCCGAGGCCTGGCAGTAGGGCCAGGAGGGGCCTAGGTCGGCGGACCCGGCCCGGAACCGGCCGGCGCGGTGCCGAGCACCCGATCGCGCGCTGCGCGGCTCACAGCGCCTACCAGGGCCTCCAGCGGGCCGCGGGCATTCATCGCGCGCAACGCGACCCCGGCGACCGTCAGCAGCAGGACGTGCCCCACGAACACGTACGGCCGGGTCGCGTCAGGACCGACCCCGGCCGTGGTCAGGATCACATGCAGGGCGTAGAGCGTGAGCGGCGCCGATCCGACGGCGGCCGGGATCCACAGCAGCGGCCCCGCCCAACGCGCCAGCAGCAACATGAGGCCGAGGACCGCCAGCGCCGAACCCGTGGTGCGGGCCAGGTCGAACGGGGTGCCCGAGTGGGGCGCGTCCAGGGCGAGCCACCACCACGTCCCCGTCGGCACGGTGCCGTAGGACTCGCCGTCCGCAGAGCGACCGAGGACGGCCGCCCCACCGCCGGGCCCGAGCAGCAGCGCCGACGCCCCGCTCGCCGCCGCCGAGAGCGCCGCGCCGCCCACCAGCAGCGCGGCCGCCACGCGTGGGCTGCGCAGGTCCGACCGGCCCACCGCGAGCCCGGCCAGCAGGTAGGTGGTCCAGGTCAGCACCGGGTAGACGCCGGTCACGGCGAGCGTCCACACCAGCTGCAGCGGATCCGCCAAGTCCGCCAGCCCGACCTGTGTCGGGTAGCGCACCTCGTCGCGCAGCAGCTGCGACAGCACCGGCGACACCCCGCACCACACCACCGCGAGCGCCCCGAGCACGCCCGCCGGCAACCGCAACAGCGGGATCGCGACGAGGAACAACAGCCCGTAGTAGGCCAGGATGACCAGCGGCAACGGCTCCAGATCGGCCAGCAGGAGCCCGATCAGCGCGATCAGCACCGCCCGCACCGCGATGCCGGCTCCGGCCGCCAGCCGCTCCCGCTCGCTCGACGGGCGCCGGGGGCCGCCCGTCGACAACGCCAGCCCGACCCCGGCCAGCACCGCGAACAGCGCCGAGGCCCGCCCGTCGAACAGCTGACCGACCACCGTGGGGCTGCCGTCGCTGCGCTCGGTCTCCAGGATGTGGGTCGCCACCATCCCGATCAGGGCGACGGCCCGGGCCGCGTCGACCCCCTGAATACGGTCTCGACGCGGCACACCAGGCACTTTACGGACGAAGGCGGAGCGGCAGCATCCGGCCGAAGCGACGGGATACGCTGTCGAGTCATGGGAGCGATCGCCTGATGTCCTTCGCCGCGGTTCTCGCCGCCATGCCGGACCTGCTGGCGCGCGCACTCGCCGAGCACGTTCCGGACGACCACGGCCGTTGCCGTGAGTGCCGGGCCGACGACGGCACCGCAGCACCGTGGCCGTGCGCCATGCGACTGCTCGCCGACGAGGCCCGCGGGATGAACAACGGCTCGAGGAACGGCACGAACAACGGGCCGCACCGGCAGCCCCAGCACCCGTCCGGCCCGGGACGCCCGCACCTGCCACCGCGTCAGCAGGCGCCGCAGCGGCCGCACCAGCACCTTTCCCAGCATCCGCAGCACCCGGAGACCGCGCCCGCACCGATCATCGACGACGGGCCGGTCACGGCTCCCCAAGCGCCGGTCTCCGACGGCTGGGATCCGCTCGCCGACCGTCGCGCATTCCGGCGGGACCGCTACACCAACCTGCCCTGACGTGCGGGCGCACGCCCGTCGGCGTGCTCGTCAACCGCAGGTCCGCGGCTGCCGTGGGTTTCAGCGCACGCGGATCTGCGTGCCGGTGACCGGGCCCTCGATCGGCACACCGGAGCGGCGCAGCCACTGCGCCAGCGCGGCCTGTACGGCCGCGAGCGGCGGCCGCTGCTCGGGGGCCGTGTCGAGGGCCGCGCGCAGCAGCGCCAGGTGCGCGGTGCGCTGCGGCAGGTGCGACAGGGACGCTCCCGCGGCCGCGGCTCGCAGACCCGACACGGCGTCGGGGTGCGAACCGCGTGGCGGATGCCCGGTGAGCGCGTAGGAGACGGTGGCGGCGAGCTGCCAGCTGTCGGAGGCTGGCGTCGCCCGGTCGCCGCAGGCCACCTCGGGCGCCAGGAAGTCCGGGGTGCCGAGCACGAAGCCGGCCTGCGTGAGGGTGGCGTCGCCGGTGCGGCGGGCGATCCCGAAGTCGATCAGGTGCGCCAGCCCGCTCGCGTCGACGATGACGTTGCCGGGCTTGACGTCGCGGTGCATCACGTCGCGGCGGTGCGCGGCGTCCAGCGCGCCGGCGACCGACAGCCACACGCGAGCAGCCGCGACGTCGTCGAGGAGGCTCTTCTCCCGGACCAGCTCGCCCAGTGAGATGCCGTCGACGAAGCCCATGACGATGACCATGCCGTCGAGCTCGGCGAGCCCGGGATCGCTGCGTGCGGGCAGCATGTCGTAGATGCGCACGCAGTGCGGATGGCGGATCGCGGCGAGCGCCTTCGCCTCGCGGCGGATGCGCTCCTCGGTGTCGCTGTCGGGGGCGTGCGCGGCCTTGAGGGCAACGAGGTGGCCGAGCTTCGCGTCCTGGGCGAGCCAGACCCGGCCAAATCCACCGGCCCCCAGCTTGCGGATCACCCGGAACCGGGCCGGGCCCCCACGGGGGACGGCGGCCGACGTGCCCGTGTTGCGGGGCACGGCGGCGGACTTGGGCGGCGTGACGGGCGCGGCGTACCGCTGGGGCGGCACGGGCGGTGCGGGCGGCCGCCGGGACGCGGCACGGGCCGGTTCCGGCTTGCGGGCCACCGGCTCCGGGCGCGGTGCGCCACACGCCAGTACCAGCGGGATGCCGATGATGCTGCCGGCGAGGAAGCCCAGCCACAGGTGCCACATGGTGCCGGCCGGCACGCCGGCGGTGAGGAACGCGAGCAGCAGCACCGGGGCCCAGAAGAATTTGGCCGGCCAGCTCGGCCCGCGCCGCAGCGCGATGCGCGCCTGCAGGCCCACGAACAGCGCGGCCGCGATCGGTACCAGCACCAGCAGCAGGCCGGACACGAGCAGGCGGGCGGGCTCGGCGAAGCTGAACGACTCGATGACGCTGCCGGAGCCGAGGTAGCGGGCCTGGTTGACATCGACGCAGGGCTGCACGACCCCGAGGGTGTTCTGCTCGCCGGTCGTGAGACCCGGCACCTTGTTGCCGGCGAAGGCGATCTCGAAGACCCGGCCGGTCGCGAGCGACACCAGCAGCGGCAGCAGGCCGGCGGTGACGAGACCGGCGCCGACGAGCACCGCCGACTCCGGGGCGCCGTACCGCGAGCCGATGCTGCGGCGGAGCAACGCTACCGTCACCAACCCGACGGTCGGGAACAGCCCGACGACGATGCCGAACAGCGACACCGACCACGGCCAGTCACCGGGGCAGATCTCCGGCCCACCGTCCAGGGAGTCGACCACGCGACGCAACGTCGCCAGTAGTCCGGCGAGGAGCGCGGCCAGCCCGTCCACCGGTCTCCTCCCCTGAGCTCCGGACCCTACGGCGCCCGTGGCAGGCGCCAGTGTTCACTATTCCATCACTGCCGGTGGACGGCGTCGGTGGACTCACACAGGCCGTCGGGATCGGCGTTCCCGGCCGGTGCCGGCGTCAGGTCCACCTCGGCGAGCACTGACCGTACGACGTGCCGGACTCTTTGTGCACCGGGTTCAGCCGGCCCGATGGGCGTCCAGATCGACGTTCAGCCTGGCGAGCAGCGCGCCCAGCGTGTCGCGGTCGTCGTCGCTCCAGCCGCTGAGCACGGCCGCGAGGCGTTCGTGGCGGGCAGCGCGCAGGCGGGCGACCACCCCGGCACCCGCCGGGGTCAGCACCACCAGCATCGCCCGGACGTCCCGCAGCTCGGGACGGGTGGCGACCAGCCCGGCGGCGACGAGCCGGGCCACGTGGCGGCTCGTCGTCGGCTTGCTCAGGCCGAGCCGGTGGGCGAGATCGGTGAGGCCGAGCGGCCCGTGCCCGTCCAGCAGCGACAGGACCGGATAGGTGAACCGGTCGACCGGCGCGTCGCCGTAGCCGCTCGCCCAGACGGTCTCGAGGGTGCGGCGGATCAGCACCGTGATCTCGCGCTCGACCTGCTCGATCGGGTCAGTGACGGAGCGCACACCAACGGTAACTGGACATTCCGGCATCAACAGATCCTATCGTCGTTGCGCCATGCAACGTTGCGCGGTGCAATCACTTAACACCTCGGAAACACGACACTCGATGCGTTGGGGGCTTGCGATGTGCGGAATCTGCGGATGGATCGACCACGACAGGGATCTCGGAGCGCCGGACGCCCGGCCTGAGCTGGACGCCATGACCGCCACCATGGCCTGCCGCGGACCGGACCAGGAGGGCACCTGGGTGGACGGGCCGGTGGCGCTCGGGCACCGCAGGCTCGCCGTCATCGACGTGCCCGGCGGGCGCCAGCCGATGACCCTGCCCGTCTCCGGCGGCACGCTGGCGATGGTCTACAGCGGCGAGACCTACAACTTCCGCGAGCTGCGCGAACGCCTCGCCGCCCGCGGCCACCGGTTCACGACCTCCAGCGACACCGAGGTCGTCCTCCACGCCCACCAGGAATGGGGCGAGCGCGATCCACGCACGGCCGTCCGCGAGCTCAACGGGATGTTCGCCTACGCGCTCTGGGACACCCGCACCCGCGAACTCGTGCTGGTCCGCGACCGGCTCGGCATCAAACCGCTGTACTACTACCCCACCCCGCACGGCGTGCTGTTCGGCTCCGAGCCCAAGGCGATCCTGGCCAACGCCGCCGCCGAGCGCGTCGTCGACGCCGACGGGCTGCGCCGCGCACTCGGCTTCGTCCACGATCCCGCCAACGCGGTGTTCCGCGGCCTGCGCGAGGTGCCGGCCGGCTACGTCGTGCGCATCGGACGGGACGGGATCCCGCGGGAGCTGCGGTACTGGGCGCTCGAGGACGCTCAGCAGGACTCTGGGCACACCGACGACGTCCCGACGACCGTCGCGCACGTCCGGGACCTGCTGGCCGACACTGCCCAGCGCCAGCTCTACTCCGACGTGCCGCTGTGCACGCTGCTCTCCGGGGGCCTCGACTCGTCTGCCCTCACCGCGCTCGCCGACCGCGGCGTCGACGGCAGGATCCGGTCGTTCGCCGTCGACTTCGTCGGCTACACCGAGAACTTCACCGCCGACGACGTCCGCGGCACCCCGGACGGCCCGTACGTCCAGGACGTCGCCAAGCACGTGGGCACCGACCACACCGACATCACCCTCGACACCGCCCGGCTGATGGACCCGGCGATGCGCCGCAAGGTGCTGCACGCCCGCGACCTGCCCATCGCGATGGGCGACATGGACACGTCACTGCTGTTGCTGTTCACCGCGATCCGGGAACAGTCGACGGTGGCGCTGTCCGGCGAGTCCGCCGACGAGGTCTTCGGTGGCTACCGGGACTTCCACGACGCCGACACCGTCGCGGCCGACACGTTCCCGTGGCACGCCGGCCGGATGATGAAGCAGGACCACCCCCGCACGTCGATGCTCGACCCGGCACTGGCCAAGCAGCTCGACCTCGAGGGCTACCTCGACGCGCAGTACCGGCACGCGCTCACCGAGGTCCCGAAGCTGACCGGCCCGGTGGCCGAGGCTGATTCGATTTCCGGGGCGCACGAGCGGCGCATGCGGGAGATCTGCTACCTGTACCTGACCCGCTTCCTGCCGATCCTGCTCGACCGCAAGGACCGCATGAGCATGGCCGTCGGCCTGGAGGTGCGGGTCCCGTTCTGCGACCACCGCCTCGTCGAGTACGTGTTCGGCACGCCGTGGGCCCACAAGACCTTCGACGGGCGCGAGAAGAGCCTGCTCCGGGCCGCGACGGCCGACCTGTTGCCGGAGTCGGTGGTGCAGCGCGTGAAGAGCCCCTACCCGTCGACCCAGGACGTGCACTACGAGGAGATGCTGCGCGCCGAGGTCGCCGGGCTCGTCGCCGACCCGGACTCCGCCGTCACGCCGCTGCTGGACCGCGACGCCGTCCGGGAGCGGCTGGCCGAGCCGATCGGCGCCTCCGGCATGGCGGAGCGGATGCAGTGGGAGCAGATCGTCACGATCCAGAACTGGCTGCACGACTACCAGGTCTCGGTCCAGCTGTAGTCCCGGCGACGGCCCGGCGCGGGAACAGTCGCGCGCCGGGCCCGTCATCGTCTCGGGATATGGGCTTCTTCGACCGGCTCCAGCGCGCCCCGGATCCCGAGCTGCGGAGGTCGTTCGTGCAGCTCATCGAGCACATCGATGTCCAGGTGCAGACCGGGTTCCGCACGCTCGAGCAGGTCACCACATCCGCGACCGAGTACGGGACTGACCTCTGTCCCCCCGATCGACGCGCGGACGGCCGGCCCGACGGCCTCGCCGGAGGACGCGATGGCCCGCGCCACCGGGATCGGCCTCGAGATCGTCGACGTGCTCGAGAAGCACGCCGTGCCCGTCAGCCGGCGGGTCAATCCACTGGCGCCGCCGGATCCCCAGGACGCCCTGACTTCCACGTCCGTGCCCGGAACGGGGTCACCTCAGCCCCGTGCGAGCGACTCACCAGGGCCGCGAGCCGCCGGCCCCGGCCGGCAGAACATCAGTCGTCGACGAGCAGGGCTTCCAGCGCGGGCATGGCCGCGGCGATGGTGGCGCGCTGGGCGTCGTCGAGGCGGGCCAGGCGACGGGCGACGAGCGCGGTGCGGGTGGTGCGCACCTCGTTGACCTTCGCGGCCCCGACCTCGGAGAGGGTGATCAGCACACCCCGGGCGTCCTGCGGGTCGGGCGCGCGGTGCACGAGACCCTGCTCGTCGAGGGCGGCGAGGACCCTGCTCATCGTCGGGGCGGTGACGGCCTCGCGGCGGGCCAGCTCGGAGAGCCGGAGCGGCCCGTGCAGCTCGACGGTGACCAGCGCGGACAGCTGCAGCGGTGGGATCGACTCGTGACCGTCGATGCGGATGCGCCGGTTGAGCCGCCCGACGGCGAGCCGGAGGCCGGCGGCGAGCTCGGTGAGCTCCGCCGAGTCGGGGCCGGTGGTTGCGACCCCGACGTCTGCACCAGGGGCGTACGACGTCATCGCGCCATGGTGCCAGGCTGCCGGGGGCTGCGCATCGACCCCCGCGAATCGGTCATACCTTCCGCAATCGGATACCGGTGACGCTGTGGTCGGGTCCCTTCCGCAGGACGAGGCTGGCGCGGCCGCGGGTGGGCTTGATGTTCTGCTCCAGGTTGGGCCCGTTGATCTCGGCCCAGATGCTCTCGGCACGGGCGATGGCGCCGTCGACGTCGAGCTCGGCGTAGCGGCGGAAGAACGAGTCGGGATTGCGGAAGGCGGTCTCGCGCAGCCGCAGGAAGCGCTGGACGTACCAGTTGCGGATGTCGTCGGTGGCGGCGTCGACGTAGACCGAGAAGTCGATGAAGTCGCTCACCGCGAGGGCCGCCCGCCCACCGGGCGCCGGTTGGGCCGGCTGGAGCACGTTGAGGCCCTCCAGCAGGAGGATGTCCGGCCGGTGCACGACGGCACGGGCCTCGGGGACGATGTCGTAGGTGAGGTGGGAGTAGACGGGCGCGCTGACCTCGGTGCGGCCGCCCTTCACCTCGGTGACGAACCGCAGCAACGCGCGCCGGTCGAACGATTCGGGGAAACCCTTGCGGCTCATCAGCCCACGCCGTTCGAGTTCCGCGTTGGGGTGCAGGAACCCGTCCGTGGTGATCAGCTCGACGCGCGGGTGCTGCGGCCAGCGGGCGAGCAGCAGGCGCATGAGCCGGGCGGTGGTGGACTTCCCGACCGCGACCGAGCCGGCGATGCCGATCACGAACGGGGTGCGGGCGTTGGTCGCGCCGAGGAACGAGCGGTAGGCGCGGTAGAGCCGGGCCCCCTCCTGCACGTGCAGGGTGAGCAGCCGCGAGAGCGGCAGGTACACGTCGCGCACCTCGTCGAGGTCGACGGCGTCGCCGAGGCTGCGCACCCGTTCCAGCTCGTCGGCGGTGAGCGGGAGCGGCGTTGCCTCCCCCAGCTTCGCCCACGACGCGCGGTCGAAGTCGACGAACGGCGAGGAGGATCCCCGGGAAGGGCTGTGGTCCCGCGCACCGATGCGACTACCCGCCATGACCGGTCAACCTAGGCCGCGGATCGCCGGATCGCTCTCGGAGGTGACGCGCGTCGCTCCACCGGGTTGCTCAGCAGGTTCCCTGCTGCGGCGCCGGCACCCCGCCCTAGACTGACGGCTTCCACATCCAGGGGAGATCCTCCGTGCCCACCGCACGTGCCCGAGGCGCCGAGCCGGGTTGCAGTACGAGGCCGGGCGGGGCCCGGCGTCCTGATCAGATCCTCGTCCGTGGTGGCCCGTGGTGACCATCGTGTGGTCGGTTCTCGGCCTGGTGGCCGTCGCCGCTCTCACCGCCGGCACCGCGATCTCCGTGGCGTCGGAGTTCGCGCTGACGGCGCTGGAGCGCAGCCAGGTCGATGCGCACGTCGCCGACGTCGGCGATCGGCGCGCCCGCACCCTCCAGCGCGCGCACCGGAGCCTGTCGTTCCAGCTGTCGGGGAGCCAGCTGGGCATCACGGCGACGACGCTGGTCACCGGGTACATCGCCGAGCCCGCGATCGCGGCGCTGATCGCGCCCGGTCTGACCGGGCTGGGTCTGTCCGCAGGTCTCGCCGACGGGGTGGCGATCGCGGTGGCGTTGCTGCTGGCCACGACGCTGTCGATGGTGTTCGGCGAGCTGGTGCCGAAGAACCTCGCGATCGCCGACCCGATCCGCACGGGCCGGGCGGTGGTGTGGCTGCAGAGCGGGTTCGCGCACACGTTCCGCTGGCTGATCAACGCGCTCAACGCCACGGCGAACGCGGTCGTGCGCCGGCTGGGCGTGGAACCGGCGGAGGAGCTGCGCTCGGCACGGTCACCGCGGGAACTCAGCTCACTCGTCCGGTCCAGCGCCGAGCGCGGCACGCTCGACGAGGGCACCGCGGCGCTGCTGGACCGGTCGCTGCGGTTCACCGACCGGGTCGCGGAGGACCTGATGACCCCGCGGGTGCGGGTGGAGATCCTGGAGGCCGAGGACACCGTCGACGACCTGGTGGCCCGGTCCCGGCACAGCGGGTTCTCCCGGTTCCCGGTGCAGGACCGCGACCCGGACGTCGTACTGGGCGTCGTGCACGTCAAGCAGGCGTTCGGGGTGGCGGCGGCCGAGCGCGACCGGGTGCCGCTGCGCGGGTTGGTGCAGCCGGTGCCGACGGTGCCGGAGTCGCTCGACGGGGACGCCCTGCTCACGGAGCTGCGCGGCTCGGGCCTGCAGATGGCGGTGGTGGTGGACGAGTACGGCGGCACCGCCGGGATCGTCACGCTCGAGGACCTGATCGAGGAGATCGTCGGCGACGTCCGCGACGAGCACGACGGCGCGGAGCTGGCGCAGGTGCGGCCGATGGGCCGCGGAACGTGGCTGGTGTCGGGGTTGCTGCGCGCCGACGAGGTGGCCGAGGCCACCGGGTTCGAGATGCCGCGCGGCGATCACGAGACGATCGCCGGCCTGGTGCTCTCCCGGCTCGGGCGCATCCCCGACGTCGGCGCCACCGTCGACGTGGACGGCTGGCGGCTCACGGTGATGCGCCGCGACCGCAACCGCATCGCGGAGCTGCGCCTGGCCGACCCGGACGCCGTCGCGGAGGTGCGCCGTGCTCGCTGAGCTGATCGTCGCCGAATCCGGTGTGAGCACCACGCCCGACCTGGGCGTCGGCGTCGGCACGGACATCCTCGCGCTCCTCGCCGCGGTGGTGCTCCTGGCCTGCAACGCGTTCTTCGTGGGCGCGGAGTTCTCGCTGGTGTCGGCGCGGCGCGACCGGCTGGAGGCGATGGCGGGGGCCGGGGTCGCGGGTGCGCGCACGGTGTTGGGCGCGAGCGGTGACCTGTCCCGGATGCTCGCGGCCTCGCAGCTGGGCATCACCATCTGCTCGCTGCTGCTGGGCCGGCTGGGCGAGCCGGCGGTGGCGCACCTGATAGAGCGCCCGTTCCTCTGGGCCGGCCTGCCGGAGGCGGTGCTGGAGCCGGTCGCGTTCGCGATCTCGCTGGGCATCGTGGTGATCGCGCACATCCTGCTCGGCGAGATGGTGCCGAAGAACATCGCGATCTCCGGCCCGGAACGCACCGCCATCTGGCTGGTGCCGCCGTTCCTGGTGTTCACCACAGCGATGCGGCCGCTGATCAACCTGTTCAACTTCCTCGCCAACGGCGTGCTGCGCCTGATGGGCGTGGAACCGCGGGACGAGCTGGAGGCGGCGTTCACCTCGGGTGAGCTGGCCGACCTGATCGCCGAGTCGGGCCGGGAAGGGCTGCTCGACCACGAGGAGTCCTCCCGGCTGACCCGCACCCTGAACTCCGTGCAGGCCACCGTCGCCGACGTGGTGGTGCCGCTGGCCGATCTCGTCACGTTGCCGGCACGGCCGACCGTGGGCGACGTCGCCGAGGTGGTGGCCCGCACCGGGTTCTCCCGCTTCCCGCTGCGCGGCCCGGACCGGCGGTTCACCGGGTACCTGCACGTCAAGGACATCCTCGACCTGATCGACGACCCGGCGGCCGCGGTCCCGCCGCAGCGGATCCGGGCACTGCCGGAGGTTGCAGTGGACGCGCGGCTCGACGAGGCGTTGGCGGTGCTGCGCCGGCCCGGCGCACATCTCGGACGGGCGGTCGACCGCGGTGGGCACACCGTGGGCCTCGTGACGTTGGAGGACCTGATCGAGCACGTCGTCGGTACGGTCCGCGACGGCACCCATGCCCGTCCGGAACGCAGCGGCGCGACGGCCACGGCACCCCGCACGGATCCCGGGTGACGGCAGCTACCGTCAGGGCCGTGGAGGTGCTCGACGAACCGGTGTGGCGCGCCCGTGCCGCGGCGCACCGGGCGCGCGTCGAGCAGT
>Ga0307513_10007116_pt1 | contig 14546 bp, 19 predicted proteins | sample 15_EM_MG_FD_202174 | JGI IMG/M metagenome (GOLD analysis project Ga0307513, IMG submission 202174) | Populus trichocarpa ectomycorrhiza microbial communities from riparian zone in the Pacific Northwest, United States - 15_EM | ecosystem: Host-associated > Plants > Roots > Unclassified | place... | reverse complement strand
CCTCAGTTATTATTAACAAATGTGCGAGTCTAAGTGCTTGCAATCTGCCATCGCACATGGCACTTGCTTTGAGAGTTACAGACTAAGTACATACAACACCCTGGCTCACCCTGCCCCAGAAACTCAGACAACTCTGCTGTCCCCTACCCATCCCTAGGCATAAAAGCAGCCCACCCTGGCCCACCCTACCCCCCAAAAGTTCCTACCCTACCCTACCCTACCCCAGAAAAATAGCCCCATAACCCTAAAGTTGACAGTTTAACGACCCTCTTACCTATGAGCAACTGGTTGCATTCGTGCTCGAAAGTGCACAGAGGGGCGAAACCAAAAAATCCCGACCGTCTCCAAACATTTGTCAAACATCTTCTCAAAATGAACGCTCGACCACATCAGGAAAAACGGAAAATGGTAATAGCACCTAATTACCGCAGATTAGATAGACCCTGCCCAAGAAAAGGTATTCAGAGGAATTGAAGGTAAGGGAAAAGAATTTGGTGCAATTACCTCTACATTACCCGGCATTATTTTACTGCTATAGTAATTTTTGGCAGATTACTCTGTAATTAGTCACCTCATAAGTCAAACTCATTTTCGGAATGGCATTGGTGTGGGCTGCCCGAACACATTTTTCATGCACCATTACTACCTCTATGACGCTATTTACAGCAAAGTCGAGTATGGAAAACGGTCAGAAAATGAATTTACATAAAAGTACGGAGCCAAATCAAGGACGCTGCTAGATTTCCAGGTTGATGGGGCAATCTGCCCGAATCCAGGAATCAAATGAACACTCTGGCGGATGAGGTTTATTGGGATAACACTGGCTTGTTGATTCCCTTGAATGAGATGTCGTGAGATTTTATATAGACCGTGGTTGGATCCTGGCCGTAAGGATGTAAAAGGAGTGAACCACTCAACATACGCAAGGTGTTCGGGTGGCGATCTGGCAGGAAACCAGGCGTGAATGGCGCTCACGGGTAGTGTGAACACACAGCGTATTCGGCCAATGCAATAACCTACTCAAGAAGTCAATACCGAAGCATGTTTCACAAGGACTTGGAAACTCGGAACTGCTGACCTTTTACACCCGTATTCCCGCCATTTTTATAATTAACGACGGCAGTGTCGAACCTTCCAGGAATGATTTTGTTGTACTTGTCACGTCTTGCAGGTTCACAATGTATGGAGTCGACCACAATGTCAGCAAGAGGATGGGCGCTAAATGGATCGTGAGAGATATACTTGATGCGGTGAAAGGTTGAGAGCTTTTGAAATGGGATATGCAACTGGGAAGCTCGAAGTTCTACTTGCCGTCTCGGTAACTGTGGAAACTGGAGATGAATGACAAAGCGGGAAAGAGCAGCTTCGAAGTGCAAAGCACCATATAATGCCTTCACGTCGGCGAGGCTGACTCCATAAACAGTTGGTCGTACAGCCATCTTGATAGCACGTGGATAGATGAGAGGCGGAATGCGAGGAATAACCGGAGTCTTGGGTGAGGCATTTTTTGTTGTGGAAGCAGCCTGAGCGGCCTGACGTCTTTGGATGAATTTGTCATGGAGAATTACTCGTTCGCGCCGATCTAACCATGCTGTCATCTGAGGGTATTCATCCTTCGTGTTTGTTGAGCGGTATGCGTCCTTCGCAAGGTCGATGTGAAGCCGTTCCGTGTATTCGGTGTTGAAGTTGTCTGCAGTCCCATAAAGTTCGATGAGATCACGATAGTGGCGCGTGAAATGACCCTTTGGGAAGTTAAAATGGAGGCGAATTCCTAAGTCAATGAATATCTGGCGATTGTCGTTAAATGCACAGAGTGCTTCGTCAAGCTGATCGAGTGTTTCTGTGGTGTGAACGGGGTACCTGGCAAGATACACAAAATCAAGTAATCCTCGAACGGCCCTCAGTAGCCGTGCATTTGAATAGCCATGTGGAAGACGAATGTCGATGATGATTCCCAGTAAAAAACGGCAAATCTGGTCGTGTTCAGTTCCAGTAACGCGCGAAAGATGTGAAATTCCTTTTAGAAAGAGGCGGATATGATGATTTGGGGGTAAGCGGCGGCAGCGAGCGTCAATTTCAGCATCCCCATATGCACGTCGTATCCAGCTAATGAGATGCTTCACTACACCCTGGTAGAGCTGATGGAGAATGTCCGGTGTGATTGAACGGAAGATATTGACAAACGGAAGATTTTTCCAAAATGGCTGTTGAATGGGCTTTATCCTCGCCGCCTCGCATGCTCGAGTAAACGCTGTAGCTCCTTGATCGATCGTATCCAATGCCTCAAGGATTTCATCTAAATCTCGGGGTGGACATTCATGATCTGGATCTCCAAGCTGGTCTCGTGCAGCAGTGCCCGACGGACATTCACCCGTTTTGGTACAGGTGACCAAAACTTGCTCGGGGTAGTCGCCGACGTACGCCGCCAAGATAGGATGGCAGTCACGCACAGCACCATCTCCACTCGTAAGCTCGAGTCCAGTGAGACCGAGTTGTTCGAGCGGTCGCATAATAAATCCCATACATGCATGAAATAGATTGGCAAGGGTACGACGACGAGCTGACTTGTTCTTGATATGTTGAAGCTTCGCTGTAGGAAGGTATGCCAATAAGACTTGGCCCTGCCGAGATGGTTTCCGTCGAATATGCTTCGGAATATTTCCAATTGTAATGTAGACAGGATACGCGGATTTGTTGCGGAATGTAGTGAGCTGAGTCTTATCCGAAGAGATGATGATAGGAACGATGGTAATCCCTTTCTTTCCCGTCACTTTTTCGACCTCTCTCTAATTAGGTATTCATGTAAGTTTCGTGACAATAGTTTTTAAGAATAGGATACATGCCTGTGTAGCCCACCACCATTTTCCGGTCTGCATATCATGGTACAGTCGAATCGTGTGGTCCTTATCCGCATAATGACGTTCCGGCTCAATAACCAGAACGGGTGAAAATTCTGGATCACCCCACAGGGCCTTTATGCATTCAACGATATCGCGGGCATATAACTCAAAGGCCTCATCTGCAACAATGATTTCGTGACGTTTGAAAATAGGTCGGCGAGGTAACTTGTTGTCGATGATTTTATTGAGCTCGTTGGTATTTTTGAAGGACAACCCGAGAGCGTCACATACCTAAAAAGCAGGCCGAGTCAGCCACAATTATAACTTAACAATAGAAAGATTCAACGTACCCCATTGATTGCGAGGAGGTCTGAAAATGCCGTAGATCCTGCCCCTCGAAGCTTGGCCCATTTTGCTACCTTCCAATCAATCTCTGACGAAAACGGGGCCCATGGATTTGATGGATTGTCGATTGCCGAAGAATACTGCTGGTCAGAGGTATGTTGAGATTTTTTGATCGCTCTGCATCGACTGCGTGGATAGCAACTCGAGTACTTAACAACAAAGGGATCACATCCCAGACGTTCCTCTGCGGCTTGACGAGCCCGGGAAGCCTGGTCTGCATCCTCTGTGATTGGCTCTTCAGCCTGGCTATCTGCTCCGGGAATCGTAGCTTCACCCTCTCGACGGGGTTCCCAACCGGACTCGAGCTCGGCTGCCTGGGCTGCCGCCACTTGCTCCTCCTCCTCCTCTGAGTCTATGTCAGGATCAGCTGTTGCTTCACCTTCAATCGTGTCAGGTTGACCAAAATCTTCATCAGCATAGTCTTGAGCACTGCCGAAAGCATCACCGTCAAATGGAACGGCTTGACCCATGTCGGTAAGTTCATCGTTGCCAATCATATCTTCAGACCCTGACTCTGAGGGCGAGTCCAAATCCATTGATTCATTCAGCCGTCGTAATACTGCGGCACAACGAGGATTCTTGCTTTGCTGTAGGTGAGACCAATAGCCTGTCCATGAAAGCCCACTCCTTTCGCATCCTTCACAGGTAGATAAATACGACATGTTGGTTTAAGTCGGTGGATTTAAGTGAGTTAGGTACAGGGGATAAACTAAGTTTGAAAGTGTGCTGGAAACGAAATATTAAATCAAAGGCCGCCAGGAACACAAAATAAAACAAAACGAACCATCCTGTTTCTTCCGTCCACATATCATTGACTCTCTCCTCACTCTGAATGCCCATCCTCTAGTCCGACCCCTTTGTAACCTTGTCTGCATTCATTTTGGTTCAGAATGGCCAAAACTGATCGCGCTCAAAAGGCCGCCGAGACAAGAGCAAAAAATGCGGAGCTCGCTCAGAAAGAAGCTGAGCAGCTAGCCAATGAAACCAAGGGTGAGCTCAACTGTTTAGAACTAGAAATAACTCACTGAACGAGGCCTGAATAACAGATGGGCGAGGTGCAAAGAAAAAAGCCCTCAAAAATGCGGGTATGTTGCAGTGACGTGGCAAGCAATGGTTGCCACTACGCTGATATTGTGTGTCTAGTGTGGAAAACAAACCCGAACAAAGGCCAACATCGAGACGCCTCGGGTGATGACCTGCAGCAGGAGGAGCGAAGGCGTGAGTACCTCTGGATTGAATAATGAAAACGACTCACTAACTCAACTTGCCTAGACAAAAAGCGAAAGAGGCATCACGAGAGGAAAGACAACGTTAATGTTGGGGGAACATATGAAGGGGAAGAAGAAGAGATTTACGTGAAGAAACAACGAAGTAAGTGAAATCAATCATCTCACGTATGTTAACCCTCTTACCTAATGCCTTCAACCTAGAATCCCAACGCGCACCTGCTGCGGCCACCATTCCAAGTGACGAGTCTGAAGTAGACGACATCAACATTGTGCCTGCGCTACAGAAGAAATACACGAAGGACTATGAGCCGGACTTGGAAATGGCAGTGAGTATGGCCACGTATATCGGTGTACTTCCCGAATTTTGACAACTCACTAGATCGATGTCGCTGCACCAGTTCGCAAGCATAAGGCTACTAAACCAGGATCATTGCAAGATTCTGGTTCGTCGCTCAATGGCTCGGATGACGACTCGGAGTCCGAAAGCAGTAGCCAGTCCAATTCAAGTTCCTCAACAGAAGATTCAGAGAACGGCGAGCTTAATGATGAAGACTTAATGAACGAGGTAAGCCAAATGTCCGCCATCTTGCCACCGTAAAAAAGCTGTTACTGGTCTGCTTCTTTTAGCGTCCGAGGTTTGTTGGTGCTGGCGACTCAGATGATGAAACCATGGGGAACTCTGCTACCCATAGTTCCATTTCTGCCAACGACCTCTTCAAGATTTCGGATGGTGATGTTGACATGCCATCGCGCCCTTCCTCCCGTATGTCGTCTCGATCTACCAGATCTGGAACCGCACCACCTACGACAGATTTTGATACCGACGATGGATCCAGTCCTGGAGTAAAGGTGACTCGGAACGGTCCTACTAAGCATTCGAAAATGCGAGCAGAGAAAAAGGTATATTCGTTACAGTGATTCATTTGAACTGTACTAATGTTCAAACTACAGCCTGGACGTCGTGCACAGGCTTTCGCAGCCGAGGTATTTACAAATTATATCATTGGGACAATTTTCTAACCGTTTCTTGATATAGCGGCCTAAGATCAAGACGTCAAGTAAGCTGATACCCCAAACAAACCGGAAGGTCGATGCTGCAGCCGTTGCTGAAGGTCAATGGCCTCCGGGTGCACGCCTCGTCCTGCCAGCCTCGGGCAAGCCTTCAGACCTGGGCCTACGACACCAGCACCCACTTATTCAATCGATCATACGCAAGGCTATTCAGAAGGTAACTGACGAGATGGTCTTAAGGCAAGCATGGCCCGAAGCCAAGGAACGCCCGCTTTACGAGAAGACGATCCTTTTAGACGCTTGCCGTGAAATCACCGAGGAGTGTGATGACTCCGACTGCCACGACATCAAAGCAGTCAAAAGGAGGATCAAGAAGAAAGTTTCCTTTGCAAAGGCACTAGCGAATGTGGTATGTATTCTTCCATTATTCAAGTCCCAAAATAAGCCATTGACATCTCTAGGCTATCGATCGGCTCTCAACGCTCCGCGCCCCTGCCAAACGTGAAGCAGAGAAGAGTGTTCCTTACTACAAGCTCGGTCTCGGCAAAGAGTGCGAGGAGCGTGTTCAGTCGCTCTTCTTACACCATTCATATGTATTTCCTGGAACATGGGGGTCTGGTGAGCGTGATAGCAACATGGTATGTGATCCCGCCCACCATTGAGCATGTCTAATGTCTTACTCTAGTGGCAACCAACACGCCGGGAGCCATATCTCAATGCGGCTATCATCGATACCCTTAAAGCCGCTTTTTTTTCGAAGCCCTCTTCTCTCGGTAACCAATACCTCGACAAATTCTGGTCTACCCTGCCAGATATGGAGGAACACGAGCTGAGTATATCTTTAGTCGCTCTTGGAGCCACAGGAGTGAGTTATATCCAACGTAACCTATATATTGCTGATTCAGTTTGGCAGGTCTATGCGGCGCTTTATGAATTCAACTCAGGGTTCTATAAAGAGCTCCCTTTCAGTGGGAATACATTTATCAGGGCCTATACTGCCCATGTTGCTTCGCTTGAGAAGCTCAAGTCCCAGAAGCCAACCCAGTTTCACGAGGTGATGTCGAAACTGTACAAATTCGTTGTGTTCGTATCTCCTTCACTTTTTTCATGTTATGTTATGTTAATATCTTTTCAGGTCTGTTCCTCACGACGTTGGAGACACCGTGAATGGTGCAGATGATATTTTCTCGATAATTGACCTCTAGTCTACATGTTTGAGTACTTACTTGTGCATTGATATACATGATACCCTACTAGTAGGCCTGTGACGAAATCTACCTGTTTCTAATATCATTCAATTGTTAAATTCTCACTGTAATCCGGGAAATAATCAGGTTGTAATGATGGTAATCAGCCTCGAGAAAGCAGGTAACTATAATGTAATGAATGCCAAATTATTGTTGATTACCGTAGAATTACCTGACCAACCTCCCCAAAAAGTCCCAATTGAGGTAATTCAGTAATACGGCTAATTGACAGTAATTCGCAGTAATTCGCACTGATTGTTACTAATAGACTGTTATTACCACTTCCCGTTTTCCCTGATGCAACTGGTCGAAAACTGGTCGAATCAGGACGCCACCCGGTTCAACCTCTCCGCGGGCATGGTGAAACTCGTGAAAGAATAATTCGGTTCATCGGATGCCTGCTGGCCTCCCGTGGTCAGTCATGTTCGTGATCAGACCGATTACGCTCAGACGTCTGCAGGTCCGTACAAGCGCCAGGCTCTTGAAACGTCGTTGACTTGCAAAGATTTGGTATCATTACAGGGCGTCTACGCAATACCTTACCTATTGAGATTTAATGTAATACAACGAATGGCTAAGGATCACTCACATCTACTCTGAAATAAACCATCCGATCACGAACCACCTTTTGCGATGCTTTGGAGTAAGTCAGACCCATTTGATTTATGACTCGGCGGACGCCAGGCATGGGTTGTATTTCGAAATTGACTACTTACCAACTCCAAAATCGCATTTATAGCCGAAGCATAGATGGAGGCGAACCACCCAATTTTCCTACCTCGGCTTGTGCCACACGTCTTCAATCGACAGTCTAGCACCCGACTTACCATGTCTGACTCCCGTCCACCTTCACCCAATGAGTCGAACACCTCCACCCCCTCCAGCTGCTCCGCTATGAGAACCACTACAATGAACCACAGACCATTAACGTCCAGCAAACGATAACTACACTCTCCGCTCTCGTTGACGGCTTGAACGCCGAGACCGCATCCTCGCTACTTCCGCTCTTTCAATCTCGTCGTCGGGCGACCACGAAAACCGCGTTGTGTTCGGTAGTTTAATGAAAGGAATCTTTGCCGCAGACTGTGTTATCGCTGGGAAGGTCTTTATGGGTTTGCTCGGATTGGAGTTGGGGGAGGCGTGACTACAGGGCTTTGTCCCGTTTGGTATGTGTCTTCGCCATTGTCACATTGACGTGATGTTCATCATTTTTTTCCCCTAGTATAGCGCTGCGGATATGTACACGCTGGTTTTTTTACCTTGTTTGTTATACTTCTGCTTATGTAATTATCTCGTCCGTGGTCTTATTTTGCTATTACATAAACATTGTCCACACTGTTCTTTCATTCGAAATTGAGTACTTGAGTTGTCATCGCCATGCACATGCACGCCCTCGCCTTCTTGCTTACATCTCAGAACTCCTCTGCCGGCCTTCTTTCCATCCTGTCACTCTTCCGTGCACCTTCCGAGCTCCCATCTCTCGAGCTCTCTCCGCATACCAGGTTTATGTCCTCTATTTGCATCCACTTCCATCAGCAGACGGTGGGTGCTCATTTGCACCGAGAATGAACGCCGCTAGACGATGTCAAGAACCGGCCGGCTTCGCGAAAACGAGGGAGAAATGGCGAGGATGAGTTGGAAGGGAACTCGAGAACTTGCAGATCATATATATAAAAGCTGAAGCATCCATCTTTATCGTTCTCGGTCCCATGTCGCTAACCAATCCAGTGAACAGGATACCTCCCAGCATCTTTTCAAATCAGATTCCATCATCAATCTCTCTTGCTCTTCCTCGCTTTCGCCCAGATCTCGGGTTCTCTTGTCGTCCTGGTTTGGCGAGGGATCTCATTTCCTGAATGATTGGCACTAGGAGCATCCCAGTCTATATTTCTGTGGTCGCAACGGCAATGGACATGTATGCCACCTTGTCGCCGCCGCCGCCAAATCCTAACCGCTGTCGTCGATCGAGTATAACGGCGCGGGAAGGAATATCCCGTCGATCCCCACGAAAGGCGAATTGAATTGGTTCTTCCGGAAACCGGTGACGGCGCTGAAAGGCGAATGTCAAGTTTGAATGGAAGTTTCGTTATTCAACACGATGGGGCGCTGCAGCTTCAGGGAGAACTCATGGCTCGGAGGATGATTGCATCGGTGACGAAATTATAAGCCCAACTCCCTCTGGAGCGGCCTCCCTTTCATCCGTGGCTAGCCGGATGTTGTATGCAAGTTGTATGTATACTCACGACGAAGATATGTTGAGTTGCATTCCCGGATCGATTCGGTTGGAAGCGGATACTACAAAGCCAAACTCGTTCGCGGGTTCTGCTATTTGGCCATTGGGCAGGTTCGTCAAATTTCTCATCTTTTGTTGTGCTGTCATCGTTCTGACGGTCCTGAATGTATTCATAGGAAGCTGTTTCGGTTGGCCTCGAGCACGGGATCCGCAAGGACGACCGCCTCATCACCGCTTACCGCTGCCCCTTCGCCGTCATGCACGGTGGCTCTATCAAAGGTGTCATTAGCGAGCTCCTCGGTCGCCAAATCGGCATGTCCCACGGAATAGATGGATCCATGCACATCTTCACCCCGTCTTTCAGAGGCAACGGTATCGTCGGAGCTCAGGTTCCTATCGGTGCAGGTGTGAGTTTCGCTCAGAAGTACATGGGCGAGAAGAATTGCACATTTGCGCTATACGGTGATGGTGCCAGTAACCAGGGTCAGGTGTTTGAGGCGTACAACATGGTATGTATACGCTCTCAATGTTTCTTTTCGGCGCCGTTGCTCATGAATTCTAGGCAAAGCTGTGGAATCTTCCCACCGTCTTCATCTGCGAGAACAACAAGTACGGTATGGGTACCTCCGCCACCCGCAGTTCCTCCAACACCGACTACCACACTCGCGGTGACAAAATCCCTGGCCTCCGGGTACGTGTCGTCCTTACCCATTCGTAACAGCACACAAATTCTAAACGCCTAAAATTCTGCAGGTCAACGAAATGGACACAATCGCCGCTAGGCAAGCAGTCGAATACGCCAGGAAATGGGCTGTCGATGACGAGAAAGGCCCTCTTCTCCTCGAATTCGTCACTTACCGTTGCGGAGGTCACTCGTACGTACGTCATTTCCTTTTTACGCCTCACCTTTGTAATTTCAATCATCTAACTCACTCGTAGCATGTCCGACCCCGGAACCACATACCGAACACCCGAAGAAGTCTAACGCATGCGAAGCACCCAGGATCCCATTCGTGGGCTTCAGAAGTACATCGAGGACTGGGGTTTCGCGTCGGAGCAGGAGCTGAAGCAGTTCGATAAGAAAGCCAAAGCGGAAGTCGATGCTGCCGTTGAGGAGGCCAAGGCTAGCCCTGAACCAGAGCTGAAGGACTTGTGACCGATATCTATTATAAAGGCATTGAACCCCCGATGATGAGGGGACGAGAGAGGGAGGAGGTGGGTTTTCTATTTTGAATTTGAACGTTTTTGGCGGTAAGGCTGGATGCTGATTATTTTTTTGGTTTGGATATGTTCATGTTTATTAAATGGCCTCGGTGGGTTAAGCCCCTTTCATCCCTCCCTCTGCCTTTACCTTTCTCGGTCTTCATATCCTCGTCACCAGTACGAAAATGCCCGCATCCTCTAGATCATGGACTTCCCTGTGTTTTTCGCTCGGTGTATCCTGGCTGTTGTTACAGCCATATCGCTCAATTCATTATTTTTCATTCATTCCTTTGTTCCTTTGCAGTTCGTCGGCGTTGGATGGCACTCGATGTCGTGTTATTTCGCTTGTCTGAAAGTTGGGACGTGCCTTCGTTGGTTATGCGTGTTCTCATCGTCGCGTTCATCTCCCCAACATCTCCCAACCTCGTATCAATTCCTCAACCTAACCAAACCCGCACCCTCCTCAAAGACACGTACCGCGTACACGGGATCCTTTACACAATGTGTCGACAATCGACAATCTCCTCTCAGGAGTCTGTAACCATTCCGCCAGGTTTCTGCATTTTTACGCAGAGTCTGTTTCCGTTAATTGTGCTGTAGTGTAGCTAATTTAACCGCTTAGATTCAGTTCTTGGGTATAAGGAAGCGTTAATTCGAGCTCATCTATGTCGCGTCCATGGGCATCAAACACCCTAACCAACCGGTTCGAGACAGGAGCAATAAAAGGTTTGATTGCGCGCCTTTGGTCTTCTAATGTTGATATTACTTTGGGATTGCGCTTCAAGTTTTCACTAAAATTCCGTTTGTCTTCCTGGATGGAAAAGGTTCAAAGGCTCTCGGTTCGTGAATAATACTAGGCTATAGATTTCGCCGGTCTATCTAACCAATTTTTGCAGCCTCGTTCTCTTGCAACCATGGGGGGTTTCCAGAAGTACCTATATTTATATCTCACTCGCGGCAACAATAGAGCTTGTGGTTCGTTTTCTTGTTTCCCGTTTCGTGGGTTATCTTTTTCTATTATTTTTCTGTTGACTGTTTTCTTTTATTACCAAACTTCTACCATTCGTTGAAGGCATTAGCCATAGACTCGCTCAACGTGAACCCGGTGTCTCAACAGCCGCCATACAACTTTGCTGGATTTCTGCGGCGTCAGTCGCCCATTCTTTTGCCGCTGGTGAGTTTCTGTTCGCGTGATCGCCATTCTCGTGCCTGAAATCCGAATATTAGCCGCTTCCCCACTCGAAACGCTGAGCTCCAGCTGGGAGGTACGTCCTTGATCGTCTCTGTACAACTCCTCCACGCATTCCAGCTATCCTGCAGATCTCGAAGCGCGACTCCATCGAAGACCCACCCATCATCGCCGCGTCCAACTGGCGCCCAGGTATCTAGGAGAAATCATTATGGAGAGGGCGGCGCAAGGTCAGTTGGTTAGAAACGGTGCTGGGAGTCGACATCCAGGCAAATACGAACCTTCGATTTCGAGAATCTGGACGTTGGGCCTTGAACGGTGGCGTTGTGTTGGAGAAACGCCTCGACGACTCCAGGCTCAGAGCGAGAGCTCCATATTCACTCCAACAGCCAGAGGTGTCGCCTTTTTCCATCCCTAGCGGCCCTTCGAAGACGACGTCGACACCATCATCACCCTCGCACCCAGTTCCACATCCACATTGCAGTCCAAAAAAAAATGGTCATCGACTCCGTTGTCGAAGGCGGTTGCAAATTCGCGGGCGTTCTTGTGCATTCAAAGTCGTTGGCTATGCGAGTCTTCAATGGATGGGTAAGTCGATCGAACACTTGGTCGTTGGCGTAGGCGTTCTCATTGTAAGGTGTCGACGCCACAAACTGGTGGGTTCGAAGAGTGGAGGAGGCTACGGGCGGCGTTAACGAGCGAACAAGTAGGTTACGTTCAATTTCTCGCACCTAAATTGACCTAAAACCCAGACCCTTGGCAACGATAGCCAACGTAATGGATCATCGATAACGTTTCGCTATGGGGCAGGTCGTCAATGATTGGGTAAGTTTGTGTGTTGGGCTGTACGCACCTCATACGGTCTACTAGCACTCTTCTTCAGCCGCCTCAAATGCAGTCTTTGATCGTCGGTGGTGAGTCTTCACGTTCGGAAGTATTCTGAACGAGTGAAGTGACTGCAGGAGGATAGAGGGAGGTGAACATAAAAACAGGTAGGCTTTTTTGTTTCGTCGCACCTAAAACCCTTCTTCCAACCTCCTGAAACCGAACCGTTGATTTTCGGCAATCACAGCCAACGAGAATGGATATCGAGCAGCTGCCCAACTGTGAGCAAAAAGATCCATGGTAGGATCCAATGACTGACTTTATTTCTTGCGACGCATGCCACCTCGACTCCGGTCAAGCAAGATTGGGCCTTGCTAGACCCGGAGCGAGGGCTCCATTTTCACGCCACCTGCTAAAAGTCTCGCCCCTTTCCACCCTAGCAGGCCTTCGAAGACGACGACGCCGTCATCCTCGCCCCCGCACCCATTTCCGCACCTGCATCATTGTCGAAAGGAAAATGGCTGTTAACTCCATCGTCAACGGCCGTTGCGAATTCGAGGGCGTTCGTATAGACTCAATGGGTTACGCCAGTCGTCTATGGATGGGTAGTTCGATCGAACCCTTGGTCGTTGGCGTAGGCGTACTCATCGAGCAAGGTGACGACACAGCAAAATTCGTGGGCTTGAAGGGAGGCTAAGAACAGCGTTAACAAAAGAAGGGGTAGGTTATGCTCAAATGACCGCACCTACAACCGAGGCTTCTCCGCCCTCGACCTTTGGTGACGATGGCCAACGTGATGCGCCGTCGATAATGTCTTGCTGTGGTGGTCGTCAACGTGAGGGTTCGGAGCTTGTGTTGGGATTATCGACAAGCGAGGTGGATAGAGTGGGAAGCACAACCCGACGAACGGTCTGAAGTCCGGGTACTGAGGATGTTAAACCCGTAATAAAGGTGTTTTCTACGGGTGTAAGTTTAGAATAGGTCGAAGGAACGAGAACTGGAAGAAAGGGACCGAGAAGCTCACGTACTGTCCAGGAGAACAGACTGAACTACCTCGAAAATACACCCGACCGAGCCGTTGTGAGATGGGCGGCATAGCGACACTGGCACCGAGCCTAAGCTAAAAGTTGTTACTGGCGTCAAGCATCATGTCTTAAATCAGCAGGACCGTCGAAAAGGTGACGAGGATTCGAGAGTAAGGCCGTTGAACCTCCTAGGTGTGCGGTCATGCTAGTCATAAAATTTAGGCCTGATGCAGGTGCAAGAATTTGTGAAGGATACTTTGGGGAGAAAACATTGATGATGTGCAGGTGAGGTGAATGTGCTGGTCAACGTGGGAGGTGTCGAGCAGGCTGTTGATGGCGATGATCCAACGTTTGATTGGGCGATGGGACGGTTTCTCACGTGGCTATTTTTATCTTTCCTTTTGACCACCAACATTCGACGGCAACTTCACACATCTGGAGCAGGCAGAGTGGTAATAGGAGAGCATTTATATTGGTAGAAGGAAGGTCTGCGGTGTTTCTAAGTTGTCTTTTAATGTTTAATCATCCATGTTAACCTGATGTTGACTGTACCGCTGCCAGAGCCACACTGAAGTGATGCCCAGTCTTTTGGCGCGCTCTGACTGGACGCAACAAACCAGTTCCAATCCTGCTGAAGCCTAAAAATTCATGTGAGGCCTCTTAATTTTTTCATTTGCTGCCCCGCCACGCATTTATATTTGACACTCTCCGCGATAGGTCGAGTTCCCTCTCATGACAATCCCTCGTTGCTCCCCTTCCGTGCTTCCGGAGCATTCAGATCCCTATTATTTATTGTTTTTTGGCTGGGATGCACCAATCTTCGAAGAATAGAGGGTATTTGGATAATGACAAGTAACTTCACCGCCAACCGCTCCGTCTTCCTTCATCCCTCTCTCTTCTCTGTTTTGGTGTCCTGATATCACCTCATAGATGTAACCGCGGACGACTTTTACTCGCTTGTCGTTAGATAAACCATCCTGGAATCGATAAATGGCCTAATAACCTTAACGCCCAATGCTGGTACATCATCGCATGTCTGTCAAGCCACGATATCACTAAGACCAACTGAGATATTGAAAACTGTCTATCAGGCACACGACGATGGACCAGCGTCGTCCGTTACAGCCACATTCAGAACGATAGGCCACCCCAAATCGTACTATGATTGTCCACGAGTTTGTAAACTTTTTACTCATGGCAAAATTCCATAGTGAGCATCCATCCTCCCATCCTCAAACTTCTCCAGACTATGTATTATCGAGTTGGCTACGTAACAGTATTTTTTTTGTATTTATAGGTGAAGTATAGACCATGCGAGAGCCTTTGCAATCGAGAGGGG
>Ga0307513_10007114_pt1 | contig 14548 bp, 6 predicted proteins | sample 15_EM_MG_FD_202174 | JGI IMG/M metagenome (GOLD analysis project Ga0307513, IMG submission 202174) | Populus trichocarpa ectomycorrhiza microbial communities from riparian zone in the Pacific Northwest, United States - 15_EM | ecosystem: Host-associated > Plants > Roots > Unclassified | place... | reverse complement strand
AAAAAAAAAAAAGACTCGATGCAAACAATCCTCGTTGACCAAGTCTTGTGTTTAGATTTTCTTGGAGCAAATCATGTGCATGCAACAAGTGATCACACATGATTCTCTCCATGGGTAAGAGTTTCTTTGGTTGTGCTAGTTTGATAATGACATGGTAAAAATAGATAAATTGTTTAATTATAAAAAGTATTTGTGAAATTTATTTCAAATTAAGGTAAAATTTTAGGTTTATGAAAAGCATGAAAATCTTGTTTTTTTTTTTTATGTTTAGAAGAGAGATTGGGTTGATATTTTTAAATCTTATTTACATTTGAGATTATCACAATATCATCTAGTGTTTAATTACATGTCTTTAGAATTATCAATGAATTAATATTTTTTGATGAATATCATTTTTCAAATTTCTTTTTTATTCAACACCACATGTAACTAAACAATTTTTCAATTTATATTTTTTATATAAGTTTTTTCTTATAAATCCTTTTTTTTTTCAAAGCATGACCATATATAAAAGCTACTATAATACTAAATATATATGGTTTTAGGTTGAAATTTTGTTGTTAAGTATAACATATATCTATGTTTAATTAGTTTTATTTATAGAATCACTTCAAACTTAATTTGAATTCAATATAAATGCAATCAAGAAGTGTATAAATGTGAAAGACTTGATCTTTTCTGCTTGGAGCATGACACCTCTCCTCATTCCTATATAAAAAAGACCTTAATTTTCAATCCCTTTTTGCCTAATAAAAAATCCCACTTGATACATGCTAGGAAGAACAACTTGCATCATTATTTATCATCATGAGAATCTTGAACCACCCCATGGATGATGTTATAGCTAGCTAGCGAGGTTGCCCATTTAATAATTATTATATATCTACCAAGAACTTAGATTCTTAACTAGATTTATTTCTCCTTCAACGAGTAAATATCATGCAAAATAAATAAATAAATCAAGAAGAAGATGTGTTTGACCTATTCTTATGTACTCCAGGATTATAAAAATGATTTGGCCGTAAACCTCACCAAAGAGAATGTGAACAGGCACGAAAAGGGATCGTGTGCTTGTCTTGTGATCATAAAGGGTGCTGAAAATCTGAGTTCTGTCACGGTTTGTGTGGTCTTTGTTACATCCATGGAAGGCTGGCACTAACAACTTGCATGCACCAACTTGACAAAAGGTTCAGCTTTGCTTTATTCGAATTTACATAATTATAAACAGCAAAAGATTTTTAATTACGAGATTTGTGCGTGTTTTATTAGTTTCTATATGTTAAGATTAAAAACTTTATAAATGTGTTTCCGTGTTATAAAATGTTACAGGATTAACTGAATAACTTATTAGCCTGAAATCTAATCCAGGTTAAATTACATGTCGAATCGAATGATAATTGATATAATCAGGGTAGGGTGACCTAATAGATCAAACTGCAACCCGATCTACTCAATTAAAATTCGAGTAAGATTTAATTTAATTTTAAAAAAATTAAAATAATATTATTTTAATTTTAAAATAAATCTTAAAATAATATCCATTTGAATTGACTGTAATTAACTCTTCCAGCTAATAATCTATATAATCTACTTCTGTAAATAAGTAAACAAATAAACTTGGGCCAATACCTTAAGGATTAGGGCAAAACATAAATAATTATGATTAAGCAAATTATTTGAATCTCTTGACGGCACATTCAACTTGCATCGAGCAGCACATAGGATACTTGTTTATTGTTTATTATTGTTTGATTGAACAGTACATTCCACTAAGCTAAAATAATTGCATGATCATAAAAGCTAAATTTCCCGTAATTTTAGAGTGTGGATGTAAGGGAGCTTCATATGGACAATCACCATCTTTTCGATTGGTAAGCAGTTCTTTCTCTTTTAAAATGGATCGATGGTCACAAAAAATAATAATTATCTTGTTTTATTGGTACAGAATAATTATCATTGCTATCTCTAATGTAATTATTATTAATCAAAAAGCGAGAAATAACAAGGACATGTTTTTCTGATAGGGTGAATTTTCATTTTTTATGGTTTCACCATCCATCTAACATGACATGATATAGGGATTGTGTTTTTTAATATCTTGAGATAGAAAAAATAATATAAAAGAGATAAAAATATATTTAATTGAAGAGAAAAGGATATAAAATAAATTTGTTTTTGGGATGGTTTTGGAGTAAATTTCTATGTTTTCAAAATAAAAATTACAAAAAGATATGTTAACGTAATGAATAGCGAGAATAAAAATTAGGGTTCTCAAGTTCTAAAGTTACAACCCTAAATACCATAGAGAGATAGAGAAAATATCAATAATTTATAATAAAAAAGTTTGAATAATAATATGATGTTTAAAACAACACTATAAACTGTTTAAATTAAGCCTAAAATCGACATAAACAAGAAACCCAAGTTAAGTAGAAAACAAATAATTAAAATTCAAAATTCAAAATTAACTAGTGATGATATGTGCCCACACTGGTATATGATAGGCACTCCAAAAGATATTGTCCTACTGAAACTATATAGTGGGTTTTGTCTTTTTTTTAAAGGCACCTCTGGGGAAGAAAGGTGTCTTTTGTGCTTATAAGGGACTAAGGCCCTCATTTCTTAGACGATATGGGATAGTAGCATCATAATAACCCCTCAAGCAAGGGACTTAGGTATTCACACATGGATGACATTCCCACAGACGACATCAATTGATGATGCTCCAGAATCTAGTATGCTAGGGAACTTGGGTTTTTGAGCGTTTGGATAATGAATGATCACACGTTCATGTCAATATCTTATTCTCCATAACCAAGGGCTTCGAGGGTTGGTGACAGCGGCTTGATTTCCTGTAAAACAATCTTTTCATAGGATTTAGGGACCCTTTGATGATTAAGTCAATAACTTTATAATAAGGAGTTATAGTAAATGAGCATTCAATTCTAAGAATAAAAATGTATGTTCTTAATTTGTATATGATAAATGATGAGAACATGTTATGAGAGAGTCAAGATCGTGAACCATTTACCTGGATCGTTCAGAGAGTATTTATAATATTTGTACCTTGAAATTTCTTCGTTTTATTCGAGGGGTTGAAAGTCTTTTCTCTTTTTTTTACATCAAAGTGGGGAGAGAACTTTTTACATCAACATTAATGTTGATGCAAGTATTTTCTTACATGGTATTAATGTTGATAGGAATATCACGTGCATATAAAAAACGGCCCCGCGTCATCTTGTACACAACATTACTATCAATGAGACAACCCTTATAATTGACATTAATATTGATTGACATATCGCCAACTTTTAGAGGACTTTTCACATAGCTAATGTGTTGAGGGATGATGATTCTATATTCTCATATAGTATGTTTAGATATAGAGCGATCTGAATTAGATCCAAAGGTGTTGAGTAATACGTTCTTTTAGGCACAAAGGCATCTGGGCTGAGCCCAAGAGAGTTGAGTCTAACATCTTGTCAGACTCACAAGTGCTTGGGTCTGGCACATAGCCGGGCCAAAAAACAAATGGGTTTGACATCTTTTTAGACCCACATGTACTTGGATCTAACGCGTGGTTGAGCTCAATGAAATTGAGTTTGGTATCTTGTCAGACCCTCTCTTCACGAGTTTTGATTTCTATTGAGCTTTAATAATGGGTCATCCTTCTGTTGGCCCCTATATCCATGGGCCTTTTGAGTAAGTGTATTTTAGCATAAAATGTGTTAATCCATCAACTAGAAAGGTAATTAAAATAGAAAAATACAGCAACTTATTGACCTAATTTTAGGTGATCCAACAATCCAATGACTGGCATAGCTAGTCCTTACAGAAACTCAACCAATAAAATCATCTTATCAAATATGAACCGATCAACAGTCAAATCTTAAGTTATCGTTATTTTTGTCAGGCTTTATATCTGATAAATTTGGACTTCTTTGCAATTTTTTATTTTAATTTTGATCTTATCTCTATCTCGTCCATAAACGTGTTTCCAATACATCTCATATCATATGTCCCTTAATTTTTATTGTTTTTTTCTTTTATATCCTGAGATAATAACTAAATATTATCATATAAATTATTTAAATTATAGGATAAGTAAGAATAGACTTCAAATTTAGAGGTGCTCTTACCATATATTCACAACTTTCAAAGGAATGTTATTTTTGGAAAAAATAAATAAATAAAATCCTCCTCGATGGTGCATCATTAATCCTTGAAAAAAGTCATCGAAGCCTTGCTTTCATAGACATCATCATATATAAATTATTTTACATTTTTGTTGAGTCTATGGAATTAAGCTCTAAATATAATCTTAAAATTCATTCACTGATCGAAGGTTAAATTCTAGTTTATTGTAAACTTTATCAATCCAAGAGACTTTTGTCAGATTCCTTGATTTTCCACATTTTTTCGATGATCATCCTGTTAAGAACTTCCAAAATAGAAAGTATATATTAACTGACTTTAAAGAAAATGGGAAGAAAAATTTGGTCCAATATGATTTAAAAATTGGTCTATGATTTGACAATTAAATCATTTACCATGGTTATTATCATGATACTTCTCAATTTCACACATTTAACTATCATGATATATATTTAATATTTTGTAAATACATTAATTTAAATATATCAAAATATTGTAATCAACTTGTATTTGTAAGTTGGATGTGGTTAGAATAATGAATAAATACAAAGAGATAGAAATATATTTAGTTAAAAAGATAAAAACATGTAAATAAATACAAAGAGATAGAAATATATTTAGTTGAAAAAGTAAAAACATAAAATGAATTTATTTTTATAACTGTTTTAGAATAAATTTTTATAAATTTAAAATAAAAAAGTATAATAAGATTTTATTTTATTTTTTCTCTTGAAGCAGAGCTGAGACAGAAATAAATACGTTCATTTAAATATTATCAAAAAAAAAAAAAGTTAGAAAGACAAAAAGGAACCATAGTTGAAGAGGGAAAAGATTCTTTCTACGTCCTTCTACTTCAATCTTTGTGGGGAAAGAAAAGTTTCCATCAAATCCAATTTCTACCCTTTTTCGTACAACACCAATTTCTTAAAAAAAAAAAAAACTTCCAGCAACTACATTAGCAGCAGCCACCACCAGTGACTCTGGCAGCTGTGGTGGCGCTGTGGTGGCAGAGCTAGAAGAGGAAAGATTATATCTCCAAAAAGCTGGACTATTTACTCGAACCACCACCACCGCCTTCACTAGCACCGACAAGCTCTTGAAACCCCTTAATGAAATCTTCATTCAAGGCCATATTTGGGATCAAAAGATCATCATCACAATCATCATTAATGTCATTATCACAATCATCATCACTTCCCATCAATCCATGCCCACCTTCCAAATTCTCTATTTTGGCTTCTTGATCATTTCCTGCTGTCTCAGCATGGTCAATGGGAGCTGAAAGTGGGGTTCTTGGAGACAAACTAGTAGCTGAAAGTGGAGAAGAACACAAGCCCTTGTCTGCTGAAATATTGGGTTGCTCGGATTCTTTTTCTTCAGGCTTTTGAACTGCTTGTTGAACCTTGTTTCTTGTACTACCGGCAAGTGAGTTCCGGTGAGTCGGACGTGGGTGTGTGTGATCGCCTGTGTAGCTAACAATAAACATGTTTGGATCTGTGTTGCTCCTCTCCACTTGCTTTCTTGCTGCACACCCTTTTGAGCTGCTGCATCTGTAGTAGTTCCTGTACAAGAAAAGGAATCGAATTTTAGCCATGATTAGTGAGAAGAATCAAGATATTTTTAAAGAAAAGAAGGAAAAAATGAGAATTGGAATAAAGTTTTAACCTTGGATATGGAGAGCCTTTGATGGGTTTTTGACCATATTTTCTCCAAGCCCACACATCATTAGAGAGATTCTCTGCTGTTACATGCAATACTAGCTTCTTCTGGTTACTTTTTCTGTCAAACAAGAAAAAAGTTGGAAAATCTAAGCATAAATATTCTGCAAGGTTTTGTCATTTATGAGTAATAATTAAGCATTTAACAAGAAATGAAGAATTAATCTACTTACTTCTTTCTTGATCTTGGGGTCTGAGATTGTGTAGTTCTTAAAGGAAACATAGAAGAAGTGCTAGTCACTAGCTGGTGCAATTGTCTCCTTTGATTTTGTTGTTGCTGTACAATATGCTGTGGTTGCTGTTGGCTATTGTTGAACCTGGGGCTGATGGAAACACTTGTGGATGGTGGTGGTGGAGATTGTTGTTGTTGTTGGTGATGGTGGTGGTGATAATGATTCTGCTGCTGCAGCTGCTGCTGTTGCTGATGTGCAAGTTGTGGTGGATTTTGACCACTAAAAATGACCCCAAAATCAGAGATGGAGGAGGAGCTAGGAATATTATCATTATTACCTTGAAGTCCACTGGCGGTGTAGCTAGGCAAAAAGGGCTTGTACGAATCTTGCAATTCTTGCAAACCATCGTTGTTTGTAGGCTGAACAGCGAGATTTGGGAGAGAAAAAGGGTTAAATTCTTGATCATCATCATCATCAAAAGTCAAAGAAGCCAAGCACTCAAAAGGGTTCTCAAGATTCTCACTGGTGTTGCTGCTACCGTTTCTGTTTGTAGTAGCAGAGGTGCAACTCCTCACTATTGCATACAAATCCCAGTCCTGACCCTCTGCCATTGAAGACTCAATCTACCTAGAAATGCTAACCTCCTGTATGTTTTTGCTGATTCCAATGGCAATAAAAGAGCGAATGCAAGGCATAAAGGACTGCGCTGACTTTTGGGATTGCGAGGGAGAGAGAGGAAATGATGATGGTGGAGCACTTGACTTGGTAAATGTTAATTATTATTTATACAAAGAGAGGTGGGTGTTGGAGTTTTTGCTTTTTCTTTGACTTTGTGAAAATGTCAAGGGGGGGGGGGGGGCAGAAAGAGAAAACCAAGATGGCAATGGAAGAGAAGGAGGTGGGTTCCTATGCTTATAGAATTGCCCACTTGCTTGAGACTATGCTGGTGAGTACTTGAATTCTGATTGGATAAAGGGGAAGGTATTGGGTTTTCAATGGCATGTCATGTCTAGCAACTAGGGCACAATCCATCTCCGATGAGAGTGGGGGCTAAATAGCCACCTAGCAGCTAGAATAAAGTGGACATGCCCTAAGAATCATTTAGATTTTAGGATGAGGTGTGGACACCCAACTCTATTATTAGGATGGTGAGAAACAAACAAAAAACAAAAATCTATGTGGTTAGAAATTGTTTTTCACGTCAACGAAAATGATGATTTTGATATAAATATAATAAAAAAGTTTTAAAAAACCGATGCTTTTTTTTTTAATAAAAAATGCACTTTTCTAGAAGCTTGTCAAAACCTATGAAAATAGGAGAGTTTATTTATTTTTTAATTTAAGTTTTTTTTGTATTGAGTTTTGTTGTAAATTATTCATATTTAGTCTCATTAATCTACAAAAATAAAATTATCAAACCATTGTTGCAATTTGCTAGCTAGGAATATTTTCTATTTTAACCTATTATCAATTCCTTATTGGTTGAAGTTCTATACTAGTTTATATAGGCACACCCTAAATTCATAGGATTGAGAAAACGTAAAGGGAAAGGAAAAAATAACGACATGCATATTGATAATTCCTATATTTAGCATTTTCTTTTTAGGTTAATAGGAAGGTTTGTAGATATAGTTACCACTCAAATTACATTTTTAGTCAATTTTTGCATATAGGTTGAGCCTTTCCTTCCATAAATAGCTAGAATTAATTTTCATCCACTAGCCTAATCTAGAAAGTAACTAGAGCTTTCACAACTTTATTTAAGATGTTTCAAGGAGATTTTACGAACCAAATTAACATCAATTAATTAATTGAAAGTACTAACATCCCTTTTTTTGTTTTCGTTTCTTGCTTTTTTAAAAAACATTTATTTATTTTTTATTTTATGTTTCAAATGATTTGTTTGTATCAGTCTCATGATCCACATTGTGGATATGACTAGTTAACTTGGATTGTTTTTTTTTTTTTTTTGCTTTTTTCTTAAGGTTTAGTTTTTTTTGTCAATTTTATCTTTTAATGGTTTGCTTAATCTGATCTCATGAACCGGGTTGCGAGTTTGAAATGGTTAACTTAGGTTCTTTTATTCTTTTTTTTAGTTGAATTTCTTTCCTCCAGTTTCATCCTTCAATATTTAGTTGATTTGAAATTAAGCTTCATGGTTTTTTTTTGTTTGTTTTCTATGAGGTTATCCCGATCTCATTATCTGGGTCGCTGAGTTGACAGATTAACTCAGGTTAACTTGGAAAATTTCTTACGTCTTTTGTTTGATTTTTTTTCAATTTCATCCTTCAATATTGGGTTGATTGGGAATTGAGTTTCATAATTTATTTTGATTTTTTTTCTATGAGTTTATCTTGATCCTACGATTCGGTTCATGGATATGACAGGTTAACCTACATCGATTCAATATGTTTTCGTCTTAATTTTTTTTTAAAAAAAAATGTTGTCTTGAAATTTTCTTAGTGGTCATCTGAATTGTCTTTGAACTCGTCAAGTTTACTTAGTCATATCGAGTCAACCCTCACACGGTTTAAAATTTTTCTGCTAAAAAATATGTTAGCAATACCTAAATATTTTTTATATTAAAAAAACTTGATCTAACCCATGACAAAGAATGGGCCAATGATATAGTTTTAAAAATACTATTCAACAACATTTCAAATGAAGCAATTATAGATGAATTACCTTTCTGCCAAGCAAATCCTATATGATATATTGTAAGTATCTAGAGAATAAACTAGATGGATAGGTTGCACTACGCCACGAGTCAAATCAAATTTTTTCTAACATATTCAAAAATATCCAGGTAATGTAGCATTTTTAAAAGAGTAGGAAGAGTCTAGGAATCAGATCATTGATTTGAATGAGTTTAATAATCTTTGTTAATTTAATAACATGATTAAAAAAATAAAAAGAAAATAAAAAAAATCCCAAGAAAAAACACAAATGACCATTTAAAAACAAATAAACACTTGACAATAATATAAAAAGATACCCTCTAAATATTTTAAAAAAAACTTAACAATCTCATTTAATAACAAAGCAAAAAAATTAAATGAGAATGGGATAACCTCATAATATATATATATATATATATATACCAGTAAATGAAATCTTAAAGGACAAACTGAAAATAAAATCAATTTTAATAAAGGATAAAAAAAAAACTTGGCTCGAGTCAGTATACTAAATATGTGGTCTGACCATAAAACTAGGATAAACCTAAATAGAAAAAATTGAATAAAATAATGGAGGTCACCTCTCAAGCAAATTAATGATGAAAAGTGAACTGGAAAAAAAAACATCAATTAGAAAAACATCTAGAAAACAATTGAGTGAACCTAATTTAACTTTACTAACCCACGACCCTAGATATAAAATTAGGATAACCCCACTAAAAGGAAAGAGAAAAAAATCATAGAGCGCTCAAGGCCTAATAACCTAATTTTAAATGATAAAATTGAAAATAAAATCAGTTAAAAAAATGTTAAAAAAAAAACTCAGGTCAACTTGAGTTAACTCGGCTAAACCCCGATCTAGGATATGAGATCGAAAAAACCTCACAGAAAAAAAACCAAAAACAATAATAAAGCTAAGGCCTCATAACTTAATATCGAAGGATAAAATTGATAAAAAAAATCAAATTTTAAAAAAGAACCTAAAAAGCAAATGTTAAATCAGGATAATCTTCTAAACTAGTGATTCGGGTCATAAAATTAGAATTATCCCATAGAAGGTAAATATAAAAAAATCATGAAGTAAAATTCATAATCATCAAAAATTAAAAAAAAACAAAATAAATAGCAATAGAAACAATGAGGGTCAAATTTGGTATAAAACTAAATGAAAGAAAAATAATGAGGGACTAAATTGAAAAAAAAATAAAAAAAGGATAAAAAATAGCAATCAAAAGAATGAGGACCAAATTGGATACAAAAATTAAATGATGTTAAATATTAAGAGACAAAATTGAAAAGCAAATCCAGAAAATGTTGAAAAAATGACCATAAAAAAATTAAGGACAAGTTGGACACAAAAAATAAATGAAATAAAAATCTTAGGGGCGGTATTGAAAAAAAATCAACTTTAAAACCAATAAAAGCAAAACAAATAAGGATCAAAATTGATATAAACACAAACTGGTGAACACATTTGATTCTGAAATGGATGGCATGAAATTTGAGGTGATGTGAGAGAAAAGATGGAGGAAAAAAAAACAATTGGAGCCTAATTGTTGCTCCACCGAGCACATGTTTTATCGTCAGGAAGAGAACGGCACGCTGCTTTCAACGTTGTTGCAGAAGGCAACGTTACCACACACGCTTCCTCAAAAGCACAAGTACCTTGCACTCACTGACCCATATGTGGCATGCACCAATAACTTTTTATTTTTTAATTATATTTATATTTGTTAAAAGTCTTAATTTTTCCCTCATCGCAATAATTATAACTAAAATTCCATGATGAAAAATACAAAAAAGCCGTTGGAATTAATTTTTTTTTCTTTTAATGGCAATGTAGTCATTTTATTATGCATTTGAAGTATTCAATGACCAGAAAGCCCATAAACCCTAGTTTTAAAATTTATTTTTTGCTTTTAAGAGTATTTAAGGCAGTGTTTAGGAATGTGGTTGAAACCGCATTTCTAAAAAATTTGAATTTTTTTTTCTTCAATTTTTTTATGTTTTCAGATTGTTTTGATATGCTGATATCAAAAATAATTTTTTTAAAAAAAATTATTGTATTTTCAAGCGAAAAGCACTATAAACCGTAACCGCTACCATACTTCTAAACACCCCTTAAATCATTTCACTATGTACCCAGAATGTAAAAAGACTAATTTATCCTCGATCAATATGTTAATGATAACTGGATCGATGAAGAAGATCGTTTTGCCCCCAATAGCTAGTTAAATAATTTTATTTTAGAATGACAAAATTATCATTTTACTATTTTAATGCACAATTTAATGAGTCTAAGTGCAAAGTCAAACACTAGAAGGTTTTAACTTTTTTTTTTTTAATTATCACAATGTTACCTTATAGCTTCTTAGTTGTAGCAATTTGATCCTACCAACTAATAAAAAGATACATAACATGACCCAACTCGGTTGGATGAGATTGTTTTACTTGATCTGATCAGAATCAAAACAAGTCAAGTAAAAAATCAACTTAATTTCACTCAAATCAAATGTTGGTGTGGGTGAAGGTACGCCTAACCCATTACCCAAACAACACTTGGCCTATTTTTTAATTTTGTTAATATATATAATTATCACAAATCCTATAAAACAAACTTAATTATCTAATCTTCACATATTAAATAAATTATGCTAAATAAATAATAAAATCTATTCTCTTTAGTTTTGAATAATAATAATAATAATAATTACATTATATTGCAATCCTTGTAAAAATTAATCTAAATTAATTTCTAGATTTACTTTTTAATTAAATTTTAATTTATAATCATGAATATATGATGATGATAATGATGATGATGATGATTAATTGAGAACATATCATAGTAAATTAGTATCCTTTAGTATTTTTATAAAATATTTCTATATGAAGTACCAAGTATTACATGATGTAAGTTAGGTGATTGATTATATTTTCATTTAAAATATATGATATAAAATTATTTAACAAATAATAAGTATATATTTAAACACTATATATATTATTTTTAAAAATGAAAGATATATTAAATGATAAATATATACAACCATATTAATTCATATTAATTTACTACTTAGTATAAATCACTAATATATTTAATGATATAATTTTATATTTTTAAATAACATATAATATTAGATAAAAAAATAAGATTATTGATTAAATAAACAAAATTATTTACTAGGATGTGATATTTACGAGGTGTTATAAAAAATTTAAAGAGATAATTTAAAAAAAATAAAAATTAGGTTAGTTCGACTGTTCGAGTACCTGGTAAGTAATTTAATGGATTAAGATATTGTTTGAGAGTACGATAGGATCATATTTGTTTAAATTCTTGAAATTTGTTTTAAAGTTTTAAATTAGTATTTTTTAAATTTTTTATTATTTAGATGTGCTGATAAAAAAATATAAAAATAAAATATTATTTTAATATATTTAAAAAATATATCTTAAACCATAATTTCAAATTTTACGAGGATCCTTCGTCCACCCCATCGTCACTAGAGGTATTGGGTCCACATGTCCCATTAAACAAGCGTGGTCTCTCTTTTCAAAAATCAATCCTGGACAATGGTAGATACTGGATCCCACGATTGTAATGATGAAACAATATTGACCGCATGATCAACATTTACGTGGATGGAGATCATCTTGATTGTGTGGGCTCCATATCCTCCACCGAAGAGACATGCAATACACACTTGTGTGGAAAAAGAAATGTTCTCATGTGACATAGCTTATATACCTGTCTTTTGGTGAAGAATCTTGAGCCGTTAAAAAATATATGATTTGGTTCGTTGTTATTTTTATTGATTGATGCTTTCCTTACGTGGGAATCTTTGCTTTTTTAACGGTGGGTGATTTTGTGAGGTAGGGTTAGAGTAAATTGGTCAGCATTTTACATGGTTTTGTTTAAAAAAAAGGTTAAGTTTTGATTGAAGTTGAAAAATATTTTTTTATTCATAGAATATTCTTAGATGAATAATGAGATTTTAAAATATAATTTATATTAGTTTTTAATATATCTTTATTAAAATTATTTTGATATTTAAATTCAAGATTATTTAATTATTAAAGCTTTTATATAATATTAAAAGATCAACTTAACTCAAAAATATTATTTTTTAATAAATTAAAATATCAAATAATTAAATTAAACATTTTAAAAAAGCTATTTGGAACTCGTTCTCCATTAACATAGTAAAAAAAGGAAAAATAATATTATATTTTCAAGAAAATAATTAAGGGTAATTAATTAGGCTAATCCCTAGCGGGGTTATGTGTATTGAGAGAAGAATTACCCCTTTCTAGAGGCCAAAATTAATGATATTGCATGGTCCATAACGAATCTTGAGGGAAGGAGTGAGTCCTATGATATGTCCATAAGTACTTAGGGCTGCCTTATTTTTTCTAAAGCAAATCTAATTTTGCCAAAGTATTTGTATATTTTTTATTATTTATGTTTGATAATTTAATATAAAATGTTTTTTAAAGTATTTTTAATTAGAAATGTATTAAAATGATATTTTTTATATTATATTTTAAAAAAATTATATCAGTATTTTAAAACTATTTAAAAATAGATAAAATAGTATTAATTTAATATTTTTAAGGTATAAAACACTTTAAGAAAATAGGTTTAACCACGAGATATAAACACCCAATTAATTAAGTTAGGTTGCAACGGAAGGGGGTATGAGATTATTTTTTTTCCTTGGAAAATATAGGTGCCAATGACCATGGGCCACATAACTTTAATTTTTCTCTTTCATCTAATAAATCATATTATTTTTCATTTATTTGAAGATAAAAGGTAGGGATAATTATATAAAAAAACCTTATATACTTTGATTTTTTTTTATTCATCTAAAATTTAAAAAATTATAGTTTTTCTCCATTGTTAATTGAAAAAATTAAATTAGATAAAATATTTTTATCATCGTATATATAATAAATGTAAATTTGTAAAATCTTTCTCATAAACCTCGTTTCTTTCTTTCTTTCAAAAATATGATTTCTCTCTTTAATCTCTGTCTTGACACGTTATATTCACACAAAAACATCAAATCTAAAGCAAGATCTTTGTTTTTTTATATTTAATCTCTTCGTACTGTCCTGAAAGCCTCAAGAATCTGGAGCAGCAAGTGAACAGTAGTTCAAGTGGAGAGATACCGACAATATAGGAAATTGCAACAGCTTGGTTTGGTTAGACTTGAATGGCAAGAAGCTCGCCGGTGAAACCCCACCTCGACTTGGTTGGCCGCCGGGGGCAAATTACTTCCTTTCAAGGTGCTTGGAATTGATTTTGCATGATCGGATTTCTTTGGAATTTCTTGAAATCTATTCTAAATGTTTTTTTTTTTTTTTGTTCATGGACGGGGAGAAGAAAACAAAGGGTCCCCGTATGTGGATGAACAAAAAGTCAATGGGATATATGGTGTGGCTAGAACACTAGGGTAGGGTATTCATGGAAGAGAATACATGTTCATCTTTTGCTGATCTGTCTCATACTTCTGTAGATTTTATTTTTGAAATGGTAAAAATTGAAAATGAAATGGTGAAAAAGTCGATGGGATTCTATTTTATATGGCCTGCTGTGGAAATAAAATGGTAAAATTATTAGAGAATAATATAAATTATATCATGGATTTCACCTAAAAGCTTAAGATATTGAGTTGAGATGATTTTTTGACATGGTATCAGAGCCTTGATGACCAAGTGGTCTCGAGTTCGAATCTCACTATCCCCTGATAAAAATTAAGCACAAGGTAATGTGGGTCTGTGCAAATTTCAAGTTCAAAGGGCTTTCACTTGAAAT
>Ga0307513_10007113_pt1 | contig 14550 bp, 17 predicted proteins | sample 15_EM_MG_FD_202174 | JGI IMG/M metagenome (GOLD analysis project Ga0307513, IMG submission 202174) | Populus trichocarpa ectomycorrhiza microbial communities from riparian zone in the Pacific Northwest, United States - 15_EM | ecosystem: Host-associated > Plants > Roots > Unclassified | place... | reverse complement strand
TGCTAATTACGGAATTCCGTAAATGCGCGAAGACCTACTGCCGCTCTTGGGCGAGACCCTGCGCAACCGCCGCAGGGCCCGGAAGATGACCCAGCCCATGCTGGCTAGCCGCGTGGGCCGCAGCACTCCACGCATCTCAGACTTGGAGAACGACCTGCTGGCGGGGCGGCTGGGCAAGGACCGCCTGGGTCTGCTGGCGGAAGTCTGCGACGCCCTGGACCTAGTCCCGATACTGGTCCCCCGCGAGCAGGCGCAGGCCGTGCGACGGTTGCTGGGCGCAGAACCGTCCCCCACCGCTGGCGTCTCGGTCGGACGAGCCTTCGACGACCTGTTCGTCGATCTGTCGAATGACGAGGACGATAACGAGGACGAGGACGACCGGTGATGGCGACCAAGGCGGCAGTCCTGGGGGTGCACCGGCTTATACCAGGCGGCGGGTCGGTCCGGGCCGGCACGTTGACGCGGGACGCCTCCCGAGCCACCGCCTTCATCGCCGATGAGGCCTATCTGCGGGACGACGCCCGCCCGATCCTGAGCCTGGCGTGGCACACGCCCGGCGATCCCGAGCAGAGCCGTGCCCGACTCGAAGCGCGCGGCGACAAGATCGGCCTGCACGGCTATCTCCCGCCGTGGTTCCAGGGCCTCCTGCCCGAAGGCGCTTTACGAGACTTGGTCGACCGGGAGATGGGCCCGGGTGACCACGACTCCTTCGACCTGCTGCTGCGGCTGGGTGCAGACTTGCCCGGTGCAGTCTTGATCGTCCCGGACAACGAGGAGGCGCCTGAGAGCGCAGGTCCCATCGCCTGGGAGCGCGTGGCCGGCTTCAAGGCTCCGCTGCCCCAAGGGGTAGTAAAATTCTCCCTGGCTGGCGTGCAGCTGAAGTTCATGGTGGTGGCCGAGGACCATCGGCTGACGGTCGCGGCGCGCGGCGGCGACGCCCGGCTGATCCTGAAGCTGGGGTCGGAACGCTACCCGGAGCTGCCCGAGGCAGAGTTCGCGGCGATGCATCTCGCAGCCGCGATCGGCGTGCGTACGGCCAGCTGTCGGCTGACGCCCATCGACGCCATCCAGGACGTGCCCGCCGAGTTCCTGATAGGCGCCCACGCCCTCGTGGTCGAGCGATTCGACCGCACGGCCGAAGGACGGCGCATCCATATCGAGGACGCCGGTCAGATCATGGAGGCGTGGGGCGAGCGGAAATACATCAAGGGCACCACCGAGTCCGTGCTCAACATGATCCGACGCTTCAGTAGCGACTGGCGCGACGACGTTATGGAGGGGTTCCGCCGGATCGTTGCCGACGTGCTGCTGGGCAACGGGGACAGCCATTTAAAGAACTGGTCCTTCATCTTCCCGGAACCTGGCGTCATCCGCCTGTCGCCGGCCTACGACATCGTGCCGACAGTGTTCTTCAACCCGAACGACGAGCTAGCACTGCGGTTCGCCGGCAAGGACCAGGCCTTCGAGGCGGTCACGCTGCGTCGCTTTCGCCGGGCGGCGGAGTATCTGAAGCTGGACCCAGATTTGGTCGAGAAGGAAGTGGCCCGCAGCGTTCGCGCGGCGCTGGAGACCTGGCCCGGACTGGTCCGCGACCTACCGCTCCGGGAGGCGCGGCAGCACGCCCTGATCGAGCGTTTAGACAAACTGACGCTGGTAAAGGAGGTCCAGGCCCTGGCCTGAACGACGTGGCCATAGCCCATTGTCGCACCGAACGAAGACCATCGCCTTCCCTGCGACGATGCTCATCCTAGTGTTGTCGCTGCATCATGGCTCCCTGAGGCACGTGGTGCTGCTGGCGGTGTTGGTGCTGATCATGATGTTGATGATCATCGGCATGCCCATGCCCATGCCCATGCCCATGCCCATGTCGATGCCCACGGCCCGCGGGCTTATCGACCGGTCGCCGCGACGCCTTCATGTTCTTCGTCTTCATGATGCCGATGACGACAAGCCCATGAAGGGCGGCGTCGACATGTGGGACGCTGGCGCCTGCCACGGGATGTCCGTGACGATCTTAGAGAAGCACCACGGACACCATAGGCCCGATCACCAGGCCCGCGCCGTGCGCGCCATCTCACGCCGGTAGAACTATGGGTCATTTCCTCGCGGAAGGCCCCCGCGCCGCGATCGCGCCGGCGCCCGCACTGGCACGCCCGTCGGCGTAGAGCCCGCTCCGCGTCATAAATGCGGCGCGCTGACCTCGGTGATCGGCGCGGTGCGCGAGGTGCTGTCAGCCGGGCCGGGGGACCAAGGCCGAACGCGGCCCGACTAAAATCCAGAACAACAGGACCGGGGAAGCATGAGTGAGTTTCGCTGCGCGGACTGTGAACGCCTTACGCGCGACTTCGGCTCGGCGGCCCGTGGACTGCAGGTCATCGCGCCAAACCCACGCGCATCACGTCGTCGAAAGCCAGAGCTGGACCAGACCCAGCAAGGCCAAGATGACGAGAGTGACGCCGATGACGAACACGCCTTTCCCGGTGGCCGTCGCCTTGAACCAGTGGCCGACCTGGACAGACAGCGTGTCGGGCGCGGAGGGGGTGGGCGGGGTGACTGGCGTACGCATGTGGGAACAGTATGTATAAAAACTACATTGCGCAAGCGCATGATGTGTGCAAAATATGCACATGCCCAAGACCGATGCTTCGTCTGGACGCGCCAAGCGGCTGCGCAGCGCCCGGAACGCCGCCGGCCATCGGACGGCCGCGGCCGCCGCCGAGGCGCATGGGTGGAACCGCAATACCTACGCTTCCAACGAGAACGGCTACGCGCCGTATTCCTTCGCCAAGGCGAAACTCTATGGGGACGCCTTCGGGGTCCGCCCGGAATGGCTTTATGACGGGAACGCCGAGGGCGACGACGCCGCCTTTGCGGTCGGCGAACGGCGGCCCGCCGAACTCGTTCCGGTCATCGGCCGCGTGGGCGCCGACGCCGAGGGCGCCGTTCTGTTCGCCACCGGCCAGGAGGTTGGTGACCTCGTTCCCGTCCCGCCGGGAGGCAGCCAAAACGCCGTCGCCCTGCGCATCGTCGGTCACTCCATGCGCGGCCTCGCCGACGACGGGGGGCTGATTTATTTCGAGGACCAGAGGACGCCGCCCTCCCCCGACATGTTGGGCCAGATTGTCGTGGTCGAGACCGACGGGGACGAGGTGCTGGTCAAGCGTCTGCTGCGGGGGTCGAGGGCGGGTCGATTTGACCTCGAAAGCATCGCGGGCCCGACGCGTCACGACTGTCGGCTGAGGTGGGCGGCGCACATCACCGCCATCATCCCCCCGTACCAGGCGCGACGCATCATCCGTTCAGGCGGAATCTAGGAGGCCCGGGAAAGCTACTTTCTGACGCCGCGTAGGGACTGCGCCGCAAGATGGTGGGCACCACATGCGCATCGCGTACCGTGCGATTTGATGGGAGGGCGGCAAGGCTCGCGACCCCCGCTCTCGAGCGCGATATATGTGCCCTCCGAACGTCCACCTGAACGCCCCGCCAGCCCCTTGGGACAAGACGCAGATCGACAACTAGTCCACCACCTCCGGCTCCACGGTCTCGCCGGGCAGCTCCAGTTCGCAGACCAGGCCCTCGGGGCGCCAGTCGAAGCGGGTCTCGCCCTTCAACGCGCCGCCCAGGGCGCGGGCGAGCATGGTGGCCCCCAGGCCCCGGCGCGTCGGCTTCGCCACGATCGGTCCGCCCGTCTCCGCCCAGCGGATCGTCAGCGGGCCGCGCCCCTCGCGGGTCCAGGAGACCAGCACCTGGCCGGCCGGCGCCGAGAGCGCGCCGTACTTGGCGGCGTTGGTCGCCAGCTCGTGCAGCGCCATGGCCAACGCCTGGGCCGCGGCCGGCGGCAGGGCGACGTCTTCCCCGCGGATCGAAACCCGGGCGGCCTCGCCCAGGCTGAAGGCCAGGAGCTCCTCCTCCACCAGCCGCCGCAGGTCCGCGCCCTCCCAGCGGGCCTCGGACAGAAGCTGATGGGCCCGCCCCAACGCCGTGATCCGCCCAATCAGCACCGCCTTCAGCGCCTCCGGCGTCGCCGCTTTCGAGAGCTGCACGACGCTTTGCACCACCGCCAGCAGGTTGTTGGCGCGGTGATCGACTTCGCGGGCCAGCAGCCGCATCCGCTCCTCGTCGTCCTTGCGGTCGGTGACGTCCATCGCCACGCCGGTCGCGCCGCGCGGCTGGCCCTGGGCGTTCAGCGCCAGTTCGCCGCGGAGTAGAATCCAGCGCACCTTGCCGTCGGGCCTGCGGATCCGGCACTCGACCTCGACATTGCGATCGCCGCGCCGGAAGCCCTCGGTGGTGACCTGGCGGATGCGGTCCAGTTCGCCGGGCAGATAGAGGGATTGCACCTCGTCGACCGTCAGGTGCTTGTCCGGCGCGACGCCGAGGACGGCGTTCAACTCCGGACCGTGCACGAGACCCTCCTTCAGAGTGGACTGCCAGACCGCCAGCCGTCCCGCCTCCATGGCGAGCCGCAGCCGCGCCGCCCATTGCGCCCGCTCGCCTTCCGCCGCCGTCCGCTCGGTGATGTCCTGCACTGTGCCGATGTAGCGCGTCGCCCGCGTCACCCCGTCCACGGTCTCGAACACCGCCCGTCCGTTCAGCGCAACGCGCCGCCGCTCGCCGGCCGGGGTGATGATCCGGTACTCGTAGGCGCTGTCGTCGCGTCGGTTCGGGTCCAGGGCGCGGCGGGTGTGCTCGCGGGTCTTGGCCAGGTCGCCGCGGTGGGTGATCGCCGCCACCATCTGCGGGGTGACCGGCCCCGCCGCCGGAAAGCCGCAGATCGCCCGGGCCTTCGCCGACATGATCATCTGGCTCGTCGCGCGACGCCACTCCCAGACCCCGAGGCCGGCGACCGCAACGGCCATGTCCAGGCGGGCCTGGCTTTCCTTCAGCGCGGCCTCGCCCCGGGCGAGCTGCGGGGCGGCGACGCGGAAGGCCTCCGCGAACGCAATGATGGCGCTTGCCGACACGAAATAGAGGACCAGGCTCACCGCCTCCCCCGGCGCCTTCAGCGCGAAAGAGCGCGTGGGCTCCAGGACGACGTACCAGACCAGGAGGCCGCCCATCGTCATCAGCAGGGCGCCGCTCATCCAGCCGGCGAGAATGGTCGCGAGCAGGATCGCGGGGAAAAGCAACGCGAATGGGGTGACGCCCGGGACGGCGGCGTCAATTCCCAGGCGGATCACCACCACGATCGCCAGCAGCATCACAGCCACCAGGAACCGCGTCAGCGGCCTTGGCGCCACGGCGTCCAACCGCCGTGGAATGTCCATCCTGCTCAAGCGGTCGAACACGCCGGTCCCCACTCTCTCGGCGTTCATGTGGGCGCCGCCCCCGCCCGCGGTCAAGCCGCGGGAAGACCTAGCCGCGCGTCAGAGCTTCGTCGCCGGCCCCGCAACGTTATCGGCGGTTTCCGAACGGGGGTTTAACGGGCGCGCTTCCGGCGCCCCTGGCCTGGCGCTAGCGTGCTCGCGAGGAGACCCGCCATGATCAAGCTCAGCTTCTGTCTCGTGCGCCTGCCCCACCTCACCCGCGAAGCCTTCCAGGCCTACTGGCGAGGAACCCACGCGCCGCTGGTCGCCAGCGTCGCCGGCGAGTTGCAGATCCGCCGCTACGTCCAGACCCACAGCCTGCCGGTCGAGGCGCAGCAGGGCCTGCGCGCCAGCCGTGACGCGCCGCCCGAATTCGACGGCGTCGCCGAGCTCTGGTTCGACAGCCTGGAGGCCATGGCCGCCAACGGCGCGCGACCGCAAGCCCAGGCCGCAGCCGCCCTCCTCCTGGAGGACGAGCGCCGCTTCATCGACCTCCCGAAGTCCCCGCTCTGGTTCAGCCAGGAGCACGTGATCGTGGGGTGAGCGGACCCGAATGAACATTCCTCGCCGAGCCGGTGAACGGTCCTTCCGAGGTACGCCTAAGGTATGGCCGTTGCAGGGCTCGTGACCGTCACACGCTCGCGCCCAGGGTGGCGAGAAGTTCGTCCAACTGCTCGAACTGCTCGGGCATCCCCTCGTCCATCCCGAGGATGGCCTCGTCGAGCGCTTCCTTCGAGGGATAGAGTTCGTGCAGGACCAGCAGCGTCTGGCCTTCCTTTTCTTCGAAGGTCACCGTGGTTACGGCGGCGTCCTCACTTTCGTCATTGGTCCAGACGAGGCGCGAGGGCGGTGTCACTTCGATGTACTTGCCGAAGAACGCCATGGATGTTGCGGCATCGTGTCCGAACTCGAGACGGTACTTGCCCCCGACGCGAACATCCATCTCGCAGGAAAGCAGGGGCACGCCCGCCGATTTGGGCGCCCACCACAGCTTCATCAACTCGGGCTTGGTCCACGCCTCGAACACGATGCGCGCCGGACCGTTGAATGTGCGCGTAACGACGAGCTCGCGCTCGGACTTCCGTTCGATCATCGTGCGGTTATTCATCGATTTTCTCCTTGCGTTTCAATTCCTCGACCACCCTGTCCAATGCGTCGAAGCGTGTGGCCCAGAGCTGGCGGTAGCTCTCGATCCATGCGGCCTCTTCCTCGAGCCTGCGTAGGCCGAGCTTGCAGGTCCGCACGCGGCCGACCTTCTCCGTCGTGACGAAGCCCGCATGCTCCAAGACGCCGACGTGCTTCCTCATGCCCGTGAGGGTCATGTGGAACTTGTCGGCAAGCTCCGTGATCGAAGCGTCCGAACGTCCGAGCTGCTCAAGAACGCCGCGTCGGGTGGCGTCCGAGAGCGCAGCGAACGAAGCATCGAGGCGAGTTGTCGTACACTGAACCATATGGTTCAGTGTGTAGCCTGCGGATTTGCGACATTCAAGGGACGGCCGACCGTCTGTGCGAGTCTCGTAAGGAGTCTTCAACCCGCCGCGACGAGGGTCCCGGGAGGCGGCATTCGCTGCACGCCCGGAGGCTTTCATGACAGATGCGCAGATCAACGGCCTCTTGATCTTCGCCTTTGTCTTCGCGCTCGCCGGGGCTGTCGCCCTGTGGATGACGCTCTCGCTCCGCCGCCATCGCGGCGCCGGCATGATCGGCGGGCTCACCACGGCCATGGTTGTGGCGGGCGCCGCCGCGACCTGGAAGCTGCGGCACGGCGGCTCAGGGCCTGCTGCGCTGGCCGCGGGCGGCCTGGGCTTGGTGAGGGCGCTGATCTTCTTCCTCGGCGCGGACGCGCGGGTGAAGATCGGGCTGTCGGTGTTCCCGCCTGCCCGGCGCGCCGGGTCGCCTTCAAGCCACTTTGGTCCCAAGGACTTCTCCGAGCCCGGCCCTTCCCGCTCAGGCTTCGAGGTGCAGCCCCGAGCCGCTTCAACCGGGAAACTTCAGGACCGCCGTCCTGTCGGAGACGGAGATAGGCACACCGCCCTCCAGGACCTGGCCGCCGGCCGACCGCGCCCGTTCCCGCGCGCCCCCAACGACCTGAAGGAAGGGCTTTTGGGCCTGGGCGTCGTGATCGTGCTCTGGCTGGGTTGGGGCTTCTGGAACGAAAGGCAGGAAGGCCCACGTCACCTTCGAGCCGTCCAGTTTGCCCTGGCGCAGCAGGGCTTCGGCGATGCGATCGTGCGCCGAAAGCTGGGCGTGGGATGCTTCGGGAAAGGCAACCGGGGCTATGTCTGGCACACGGCGCGCCTTCGCGGCTACGCCTGCTCGAATGGACGGGTGAGCGGCCACCCGGGCCGACGCGCAACGAAAGTCCGTGTCACCGGCCCGGCCGTGGTCCGGCCCTGAACGGCGGCCCGTCCTAATCGCGCGCTGGCTGGCAGACGGGCGCGCCGCCCTCAGGATCGCCCTTGCTTGCCGGACTCCCAGCTGACGTAGGTCACCACCGCGACATGCCCGCGGGTCGCCCGGAACGGCGTTACCGAAGGCGCGTTCTACGTCCCGGGCGACGCCCACCTTGGGCGCCGTGTTCAGGCTGGAAGCCATGGATCGGATATCGGAAATCATCTCCGGCTGGCGCGAACGCTGCGCTTGGCTGGAGCTGCAGGCCGAGGACCTCGAGGCCCGCCGGAAGGTCCTCATCTGTGACGGCGAGGACGTCACCGCCCTGCAGGCGAGTAACCTCCGCAGTCTGATCTCCAATATGCGCGAGATCATCGCCTGGCGGGACCGCCGGCGCCGACCTCGGACGCCGCGCTCCGCCCACCGAGGCTGATCCGGTTCGCGGCGACGCCCCATGGGCTGCGCCCCCGTCGCGCGATAGCCTGCCATCATGAAGCTGCGCCCCTACGCGCCCGGCGACGAGGCCGCCCTGGTTGAGCTTTGGTTCGAGAGCTGGTGGTCCGTCGGGCTTGAACACCCGGTGGTGACCAAGGCCGCGTTGGTCGAACGGCTTCCGCGAGATTTTGCCGAGCGATGGGACGTCACCGTCGCCGAGGCGGACGGAAGGCTGCTGGGGTTCCTTGCGCTCGCGCTGTCCGAACGGCGCCTCGATCAACTCTTCATCGCGCCCGATGCGCAGGGCTGCGGCGTTGGAAAAGCCCTCTTCGAGGTGGCCAAACAGCGGATGCCGAACGGCTTCTGGCTCAGCACCAACCCGCAAACCGGAGAGCACGCGCCTTCTATGAACGCTGCGGGATGACGATTGACCGCTTGGAAACCGGCCCTGCCGGCGACCGCATATTCTACGTCCTTCAGCGGCCGGCCACCGCGCGAACCGGACGCGTCAGCGCGTTCCCTTGATCGCATCTCCGCGGCGCAAATCCGGGCGAATTTTCACGACGTAGTGCGGCGCGGCGTCTTCCGGCGCGCGACGGCCGCTGAAGACGTCGGTGGGGATCGGATCGCTCAGCACGAAGTCGCAAAGTGATTTGTCGGGCGCGCGTTGGTACCGAAGGCCCGAAAGCCGGATGATCCGCTCCGGCTTGGACCAGCGCCCGGAGGTCGGTTCGGTCCACTCCGGCACAAGCCAGAGCACGCCTTCGATCTCCAGGGTGTCGCAAACCAGCTGTTCCCAACCGCACGTCACCGCGGTCCTGTAGAGCTTCATCCCTCGCCATCGCCCCTGCGGACAATCCTCGACCCTTGCGCGGTGATCGCGTCTCCGAATCGCCTCATCCCGCCCGGAAAGTCTCACGGGGACGTGCGTCCCGGTCTACCCCCAAGGGTGGTGAACGGTTGACCGCCGAGGCGCCAATCGTCCGCCGAGCGCCTCCATTGTCCAGCCGCCGATCCAGCGGATCGCCCCAGCCGGCCCGAATAGAAGAGGTGGCGCGCCGCGCGGCGGCTCATCGGACGAGGCCCCGCGCGGCGCTCAGGGGGCGGACTTGGCCTCGTTGCCCTCGACCAGCAGCACCACCGTCGGGCATGGGATCGGGCCGCTTCCGCCGAGAGCCGGCCGTAGGCGATCGACAAGGCGAACTACGCCACCGCCTGGGGTGGCGACATCGTCATCACCGCCGACGCCACGGGGACCTGCCAGGTTCAAACCCAGAAGCGAGCGCGAGCTCCCACGCGGCGCGCTCACCGCATCTATCCCCAGCGACAAAGTCTCGCGACACGGGTGGTGAACTGGCGCCGCGCTTCACGCGCTGAACTTTGGCGTGCGCGCAGGCGGTGGCGGGTGGTGTCTCAGTTTGAAATTTCAGACGGCGGTATTATGATACCGCTATGACCGCTGAGCCGCTAACGCCAGTCGGGGCCGTCGTATCCGGACGGCGGCTCAATGGCCCACTTCGCGAACACCTCACGGCAATGGCGTCGGCGGGGCGCTTCTGGCCTTGGGGTCCTTAGGCATGGGGCTTCCGCATCGCCATTCTGACCGCGAACACGGCTCCGCCTAAGAAAATTACGGCCCCCAGGAGCGATGGCGGAGAGTTCTTGCTGAGGCCCTGATAGGCGAATGCCAACGCCATTGCGGCCAAGAGGGCGGCAGCCAGGTGGGGCGACGTCCGAGGTAGTTTAAACATGAGGAAATGATAACGCCGCTCCAAGCGCCGCGCCATGCTTGTCGCGCCCGATTTCAAACTGAGACACCACCGTGGCGACACGACTGCGCTTGGCGGGAAATCCGAACGCGGGAATATCGCGGACTCCGGCGCAGCGGGGCGCGCAGACGGCTCACTTAAGGGTCCCTCCCCCGCCTGCAGCCACTTCATTCCAGTCGGCGTAAGGAGCAGCTGGCCAGTGGATCTCCGTCCCAACGCCCTCGGCCCTCAGCGCGTCCGCCAGTCGTCGCGCCGACCTCTCACCGTCGTCGCCCCGATCCGCGGCGATCAAGACTTCCTTGACGCCACAAGGGGCGCGCCAAGATCTCAAGTTGGAGGTCGAAAGAAGAGCCCAGGCCGGCAGCTGGAAGCATTCCGAAGCCGACAAGGCCGAGAAGACGCCTTCGGCCACCAGCAAACGCGGACCGGCGACGTCCAGGCGTACGGACGAGCCCGCTGGAAGCACGCCGACCGTCTTCCGGGGCAACGGCAAGCGCGCCCGGTCCCCGTTGGGCGCGAGATAGGTCACCTCCACGGCCGCGACCTCGCCCTCACGGTCACGGATAGCGGCCAGCAAAGCCGGCCGCTGCGGGCCGCGTGCGGCATAGATCGCGAACGGAACCGCGGGATGCCACCCCAGGTCCACCGGCAGATTGCGACCCACATGGCGTCGGCGGCAGTGGGACTCCGCCAGCGACCCGGCGATGGGCCGACGCTCGGCCCAAAGCGCACAGGCCAGACGGCGCCGTGTGGCTGGAGCCGGGTCGCTCACCGCTGGGACGCGATGCCGAGACTCGACGCCACGCAGTCGCCCCGACGCATCGATCAGGCCGCGGGCCTGGAGATCCTCGAGCACCAACCGCCAGTCGGCGGCGCCGAAGCTGTGGGCGATGACACGATCGCCATCCAGGAGCAGCGAGACCGAGCGGTCCGCCGGACTGTGGCCCGGAGCCGGAACGTTGGCGCGCCGACCGCCTGCGTAGAGGTCGCCGCCGAGGGCGCGGACGATGGAAATCAAGCTCATAGCCGACCTCACATCAAACCGAGGGCGCGGAAGCTGACAGGCGCGGATTCGCCAATCAGCAGATGGTCATGCACCGTGATCGCCAGCGCCCTCGCCCCAGCCACCACCTGCCGCGTGACTTCAACGTCTGCGGCCGAGGGTGTCGGGGCGCCGCCGGGGTGGTTGTGCGCCAGCAAGAGCCCTGACGCGTCGAGTTCCAGCGCTCGCCGGAGCACTTCACGCGGGTAGACAGGGGCATGATCCACCGTCCCCTCGCCCATCACCTCATCGCGGATCAGCCGGCAGCGTCTGTCCAGGAACAGGACCCGGAATTCTTCCCGAGGCTTTCCCGCGAGCGCGAGGCGAAGGTAGTCGCGAACCAGTGACATCGCGCCCAGGACCGGGCGGTCGCGCAGCGGCGCCTCGAGCGTGCGGCGCAACAGGTCGTGCAGCAGGACAATCTTCACTGCGACGGCGGGCGGCGCGACCTGCCGCAGCGCCGCTGCCGGCGCATTCAACACTTCCGGCATGGAGCCAAACCGCTCCAACAGCATCAACGAGAGATCCAGCGCCCGCACACCAGGGGTTGGCTGCAGCACGAGCGCCAGACATTCGGCAGCGTCGAGGCCCGTCGGGCCGTGAGCCGCGACTCGCGAGCGAAGGTCCCGCAGATCTGCGCCGGCTCGGGATGTTAGGTGGACAATGGCGTTCACGACGCCCTCCGGAGGTTCAACGACCCCCAAAGCGGGGCCACTTCGCCACGCCATCCAAGGTGACCGGCGGCGCGCCTGCGTCAGCAGCTTCGGCCGCCGGCCATTCCGGGCAAATGGGTAACCTTTCGACGGCCGCGCCAAGGCGCGACGGTCCTGGCTCCTGAGCTCAAATACAAACCCGGCGCCTGAGCTGGCGCGAAGAGCAGCCCCTCTTCGGCGGGCTCAGCCGGACCACCGCACGCCGTAGCGTTCGCCCGTCAGGGTCGTGGCCCCCGTGCGACGGAAGTCGTGGGGCGACCCGATCGGCAGTCCAAGCTGGGTGCCGAGCCGATTGACCGCGCGGGTCAGGGCGTGGGCGTCCTGGTGGGTGGCGGCGTTGCCTGGCGACGGGAAGATGAAGCCGTCGTCGGCGGCGCCTGGCGGGTCACAGGTTCAAGCCCTGTCGCATCCACCATGCCCTTCCCTGACACCCGGCGCCATGTGGGTCTATCCCACCGCGGAAGTCGTTTGGTCCGAGGCGCTGTCCGCAGGATCGGAAAGGTCGATTTCCAGGCGGCAGTGGAAGCCCGTCGGGTCGAACACCATGCGGCTGACGCCGCCGAGTTCGCCCTTGACGCTGCCTTCGATCAGTCGCGAGCCGAAGCCGCGTCGTGTCGGCGTCTTGACCGGAGGGCCGTTCTCTTCGCGCCACTGGAGGACGAGCAGCGCCGCCTCGCCGGCGCGCAGGACGGTCTGCCACGACACCCGCACGATGCCTGCGGGGGACGACAGCGCGCCGTACTTGGCGGCGTTGGTCGCCAACTCGTGAAACACCATGCCAAGCGTCACGGCCGTCCGCGGCGGCAGGTCGACGTCGGGGCCGTCCACCCGCACCTGCTCGCCGGCGTAGGGCTTGAACTCCTGGGCGAGCAGTTCACCCAGGCTGGCGCTCTCCCAACCGCCGCGCGTGAGCGCATTGTGGGTCTGGGAAAGGGCGATGAGGCGGGTCTCGAACTTCTCGCGGAAGTCCTCCGGCGACTCGGCGCGCCGGGCGGTCTGGGCGGCGATCGACTGCACGGTGGCGAGCGTGTTCTTCACGCGGTGATTGAGTTCGTTGATCAGTAGCCGCTGCTGCTCCTGCGCCACCATGGCTTCGGTGATGTCGACGTTGCAGCCGGTGTAGCCGAGGAATTCGCCACCCGGTGCGAAGCGCGGCGTGCCTTCGCACCGGAACCACAGGGTGCGCCCGTGGCGGTCGCGCCCGCGGGTGAAGTGCTTGAAGTCGGCGCGCGCCTCCATGGCCTTGCCGAAGCTGCGCCGGTAGGGCTTCACGTCCTCCGGCACGAGGATCTCGGCCCAACCGACGCCAAGCATCTGATCGGCAGGCCGTCCGAACATGGTCTCGTAGTGGCGGTTGGCGAAGGTGACGAGACCGGCGGCGTCGGTCATCCAGATGAGCGCCGGCGCGCTGTCGGCGATCAGGCGGAACCGCCCCTCGCTCTCCGCCACGGCGGCGAAGGCCCGGTGGCGGTCCGTCACCTCCATCACGATCCCGGTCATCCGCTGGGGCCGACCGCGGGCGTCGTAGAGCACGCGCCCACGCACGTTGACCCAGCGCACCGCTCCGTCGCCGAGCAGGATGCGGTATTCGGTGTCGTAATTGGCGTACTCTTCCAGCGCCCGCGCCATCGCCGCCTCTCGCCGACCGCGGTCCTCCGGATGGACAGCCGCAAGGAGGTCCTCGTAGGTCAGGGCCTCGGAGCCGGTGCGGCCGAAGATCTCCTTGGCGCGCCTGGAGGGCGACAGCGCCATGTGCGGCAGGGCGAGTTCCCAATAGCCGACGCGCCCGGCGTCGAGCGCCCCGAGGATGTCGAGGCGGCGATCGTAGAGCGAGGCGGCGAGCGCCAGCAAGAGGATCACGAGGGTGCCGGCGGCGACTTCGAAGGCCAGCACCAGCGGCGGGACGCTGACGTCACTGGCCGCAGCGTGCACACCGGTAGCCGTCAGCCGCAGCGCCGCCATGGCGGTGTAGTGCATACCGACGATCGCCAGGCCCAACATGACGGCGGCCGCCGCGCGCCAGGGCATGGACCGTTCGCGCCCGGCGGCGAACAGCGCGGCCGTTGACGCGCCCACGGCGACGGCGAACGACAGGGCCACCAGCCGGTAGTCGTAGCCCAGCGAGACGGCCGTCCGGAGCGCGGCCATCCCGACGTAGTGCATCAGGCAGATGCCGGCGCCCATGAAGGTCCCGGCCACGACGACCTGCCGCCGCGAGGCTCCGTCACTGGCCGCGGCGAAGAAGGCGACACCCGTCGCCAGAACTGCCAGGCCGAGGGACAGGATCGTGAGGACGACATCATAGCGGACCGGCGAGCCCGGATCGAAGCCGAGCATGGCGATGAAGTGCATCGACCAGATGCTCGACCCCATCGCCACAGCCGCGGTGGTGAGCCAAACCCGCCGCGCGCGGCCGACATGGGTGCGTACCCTGCGGAACAGGTCCAGCGCCGTCCACGAGCCGAAAACCGCCACCAGCAGCGACAGCAGCATATAGACCGAGTGGTGGGTGTGAATCATTCGGGCCCAAGGCGACGGGATAGGGCGAGCTTGGTCCCGGTTGGCCGCAAAGCCAATCTCTCATCGCAACCGGAGATATTCCTGATGCTTGAGCGCATCCGTCGGCGGCGCCAGGACGGATACCGCGGCGGCGGCCCTTGTATCGCCACGCTCCATGCATACTTCGGGCTGCGGGCGGCGACCTTGAACCTCACATTCAAGGATCGGTTTCCCAAATCCCTTCCCGTCGCGCGCCCGATCCACTCAGGGGACCGGCCGGCATGATGGGATGCGCCCGGCGCACGCCGGAAAGTAGCTCGGATCGGCCTCCCGAAGGGACCCCCATGTCGTTAAGCGCCGCAAGACTGGACTCCCAGGGCGCACCGCCGTCCGGG
>Ga0307513_10007112_pt1 | contig 14550 bp, 18 predicted proteins | sample 15_EM_MG_FD_202174 | JGI IMG/M metagenome (GOLD analysis project Ga0307513, IMG submission 202174) | Populus trichocarpa ectomycorrhiza microbial communities from riparian zone in the Pacific Northwest, United States - 15_EM | ecosystem: Host-associated > Plants > Roots > Unclassified | place... | reverse complement strand
CGTTAAAGTCGTATTGTCTCTCTTGTTGTAGGTCTGATGCGTCGAGGATTTGTCGGGAGTTGAGGGATGCGAAGGAGAGAGTACGTTGATGGGCGAGGACCTTTGGGTCGAAGCGAGAGGAACGTTCGGGAGCAGGAGGTGGAAGTTCGAAAGGATTCGGGAGATCGAGATTCGGACTGATCATAGAAGGGAAGGGGACGGCGCCAGAGGTAGAGCCGCTCTGCTGTGGATGACCGCGTCGGAATTGCGCTGGAGGTAGGTCATTGGCCATTGCGATCTCGAGCGGATCGGCGACAGAGTTTGCTCGTCCTCTGGAGAAGGTGGAAGACGGCCGTCCTGTAGGAACCTCATCGATAAATGCAGCTTCTGACCAGTTTCCTACACTCCGCGCTCTCAAGACATCCACTCTCCGATTGGGAGCTCGATCGACAAGGACGCTCATAGCAGCTGGCGAAGCCGCCCGAGCTGGTTGCGTGGGTATCCCGCCGGGGGATATCGGTCGTCCACCGCCTAGCTCATTTAGAGTGGAAGCGCGAGAATGACGACGTTTCTTCTTCTCCTCGCCATTGGAGAGAAACTGGTCGACACCCCATGATGCAAGATTGAGTTCTGGACGGTCTATCTCATCCTCGTCGCCATAATCGTCTTCTTCATCCTGAAACATGCGCTTGTTGAGGTGCTCCAGGTCTTGTGATGGTTGTCGGAGATGGTCGAGTGACTTGCGAGCTGCGACTGAAGGGGGTTTCCCACCCATCCGACTAGTCCTTCCAGTGTCATCGTGATCCCGAACCGGTGCATAAGTGCCCTCGAGCGCCGTCGTATCGCTGGGGAGGGCGACGGCAAGATAGTCGACGCTGTTTCGACGAGGCTCTTGGTACGCCATCATGACCTTACGCGGGTCCTTTGCATGGCGTAAAAATGCGAATATAGCACTCTCTTGAGCAGAACGAAGGGGTTTCGAAGGGTCGTCAAGGTCGTTGTCGTACTCTACCAGTGGTGTGGAAGGAAAGTTGAGCTCGAGGACGGGGATGAGAAGGAGAGGAGTCAAATGCGTACCAATTAGTGCAGCCGCAAGCTGAAGACGCGAAAATTGGGTCATGTTCCCGTTAATGGTCAAGAATTTATGGTCAAGTTAGCGGCTTGGACAAAGACGACTCCAAGCCAATCCTATTGAGGCTGGAGGTCCATCGAGGGGCGCTGTTCCGAAGGGGTAAATTTAGCAGCTCATGTACTTTTCGTACACTCGGCTCCAAGTAAGTAGGATGCTGAGCTGTTTGGCAGTCCGACCTCCGACACCAACTCAGCACTCACTCGCATACCAGCCGAGGTTTGGAGAAAGATTCTCCTTGAAATTATGCATATTTGCTAGACAACTTGCGGTAGGAGCTTGTTCGTTCGAACCTTGGAGAGCCATTGACTCTCCCCATGCGCAAAGGAAACTCTTAATTCACAAAACGTTAGGGATATGGCTTCAGAGTCAAGCGAATGGCGGACAGATAGTAATATTAAGGAATACACGGTGCTACTTAAAACAATGCATGGCTCGTTCCGGTATCAAAGGCTCAAAGTATACATGCAGGGAATGCAAGCTAGCAAACACTCATCTTTGTAGGGAATCCCAACGACTTGTTCAAAGGAGACTTGGCTGATTTGTTGTACTATCACCTACTCTCAATCTCGTTCAGAGTTGATTGTGACAGCCGAGTCCGGAGTTTGTGTTGCTGTACCTGAAAGACTTCTTGCAGGAGAAGCCGTAGAGTTGTGCTTCAAGGATATATCGATATTGCACGCCGGCGCAAGGGAGAGGTAGACACAAACATCCCACTCTTTGGAGAGTGCCTCTGCCAACAGTTATGCCAGTAAGACGGTCCGAGTCCTCAGTTGAAAGACGAAGAAATCTCAAGTACCTGTAGGCCTACCATTCCTCCTTCAATGAGGAGACAGATGTCCGGATTGTAGGCAATGTATCGATTCTACCGATCAAGTCGAAAATACGGGGGCCAGCGCCATCAGGTTGGTCCCATTACGAACATATAAGCGTACGCTAGCTTACTCTGAACGACTTTTGTGCAGCCGATCCCGGCACATTGGACATCATAGACGAGACACTCGATCTCTTCCGCGCTAATTCGCTCTTCCGCAATTTTGAAATCAAGGGTCCAGCAGATAGACTGCTCATCATCTTAATTCTCTTCATATCCGACTGCCTCGCCAAGATTGCCTCGTCCCGCGTGCCCCCAAACCAGCTCGAAGCCACAAAATCTCTCAACACGCTCGCAGTGGACAACTTTGCGCTCCCGGGGGACGCAAACTTTCCCTTGAATGCGCATTATTCTCCTCCTGCAAATAGGATGGAAGCAGGTGAGTCAACCCCGTCAGCCGTCCATTCGCTGCCCGGCGTAGCTGATCTGGTCATCCCCCCCGCGCCCCCAACGTAGACGCCCTGAAACAGTACCTGGTTCATGCGCGTCAAGAGGCAGCCGCACGACTTGTAGAAAAGCTCTACGCGGATGGGACGGGTAAGCCGAGCAAATGGTGGACTTGCTTCACGAAGAGACGCTTCATGAATCGAAGTCTCGGCAACTAGAGAGGAAGCCAGGTCGATTCTACTACTTGTATTCGTAACTCTACCGACTTTGCATATCATTTCAATCCAACCCAACTATCGAATAATCAGCTAATTAACACCCTCGGATGGGGAATATGGAACAATGGGCTGTGGCAGAACGCGGTATGTCAAGGGAGATTGTTCATCGCCTGCGAAAGAGTGGATACTAGAAATGAAATGAATGGATACATGTACGCCGAAACGCAGCAAAAGCAACGATAGTGGGGAAGGTGTCTAGAGATAGTCTGCCTGCCTCGCTGAAACGGTGGTTCCGAAATACGATGGGGAAATCCACATAGTGTAGAAAACAAAGCTAACGACTAATAAGGTACGATAGAGGGAGGGCAGACAGGGTGTGTGTGAGGGTATGAGTAAGCTGTGCTGCGATGAATTTTGAACTGCGAGGTATAGTGCATCAAGGCACGGCGATGGTGTGGTAGAAAGTCGACACAGAGCACAGAGCCGCGAAAGGGATCCGTGGTCACACAAGTCCATAAAAGTCGCAGTACCAAACTTGCAGAGAACTGAGTCCAAAAGGGGCAGGTAAGTGACCAACACGATAATCAGGCGGAGACGAGAAAACCAGAGATAATTAAAGCCAAGGATTCGTATTTAAAAATGTTCTTGGTGTTATGACGGGCCTGCATTAGTGACGAACAACGGTCGTTTGGGTACAGTGACGATGGAAACCTGTCCGGTTTTGCATCAGCCAAGATTTCAAGCGGAAACGGGTGGCACGTACATCTCTCCGTCCAAGCTCCTCTTCAAGCCGATCATTGTCATCATCGTCGTCAACTTGCGCACCGGAGCTACTATCATGCACACGGCGGTACACCGCCCGACTGCCATACGTGGCCCCGCCGAGCGTGCTGGCAGCCTGATGACTAGCAACATCAGAAAACGCCCCATGTTCATCCATCTCCGTTGGCTCCTCAAGTTCTTCGTGCTGCTGCCCTCTCAGCCGGCTGATTGCAACGACGAGCACGCTCCCTCGCGGACGGCCGTTCCACGCGAGCCAGTACATCGCCGTATACCACGCGACAACCCAGAACATGAACAATGCGAAGAGGATGTTCCCCACAAGTCCGTCACCCCCCCGCAGAGCGATGCTCATCGCGCAAAACACTACTAGAGTAAGAATGACCGCCTGCACGAGCACGCGCACGACGACGACGCCCAGACTCGGGTATCGCAGCGCGACCTTGCGCGCATTACTGTTCCTTTTCGCCGCTGCTGCCGCCGCCGCACCTGAACCGCTTCCGGCCGTCCCGCGGAGCTTGGAGATCATATAGTCCACATCGCCCATGTAGTTCAAGTTCCTTCGTAGATAGAGCCATGCTGAATTCTCCCGGTCCTCTGCCAGCCCCCGCGCACCGTCGGGTTGGTGCTGCGCTTCCTGCACCAGCGCATTTTTGTTACGGTTGAGGACTACGAATCCCGTCTCATTCGCTGGTGGGCTGGCAGTCGCGTTAGATGGCGATGCCGAATGATTCTGGTAGGAGTGGCGCGAGGCGTTGTCGTCCTTGAGCTCCGGGGACAGTCGCACGCCACGCGAGTTGGGGTTGGAATGGGTTCCAGTCTGCGACCGTGGGCGGCTCAACGCGCTCGGCCACAGTCTCTCCTTGAAGAGTGCGCTCGGCGCAAATCGACCATGGCGGAGGCGGACGCGCTCCCCGGCGCCAATGGGGTCCCCGTCGGGGTCGTCTGGCGCGTCGGGCGGCGAGTGCGACCGGTCGGGCGTAGTCGCCATGGATCGGCGCGGTTGGAAGAGCGGCTGGAAGAGCTTGTCCGCGCTGCTCGACTGCCGCGGGCGTGCGGGTGGCGAATTCGGATCGTCCTTGTCCTCGCCGTCTCCGCTCGACGAATTCGAAACGCGCGAGTGACGTCGGCCATGTTGCTCGTGGTATTCCTGCGCGAAGACCATGGCGACGCTGAGAGGGAGAACAATGTACATGAGAGTGAAGATGATTAGCCCGCCGATTCCATGTGGGGTGTGGAAGTGGCCTTTCACTTCGTCGGCGCGTTTGCGGATACGGACTAGGCTCGAAACGACGGTGGAGGAAGGCGTGAAGGAGAGGGTGACGACAGAGGTGACGAAACCTACTATGCCAGCTAGCCATCCCACGAGGAAGACAATGCCGGAGGTGAGGAGCAGGACGGGGCGCGTGGAGGGGCCGTGGGCGACGGCGTTGGGCGAGCTTGCGCGAAAGAGGACGAGGGCGGGGAGGATGGCTACTACAGATACACCAGCCAACGATTTATGCGTGATGGAGGTATCATATTGGGATGGAATGAAAGTATTGGGCGGACCACCACCTTGGGTATTTGTGGGGTCGTTTGGGCTGCCACTGGAGGTGGGAGTGGAGACGTTCTTCTTTACAGTACACTGTTCCAAGAACTGCACAATAGAACAGTTAGTGCTACATAAGGCCTCATGAGCTGCTCCACGCACCTGGACTGTCACCCCTCGTCCATTCTGGAACTTCCCAGTCTGGAGGACACCATCTCCATATGCAGGGCCCCAATCAGTCTGGTTGGAGGACGTAATCGTCGCATTAGTAGCGCGGAGCAACCACAAATCATTCAAATAATTCCCGTCCTTGTCGCGCCCGCCAAAGACAATAGTATCCGACGCATCCAGCCCACCAGTGAATAAATTCGTCCGACTGGAGATCACCGCAGCGCCCTCGCGAGGGACGGGACACTCGGGCACCGCGGTGGCGCCGCCAGGATCGCAACTAGGCAGCACACGGGACCACACGCCCTGGTCGACGTGGAGCACACCGATCTCTCCATGTGTGCTCAGATTCCCGTCGTCGTACTGGTTAGGATCCGAGAGACCAAAGAGCATGAACACCTGCTGGGAGAACATGTCGTTGTGGTTTTGCGCGAGCACAGCGCCGTACCGCGCACTGGGACACTGCGCGATGGTGTTCCAATTCCCCCCCGTACTCGCGATGACTGCATGCGCATCCCCACTGGCGCACGTTGCATTGCCCTCGATGACTCCGTCGCACCCGCCGAAGCTCAGCAAGGAGTACTGCGGGTTCGTGAGCGGACGCATGACTGTACCCGCCGCACCCGCCTTCGTCTTAAAGCCGGTTGGCACCTGTGCGGTGATTTTCGTCCAGGTGGCTTGGGCATTTTGGATATTCACGGCGATTGTGCCGTCGATCTGCAGTTGCCAGAGTTCGTCCCAGCCGAACGACTGTGAGGCGTCCTGCCCGCCTGCGAGCCACGAGACGGTTTGGATCAGCGTGTTTGCTTGAGAGGGTGGGTCGCCACCGGATATTGCGCCCCAGCGAGGTGCGGGGCTGCCGGTTGTCGTGTTGACTTCGATGTTCCACCAGAACTGACTGGTGAAGTCAAATTCCTGCCAGGATAGAAGCTACGTTAGGATTGACGTCGGCGGGATCGGGGAGCTTCGAGAACGGTTACGGAGCACCATTGGCCGTTGAGACATGGTGTGACGATACGACTCAGATAGGAAGATTGGATTTCTCTATTCGGAAAAAGGGACACGGACACAGCCTTGGGCGGTTGAGGAGGAGCGCGAGAGCGAGAACGGGATTGAGGAGCGATTCCCAACGCCCTCGCAGTTATGCAAAGGCCGGGAAGGTTGATTACGTAGAGCTTGGCTTCCTAGGGCAAAGCTCCGCAGAATGCCATCGAGCGAGCAGACGAGCAGACAGGCAGACGGACGAGGCAATCAGCGAACACGTACCCAAACATCAGAGAGCGCTCCCGTGGCACCCTTCCCACCGTAGACGAGAAAACCCCGCCGGCTGCACCGAGGAAACCGGATGATTAGCAGTCGCGGTGGAAGGGTCCCAAAATGACGCACTAGGAAACGGGCAGATCCATCGAGTACATGGCATGACTCCTTGCAGGGGGAGTGGTCTGGAAGGTCGTGGGCGGCGAGGGTTTCGCCCAGGCCATGGTGTCGAAATTGAGTATGTGGGTGTCGCCGTACGGCTGTCCGCCGCTGCTCTCGCCACCAAAGATGACGAGCTGCCGTAGGGCTGGGTCATACCCCATGGTCGAGTACATCAGCGGCGGTGGGCCTGTCCCCGAGGCCGAGATCTTGAGCCACTGCAGCGACACAAGGAAGCAGCCGTGAGCGGAAAAATTCTTTGCAAGAACGGGGAGCGAGGACGTACTTGGAGAGGTGGAACAGGCCCTGTGGTCGAGATGGCTGCATGGGAAGGACGAGGCGCGAGGGAGAGGGCGGCGAGCAGGAAAGCAGCTGAGAGCATCCGCGTTGTCGTCGTTGTCGTCGTAAAGCTCGTCGTCGTCGTCGTCTTCGTCGTACTCGACGGTTACCCTCGTGGATCGTTGGTCGTCGTCGTCGGTCTCTATCTCTCCACACAAATTACGGGTGCCACAGTGTAGCGTCAGGGTCCAACTGTCCTTGCATTCTCCTTACAACATGCACAACCGCGTCCGGCATCGCATAGTAAATTAGCAAAAATACTCAATGATCCTATACATTACGTCCGTCCCACGGTCGCGTTGCATTCATTCGCTCAACCCATCCTCACTCGAAAACGTCCCAAAAGTATCCTCACTGTTCAAACTCATCTCGTCCAAATCGTACCCACTGTACTCACTCGTGCCCGTGCCCTCTTCAGTTCTCTCCTCCAGCCGGTGGATATACTTGACCCGAGCATCGCACCGCACGCACTCCCAATACTCCTCACCCTCATCGCCCGCGCGGAGCATCCGGTCCGCAACGCATGTGTAACAGTACGTGTGGCCGCACGATGTCACGTATGGTGTGTTTAATGGGTGGGTGTGGGTGGACATCGAAGGGTGGACAGGCAGCAGTGTCGCCGCGTCCTCGACGCAAATCGCACACTGGCTCTCGGCAAGGGAGGCATACCTCCCTTTGCTAATAGTGTCACTCTCATTGTCCTCTGAGCGCAACGACCCGGCGAGAATCGGAAGCTCGCGCAGTTTCGACACAGCGTTTCGGGCGGATCGTTTGAGTTTGCGGGTGTTGATGAAGGGAAGGACGAACAAGAGGAACTCCTGTAACAATAATCAGTGACATTAGGGTGGTGTAGGAGAAAAAGACCAACCGTAAACGCGTGCCAGACCATCTGCCGATTCATAAACTCATAGCTGACATTCCGGTTCGCAATTCTCATGACGGGGGTCAGCCTCATTCCCAGCAGTCGATCAACAAGCGTTCTGTATCTATTCCGTTCCGCCCGCGTCAGCATCCATTATACAACGGCCTCTACACGGACGTACCTCCCATTATATAAAAACGCTGAGAAGTTGACCAGGGCGAGCAACCCATGGACCGATTCGACACGCGAAAGAGCCTCCCAGGCGCGCCGCTGAAGCGAAAACGAGGGTGCGTCGGGCCAAGATGCAGAGAGCGCATGTAATCGAAACCTCAAGTGCGCATATGGGAAGAGAATCGTCAACAGGGCGTGGGTGAGGAGGACGTTCCTGGGTAGTCTAGACGCTGATTACACATTAGCATTTTTTGGTTTTTGTTTATTGACACCGACGCACGAGACAGCGGGCCTGAGTGAGAGTGGGTGGTGTACTGGAGGCTTTGGAGTTTGGCGCCATACGATGCGGCTGAATCCCAAATCGAGTACTTGTACAGGACCATTTGCACGAACAACGTCAGCTCTGGCTCGGACAGCGCCCTCCACCGTCTCTGAAATATCCAGGGTCAAGCGTCAGCCTGGCTCCACATTCTCTTACGCATTCTCGAGACTATGGAACGAACATTTAGGATATCGAGAGATTTATAGATTGGCTCGCGCAACAGCTGTAGTAATTCCTGGTCCAACAACTCCGAATCGAGCTGGCCCACACGCGGGTTGCGGGCTTCCGGCCCTCGTGCTGTGCCCTCTAGAGCAGTCCTGATGGTGGTGAGACGCGGTTCTGCTAAGTCCCAGGCTTGCTGCCAGAATGCCGGTCGGGTCATCGTCGGTTGTGGGTGGGTTCAAAAATAACGTGGATTTGGACCTGAACACGAGCGATGGAGAAGTTCTCTGCATACCGAGTGAGCAGCCGAGTATCATCTAATGCTATGTCTATTTGTTACTAATACGTGCTAGAGGATCCGGGAACAGGCATTCAGGTGCGTCACACTGCACTCGTAATTTGGTGCAATTATCCAACCAGGCGACTTGCAGCCATTCCTAACGCCTGTACCTGCACACCCAACACCTACTTACATCCAAGCATGGTTACCCTTTGGTGCTCTCTTCGCCGTGGTGCGAATGACGATACTCGTCTTGCTGGCCGCCGTCTACGCGCTGCTCGTGGACGGTGTTTTGCGTATATTCGTACGTCCCTCAATCCTACAACTCACTTTATTATCGACTGTGCTCCACAGAGCCTTTTACCACCCCTTTACCGCACCCTCCGCTGGCTGTTCACCGCCTTTCTTGTGCGGGTGGCCCTCTCAACCATGGGATTTTGGTGGATTGACGTGGAGACCGTGTCCAAGAAGCGATCGTACGTCCCTGACCTTCTTCTGCGTCTGTGATTTCTGACGGGGTCTGCCCACGGCCAGGCGGGGCACACAAGCGAAGGAATCTTGGAAGCCGAAAGGCGGGGACGTGATAGTCTCTAACTGGGCCTCGTGGGCAGAACTTCTATGGCTGGCATTCCGGTAAGCCTATCATCTGATCATCCAGGTCCGCCATGTTTATTCTCGATCTCTGCCTTCCACCGCCGTCGTCGCAACAGCTTCGACCCAATCTTCGTCCTTCCCGTCGCTCCCAATCCCTCGAACACGCCCACGCTAGCACCCACGACTGGAAGACACACTGGTACGGGTTCTGCAGCCCTCAAAACGCTCTCCGTACCTCCCACGCCGCTCGCTGGGTTCCACACCGTCCCTCTCCCGCGCTTGCTTGTCTTTACCGGGTACACCCCCGCCTCGTATGATATCCCCACGACGGGCGCACGAACGCTCGAGCAGATTCGGAAGGAAGCGAAAGCCAGTGGTAAGGCGGTGGTGGTCTTTCCGGAGTGTACGACGAGCAATGGGCGGGGACTGCTGAGGTTCGCCAAGGGCGTGTTTGGTGGTGAGAGTGTGCCTGTGAAGGGGTACGGAGTGTGGATTATGTGTGTACGGTTCGTTGCTCTTCTTCATCACTAGAGGAGCAGGAGGAGCGTTTTAACGGTCGATTTATGCAGGTACGACCCACCAACGCACACCTCGCCCTCACCAACACTCTCAATCCCCTCTCTCTGGGCACACATATTCACCCTCGGGTCTTCCCTCGCACCCCTCAGGAGCATGTCCATCCGCCTGCTCGCACCATCCGAGTCACCCTCGTCCGGCGCGTTCCTCGCTAGCGATGTCCTGCCCGCCGCGGGAGGCGGAAACGGCAACGTGACGCTCGAGGAGGCTTGTGCGATGCTCATCGCAAGCTTGGGACGGATGAAGCGCACTGGGTACGGATGGGAGGAGAAGGAAAGCTTTTTGGAGTTTTATGAGGGGAAGGAGTTGAAACGCGCGTAGGCGCGTGCTCAGGGGATTGACAGACGTGGATAACACTCATATAATCCGTGCATTATGCGTGGATGTGGGTATATATGTACGTGAAACTATTCACGATGCGCAGAGACGTGAAGTATGGTTGGCCAGCATGAGAGGTCGTGACAAGGATGATTAGGAATTTTGACAAATTACGTGCTGAATGATATATGCTAATCTTATGGTAAGGCCGATAATTGTCATGCCGCACCGATTCATTCGGTTTCCCTTCTTTCACGTCTTTCACGAGCGACGCCTCGACCGTGATTGCTGGCTTCGATCGAGTATTGTGTCATAGTCCCATTTTGTATTTGTTTCACTCTTCTCCTGTAGACGTCATTCATTGCCTCTCATATTAAGGGGAATCCCTATACATGTGAAACCAGATTAATTTTAGCCCCTATTTTACTAGCCGTTTGTCTCCTATGCGCATTCTAGCCATTCCCATCGTCCCCAATGCTTCTCGGCATCCCTATAGCATATTCATCGTAGCCTGGCGACTTTGTCCGTCATTTACCTCGTTCCTCCTGCGACCTAGTAGCTCAACAGACTCCGATTTTCTGTGTGGCTCTGGGTTCGCACATACAGTATCCGGTCCCCGATCCTCCCCTTCGCTCGCTCTCCTAATGTCAGGCTCCTTGCAGGCAATGCACTTTGAACAATCTACCTCTATTCATTAATATACCACATACAGACGGTTCTTCGGTTATAACGCAGCTCAGTGGCATATATAGATGGGGATTGAATAGCCAATTCTCTTATCCAGGGGTAGATAGGTGCCCAGTTTCAGGAGCTTCTCATTCACGGTTTTGTTTTTTGCGGATGCGGGCGTGTTGGTTCGAGTTGCGGGTTGTGTTGCTCAGAGGGCTCCTCAAAGAACGTGTAGTAATAGTCGAGGTGATCGTCCCTTGTCGACCTTGGCTTGGAGCGCACGAGGTCCAGGCAGGCAAAGAAGTACAAGTAGAGGTTACCTAGGCTGTTCAAATATTGATAGTCGCATCGCTCTCGTTGCTACCGCTGCACCGATCACCGTGCAAGGGCTACCTTGCCTGTAATCGCCCTCAGCCTCTCTGTTTTAGGGTAGACCATGCAGATTTGAGGGTATATTTTATATATTCGATGAGCTCATCGTCACCAGGCACCCAGCACAAAGCCCCTTTCTGCTGGGCCGCGGGGACAGCCCGGGCTATCGTAATCTGGTATTAATCGGAGTTAATCGGAGCATCTTACTCGACAGCCGTCATCGGCCATCCACCCAGAGTCCACCAACCCACCTTGTAGCAAGGTTGCACGCACGCTTGAACCCCAAAGTACAGTCAAGTGAATATGGCCACTCATGAACCCAATAAAGAGAACCCATGAGTATCCTAGACGACTAGATAGCGCCGCGTGCATTCTCACAGATGATGAGTCCGAGCATTTGCCTAGACCGTGCGGTTCTTATTTCAACTTACATCCATTCCGCTCATTTCTCGCAACATACAGAAATTTTACTGCAAGGCTCGATGAGTCGGGAGTATACGCTAAGGCTGTTTGTATAAAATGTGGAGAGAGAATTGCAGAGGAAAGACAACCGGACCTGGACAACAGCACAACGCCTATATGTACGTTGGTGAACCATTATGGGCAGTCATTAATTGATGCGTGTGTGTTGAGATATTGCTCTGACATCCCAGGCGCGTGCCGAGTCCGCATGAAGAGCGGCCATTTATTTTGGGCAAAGTACCGATTGGAGACCGAAGTCGTCAACCTTCATGGACTTTTCAATGATTACTGCAGCCCTGGAAAGGACGGGTTCACGATACTCAGTCGTTATTTCCAGCTAACCCACTCAAATCTAATAGAAAAAGGCAGAGGTCGTTGTCATTGGAAGGGATAGTGGATATCCAGGATTAATATTCTCTAAAAACGCTATCGTTCGTCTCTTTTCCACCGCCCATCGTCGCCAGCGCTTAATATTGTTGACGCAGACGGAATCTCTACGCACTTCGCTCCATGAACTCGAAGGACTGTTAAGGAATACTCTTCGCCAATGAGAGGGTCGATAATGAAGGTGCTGAAGCTATGTGAGATATGCCTCCTCGGTTATTCGACCTCGAGAACTCACGCTGTCCCGTTTTTTGGAAACACCACTACAGTTCACAAATATCAGTGTCACCCTCTTGTGCTTGCAACAGATCTGGTTCCCCTATGTCGACCTGTCACCCTTCAATTCAGCAACCTTAGGGACATCACACTGGAAGCCTGCAGACTAGGTGGTACTGCATGCCTTGCCTATAGGTGATCCTACTCTAAACACTCTCACTGTCGAGGCTTACGGTGCGGTCGTTGTCGCCGCCTTCCGTGCGCCGTCTCTGATCACTTTGGACATTAGTTGATATGACAAGTATTCCGAAGCGTCCAATTCTGCGTTCTATTTGACATGGGGCCATCTCCTTAGGCTGATCAACCCAATATTCAACCTCCAACTAGCAACTAGCGGTGATATGCAATGCGGTCGTCTTGAATGATATCTTTTCCTCAACTCACGAACCTGGAACGATTATAACTCACCAATATTGAGGACCTGGAATTGGACTCGTCGTACATTGATCACTTGGTCGACCTTGACTCGGTTTCTTTCTTGAAGGTGGTGTGGGATGGACGAATTCGTAACGTTGACGAGATAGTTGACGAGATAGTCGACGAGATAGTCAGGTGGTTCGAACAATGGTGCAAGATGGGCGGCTTGGGTGCGTGCGTAGTAACGTAGGGATATTTCCATAGAGAGATTATAGTATACTAGACCAAGTTACTGCCCTTAAAAATGGATTGTGAGTAGAGTGAGGGGATCGGGCGAGAAACTCCGACAGGAGAGGCGACCTCCTAAGTACGTCACACCGAAACATGCCGACGTACCCCTTAACCACGCCTTTATAAACCATCCTTCTGCCCATTCACGACTTGGTCTCTAACTAGTTCCATCTCCCACAAGCTTTCACGCAGACTGCCTTGCCCGTCGTCGACATACCCAATCTCTCCCCCATTTTACCACCACTCGCCATGCAGTTCACATTTATCCTCTCTACTCTCCTAGCAGCCGCCTCTGCCGCCGTCGCTGTACCCCTCGTAGACTCGATCCAGCACATCCAGAGTGTCGCACACGCCCACAACCACCCGATGCCCGCCACGCTCATACACGTCCCTAAACTCATGGCTCGTACTGGCACCCGCATTAGCAGCGACGACGCGCGCATGAGCAACTCCTGCAATAGTGAGGAGCTACTCACGCTTTCCTATCGTCACTCTCGTCGATGAACACTTCGCTAACGCATTCTTCTGCTCCTCCTCCAGGTGGCACGGCTCAGTGTTGCCAATGTACGGGTGTCCCAATTCGTCCCTGAGCGTCGCACTGACTGTTTCTTGCAGCCCTCCACCAGAACTCCGACACCAAGTCGCAGTCAATTCTGAGCGGTCTCGGTCTCCTTGGTCTCGGTTCCAACGTGCCCCTTGATCTCGATGACCTCTTCGTTGGCCTCCAATGCTCTCCAATCGGCAGCATTGCCGGTGGCGCGAGCGCATGCAACTCGAAGCCAGTCTGCTGCTCCGGCAACCATTTGTGAGTCTATTCGATACACTTTCATGACGAATGCCTTATTCATTTGATGTTGTCGCAGCGACGGCTTGATCAATATCGGTTGCAGCCCCATTTCACTCTGAGAGGATTTATTCCGCGGTGGTCATCCATGTACTGTAGGTATAGCATAATTAATGTATTTCTAGGATCTATTCTGGTTTGATACTCGTGTACTGGTGGTTCACGTGATGGATCCTAGCCTGTCACTATCTGAACTCTAAGGCGCACCCACCACACCAAGAAACCTACAGTTGAGCTGCCACAAATGGATAAGTGCAAGAATATACTCGTAAATTTACATGAATAAGGAGGCGGGCATAACGTTCTGAAATCACCCTCCATTTCCGTGGAGGTAGACTGTTAACCAACCAGGTAGTTTGGTAAGTGGTGGCCCTCTCCACATCTCTGCGATCAAGCACTATCCAAACTAGGTATATACCTCCGTGCTGCTGTCTTGATGCTACCCATCACCCGCTTCCATATTGATGCAGCTGTTTCCTATCCTCTATTACAACGCAGGTCGCCCGTCGCAACTCAAAGTACAGGATAGAAATGGTGCTGTGGTTATATCCTCTCACGCGTGAACGGGAATGCACTCTCAAAGAACAACCGTGAATCGACCCGTGGTGCATGGTGATTCCACATCAGAGGATCACTGAATCAGTATTTCCGGTAGTATAGAGAGATACCGGCAAATCCTCCGAGATATCCGTTTGGCTAAGAACCCCACTAAACGAGCTCCAATATCTGTCTCATTGCAAAATGGAGCAAGCGAGCGTCCCCAATACGCCCTTAACGATGTTACTCTTC
>Ga0307513_10007111_pt1 | contig 14550 bp, 11 predicted proteins | sample 15_EM_MG_FD_202174 | JGI IMG/M metagenome (GOLD analysis project Ga0307513, IMG submission 202174) | Populus trichocarpa ectomycorrhiza microbial communities from riparian zone in the Pacific Northwest, United States - 15_EM | ecosystem: Host-associated > Plants > Roots > Unclassified | place... | reverse complement strand
CAGGAACTCTCCATGGAGTTGGCCTTTTATCCTTCCTATGATTTTGCGGATGTTGTTGGGGGTTTTATTTCCGCCTCTGAGCAGCTTCGGGCTTTGAGCTTCGAAGGCGAGTCTTGACATTCGTAGCTTTGATATTAGCAGTTCATATACTAAATTCACTGAATAGGACAAGATCTGCTAGAGTTGGCTAAATATCTACGTCCCAGCTCTTTGGGGACTCTCACAGCACTCGACATTACCCCACGCTTATACCACTTCAGCGACAATCATTTCCTATCTTTGGCACCTCAATTCGAAGAATTTTCAGGAAAGAACGTCCTCGAGAGCTTGAAATTTTCCATCTGGCCGGAATTTCTCACTCTAGACGAGACTGATCCTGCAGAATGGGAGATACTGGACAATATTTTGTCAAAAAGTGGTGGATTTCCTTTCCTTCGGAGGGTTGAGATAGTGGTTAACCTGTGTGACGATCCGGTTGACCAAGAGCTGGAGAGAGACCTCTTGGATATAGGAAAGAACCATTTCCCGTTTCTCAGGGCCTGCGACGGCTTGAACTTTCGATTTGCAGTTCGAACTCATTTATTCGGGAGTTGGTCTGACAAGGAAGCACAGCCCTGAAAGCAGACGCTTGTTAGATGTATGTAATCGTATAGAATGGGAGGAACTAGACAATACTTTCCTTCTTCCGAGGGTCAAGACAATGGTTGTCCTGTGTGAGGACGATCTGATTCACGATGAGTTGGAAGAAGACCTCTGGTTTATCCACAGCCCTGATAGAAAGCTAAATGCAAAAACGTAGACAGGTTTTGAAATTTGCTCCACCGTGCTAGTCAGTTCCAAGGTCGGCGGTCGCGGCCCCACTAGTAGATGGGCCTCCCGACGGTGATGGTTCAAGAGCTAAAAGAGGGATATTCAAGCCCTTGATGACTTGAGATTGAGTTAGAGTTGGATGTTTGGCGCAACATTGGCGAAGGCAGGAATTCTCACAACGTGTTTGCGTTTTTGCATTTTGCAGACACGATTACATTCCAGCATCAAGAATGGTATTAACCCATTACACTTTTCATCGCAACAGAGCTTACAACGATGTTATCTACAATACGGCGTTCTCGTAGTGGATCACTAGCAGCTTCTTTGATTGCCGCCTCGTTGTTCAGCTTATGGTACTAAAGGAAAGAAAAAAGGATGATGATCTTAGAAGATATGAAGAGAAACCGAGATAGCCCACCTTCTTCACCGATGCCCAATCTGTTACAGATTCCAATTCAGTAATTGGTACGATGATTCCCGAGACCGCCGACTTCATCCTCTCTTCAACGATTTCCGAAGAGAGCTCTGGAGAATCAACCCGCACAACGAAAACATCTGTATTCTTCTCCGAAACACCATATCTTCGAATGGACTCCGTGATCTAGAAAACAATACACAGATTAGTAAAGTGCACTTGACGACGACAGAAAGACACAACTCGCATTATGCGTCGGATTCAAATTATATAAAATCTCGGAATTCACCGTCCTCGTCCTCAACCCACCCTGCGAATCAGCAATGATAGCCTGATGAATGGCCGTCTCCAAAAGCAACTTGCTCGTGATCTACCACCACACAACAATTTCAGAAAAAAAGAGTTACACGTATCGGTCATCCCATGGGGGAGTTGAATATTAAGATTAATGGACGGACAAGACGGGCGTCGATGAAGGCGAAATTGACCGCCTCGCGTTCCTTTTCGCCGTAAGAACCTTCAGCGGTTGAAGCTGCTATGATGCGCGATTTGAGTGCGGCTGCGTTGGTTACGTCGCGGAATAGTGCGATGTGGACTTGAGAGTGTTTTGAAGAAAAGTGAGGGAAGTTTAAGGACTCCATTGGGTACTTAGAAGAAGATGGAAGTAAGAGTCAGGGTAAGGCGAGCGCGATAACCTCCGTTTCAAGCACGACCAAACATCAAGATCGCAGGTCGCGCTCACGAACGACGCGTCAGCATCTTCTCCACTCCTCTAAACTCCCCGCCCCTCCTCTGCACCTCCTCCAAATTCTCATTTGATATTCCCCAAAGGACCTCACAAACTCGAAACTAGAGCTGCTTGGCACAAGTCTCATCATTTCCCTTAAAGAAAGAAACCCGACAAATCCCTGCCCAAGATGCCGTTGGAAGCAACGATGCTGATCATCGACAATTCAGAGTACATGCGTAATGGAGATTATCAACCTACTCGGTTTGAAGCGCAGTCGGATGCGGTGAATGTGGTGTTCCAGACGAAGATTGATTCGAATCCGGAGAATACGGTTGGTATAATGACGATGGCGGGTAAAGGGTACGTTTCGAATATCTCGGACCCACGAGAAATGTTTCGACTGATTGTTCAATCCCCACCCCCACTTTTTTGAAATCCCAACCCACATCCGTTCTCAGACCAGAAGTCCTCGTAACACACACAAAAGATCTCGGCCAAGTAATCGGCGGTGTCCACACCGCCACTCGCAAAATAGGTGGGGAGATCGACATCCCTACCGCTTTGGCCGTCGCCCAGCTTGCACTGAAACATCGAGAGAACAAAAACCTCCGTCAACGGATTATCGTCTTCGTCGGATCCCCCCCAGGGGACGGCGAGGACCGCGATGAAAAAGCCATGGTGAAATTGGCCAAGAAGTTGAAGAAGAACAACGTTGCAGTCGATATTGTGGCTTTTGGAGATGGGATTGAGGAGGGAGAGGGGGAGAGGGTGTTGAAGGCTTTTGTGGATAATATCAATAGTTCGGATAATTCGTGAGTTTTTATCATCGCTTCAGCTATGTGTGTAACTTTGACTGACGTTGATTGTTGGTTATCGTTAATAGGCACCTCCTAACCGTCGCACCAGGCGCCCACCTTCTCTCGGATGCCCTCATCTCCTCGCCCATCCTATCCGCCGACCGAAGCGCGAGCATCCCTGAAGAACTCGGCGGTACAGGGGCAGCGCCCGCCGCAGGCCCCAGCTCCGGGAACGACTTTGAATTCGGCGTCGACCCAAGCTTGGACCCCGAACTCGCTATGGTTCGCATTATTTTCTTTCTTTCTTTTTCACCTGAATTCTATTCTACAAATAATAACACGCATACCTTACTATTATCCAGGCACTCCGGATGTCGATGCAAGAAGCACAAGCCCGAGAGGCCGCCTCAGCTGTTACCTCAACGCCTACCGGTGCAGCCGCTGCTTCGGGTACCTCTGCTACACCCACCCCCGCCGCTGCAGCACCTGTACTCCCTCCCACTACAACTACAACCACAACAACCACAACCGTCCCCGCAGACCCCTCCCAAGACGAGGAAGAGCGCCTTTTACAAGAAGCCCTCGAAATGTCACGTGGTGCAAGTGACGATGATGGGGATGGGGATGTGGAGATGGATGACGAGGAAGAGGAGGAAGAAGAGGAGGAAGAGGATGGGGATGAGGAGGATGAAGATGAGGAAGATGAGGATGCGGCGATTGCGAGGGCGATTGAGATGAGTATGCAAACGCAGCAAGAGGAGGAGAGTAAAGGGGGTGCGGCGAAGAAGAAGTGAGGACGGACGAGTTGGGTGGGTGGGTGTTTTTTGGCACTGGTGGCGATGAGGGTTTTTTGGTGATATATCTGTGCCTTTCAAAATTGCTCAACGCCCCCTTCTCCAGTACTCCACGTTGCCCGCTTACCCTACTTATCCCATTTGAAGTTATTTTTCACGCTGATTACGTTCACAACGAGCTTGAGGAGGATTGTATGATAAGCGCCAAGGGACGAAAGTTCCTTTTCCTATCTTTCCTCATGCGTTCCTTCCGAGTCATTTCAAGTGGCCCTACAGCACGTGCACGTGCACAGGCACTTACACAAAAAGTGGTTGCTTCTTTCCATTTCGGTCACAAGGAACCCTGCCGGCATCAATTGTTCGCGCCGACGCCCACAGAGCAACTGCGGTGTTGTACATATGCTTCGGGGGTTGGACTTGTTGTATCCGCTTCGGTTCTTTTATATTTTTTTTATTGTATTGTATTCAATCTTGTGTTGGCAACGCGTTCGACCGGAATAGGATTGGTCCCCAGTCGCTTATTCTTGGGCATGTTGTTAACATTTATCACATCAATTTACGACCACCGTGCACGACCACGAGGTGGTAACGGTGCCCATTGTTTGGGATGTTCAAGTTGGCCCAGTCGCTTACTATAATTATAAAAGGTTCTTGCGTGATCTCTTTCTTTCTTACTTACGAGTTTGAATCGTCCGCCCCTTCAAGTGCTCAGTTCTCTGCGCCACTGCTACTACTACTGATACTATCCTACCATCTATCCTCCACATCTTCTCCTTCACACTCAAACGATATCGATATTATCGATACCTATGGTGCTTCTATCCTCCTTTTACAGCTATTTATGGCGGCAGACTAACTGGCATACTTAGATCGAAACCACCCGAGAGCAAGTGGCGCCGAGGCGTCCACCGGGTCTTGAGCTTGCTTTTTCGGCATTTTCTACCAACACCCACGGTAAACACACGAACGCGTACGCAAACGCAACATCCCCAACAGTGACCTTGAGCTTGAAATCGGGCCACCGCTCGGCGATCCCGGCTGGTCCGTTCTCTGCGATGTTTAGTGCCACCAAGTTCGGTTGTTCTGGGGTTAAGACACCGAGGCTCAAGACGCCTTTAAATTCTGCATATATTTCCGGTGGTACTGGTGGTACGATGAAGACACCGCTGTCCAGCCTGAGTTGTAAATTCGACTGCCCCGCGCTGGGGGGTGGTGTTGACTCGGACGGGGGAGATACGCTGCCTCGGGGGTATTTTGACGAGCACCTAGAGGGTGAATACGAATTGGAACGGGAACTGGAACGAGAAGAATACGAACAAGAATACGAACCCGAATTTGATCCTCCATCTTTGTTGACGTGGAAGGAGAGGATTATCCCGCTTCCGCCTGCGAGTTCTTCTTCTGCTTTAGAGCTGTGGCCCTCGTCGCGGCCTGTTTGTAGTGTCTCCCATTGGGAGGAGCCCGAGCTTAACGGCGACGATCTCATTCGAGTCCACGATGCTTTCGACGATGACTATTCCTATGAAACTGAAAATCACACAAGGAAATGGCTATTCGATTCCGAACCCGAGGCACCGCTCTCTCCTCTCTGGGACGAAAAAGTGGACGAGGATGGGGATGAAGACGAAAACGAAAACGTGCCGTTTACGCGTGGGTTGTTTGGGATGTTCTGGGATGTTGACTCTTCTTCCTGTTCCTCGTCGTCGTCGTCGTCAGACGACGGGTTTTCCGACTCGGACTCGGACTACATAGAAAATACCCTGGATCATCATTCTATCGACCTCGACGCATGGTGTCGCGGGTCTCTCCTCTTTTGCGATGATTCGTTCGATTTGGCTTCTGCTCCTCACTTTCTCGTTGACTCGGACAACAACAACAACAACTACGACGATGTCGACAATGAACCAGATGCTCTAGCATGGTTAACCTCCGTCCTTTCACGCGCCCTCCCACTCGACTCGGAGCTTCAGAACGCGTTGAAGGAGGGCATTAGATTTGAATATAAGGGGGCTGGGGAGCTTGGTGTTATCATTGGGGAAAAACAGGATTCGGACGATATGACAAGTTCCAAGGAGACTCAACGGAGATCGGTAAGGGAGCTTGCACTCGGAATCACGGCGCTTTCTGTGTCGGTGGTGGTTGCGCATTCGTTTGGGAGTCTTGAAGAGTCGGTGATGACGTTGCAGTTCAAGCTTCTGCGTTATATTCTAGCGTGGGCTCAGATGGAGTGGAGGGAGGCGCTGGAGGTGGTGAGGGTCGATGTGCCGGAGGGGTTTGTCCTCCCGAAGGATTATCTCAAGACACAGGAAGCCAACATAACCCCAGGCATGGGGTCGTTCCCTCACAAGAACAGGAACTGGAGCGCACTAACCACGCTTTCGTGGACAGGAGACATTCATTTTCTCCCCGAGGTTCTGCAATGTTTTGATCCGCAAGCGGTGAGGGGGATTGAGAAACTTGAAGTGAGGAGCGAGATAAGCGTGGATGATGTGCTGATTATTTTGGGGAAGTTTGAAGGGTTGGGATTGGGGACGGGGTTGAGGGAGGTGGAGATTGGGGGTGAGGGTGTGGGCGAGTGTGAGCCTGTGTTGTTGCCTGATTATATGGAGTCGGACTCGGACTCGGTGGCGGGTGGTCAAGTCACTGGATCGGATTCCAGCGTCCGAGTCACGATGGATGGGAGTATCGCCCCGCCGCCGTCGAAGAAACTATCCTTTCCCAAGCTCGACACACTTCGGATAACAGCCTCCACATCTCTCGCTGCATTTTTCGCAGCTGCGGATCTTCCAAGGCTGTGTAAGCTCGAGTTGGATCTAGGAGATGAGGCGGATGGGGAGGAGGCGGATAAGACGATGTGTGCGTTGTTGGGGAGTGTGTTGATACCGTCGAGTTTGGGGTTGGGGGCAGGTGAAGGGGGTGCCAAAGGGAGTGGATTGTTATATTTGGATGTGAGGCATGGGGGTACGTTCGAGATTGGGGAGAGGATCAAGGGGGTTGTGCTGCAACGGGATCCGGGGGCGTACGTTTCGATTAATGGGTGAAAATGAAGTTGTATTTGTATCTTTCGTTCTGTATTTCCTGTCGGTTGCTTACACTTCGTCATTTCGCCCCTGTCTTCCCGGCCCGATCTCTCAGGGTCAAATCACATGATAATTCAATTCCTGTCAAACGAAAAAGTTGGTTTCTTCTTCGGGCCTTTCATTCACACATAACCATTCCAATGCGTCCTCGCATCTAAAGCTACACCCCCTACCCGACGTCAAAGCATGTTTCATCCCGGACGTGCAGAACGTGGCCGAATCGAGCTTTGACCTGAAAAACTATAGTAGGGCCTCTAACTTGGGCGCATTCAAGTTTGTTCCCTCTAGTGACATTCCTAGGCTGCAATAAAAGATATGTTATCTCCACAGTTAATTCAATATTTGGGGGTTGGTTTATTTGTGCCAGGAGCCAGAGGAAAGCGAAACCGAACCGATTGGATGAACTGATCTGACTTACACCGACGGACATGCCTGGGCATTTGCACATTGTGCAAATTTGGATGCGCTCGGTTTAAAAAAATGGTGAATGCACAAAGCTTGGCCCCTTTGTTTTTAAGGTAAACCTGAACAAAATGGTAATAAATTTATCTGTCAAAATATCAACAAAATATCTAGAATTTTTTCATAGCACGACCCGGCTGTGTAATCTGTGCTACATAGTTAGTCCCTGCATAGCCCCCATGACTGCGAATGGCGATCTACAACTGCGACTTGCAACTACTCGTGTACCCCAGCGCTTAATCCTGTCCCCCTCGCTAGTCACGGAGCCTGCCACCGCAGGTCCAGCACAAGTTTTTAAGGCACACACACAAGTTGAATAGTAAGATGGTACTGGTAATTTAGTTTTATTGCGTTAGTCCTGAAATCGCACCGCCCCTGTCCTTGTCTTCATATTTGTCGAGCTTAGTGTAAATCATGTACGGTACGCAGATGAAAGACAAGTTTTTCCCCGCTCGCTCTCGCATCTCCCGCATAGCACTTCACTAGTTTTTTTTATGCCTTCGTACTCACACTCAGCCCCGCGGCATTCCGGAAAGTCGCCGGAACACACACCCGTCTTGCTCTTATCATACCCTCGCAGCTGCGCAAACAGCACAGGTGTTGAGGACCACAAGAAACCCGACCGCAGCATTCGCGCTTATCTACGCAGCCGCTAGCGCCGGTGTTTTGTTTGTTTTAGGCACGGCCAGCGCTGTGAGCACATCACCGCTGAGCATAGCCACCTCCCACAAACATGATAACTCTGCCATTGACCTAGTAAGAAAGGGCATTCGATATATATCATTTCACCTCCGAAACCACCTCCCAGATCCCATTCCAGTCTGCCCTCAGGACTGCCAGTGAAATATGGCCAGTCCAAACAATTCCTCCCCACCCGAGATTTTCAATGGTGCACAAAACCCGTCTCTTCACAACAGTATTTTGTCTAACACTTCAGGGCATCTGATATGCCTGACGGTCGTCAACCACCCTCCCCAAGGAAATTGCCAGTCGCTGACCCAGTCATCGTCTGACAGTCAAGATCTGCAGCCACCCTTCAGACAAATGACGGAGGAACATCCTGCCATACATCATCACGGTCACCCGGCTCCTGGAAAGTCGAATAACTCTTTCACACTAAATGGAAACGACCTAGAAGTAGGAACCACAGGTACTTCGCATCTTACATATTTTGCTCAAGCTGACTACTTTGATATAGGCCTACCTCTCACTGACTCATCAAATGAGTCGTACTCTGTTCCTAGCTCATTTGGGGGAGATGGACCACTTCAGCATCAGGTGAGCGTGAGTTCCTGCCCATATCTTATTCCCTCATATGCCAATATAATGACCAGGAGCTTCCCAACCCGATGGGCTCGGGCTCCTGGAGGTCCACAAATATCAGCCTCGTTAGCCTTGTGAGTTTTCCCTCGAACACGGCTGCTTGATGTTAATTTTGTGTTGCTTTTAGATACCAGATAATGAATCCGACTTTCAGCCGTCTGAAACAATGTCGCGTTGCTCGAACAGCGATGAAGTGTATGTCAAGGCTATGCTATCCCTCCGTCGGGGCTATCCCTTGCCCGCGCCTCAGCCTATCAGTTCTCTACCTGTTGAAAAACGGAGAGTCGGGACCATCATCGGTGATGTCGGTACCATCAGCGACGACGGCTCTTTTGATTACCTATTCAATCCACTCTTACCTACCACCGACCCAAGAAACCCCCTTGGCCTACCTACAGCATTTAATGATGTTTTACCGCCCATCCCCACAACTTCTCAAGTGCGAAGCGCCTTCAATTCCAAGACTGCAGTTTGCAGCATAGGAAGTCATTGCGATGTGAACCGTGAAACAATGTAGGCATTGTATCTTCTGCTGCACCCTCCCATTACTACTCTGACCTCATATGTAGGGAGCTTTCAATTTCGCATACCAGCGACAATGGTGCACTACTCTTTCTACCGGATGGCGCCTCCCAGGATCGTCTCATCAATTCCGCTGAAATAAAACAATTCATTATCAAAAATACAGAAACGTGGATTTCTTACGCAATCAGCACTGGGCGAGATATTGATCGCAATTCCCTCTATTTCGTGACAGGCTGCACAAAAGCAGCAGATTGGGGCATGGCGACTTTTAATCCATCCATGCCTCGAGAAGCAAGCAGTCTTAAGCTTGGGCACTCGACGCATCCAAATGACCCACGTTATATTTGGGAAAGGTCGCGTGGCTGCGGAATGGCTAGAACAGGACCTGGACCTGATGAAGACCTCGACAATGAAGAGGATAAACCCCAAAATCAAACTTTATTCGTAAAAGGTTACAAAATCGCATTTTCAGAGGGCGCGTGGACGCGTATTTTGGCGGAAAGCCGCGAAGCCATAACGGTGAATACGGGAAAATCTATGAATGGTTCGACATCAGAGATCAACCCAGACAGCGGTCAAACTTCCGGAGGGAGTCAGGCGCCGTCAAGTGGTAACGTCAACACTTCTAACTTCAATAGTATGAACCTTGAACCCTTTCCGAAAAACGATAAGGTCGGTATTCTGACAACTTGAAACATACCGTCTACGGTTTCAGTTGCTAACGTCGCATCTTTCGTTCAGCTCTTCCATCCTTTGGATACAATCAACAGAGTCCTTCTTGAGGAGGTGAACTCGATTTCTTAAGATCTGATGCAGATCATCTGATTACTCTGCCGATCTAGATCCCTGAAGCTAAGATTGCTATTGCTCACGATGATGATTGGTGCGAGCTAACCAATGGGGTAGGTCGTACCTTTATATTTGCTCTGAGTCCTGTCTTACTCCCTCACGACCAGTACGACTCAATCGACAGCGAGCTTGTAGTCCAACTTCTGAGATCAAAATATCGTGCGAGCTATTGTGAAGGTATGGCGTAGAACGAATTCTTTTCAGCAAGTACTAACAGACCCCAGGAGCTGCAGTTCTTTCCACAAGTCAGGATGCCATTTCAGTAGGCGACGAAACCATAGAGGTATGTTTTACGATGACTATTTTTTTAACATTTCTCCAACGAAAAAATTAATTTCCAGCGAGACACTACTGCAGGGGGCATGAAGAGAGGATCAGATCCGAGAGGTACGTTGCATATCGCATATTCTGACCCGAGGTGATGTTCTATGAAGATACAGACAACGCCAATAAGCAAATAATGGAGACGAACCCCCCCGAGGTGACTCGGAGCACCAACCCACGTTGTGAAATCTCACTGACACATGCCGCGTCCAGACACTGCCAAAAAATCCACCAGTGACGAAATCCGATAAGGTGAGGTTGTCGATTCATGTCCTCCGTCCTGATGTCCAGCTGAATTCAGATATTGTCTAAAAACTCACAGAGGATCGTTCTCAAAAAAAAAGATTACACCATAGCCACCGTGAAAGAGGTTTTAACCCTGTTGCAATCTGCAGTTGGGATCATACCAGTTCCGTATCTGCAAGAAGCCATCAAAGTTGCACTGAACATTATTCAAGCGTGCGAGGTTCTTTGAATTCCGCTTTTGAATGTTGCGAGACAGTTGACGAAAAGGTTTTTATCAGGAGGCATCGGGTATGAAACAAAAGGCCAAAGAGCTGCAGGTTAGGGTCGGCGATCTCATGATCGTTGTCGTGAACCACGTAACGCCCAACGACGAGGGTATCAAGGAAGCTGCTATGAAGACCGCGGAAAAAGACATCAAAGAACTGCTCAGGTGCGGCCTATGAATGGTGGTCTGTTACAGGTACTGATGACATTACAGCACTCTTAGGACAATCAACAAGGACTTAGCGAAAATCAACGCCCAGAATCGATGGGTGAGAGTGGTTTACAAACGAGTCAATATGAATATACTCGACGATTGTATCAATCGCCTTTCAACTGCAATGCAAAGGTTCACGGTGTGTATCTTAATAAATGATGCTCTGGTCCCGAGTGACTAAAATCACCAATTTCTCCAGCCTGTTAATGACTTTCGTGACTCCGCTCCCATCAGCGAACTCCTGGGCAAGATGGCCAACAAAGTCGATGATATGCACAACAAGGTGGAGGATATACACAACAAGGTGGAGGATATACACAAATATCTAGAACTCAGGAGAGCAGACGCGATTGGATCGGACCCACTCGTTCGACAAGAGATGCCGCTGAAACCTGAGATATTTCACGGGCAAGATGGCTTCGTTGAAGACATTGCGCAGTTGCTCCTGCAGGAGGAAACCTCTCGCATCTGCATTCTTGGTCCAGTTGGCATGGGCAAGACGTCAATTTCACTCGCCGTTGTCGAATTGCCTCTTATCAAGGAACGGTATCCGGGTGGAAACTGTGTTTGGGTGCCTTGTATTGAGGCGACGTCGGCAACTCTCTTCCTCGAGATCTTATACGCCCAACTACAGGTACCTGGAGATGGAGATAAGCAAGTGACGCTCGAAAAAATCATTTCGGAACTCGATGCCTCGAAAGAGCCCCGCCTTATCCTTCTCGACAACTTCGAGACGCCGTGGAATGCGCCTGGCAGAACACAGAGACTGGTCAGCGATATTCTTCGAATGCTAGCCATGCTGAGCCACGTCGCGATCCTCGTTACGATGCGTGGCATATATCCGCCATGCCACACCATAGAATGGCAGTCGCTCCTAATCCAACCTCCTGATGAAGCAGCCTGCTGTCGTATTTTCCATGACATCAATCCGAGTTCGAAGAATGACCCCGATGTCGACCGTTTACTGGCTGCATTGGGCCACATGCCTTTAGCGATCACACTCATGGCAAATCTGGGGAAGCGAAGGAAATCTACGGCAAAGGAGTTGTTGGAGACGTGGTACACATCCGGCACTGACATGCTCTCTGTCACGAATTCACCCGAAAAGAGCATGAACCGAAGCATCAGCCTCTCAGCCGACAGCGAATTCGTCAAGCAGGACCCCGATGCTCTTGTTCTGCTCGCCATCCTCTCATTACTGCCGGCAGGAACAACAAAACAGAATATTAGCCGTTGGTGGGTAACAACTGTCGAGATAATTGCCTCTGCCGTCGCCACTTTGTCGAATGCAGGATTACTAGTCGAGAATAAACGGGAAAATTCCGCCTCTTCAGTCCTCTTCGTGCTCCCCGTCGTCCAGTCATTTATGCAGCACCAAAACCGGATCGCAGAGAAGATTCGGAGACAGGCACATTCGTCATGCTGTGGATACGTTCTAGCGCATGCTTGCCGCTTCGACGATCCCACATTCCCTACGAATTCGAGAGCGCTCGCAGCTGAAGACACCAATATCCAGTCCATCCTTTTCAGCTCACCTACATCGCTTCTGTCCGATAGAACTATGGAAGCTCTCGTTGCCTTTAGTTGGCACCGCTGCGACACAAAGCCCTCTTTCGAAATCGCCAACCATGTAGTGACGGTGGCCAAAACCTTTGGGGTTATGAGATACATAGCCTCAGCCGTGTGGTGCTTGGGCAAGACTTATCTCGGACTTGGTGACCATCTCACCTCCTACCACCATTTGTACGAAGCCTACCGGCTCTTCAACACCTTTCCTCCTGGTGAGGTCAACTTGCAACGGCTGGGTGATCTATGTGGAATTGATCTTGTTGATGCTGCGCGGTTCGCATTACCCGATATCAACGAGGCCGTTTCCTTGGCCCGGGATGTCGAAACTAAGTGCGCCACCCTTTCGGATGACCTCATACATGGTCGCAGTTTGGTGGTTCTTGGGAATGCTATGTGCCGTACTCAACAAAAGGAGGAGACCCTGCACTACCTGGATCAGGCTAGAACCAAGCTGGAGGCTGTGGGGAACATTTACAATCTCGCTGAAGCCTTCCAGGCCATTTCATGGGTACATTATGACGAGGGTAGGCTCCCAGAGGCGCTGGGCGCTATTGAGGAGGCATGGAAGTATGCGAAATTAACCGGCAGTCCATCCATTCAAGCAACTACGTCCCTAACCCTTTGCAAGGTCCTCTTCAGCGCCGATAAAGACACTGAAGGATGGAACCATATCGAAATAGCACTAAAGAAGGCCTCATATACCGGGGACCTGTTCGCCATTGCACGGGGATTGGAGTACATGGGCTACGCGTACCTCCGCAGAGGTGACTACCAAAATGCTTATGACGCCTATGAGGCCGCAGCCGAAAAATACCCTGGTACTGTCGAGGCCGTTGAAGGGGGTTGCAGGTGCAAGGATAACATGGCGGGGATCAAGCAGAAGCAGGGGAATAGTGACATGGCCGTTGGCTTTCACAGGCCTGGCGTAGACATTGACAGAACCCTTTTCTACCCTCCTGTTCAAGCGTCTACTTCAGGTTCTTAGTTAGATTCAGTTTCTTATTGCCAGAACTTTTACATATCTATATCCTTCCATGATTTTTTACTTCATATACCCTGGATATCTACCCAAATTCTTGAGTTATCATATTGTATCTCAGTCGCTGCTTTCCTTTCGTCGTTTCGCCCCTGTCTTCCCCGGCCCGGTCTCTCAGGATTAGGTCACCTGATAATTCAATTCTTTTCAAAGAAAAAGTTGGACCTTCGGCTCTAACCTCCCTCCCTTTCATTCACATAACCATTCCGATGCGTCTTCGCATCCAAGGCTACAGCCCCCTACCAGACGTCAGCATGGCATCCTGGACGTGCAGAACGTGCCCGAATCGAACTTGGACCTGAAAAACTCACTGTGCCGACGCATGCAGGCGTTCAAAGAAGGTAGGGTGCATGCAAGGTATATAGCGTTGTTTGTGGAGGGATTTGAGCTGCTGGATGATTGTCCGTTTGGGGCGGTGAGGGGTGGGGTTCTTGTTTGTGTGAATATGATTTCTCATGGAGGACGGTGGAGGTGCTGAAAGGGGGGTCGCGATGGAGTTGGATGGTGGACTTGAATGTGTGTTTTATTTCAATTGCCCTGGTGGAAAGTCTTGTTGAATCTTGATAGGGAGAATGTTTTGAAAGGATGGCCTCGTGTCAAAAGCGGAAACGATCGCAACCAATGTCGATGCCAGGACGGGTTGTCTGGAAATAGCCTACGATTCTGCCGTCGTTGAAAAGGCCCATTCAGATCGATTCTTCAATTTCGGACGATGAATCGGATACTTCTTCTTCACCACCGTCGTCTTCCTCGTCTTCCTCGTCGTCATCTTCCTCGTCGTCATCTTCCTCGTCGTCATCTTCCTCGTCGTCATCTTCCTCATCTAATTCATCCGCGACATCTTCCCGGCCACCCAGACCCTCCCATCAAAAGCAATGACGAAGACCACGCAAGCCAACACAAAGTATGTGGCTTAATCACCTTCTCTCCCAGCTCAACACCCCCCAGCACCACCGATGTTCCCCCAGGCTCTAGAAAACCTACCACATCACTAAATTGTGGAGAATCCTGTAAGTGAATATGAGTACCTAAAATCCGGTATGAGGTGTGATATGCAGTGTGAGTCTGCTATAAGCTTGTAGCTTGGTTCGTAAGGTCATATATGGCCAGTT